>Ga0213875_10001929_pt1 | contig 12848 bp, 14 predicted proteins | sample BarmaccomBMRX_R8_FD_160105 | JGI IMG/M metagenome (GOLD analysis project Ga0213875, IMG submission 160105) | Root-associated microbial communities from Barbacenia macrantha in rupestrian grasslands, the National Park of Serra do Cipo, Brazil - RX_R8 | ecosystem: Host-associated > Plants > Roots... | reverse complement strand
GTTCGAGTGCTGGGAGCTGCAGTACCCCAGCGATGACCAGGGCTACCGGGACTCGGTCAACGCGCACTGGGGGCGGCTGCAGAAGGTCGTCGCCGAGGACGTCGAGATCTGGGACGAAGTCGCGGCCACCCGCGACTCGTCGGCCTACCGCCGTAACATCCTGAACGACCGGGAGTGCAAGATCACCGCCTTCCACCACGCCATCCAGGCGAGGCTCGACGAAGCCGCTCGCTGAGCAGGTCTCCGAGCCCCAGCCGTCGTCACTCGCCCCGCAGCACCCGCGCGAACTCGCCGAGTGCGGCGATATGCGCCGCCGGGCGGTCCATGTCGTGGTGCATCACGCGCTGGTAGCCGGTTCCGGACTGCATCGTCTGGACCGACAAGATGGTCCCGCCCGCCGCCTGCCAGGCGGGCAGCTCATCCGCCCAGGCCTGCGGCCCGAGGCCGTAGTCGATCATGGCGTCCATCGGGAAGGAAGCGACGTCGCGACCCTGCTCGGCGAGCAGCTCGCGTAGCCGTGCCGCGCGCACATGCGTGCGCGGGCCCGCGGAGCCGAATACGAAGCCGTCACCACTGCGGGCCGCCCGGGCCAGCGCCGGCTCGGCGCCTCCGCCGAACCACAGCGGGATCTCGCCGCGCCTCGGCCGCGGCGAGATTCCCGCCCGGTCGATGCGGTGGAACTCGCCGCGGTAGTCGACCACGGGCTCGCGCCAGAGCTTGCGCAGCACCTCGACCTGCTCGTCGAGCCGCCGCCCGCGCGCGGCGAACGGTACCCCGAGGCTTTCGTACTCGACCGGGTTCCAGCCGGTCCCGACGGCCAGCACGAGCCGCCCGCCGGACAGCACGTCCGCCTCGGCGGCCTGCTTGGCCACCAGGGCGGTCTGGCGCTGCGGCAGCACCAGGACCGCCGCGCCGAGCTCGATCGTCGTGGTGCAGGCGGCCAGGAAGCCGAGCAGGACGAACGGCTCGTGGAAGGGGTCGTCCTCGGTGTACGGGCCGACCAGCGGCGGGTCGCGGTTCTCGTGGACGGCCCCGAGCACGTGATCGTAGGTGAGCAGCCGCCGGTAACCCAGCCCTTCCGCGGTCTGGGCGAAGTCGCGGATCACCACGGGATCGGTGCCGATCAGTGTGGTGGGAAAGATGGCGCCGAGCTCCATGCAGATACCATATCGGTTCACTAGTAACTGAGCTAGCGTGACGGTCCAAGAGGGCAAAAGCCCGGTTCGTTCCGTCCTAAACTATTGACCCCATGCAGTTACTTCCGATGTGATGGGAGCGGCTCATTTCTACGTCGGAGGGTCCGGTGCCTGAACCGTCGCCGCTGCTGCGGCAGCTGCTCGACCGCCAGGAGATCATGGCCGCCATGGCGGCCTACGCCCGCTGCGCCGACCTGAACGAGCCCGAGCAGCAGGCGGCGGTGTTCACTGAGGACTGCCAGGTCAGGTACCACCCCACCGAGCTGATCGTCGGCCGGGCCGCGCTGGTCCAGGCGCTGCGCACGGCCCTAGCCCGGTACACCCGCACCAGCCACCACCTGGGCAACGTCGAGATCGACTTCGACGGTCCCGACTCGGCGGCCGCGCAGAGCACGGTCATCGCCTGGCACCGCCGGGCCGACGGATCGCAGTGGACGCTCTACGGCCGCTACGTCGACCGGTGGACGCGGACCGGGCAGGGCTGGCGGCTCGCCGAGCGGGAGCTGCGCGCGGCCGGCGCCGACGGCCGCGACGCGAACGAACTGTCATCACTCGGCCGCGCATCCGGTGCGCGGGCGTGACCCACGGAGGGCCCATGCGCTCACTCGTCCTCGGCGGCTCCACCTTTGTCGGCCGCAGGCTCGTGCGGCTGCTGGCCGGCCAGGGACACCAGGTCAGCGTGCTCAATCGCGGCCGGACCCCCAGCGCGCTGCCCGCCGGGGTGGGCCGGCTCACCGCGGACCGCACCGACATCGGCTCGATGCGGTCGGCGCTGGCGGGCACCGAGTGGGACGCCATCTTCGACGTCTCCGGGTTCGTGATGGTGGCGGGCGGCTCGCCCTTCTCCGAGCTGCTCGAGCTGTTCGACGGCCGCAGCGCCGCCTACGTCTTCGTCTCCTCGATCATGGCTTACCGGGCCAGCCCGCTGATGCCGTGGACCGAGGACCAGCCGACCTCGGCCGATCCGGTCTCGACCTACGGCGGCTTCAAGGCCTACGCCGAGGCGGAGGTGCTCAACCGCCATGCCCGTACCGGCTTCCCGGGCAGCATCGCCCGCCCGGCCGCCATCTACGGTCCGGACAACAACATCCTGGACATGGAGACCGCGATGTTCCTGCGGCTCCGGCGCAAGCTGCCGGTGCTGCTGCCGCACAGCGGCCTGGTCACCGGCAACTACGGTCACGTGGACGATCTGTGCGCCCTCCTGCTCGCGATGGCGCGCTCGCCGCAGACCGTCTCGGGGCAGGTGCTCAACGCGACCGGGCAGGCCATCACCACCGCGGGATACGTCCAGGCGCTGGCCGAGATCGTCGGCGTGGAGCCGGAGATCCACCTGCTGCCTGACCAGGTACTGGGGAAGGTACCCGGCCCGTTGTTCGGCCATCTGTTCGGCATCCGGCACCATGGCGTGCTGTCCACCGAGAAGGCGCGAAGCCTCGGCCTGCCCTCCGAGCGCGGCTTCGCCAAAGGACACCGGCAGACCTACGAATGGTTCGCTTCCTCGCCGCTCGCGGAGGCGCCGGACGCGATGGCCGACCCGGTCTGGGGCGCCGGGTACGACTTCGCGGCCGAGGCGAAAGCGCTGGCGCTGCTGTGACGGTCTTCGTCGACGACGCCACGCTGCGCGACGCGCGTGCGCGCGCGGCAGCGCTGCCGCTCGGTCCGGTCGAGCAGCAGCGCTGGCAGGACGTCGCGGCGTACGGCGCCGCCCGCCGCCCCGACCCGACTCGCGAGCGCGCCGCGGTGCTACGGGGCCTGCTCGACCAGCCGGTGGCGGACGACCTCGGTGTCTTCGAGGCGGCCAGCCGGCTGCTCGCGGACGAGGTGACGGGCAGCGCCGCGGCACCCGACCGGGCCCGCCAGGTCCGCCGGCTGTGCCTGCAGTGGTTCGACGAGGACTTCACCGAAGCGGCCCCGCTGCTCGAGCTGTTCACCGGGCATCACCGGGACCCCGAAGGCGGGCCGCCGCGGGCCGACCCGGAGCTGGTCCGCAAGCTGGCGCAGTGGCTCGCCCCGCGGGCCGGCCACGGTGCCCGGATCGAGGACGTCAGCGTCATCCCCGGCGGATTCAGCCGGCTCATGCTCGACCTGCGCTGGACCGGCGGGCGCGGCGTCGTGCGCATCGAGCAGGACGGCATGTTCGCCACCGAGGGACGTCGCGAGGTCGCCGCCATGCGGATCCTGCGGGCACGCGGCTACCCCGTCCCCGCCGTGTTGTGGGAAGAGACCGACCCGGGGGTGCTTGGCCACCCGTTCTTCGTGATGGAGCACGTGCCCGGCCAGGCGCGGACCGACGACGAGGGGATCGACGACGTGCTGCGGATGATCGCCCGGCTGCACGGCCTGGGCGCCGAGACGGCGGACCAGATCGGCGCCCTCGACGGCCTGGCCGCCGGCCTGGCTTCTGAGCAGGTGATCGAGGCCCAGCTGCGGCACTGGCACGGGGTCTACCGCTCGGCCGTGGACTACCCGATCCCGCTGCTCGAACGGGGCTTCGCGTGGCTGCGCGCGAACCTGCGTGCGACCGGCCCGCCGGTCGTCGTGCACGGCGACCCGGGCCCCGGGAACGCCCTGCAGAGCGACCACGGGGTGACCGCGGTGATCGACTGGGAACTCGCCCACGCCGGGGACGCGGCCGAGGACTGGGCCTACCTGGCCTTGATCCGCGGCCGCAGGCTGGGCTCGCCGCAGAGCTGGAAGGCCCGGCTGGCCGCGACGGTTGGGGTGACCTACGACGAGCCGACCTGGCGCGCCTGGGAGGCCTTCAACTCGGTGAAGGGCGCGTGCGTCAACCTGACCGGCCTGGACGTCTTCCGCCGCTCCGCGCGCCCGACGCCGGATCTGCTCGCCATCGCGGTAGGCGTGCACCTGCGTTTCCTGCGCCGCGTCATCGAGCTGACATGACCCCCCGGACCGGGAAAACAAAGGAGGCGCGGTGCAGCAGCTGACAGGCAGGGTGGCCGTGGTCACCGGCGCGGCCAGCGGGCTGGGCCTGGCCATGGCCGAGCGGTTCGCCCGGGCCGGGATGAAGGTCGTGCTGGCCGACATCGAAGCGGGCCCGCTCGCCGAGGCCGCCGGCAGGCTGCGCGCGGCCGGGCACGACGCGACCGGCGTGCCGACCGACGTGTCGGACGCCGGCGCGGTCCAGCGGCTGGCCCGGACCGCGTTCGATGCTCACGGCGCGGTGCACGTGCTGTGCAACAACGCGGGCGTGGTCAAGCGGGCCCGGTCCTGGGAGCTCACCGAGGATGACTGGAACTGGGTGCTCGGCGTCGACTTGTGGAGCGTGATCTACGGGCTGCGCGCGTTCGTGCCCCGCATGCTGGACCAGGCCGAGGGCGGGCACATCGTCAACACGGCGTCGATGGCCGCGCTGCTCCCGACGCCCAACCTGGGGGCCTACGCGGCGGCCAAGTCCGCCGTGCTCGGCCTGTCGCTGTCGCTGCAGACCGAGTTCGACCAGATGGGCGCCTCGCTCGGCGTGTCGGCGCTGTGCCCGGGCTTCATCGCCACCGCCATCACCGACAGCGGGCGGAACCGGCCCGCGGAGCTGGCCGCCGCGGCGGCGCCGCCGCAGGTCCCGCGCACTACCGCCGGGGCGGTCTCGACGATGACCGCGGCCGAGGTCGCCGAGCAGGTGCTCGAGGCGGTCACCGCCAACCGGTTCTGGATCCTCACCCACCAGGCCTACCGGCCGGTGATCAGCGAGCACGCGGCCGGCATCGGCACCTCGGCCCGCCCGGCCCCGGCCCCGATCTGGTGAGCGGCGACAGCGCATGACGGTACTTGACCAGCTGGCGGACCGGCTCGGCGACCAGCCCGAGCTGTATCACGTCGGGCTGGTGGTGCCCGACATCGCCGCGGCGGTCGAGCAGTACCAGGACCTGCTCGGGCTGCGGTTCGCCTCGCTGCGCCGCACGGCCCTCGAGGTACGGGTAGACGGCGTGGTCCGGACGCCGGAGCTCATCGTCAGCTACTCGATGGACGGCCCGCCGTTCGTCGAGCTGATCGAGGAGCTGTCCGGCGGGACGTGGGCGGCCGAGGCGCTGGGCCTGAACCACATCGGGTTCTGGGCCAGGGACCTGCCCGCGGCCGCGGCCCGGCTGGAGGCCTCCGGCCTGGCCACCCGGGTGCGGGACAACGGCCCGGACGGCCGTCCCGCGCGTTTCACCTACCACCCCGGCCTCGGCGGGATGTGGGTGGAGCTGGTGGCGCCGCGGTTCGCCGCCACCCTTGCCGAATGGTTCGCCGCCACGATGGCCGCAGAACCCGGCTCAGCGTCCGCGTAGCGAGCGCTCCCGCGAGCCGCCGTCGTGGTAGTCCGCCTCACGGACCACGGTCAGCTGGTCGAAGGTCAGGTACGACATCCCCTCCACCGTCCAGCGCCGGCCGACCAGTTCCGGCCCCAGGTCGCCACGGCTCTGGGTGGCGCTCATCGTCCACAGCATGGCCAGCCCGTCCGGCCGGGACCAGAAGTCCCCGGTCGGCTCCAGGACCAGATCGGGATACCGCTGCCGGCCGTGCCCGAAGTAGGCGCGGATGGCGGGCCAGCCGCGGTACTCCCCGCCGATGACGTCGTAGAGCACGCCGTCCTCGGCGAAGTAGCGGCGCGGCCCGTCCAGGTCCCGGCCCGACCATGCGGCGAACAGCGCGGTGGCGACCTCGATGCGAAGCCCGGTCAGCTCGCCGGGCGAGTAACTAGTCATTGTGTCAAGATAGTAACAAGACTCGAATAAGGAGGCACCGATGCTGGTCATCGCGATGGAAACTCAGTCTTCACCGCCCGGGCGGCTGCGCTGGACCGCACGGCGGCACGACGACGACGAGTCCGACGCGACGTCCGGCGCGTCGGCGGCCGGGTTGTTCGACACGGTCTTTGGTGCGCTGCACGATGGTGAGCAGGTAGCCCTCGGCTTCGATTGCCCGCTGACCCTGCCGGTCGCCCCCGGTCACGCCGGACCTGACACCGCGGACAACCTCGCCAGGCAGGCCGGGGACCGGCCCGGAATCGCCGAGCTGGCCGAGCTGCTCGGGCAGCTGGCCACGTGGCGGCCGTGGACGACGGTCAGCACGTCGCTGTCGCGGTGGAAGGCCAACACCTCGATCCTGGTGTGGGAGGCGGTTCCCGCGGCAGGCTCGGGCGGGGTGCGGCCCGGCCCGGCGGCGGACAGCTTCTTCCGGCGGCTCGGGGTGGCCGGAGCCGAGGAGGAGCCGGCCGCGGGAACGGTAGTTAACCTGGCCGCCGCGGCCTCGCGCCGGGCCGGGCTGTTCGTCGACGCGCCCGAGCTGGCCCGGCCAGCCGTCTCGATCACCGTGCCGTCCGACTTACTTGAGATTGGCTAAACAAATTGGTCCAGCGCTGTTAGCATCAATCGAAGGCCGTCCGTCATGGCCTGTCCCGAGAGGTGATGCGTGAACGCCAGCCCCGTTTCCTCCCCGGCTCCGGCTGAGTCCGGCGGGTACATCCTGTGGGCGGGCACGGTCGGCTTCAGCTCGCCGCTGACCGAGCGGTTCGCGGCCGCCGCGGCCACCGGCTGCGCGCGGGTGACGCTGAGCCCGCCCGACGTGCTCCGCGCGGCCGAGTCAGGGACGACGGCCGCCGAGATCGGCCGCCAGGCCCGCAACCTCGGCCTGGAACTGACCATGGACCCGGTGATGAACTGGTACCCGGACCGCGAGCCGTCGCCGTCGCGGTTCGCGGGCGTCAGCACCGGCGATGCGCTCGGCATGTGCGAGGCGCTCGGCGTCGTCTCGCTCAGTGTGATCACCACGGCCAGCAGCGACGTGCCGGTGCCCGAGCTGGCCGGCTACTTCGGGCAAGTCTGCGACCGTGCCGCTGGTTTCGGCGCTCAGGTCCACCTGGAGTTCATCCCGTTCACGGTCGTGCGCAACCTGCGGATCGCCTGGGACATCGTCCGCGCCGCCGATCGCCCGAACGGGGGCCTGCTCTTCGACACCTGGCACTTCTTCCGGGGCGAGCCCGACTTCGACCTGCTGGTGCAGGTGCCAGGCGACCGGATCTTCTGCGTCCAGCTCGACGACGCCACGGCCGTGCCGCACGGCTCGCTGCGGGAGGAGACCAGCCGGCGGCTACTGCCCGGAGACGGCGAGCTCGACCTGGTGGCCGCCGTCCGGGCCCTGGACCGGATCGGCGCTCTGCGCTGGTTCGGGCCGGAGGTGATCAGTCCCGAGCTGGCGGCCATGCCCGTGCTGGCTGCTGCCACGCTCGCGGTCGAACGGACCCGGGACCTTGTGGCCGGAGCGCTGGCGCCATGACCGGGGATGCGCACCTGGATGGCCCGTCCCTCCAGCGGTTCCTCGGCCACGTCGAGGCCGACCGGGGCGGCACGGTCACGCAGTTCCGGCCGATCGCCGGCGGCTACAGCAGGCTCAGCGCGCTGGCCGAGGTACGCTGGGCCGACGGGTCGCAGGAGTCTTTCGTGCTGCGCGCGGACCCGCCGCCGCAGAGCGGCGTGTTCGACAGCGACCGGGACGCCGAGTGGCGGTTGCTGCGGGCGCTGGAGGGAAGGCTGCCGGTCCGCACGCCGACGCCTCGGTGGTACGACGCGACGGGGGAGTACTTCGGCGCGAAATGCCTGATCGTGGACTTCTTCCAGGGCCGGCCGCTGTTCGAGTTCGCCCAGTCGCCCGACCAGCTGCCGTGGGCCACGGAAGTGTTCATCGACACCTTCTGCCAAGCCCACCGCACCCCGCTTGACATACTGCCACCGCAGCTGGAGCGGCCCGCCAGCTGGGAGAGCTACATCGATGACCTGGTTGGGCTGGTGAGCCGGCTGGACGGCGCCGTGGCGGACAGCAACCCCTTCTTGCACTACGTGGCGGCGGTGCTGCGCGAGCACCGCCCGCCGCCGGTCCCGCTCGCCCTGGTGCACGGCGACGCGCAGCCGACGAACATCCTGGTCCCGGAGCAGGGGCCGGTGCTGCTGATCGACTGGGAGTTCGGCCGCATCGGTGACCCGCGCGAGGACCTCGGTTTCTACAGCTACCTGCCCGTCCCGCCGAACCTGTACGGGGCCGATCCGCAAGCGTTCCTCGCCCGGTACCGGGAACGCTCCGGCTTCACCGAAGAGCAGGTGAACTCCGACACCGTCTCGTACTTCTATATCCTCGGCCACGCCCGCTTGCTCGGCCAGCAGATCGAGGCCGCGGACGCGCTGACCCGCGGCCGGCCCCGCGGCGTGATGGCTACCTACCTGATCAGCAGCATCTCCGTGACGACACAGAAATTCCTGGAGATTGCCCGCCGCCTGGCCAGCTGACGGAGCGGCTACCGCGGGTCGACCAGCACCTTGATCTCATCGGAGGGGCCGGCGCACAGCCGTTGCAGCGTCGCTTCGAGCTCGGCGAGCGGCACGGTGCTGCTGTGCAGCGGCCGGGCCTGCACCCGGCCGTCGGCCAGGAAGGTCATGCTGCGGCGCAGGTCATCCCGGGTGAACGCGTTCGAGGCGACGACGGTAACCTGCTTGGCCAGCCAGCGGCCGGCGTTGATGGTCGCGGGTTCGGACAGAAAGCTCAGCAGTTGCACCGTGCCGCCGGACCGCGCCAGGTCAACCGCGGTCTGCAGGAGCTTCGGGACACCTGCGCACTCCAGGACCACGTCCGCGCCGACGCCCGCGGTCACGTCGGCGACATAGGCGGCCGCCTCCTCCGGCGCCAGCGCCGTGGTCGCGCCCAGCTCGGTGGCGAGCTGTCGCCGGGACGCGGACGGTTCGACGACCAGGACGGCTCCGGCCCCTGCGGCCCGGGCGAACTGCAGGGAGAAGAGCCCGATCGGCCCCGCGCCTTGCACCACCACCGTGTCCCCGGCGGTGATCCGGCTGCGGCGAACGCCATGGAAGGCGACCGTGGCCGGCTCGACTTGCGCTGCCTCCTCATCGCTGAGACCGGGATGCGCGCGTACCAGCCGGGCGGCCCGCACGGTGATCCTGGGCGCGAACCCGCCATGCGGCGGGGCGAGCCGATCGCGCCCCCGGACTGTCATCGACACCGTGCGGCAGTACTCGGTGAGCCCCTGCTGGCACTCCGGGCAGCGGCCGCACGCGACCGGCACGCCGACCACGACCCGGTCGCCCTCGCCGATACCGTCCGTGTCGTCCCAGGCCTCGGCCACCGTGCCGACCCACTCGTGCCCGCACACCGCCGGGGTGTGCAGGTGCCCGGTCCGGAACGAGTTGATCTCCGTGCCGCAGATCCCGCACAGCCGGATGTCGACCGTCACGCAGCCGGGCGCGGGCGGAGCCTGGGGAAACTGGCGGAACTCCACCGTCTCCCTGGCGGTTATCAAGCCAGCGATGACATCCGTCACAGCTCACATCCCTTCGGTGATGGCGGCACGGATCACGACTCGGCGTAGCCGCGAGCCCGCTCGAGCAGCGTGCGTACCCGCTCGCCGGCCAGGGCCGCGGCCTCGGCCGCCGGCATCGCTTCCAGCGCCGGGGACATGACCTCCGGCCCGATCCAGCTCAGGCCTCCGATCAGGTCGAGTTCCCGGATCGCGGTCACCAGGTCGAAGCTCCCGTCGCCGGGCAGCAGCCGGTTCAGCGTGTCCTCCCTCATGCTGGCCAGGGGCACCGCGGCCGCGTCGTTGACCTGCACGGCGAAGATCCGTTCCCCCGGTACCTTCCGCAGGGCCGCGTAGTCCGGGTTGCCGCGGAAGAAGTGCCAGGTGTCGAACAGGAGGCCGCCGTTGGGGCGGTCGGCGCCCCGCACGATCTGCCACGCGCTCGCCACGTCCTTGATGGCGGTCATCGGGATGAACTCCAGGTGCACGTCCGCACCCTGGCCGGCCGCGCGGTCGCACACCTGGCCGAACGGCTCGGCCAGCGCCGCGATCGGCAGGTCGCTCGTCGGCTGCCCGATCACGGTCAGCGACACGACGCCGAGCGTCTCCGCCATCCGCAGCGCCTCGTCGGCACTGAACCGGCCAAACCGCGACTGCGGCGGCGGCGTGCCGCCGTACCAGTTCATCACCGGGTCAAGCACGATCTCCAAGCCCGCGCCACGGATGGAGCGGCCAAGCTCGGCCGCGCTCGTGCCCTGCTCGGCCGCCCGGGCCACGTCGAGCGGACTGACCGACACCCGGCCGTATCCCCACTGCCGCGCGGCGTCGACCCTGGCCGGAACGGCGCCTTCCAGGCCTACGGTTCCCGCCCACAAGACCCAGCCGCTACCTTCTGGCGGAGGGTTCAGCATCAGCACTCCCTGCCCGTGCTCACGCTGCCCGTGCTCAGGCTGCCCGTGCTCACGTGAACGGTCCGCCCGCCCACCAGCGATCGAACCGCGGCCGCACGGCCGCCGACACCGGCTCGAGCAGGAAACCGCCCGGCGAGCGCACGTACGTCATCGACCCGTAGCCCTGATCCGGCGCCCGCCCCGCCATCTCCAGCGTCCAGCCCGCTTCGACCAGCCGCTCGGTCTCGGTCGCGACGTCGTCCACCCATACCCCCATATGGTGAACGCCCGGCCAGTCGTCACCGGCCCACAGCGACCCCGGCGCGCCCTGCAGCAGCTCGATGTGCTGCGGACTCTCGCGCGAGTAGGTAAACCGCAGCGGGATCGTGTAAGCGCCCTCGGCGGGGGTCCAGACCGGCCGGTCCTGCTCCACCACGTCCGCCCACGTGACACCGAGAGCGGCACTGAGGTCGGCCATCGCGGCGTCGAGATCGGGCACCCGCACCCCGACGTGGTAGAGCGCCCGCTGGTAATCGAAGGTCACGGGCATACTGTAGTTGAGTTTCAGTAAGTGCATCAAGCCGGTGCTGGCCTCTCATTACTAGTGCATAACTAAAGTTAGTCAGCTCTTGCGCGCCGGGCGCGTTGTGAGGACGCTTGCCGTAAGCATCCTCGGACTACCCCGATCCCCGGCTACCGCCACGGCGGAGGCGCCATGACATACCCGCATGCGGTTGCCCTCGGCCACGCAGATCTTCGAGTCGGTGCTCAGCGGCCTGCCTGGGCGATGCGACGGCACCGGTCCGGGATCGGTCTCGCGAAGATTGCTTCGCCTACTTAGCGCGTTGCCCCTGTTAAGCGTGTGGAGGCGGTGATGACTTCCGCAATCCGGTGCCCGGCGATGCCGGCTGATCACAGCTGGCCGGGTTGCCCGCGTGCCTGCCGGACGCGCGGAGACCGGGACCTTAGCCGAGCACCTTGACAGGTGGCCGACTGGAAATTTAATGTCTCCAAAACGCTGAAACTTGAGTACGAGCACAGTAAGTGCCTGCCGGCTAGTCGGCGGGCCGCCAACCGGATGCCGCGTGGCCGGGCTGGCGGATGAACAGAAAGCTCCATACGTAAACTCCGGCGCCACCCGGCGCCGCCCAAGGGAGGGAAAGGGAGGGTATGTCACTGATGACGAAGTCCGTGACGCGGCACACTCGCCTTCGGCGTAGCGCCGTTGCGCTCGCCGCAGGCGCGTCGCTCAGCCTGGCCATAGCAGCGTGTTCAACCCCGTCCAGTTCGACGGCGAGTTCGGGTTCTAGCTCGAGCGCGGGTGCGACGGCGAGCTCCTCAGGTTCGTCGTCTGCGGTGATGACGCAGGCGAACACCGCGCTCAACGCATTCCTGGCTGCGCCGAAGACGATCGGTCAGACGACACCGCTACCCAGCACCCCGCCGAAGGGCAAGACCGTGGTGTGGGTGGGCACGAGCGAGCCGACCAACGTGCAGCTGCAGACCGCGGCGGGTGCCGCGGCTAAGGCCCTGGGCTGGAACTTCTCGGTGGTCGACTTCGATCCGTCGAACCCCTCCACCCTCGACAGCGCGTTCACGACCGCCCTGGCTAAGCATCCGCTCGGAGTGTTCGAGTCCGGCACGCCCCAGTCACAGATCTCCGCGAGCGTGCTCTCGGCGTACGCCAGCGCCGGCGTCCCGATCGTGCTGTCCGGTGCCTATCCCTTCACCCAGACCAAGACCATCCTGGGCGACGCGGACTCATTTGCCAACGACGCGCGGATGGCGGACGCGATGGCCGACTGGTTCGTCGTCAACTCCGCCGGGTCCGGCAAGGTGGTCCTGGAGCACGTGCCCGGCTACCCGATTCTGGACGGGTTCACCAACACGTTTAAATCGCAGGTCGCGAAACTGTGCCCGGCGTGCTCGGTGAAGGAGGTAGACGTAACCTTGCCGCAGGTGGCCGCGGGCCAGACGGTGAGCGTGGTCACTTCGGCCGTGCGGTCGAACCCGGGTTACAAGTACATCTTCTTCGATGACGGAGACTTCGCGGTGGGTATCAACTCCGCTTTGTCCGCGGCGGGCATTACCGGGGAGAAGATCGGTGGCGAAGCGATCGACTCCCAGGGAGCGGCCGCGCTCAAGTCCGGTACCCAGGCAGCGTGGACGGCGTTCAGCGGGTTCTACACCGCCTACGCCTCGGTCGATGTCCTGCTGCGCTGGCTGGAGAAGGCGCCCGGCGCCACTGACGATGATGTCCAGCCTACCCAGCTGCTCACGCCGTCCAACATCGGCAGTACCACCGTCTGGAACGCGCCGAACAACGCGCTCGCCCAGTTCGAGAAGCTGTGGAAAGTCCCGGTCACGCCGTGCCCGGCCGCCTGCAGCTGACCAAACGGGCATGGTGATCTTAAAGGACACAGCGACGTGACTACGTTCAGTGAGAAGCAGGGGGTCCCG
>Ga0213875_10001928_pt1 | contig 12848 bp, 7 predicted proteins | sample BarmaccomBMRX_R8_FD_160105 | JGI IMG/M metagenome (GOLD analysis project Ga0213875, IMG submission 160105) | Root-associated microbial communities from Barbacenia macrantha in rupestrian grasslands, the National Park of Serra do Cipo, Brazil - RX_R8 | ecosystem: Host-associated > Plants > Roots... | reverse complement strand
CACCAACGACCAGACTGGAGCTTTTTCACATTGCTCGGCGGGCTCACCCTATCAGAGCGGTATCTATTTCATGGTGAGGGTGAACGCTCAATTCCAATGGGGCCTTGGCTTTGCGAGTACCAATTGGCATCTCAATCCAGGCGAGAACATACCCATTGACCTCACTTTCGATGGTCGCGCTCAGTATCACGTCTTTGCCAACGTGCTGAACGCGCAGTTGGCTGTAGTTCCAATGCCGGATACCTCGGCTCTGATCAGGACCTTTCGGCAAGCTCGATCGATGCAGGTTTTTGCCAAAGGGCAAATGATTCCGTTCAATCTCAATGAGACCTCGGCACTGCTCCCTGCTCTCGTCGCGTGCGTTAGGGCGAACTTGGGTCAGCCTACCCAAGCCACGCAAGCAGCAACCGCTGCCAAAAAACCCCCTCCCCGCGTCGGAACGTTAGTGCCAATGCCGGCTCCCACGCCAGCTCCCCCATCAACGGACGGAGCAGGCGCCGAAATGCAAATCGAGGCAATCAATCTTGCAACAAACTTTATGCTGAAGAGCCAGCTCTCGAACCCTCATCTGTTAACTCGCCAGAACACTCCGACACAGCTTGCGTCCTGGGGCGCTGCCTGGAAATCGGATGATGCGGTGGGTGCCGTGAAGATCGTTCCACCCCAAGAAGGAATGAAAGGCATTGACCTGGCTGCGGCCGTTGCGGCAAGCGATGCATCGGATTGCAAGGGTACATTCCTTTCCGGTCGAGAGAGCGATCTCGTAGATAGTGACGTGGTATTTCGGGGATTCGCGAAGTGCGAGGACTCGGAGGGATTACGCGCGAGCCTTTACTTCATCGTGCCTCGCACGAAGGGTGGATTCGTTCTGTTTTCTGTACTCGCTCAAGGAAAGCCGGACGCCGTCTCTGCAACCAGCGACGATAAACTCGCGAATTACAGAAAGGCGGCGCTGACTTCCGTGAATTACTGAGGCGTCGCCATCATTGTACGGGCGCCGGCTTGGGCTGTCACAACAACATACCCTCCGCGTGCTCATCCCCACAATGTTGAAACTGGGAAGCTGGATAGTTATCTAGCTGCCATTCCGGCGGTCTTCGGTGATTCGAAGCTGATCGCGGTGAGGCATGGCCACAGGGCTCGCGCCGGCGCCCGGAATGCCGGTTTGCAAGCCCCCTTAGCAATCTTGCAAGGAGGCCAATATGTCTGACGAGAAAGCACTTGATATGCGTGCTCGGCGAGCTGCAAAGCGCGCGGGATTGTATGCTCGGCGGTCGCCCACCGTGGACAACTACGGCGGCTTTCGACTTATAGATCGCGACAACAGGATTATTTCGGGTGAGCGCTACGATCTCACGCCTGACGAGATACTCGAGATGTGTGAACCTTCCTCGAATCTATCGGTCTGATAGGCTCAGGGAGGTCGGTATTCGGCTGCGGGCGCGCGTGCGCCCGCTCGGCCCGGTGCTTCACCCTTGGTGATGCGGAGCGGATAGGAGTGTTGGATGCTCCTGGTCGCCTCGGCGGTCGGTGAAGGATGTCACCTGTCCAACATCATGTTCATGGCGGAAACCAGCCGACACGTACTGATCAAACAATGCGGGATGATGATGGTGTTCGGCCCCGCTGTTTTGTATCTCCAGCGTCTGCCCTGCTGAGGTCGCCTTCTCTCCCGCCGTTGTGTTGCTCGCGGTGAGCGTCAGTGTCACTTGCTCAGAGTGGCGATAATGACGATCTTCACCCCTGCAGGAAGAATGCAGCGTCAGCCCACTTTGAACGTCCGTTAGTGTGAAGGTGTAGCTATTGCCCATCTTCGCGACGGCGTGCCCATCACCTGCAGTGATCGTCTCGAAGCTTGCGACCCCGCTGATCTTGACCGATACGGTGTCGTCCCCGTCATCGGCCTTCACGCTGATCGGCAGCGCAACCGAGCCGCTCGCGGTCGTCGTGAGCCAGTGATCCGTGATCGCGAGCTTAGGAGGCTCTCGCTTGTGATCAGCATCAGTGGGAGTGGCGATGAAACCCTCGTAATCTGTGCCGCTCTGTACCAGCCCGTGACTTGGCCCGAATTGTTGATGGAAACAGGTTGATTGCTCCCGGCAAAAGAAAGGGGAGTGCTCAGAGTGGTCCAAGTGCCATTATTGTAGACGAACCCAAGCGAGATAGTGCCGTTGATGTAGTTTCCGGTGATCTGGCCCGAGTCATTGATGGATCGGGGAGTAGTTGCCCCATTAGGCCCGGCAGGGCCGGCTGCCGGATCGCTTAGGTTGGTCCAGGTGCCCTTACTGTAAAGAAAGCCGACGTTCTCCGTGCCATTGTAGTAGTATCCAGTGATTTGTCCCGAATGGTTGATTGATTGCGGAAAAGTCCACCCGAAGCCAGCTGCCAAGGGATCGTTCAGAGTGGTCCAGGTGCCATCACTATACAGAAAGCCCACTTCGGTTTTGCCATTGAAGTAGTATCCCGTGACTTGGCCTCTGTCGTTGATTGATGCGGGGACAGTTCCGTAAGCACCTGCAGAAGGATCACTCAGAGTGGCGTAGTTTCCATTGCTGTAAAGAAAACCGACTTGGACGTTATCTTTGCCGTACCAGCCGGTGATTTGGCCTTTGTCATTGATAGACGTGGGGAACCCATTGATATCGGTCCAGGTGCCGTCGGTGTAGAGAAACCCTTCCGTAATTCCATTGTTGGCGTAGTCTCCTACAATTTGACCTACATTGTTAATGGCCGCGGGATTGGTGGGCCCGTGAACGCCCGCCGAGGGATCGCTGAGAGTTGTCCAGGTGCCGTTACTGTAAAGGAAGCCCACGTCTGCGACGCCGTTATTGTACCGGCCAGTGACTTGGCCCGCATCATTAATGGATTGAGGAACGATCTTGGTCGCGCCTGTCGGGGGATTGCTCAGGGGAGTGACGTTGTAGGTTGTCATAGCCCGGTCCTTGGTCGAGAAACGCTAAGGCGCCTCAACTCACAACACGGTACTGACAGAGATGATCGTAACTGCGGCACAACCCACAAAATCGCTGCGGCCGAATCAAAAAGAAAATGCTCGGCAAAGCACGCGACGCAGAGGGCAATCGGACCACACCGATCTCATCAAATCAAGCCCACTCTGAACACGAGTGACGGTTAATCCTGCTGGAGCGGAAACTGTTTTCCCAATAGGGGCAATTCTTTTCCCAAATACCCGAACAAGAGTAGGACGATACATCGCCAAAAAGAGATCGTTGACAGGCGGCAAAAACTCTCGTGAGAGCTTGCGATAAATGGGACGCAGGATGTCCCGCGTTGCCCGGCTGCTAGGGGGCGGGACTACCTTCTGCGAACTTTAGTTCGGCCAGCACGCGTGCCGATACGGGCCAAGATGATAGCCAGGCGGGCAGACAGGCCTCCAACCGAATGGGCGCGCTCCCTCGCCCCATTGCCCGCCCGGCTGACAGTAACCGAAGGGCCCGCGGTGTCCGTAGGGGCCGCAGCCACCCGACACTAGCACGAGTTCGTTGGACGCAGAATATGCTGTGTCACTTAGCGGTATGGCCTGCGCGCCCGTTGTTACGGCCAGCAAAAGCCCGGCCGCTCCAGCTGCAGCAGCAAAGTTGATCATGTTAGCCTCCATGGTTGCCGCACCCGACGGAAGCCTTGCATTTGTTCCGTGAATAGGCGCTGAGTAAGCGGTAAAGCAAACGTTCAGCAAGCGTTTGAACACCGCGCCGCGCGCTGATCCCGCACAATCACCGCTTCGCCGCGCCCCATAGACCGCATCAGTAGGTCGTGCAGCTCACTGCGGAGCCGAAGCCGGTGCAATTTGTCGTCCTTGGACGGTTGATCGCATTTATCATTTGTTTGGCTGCCCTTTCCGAAAAAGTTGGTCAGCAAAAAGTTCCACAAGGCTTTGCCTCCTCCGAAAACGCAAGGGGCGCAAAGCTCGCGGGCGGAAAAGGAATCCGAGAGTTCCCTCGCGAGGGGTTGGGGGCGAGAAGGCGCGTGTCGCGATCGTCAGTTTTGCTTTTGGTATTTCTCTGAACTGTAGATTTTTTCTATTTCCCCTCTGCCTAGATATTCAGTTACCGGATGCCCCCGTCAGTTTCCCAAACGGTCCAGGCATCGCCGCGCAGCGTAGTCCTGTGACGCCGGTGGCGCACTCACGCGCATCGCCTTTACGCTGTTAGACGTGGGAACGCCCAAATCGTTTCGGCTTGGATCGCTCCTTCGCTCCTGACCATTCCGGCTGACGCGACGCGAAGCTCCGAGCATCGTGCGTCGCCTTGGCCTCCGAATTGCGAGTTCGCTCCGGCGGTCCTCTTCAGTGCGCCGATGCGGCACGGAAAGGAACCGTTCCGGGAGAATCAATGTTCATCTTGAAGCTTCGGCTGACCGGTCAAGCCGATCGGAACCGATAACCGCACCGGCAATAAGATCGTCGGGAGAGCGTCGTGCGAAAAATGAATGTGTGCTTGGCGGGCGTCGCGGTTTTTTCCGCCATCTCTTTACCGGCGGCAGCGGTAATGTTCCACGTTTCCGACAACCGGCCCGTATCCATCACTGCGTTTCCGGAGCGGCCTCCGGCCCTGTCCCCGGAAGGCAAGCCTATTCGCGTCATCTCCTTGCAAGGAGTCGCCAGTTTGCGAGAACGGAATGCGCCCAGGCATCAGCAGCTGCAGCCCGAAATGAAGCCCCAGCAAGCAGCCGAGCTGCCAGCGGCCGCGCTCACCCCGCGTAACGTGCCTAAGCAGCGTCTCGTTTCAATGCAGCGGACGACACGGGTGACGGCAATACCGGCCAGGCGTGTGTTCGCGATTGGCTCACTCTATTGAGCACACACCAGACAGTCCGTTGGGGCGCAACCCCGATCGCTCGAGCCTTCACTCGCCCCCCTGCCGCAACGCTGATCCCGGGCTCGCCTAATAGCAGACGCCGAGCGGCATAAATCACAGTTGAGCCCGGAGCCGGTGCGCAGCGCCTTCATCATTAGACCCGAGCGATCCTGTCCCCAATCAAGAAGGAAGCCCGCCGGAGCCAGGCTCGCGCTGTCGCGGCAAGCATCGCCTCGAGCATCCGTGCGATCGCTTCGTGTCCCTCCATTATTTTGATATTCCCGGTGAAGGTCAGGAGGTCGCGCCAATAGCATTGACTGTAGAAGAGGGCGACAGCGGCGCCCCTATTGGACGCAGCGAGAGCGTCTCCGAGGCGCGAGAGCAATGCGGCCGCGCGAGCGGTCGGAGACGTCGGTCATCGCTGCCTCGCAAGGGACATCACTGTTGTCGACTCCGCTCCACCTGGACAACATTCGGCATGAAGGCTTGACTGTTGGTGGGTGGCCAAATTGCGCCATCATCTGCCTAGGACAATGGGAGAATCGAACATGGCGACGGTATCCGGCGATCTCATCCGCCTCTATACATCGAGCGATGCGGTGGCGCTGGCCGGACATGTTCGCCGCAAGGACATCTCGGCAGCCGAAGCGATCGAGGCCGCTATCGTCGTCATTGAGCGGCTTAACCCGCAACTCAACGCGGTGATACACAAGCTCTACGACATGGCGCGCGCCCAGGCGCCGAACGTGCCTTTGGAAGCCCCGTTTGCTGGCGTGCCGTTCCTCCTTAAGGAACTAGCCTCGATGTGGCAGGGTGCACCACTGACCAACTCTTGCGCATGGCTGAAGGATGCCCGCGCCCCCGAGGACTCGGAAGCGACTCGCCGCACCAAGGCGGCCGGCTTCGTGCTCGTCGGCAAATCGAACGCGCCGGAGAACGGCTGGGCGATCACCTCCGAGCCAAAGCTTTACGGTGCCACCCATAACCCATGGCGCGCCGACGTCACGCCCGGGGGGTCGTCGGGCGGTGCGGCGGCCGCCGTGGCCGCCGGATTGGTTCCGCTGGCCGAGGCAAGTGACGGAGCGGGGTCGATCCGGGTGCCGGCATCGTGCTGCGGGGTCGTTGGGCTGAAACCGTCGCGCGGACGCATCACCATCGCCCCGTTCGGCGACTACTGGTATGGCGGCGCCTACTTTTTCTGCGTGACGCGTACTGTTCGCGACACGGCGACATACCTCGATGTGATGGCGGGCGCATTACCCGGCGACCCGTACACACCACCCGCGCCCTCCGAGTCATGGGCAGTACTCGCGACGCGTGCGCCCAAGCGACTGCGCATCGGCTTCACGGTGACCCCGCCCGATGGCAGCCCGATCGATCCGGAGGCGGTGGCCGCCGTGCGGAACGCCGCATCACTGCTAGAGCGGCTGGGCTACAGCGTCGAGGAAAAGAACATGGCGCTCGACGCCGCCAGCGCCTGGAAGACCTATACCGCGATGACGCCGGCGGAAAGCGCAGCAGGCTTCGACTTCCTCACTCCTTTGGCCGGGCGGCCGGTGACTCGGGCGGACGTCGAGCCGGTGACCTGGGCGATCATTGAGCGTGGTCGCGCACAGACCGCGGTGGAGCATGTCAACCTCATGAACGCCCTGCGCGGGCTGTCACGCGAGATCACCGCCGATCTCATGCCGTACGACGTATATCTCACCCCAGTGCTGACTCAGAAGCCGCGCCCGCTCGGCTACTGGGACATGAGCGAGCCGGATCTCGATCGCTACAATGCCAAGTGGACGGACGCTGTCTTCATGTTCCCCTTCAACATCGCCCCGTTGCCGGCGATCGCGTTGCCCCTTCATTGGTCGGCCGATGGCGTGCCCATGGGTGTGCAGGCGGTCGGTCGCTACGGTGATGAGGCGAGGTTGTTGGCCCTCGCCGCAGTGCTGGAAGAAGAGGCTAAGTGGGCCGACAGGCATCCTCCGGTATCGGCGTGGGCGAGCAGACCATCCATCGAGAGCAACTGCCGCTGACCCAGCGGCGCTGGGCGGCCAAAGTCAGGCAGATCAATTCCCGTCAGCGGAATGCGCTCCCGCCGCGATCGTAGCTCGCACCCGGAAGCGGCCCGTCCTTAAGGAATGCGTCGACCACGTTCTTCGTCAGCCGAGATATCGGGTTGTCGAAGTTTCGGCACGGCAGAGCGCTGCCCCAGGCGATCGAGCCTGTGGCGAATACGGCGCCGTGGTTCGGTGTCGTGAAGTACACGATGTCAGCGCGGACAAGCGGGTTCTGAGTGCCGCCGAGGCCGGGAGTCATGAAGTATATCTCTTCCTGCACCAGAGGATAATTGTCGGTGAAAGCCTCGGACGAGGCCAGGATGCGTGCGTGCGGGGGCGTTCCGAGCGCGAGGTCGTAGCGGTCGATCTCGATCCCGGCGGCACCGCCCAGGCCGAGGCCTTCGCCGCCGAAAACCTCGCTCTCGACGCCTTCGAACATCCATGCGACGCTGCGATGGTAGCTGTCCGGCATGCGGCGATATGGCACCGACTGGTCCATGCCCTCCGAGGTGAAGCCGACGCCGATGAGCTTCTGTGGCGGTCGGCCGCGGTGGCGCCACAGGCCGCTGCGCTCGCCCGTGCTCGCGAGGTAATGCTCGCCCGGCCGCGCCTGCCAGGCTCGCGAGCCTGCCTCCAGCTTGCGGACCTCCATCACCCATGGTTCCTCGTCGCGAAAGCCGACGCACCAGTAGTGGGAGTTGGCTCCGAGATTAAGTAAACGGCCGCCGGCTGCGAGGTAGTCCTCGGTCGCGTCCATCATCCGCTCCGAATAATACTCGTTGTGCGTGCCGTTCAGGACTACCCGGTAAGGTTTCAGCGCGGCACCGCCTTCCCGGTGCAGATCTTCGTCGGTCAGGACGTCGTAGTTGTATTTCATGGCGTCCAGCCAGGCGACGATCGACAGGTCGGCCGGAAACTGCCACGTGGAGCCAAGCCCCGGCGCGCGATATTTCGGCCTGAAATTGGCGATGGGGCGGTGGTAGGAGGTATAGCACACGCCGGCGCCGTCATTGTGCGCATCGTAAGTCGAGAGACCGAACTCGACATCGTTCTTGTAGATCTCGATATCGACTTTTTGGAAGATCGGTGTTTCGGCCGTAATCGCCTGCAGCAACGCCCCATCGAAGGCTGTGCTAATATTGGCGTAGGCGAGATAGCTCGCCGTCGGGATAACGAGGCACATCGCCGCCCTTGGGGCATCGCCGGGCCGCACGAAGAAGGGCGTGTATTCCTCGGCATCGCCCGCCGTGAGCTTGATGGCATAAACGCCGCTTTTCAGCTGATCCGGAACGGTCAGCGTCAATGTGGGCTCCCAATGGCAGTCGGTGAGCGCGTCGGCGTGCAGCTCGATGCCGCCATATTCTTGAGGAGCAATCCGAAAGCTGTCATTGCGCCCGGACCAGTTCCAACCGGTCATGCCCCGCACGGGTCGGTTGTGACCTACGGCGTGGAGTTGATGTGGGCCGGTATCCACCACCATGTCGCCGATCCCATGCTCTGAATATCCGGCGGACGTGTCCCAATCGGCGAGCACGCCTGCGCGATCAGGCCGGGCGCCGCCGCGGACCGCGTCGAGCGCCGGACGATCGAGCGCCGCGTCTTGGACACCACAGCGATCAATCTTGCCGTTGTAGCATTGGCTGAAGAAGGCGCCGCGCGTCTCGTTGCGTTCGGTCGCGGCACCAATGACAAAGCCGAGACCTTTAGGCATCGCGGGGCGCACGCGCAGCGTCTCGCGCACGTGCGACTGGTAGTCATAAGGGACGATCTTGGAGAGCAGGCTGTTATAGCGATTGATCACCGCTTCCTGATAAAGGGTCGCGACACCGCTCGCCGGATCACAGCTCGCGGCGACGAAATACCAGAGGCGGGGGATGAGCTTCACTTCCGCAGCAATCGCATCGGCGTCCCTGCCGTCGCCGACCCAGAATTCGAGGCGTCCGGCGGCATTGATGCCGAGCGCGAACCCGCTCGTGGCATCGATCGACCACCGGCCGAGGATAACCTGTCGGCCCGTCTTCAGCAGAGTGGGGAAGATGTAGGCGTGGAGCGTGAATGCTCCGGTTGGAGCTAACTTGCCTTGCGGATCCGCGACGCGCAGGAAATTACCCTTCTGGATATATTGCTTGCGCGCCGGCCATTCGCGGTCGATCGGCGAGGCGATCGGCCGCTCGATGAAACCGGGGCCGTCCTTGTGCTCGTCGCCATGGATCAGCTGCATGAGTTGCGCGTGCACGCTGTCGGTCGTGTCGCTGCTCGCCATCACACGGAGCGTATCGCCGGGCTTGACCGAGAGCTTGTCGGTGTAGGCGGAAATGCGGTTATAGGCCATCGCCCGTTCCTCGCTGCTCTCACGAATCCATCAGATCCTGCACCCGCTTGAGAAAGACGCCGTGCAGCGCGTCCTGCTCGCTGGTGAACAGCTGGTCGTCGACGGCGCGAGGCGGCACGCCCCGCCGGCCGGAGAGCGCCACGATGCGGTATTCCGCGAAAGGCTTGACCGCGAGGATCGCGTATTTGTCGGTGACTGCGGCGGTGCGGAAATAGGTCAGCACGCGCTCAAGCGCGTCGCTGCGCCGTTTGCCGAAGGTGCGGCGATGCTCCTTGATCAAATCCTCGGTGATCAGCTGTTTGAGCTCGGCACGCAGCCTTGCGTCAAACCGCCGGAGGAAGATCGCCTGCTTGTCAGCGATCTCGATCGCTTCCTCGGGCATCACTTCTCCTCCCTTGCTGGAGTGCCGGCCGCGGCGTTCGCTTCGCCGCTTGCCGCGCCATGCCAAATATTGCGCCGGAATGCCGAACAGGCCTCCGCGCAGGAACAACACCGTGCCGAGCATGATCCCGGCAATCAGAATCAACCGGACCGGGCCGAGGCCGATGAACACCTTGTCGAACAATACGACGATTAGGGTGCCGACGACCGCGCCTTCGGCGGTGCCGATGCCGCCGACCACGATCATTGCCAGCAACAGCAGAAGCTGGTCGATGGTGAACAGCGAGGGCGTGGCGCCGTGAAGCAGGGTTGCGTAGAAGGCGCCGACGCCTCCCAATGCAGTGGACGAGATCAGGAACACGTGGATGCGCGCGATGCGATAGTTGATGCCGAGAGCTTCGGCAAAAGCCTCTTGCTTCTCGGGCGCTGCGCGCAGGAGGCGGCCAAGGCGCTGCCCATTGACCCCGCGATACAGGGCTAACGCGCCGATGAGCAGCAAGAAACCGAGATAATAGCCGAGAACGAGGCCGCCGCGATCGGACATGCTGGGTGGAACGAAGCTGTCTGCCCCCAGCAAGCCGTTGGCCGAGCCGAGTGTTTGATCCTGGATGACATAGACGCGGCACAACTCGGCGATGCCGACGGTCAACAATGCGTAATAGAAGCCTTCGAGGCGGATTGCCGGAATGGTAATGATCACGCCGAATACGAGGCCGAACAGCGGGCCTGTGAGCCACATCGCCCACCAAGGGAAGCCGAAATAGACCGACAAATACGAGCTGCCATAGGCTCCGGCACCGACGGTCGCGAGGCTCGCCAGAGAGAAGATTCCGGCCGTGCTGATCTGAAGCATCCACACGATGTTGATCGCCGCATACATGGCGAAGCTGGTGGCGGAAAGGACGAAGGAATTGTTGCCGATGAGCGGCGGGATGACGGCGATCACCAAAAGTCCGATCACCCAAAGGATCGGCGCCAGATTGAGGATCCGGCGCTCGGCGTTGAGAGTGATCGGATTGTAGTCGGTCTCGATCAAGAGCGGCGTGCGTCGCGTGAACGGGTAGCGCCAGCGCTGCCAGCTCGCGGGACCATGGCCGCGCAGGACAAGCCACCAGCGGCGGACGCCCACGATTGAGGGCGCAGCTGGCGCCCGCGGTTCCTCGATGTCGCTTTGCACCGCCACCGCTATTCTCGGGAATGCTCGATCATTCCGGCGATCCCCCGCGGGCGCGCGAGCAGCACGGCAATGATGAAGAGGAATTGCGTGATCAATACATATTGCCCGCCCAATTGCACCGCCGTGAATGCTTCGACGAAGCCGATCAGCACGGCCGCGATCAAGGCGCCGGCAATGCTGCCGAGGCCACCGGCGAGTGCCACGACCATCCCCTTGACCAAGGGCGTCGTACCCGCGAAGGGACTGATGAAATAGGTCTGCGAGAGCAATACCGAGGCGAGCCCCGCCATTGCGCCTGTCACCATCATGACCGCCATGGCAGTCGAGCGGAGCCCGACGCCGACCAGCGCCGCGCCCTCAGGGTTCTGCATCATGGCGCGGATCTCCAAGCCGCGCCTACTGCTTTTCATCCAGCCTAAGGTCAGTAGCAGCAGAATGGCCGAACAGACGATCGCGCCGACCTTGTCGTAAGTGGCGGTCGCAGGACCGATGTGAATGCTGCCGACGCCGAAGATCTTTGGCAGCGCCCTGACCCGCGGCGTGAACAGCCATAGCAGGCATTGCCCGCCCATCAGACTGATGGCGAGAGTGGCGATCAGGCTGCGCAGCGGGAAGTTCGGCTTGTCATAGAGCGGGATGAACGCCAAGAGGCCCGTCACGGCCCCGGCCAGCGCCCCGGTCAGCATGCCGGCCGCCACCACGACAAAGCCGTTCGTGCTGATATTCTGCGCGGCGAGCCACGCGCCGTAGCCGGCGACCGTGAAGGTAAAGCCCTGGGCGAGGTTGATCATGCCCAAGCTCGACCAGATGATCGAGATGCCGATCGCCAAGAGTCCGTAGATCGAGGCGAGAGATATCGCGGTCAGCAGGAGATAGTAGGGGTCCATGCGGCGGCGCGTCTCCGTGGCAGCGGCGTCAATGCTGCGGATGTGGATGGTGCATGATCTCGCTCGTCGGCAGGTCGGAGGTCGTGGCGCCGCCCTTGAGCTTGCCGGCGTGCAGGCCGATCAGCCGGGAGACCCTGCCCTCGAGGAGGGAGAGGTTCTGCTCGGCAATCACCATGGCGCCGTCCTTGAGGTCGATCTGCATAAGCGCCTGCAGCAGCCCTTTGCTGATCTTCGGGGCGAGCCCGAGCGACGGCTCGTCGATTAGCAGAAGCTTGGCATCGTCCATCAAGCCGCGCCCGAGGCTGACCATGCGCCTCTCGCCGCCGGAGAGCTTTCCCACCGGCTGCTTTAGCAATTTCTGCAGCGGCGGGAAGATCACGAGCACGTGCTCGCGCCGCTCTTTCCGTTCGCGCCAGGCGCGCCGGCTATAAGCGCCGCTATCGAGATGATCCGCGACGCTGAGGCCGTGAAACAGCGCATCACCTTGCGGCATGAGGGCAAGCCCCATTCGGACGATCTTATGAGTGTAGCGCCCCGGTCCCTGGCTGCGCGTGCCGCCAATCTCGACCCCGTTCAGCTTGATCGAGCCGCTCTGCCAGCCCGTAAGGCCGGCAATCGCCCGCAGCAAGGTTGACTTGCCATGCCCGTTGAGGCCGACGATGCCGACGCGCTCGCCGGCGCGCACTGTGAGGTCGACGCTACGGAGCACGCCGAGTGGTCCGTAGCCGGCCGAGAGGTCAACGATACGCAGGACGTCACTCATGCCGCCTCGACCTCGAAATAGGCCGCACGGACGCGCGGATCCTCGAACACGGCGTCCGGGTCGCCTTCGGCGATCAATTTCCCCAGGTCAAGGACGATGGCGCGATCAGCGATCGCCGAGAGCAGCTCCAGCCGATGCTCGACCAGCATTACGCCAATCTTCATCTCGCGCGCGAAGTGGCGGATGACACCGTCGAGCTCGTCGATCTCGGCATTGATGAGGCCGGCCGCGGGCTCGTCGAGAAGCATGACTTGCGGCCGGCGCATCAAGAGACAGGCGAGCAGCAGCTTGCGCCGGTTCAGCGTCTCGAGCGACCCGGCCAAGGCCGACATCGGCACGCGCAAGCCGACCTGCTCCGCCGCCCATTCGGCATGAAACCGCGTCAGATATGGCGGATAGGCTTGGCGCGCGGCACGGAACACTTCGGCCACCGTCAGCGA
>Ga0213875_10001927_pt1 | contig 12850 bp, 11 predicted proteins | sample BarmaccomBMRX_R8_FD_160105 | JGI IMG/M metagenome (GOLD analysis project Ga0213875, IMG submission 160105) | Root-associated microbial communities from Barbacenia macrantha in rupestrian grasslands, the National Park of Serra do Cipo, Brazil - RX_R8 | ecosystem: Host-associated > Plants > Roots... | reverse complement strand
AGGACAGGCTGACGCAGCGCGATGCACCGGACCGCATAACAACCGATACGAGACGGAGCAGGCCGACATGCAGCATGCTGAGGGGATGCCGCTGATCCCGTCTCACGAGCCCTCACGAGGGCGTGCCGACGGCTGGGCCCCGCCGCTACCGCAGGGTTCGCTGCAGCCGCCTGGCACGCCCAGCGTACCGGGTCGACCCGGTAACGCCGGCACCGCAATGCCCCCCGCCTCCTCAACCACCGGGCAGTGCCCGCTGCATCCCGTGGGGCCCGTTCCGGCGCCAGCCGTGCCGGGCGGCCTATCGGTGCCGTCAGGACCGGTCCACACCGTGGTGGCTGTCCTGCTCATCGGCCCGGCAGGGGCGGGCAAGACCACCATCGCACGGCACTGGGCGGATCACCGCGCCACGCCGACGGCTCACATCAGCCTCGACGACGTCCGCGAATGGGTGCGTTCGGGCTTTGCCAGCCCCCAGTCCGGCTGGAATGACAGCTCCGAGGCCCAGTACCGGCTCGCCCGGCGTACCTGCGGCTTCTCCGCCCGCAACTTCCTCGCCAATGGCATCTCGTGCATCATCGACGACGCCGTCTTTCCCGACCGGCCGGTTGTCGGCCTCGGCGGCTGGAAGCGGCATGTGGGCCCGGACCTGCTGCCCGTCGTCCTCCTGCCCGGCCTGGAGATCGTGCTCGCCCGCAACGCGGAGCGCACCGGCAACCGGCGCCTCCCCGATGAGGAGGTCGCCCGGATCCACGGCCGGATGGCCGGCTGGTACGGATCGGGACTGCCCATCATCGACAACTCCCAGTTGGATGCGGCTGCCGCCGCCAGGGCGCTCGACCAGGTGGTACACACCAGCCTGAGCCGCATCGGCCGATGAGCCCGGCCGATGAGCGTCGAACTGCCGGAGTCCGCTCGTCCGGGCGTGCCGGAGCAGCCGCGCGGCGCCGCGACGCGTAGGCTCGGTGTATGTCCGACGTGCACGCTTCCCGACGGATGCGCCTGCGCGACCGGTGCATCGCGTCCGGGACCGCCTCGGCCCTGGTGTCGCGCCCCGCGAACGTCCGCTATCTGACGGGGTGGTCCCCGCCCAGTGCGGTACTGCTGCTCGCTCCGGCGGAGGATCTCCTCGTCCACTGTCTGCACGCTCCGGGTGAACCGGCCGAAGGGCAGCCCCCCGAGGACGTCCACTGCGTGATGCTCTCGTCCTGGGGCGGTGATGCGGCCGTGGCCGCCGCCGAGCTCGCACCGGGGCTCGGCGCCGACAGCCTCGCCGTCGAGGAGCATCACCTGACCGTCGCCAGGCACCGGGCTGTCGCCTCAACCGCGACCGGCCTGCGCTTGACCGACCTCGGACAGGCCGTCGAGCAGCTGCGGCTGGTCAAGGACGAGGACGAGATCGCCTGCTTGCGGATCGCCGCCGAGATCACCGACCAAGCCCTCGGTGAGCTGCTGGAGTCGATCCTGGTGGGCCGCACCGAACGCCACCTCGCCCTGGAGTTGGAGCGCCGCCTGGTGGACCACGGCGCGGACGGCCCCGCGTTCCCCGCCTACGTCGGCACCGGCCCGCACTCGGGTGCCGCGCGCCATACGCCCACCGACCGCAGAGTCGAAGAGGGCGACTTCCTCTCCGTCTGCCTGGGTGCCCGCTACCGCGGCTACCGCTGCGAGGTCGGCCGTACGTTCGTCATCGGTACCGCACCCGCCGCCTGGCAGGTCGAGCTGTATGATCTTGTCTTCGCCGCGCAGCGGGCCGGTCGTGAGGCACTACTGCCGGGCATCGCCTGCAGGGATGTGGACCAGGCGGCCCGTCAGGTTGTCCAGGAAGCCGGGCACGGCGAGGCGCTTGCACCGTGGACGGGCCACGGCGTGGGACTCGAAATCGATGAAGACCCTCGGATCACGCCGTCCGCCATGGGTAAACTGGACGCTTGTGTGCCGGTCACCGTCGAGCCGGGGGTCCACTTCCCGGGCCGGGGCGGCGTCCGGATCGACGACACACTCGTCGTACGCCCCACGGCGGACGGCGGCCCCGAGCTACTTACCATCACGACCAAGGAACTACTCGCCCTGTAGTGCTGCATCAGCTGACGGAAGTCGGCGGGCAGCGCTGGAGGGGGGCCTTGGTCCCCGATGCAGCACTTTCAGGAGATTCCGCGACCGTGGCCACCACGAACGACCTCAAGAACGGCCTGGTGCTCAAGCTCGAAAGCGGCCAGCTCTGGTCCGTTGTCGAGTTCCAGCACGTCAAGCCCGGCAAGGGCCCTGCATTCGTCCGCACCAAGCTGAAGAACGTACTCTCCGGCAAGGTGGTCGACAAGACCTTCAACGCCGGTGTGAAGGTCGAGACGGCCAATGTCGACAAGCGCGGCATGCAGTTCTCGTACAAGGACGGCGAGAGCTTCGTCTTCATGGACATGGAGACCTACGAGCAGATCCACGTCAGCCCGGAGGTCGTGGGCGACGCCGCCCACTTCCTGCTGGAAGGCTTCGACGCCGTGGTGGCGATGTACGAGGGCAACCCGCTCTACATCGAACTGCCGGCTGCCGTCGAGCTCGTCATCGACTACACCGAGCCCGGCGTCCAGGGTGACCGCTCCACCGGCGGCACCAAGCCGGCCCGTCTGGAAACCGGCTACGAGATCGGCGTTCCGCTCTTCATCACCACCGGAGAGAAGATCAAGGTCGACACCCGCTCGGGTGAATACCTCGGCCGGGTGAACAGCTAACCGTGGCTGCCCGCACCAAGGCCCGTAAACGGGCCTTCCAGATCCTCTTCGAGGCGGACCAGCGCGGCGCCGCGCCCAAGACCGTCATGGCGGACTGGATTCGGCTCGGGCGGACCGACGACCGGCAGCCCCCGGTCACCGAGTACACGATGCAGCTCGTCGAGGGGTACGAGGCGAACGCGGCCCGCATCGACGAGCTCATTGCCACCTACGCGGTCGACTGGGCGCTGGACCGTATGCCGGCCGTCGACCGCAACGTGCTGCGCCTCGGCACTTACGAACTGATCTGGGAGGACGAGACCCCGGACGCCGTCGTGCTCGACGAGGCAGTGCAACTCGTCAAGGAGTTCTCCACCGAGGAATCCCCGGCGTTCGTCAACGGCCTGCTGGCACGGCTGAAGCAGCTCAAGCCCACCTTGCGCCGCTGAAACCGCGAGGGTCCGGGAGGCAGCGCCCCCCGGACCCCCGCGGTGGTACGTTTCTGTGGGTCTGAGGGCTCAGCCCTCCTCCTGCTCGACCGCCCTGCGGGCGTCCGCGTCCAGCACACCCCAGCCGATCAGCTGCTCGGTGAGGACTGAGGGGGACTGGTCGTAGATAACGGCGAGGGTGCGCAGGTCGTCCTGGCGGATCGAGAGCACCTTGCCGTTGTAGTCGCCGCGCTGGCTCTGGATGGTCGCGGCGTAGCGTTGCAGCGGACCGGCATTCTCGGACGGGACTTGGGAGAGCTGCTCCAAGTCGAGTACGAGCTTCGGCGGCGGCTCGGCGGCGCCGCCGGGGGGCGTGCCCGGCAGGAGTTCCTGCACCGGGACGCCGTAGAAGTCTGCCAGCTCGGCGAGGCGCTGCACGGTCACCGCTCGGTCGCCACGCTCGTACGAGCCGACGACGACGGCCTTCCAGCGGCCCTGGGACTTCTCCTCCACACCGTGGAGAGACAGACCCTGCTGCGTGCGGATGGCGCGGAGCTTGGCCCCGAGCTGTTTGGCGTAATCGCTGGACATAAGGCTCCCCGGATGGACGCTTCGTAACTCACTGTGAGGTTACGCAGCGTAATTCCGCTTCGTCAAGCCGAACGGTTAACCTCGCCCCCTAGCTGGGGCTTCGCGCGCCGCCTGATACGGTAGGTGCCGTAACCCAGACGTCCTTTAAAGCCCGTCCCGTGAGGCGGGGAAGGAGGTCCCCGACCCATGGCCGAAGACCACAGTGACATCAGCTTGCCCCTGTCCGCGACAGGGAATACCCCCTGGCACGGCGAGGCTCCGGCACGTGCCGTCCTCGAAGCGCCGGACATCGCACGGATGCTGACCCGCATCGCCCACGAGATCGTTGAACGCGCCAAGGGCGCCGACGACGTGGTGCTCCTCGGCATCCCCACCCGCGGCGTCTTCCTCGCCCGTCGGCTCGCCGACAAGCTCGCCGAGATCACCGGCCGCAAGGTGCCCGTCGGCTCGCTCGACATCACCATGTACCGCGACGACCTGCGGCTCGGTCCGCCTCGCACGCTGGCCCGCACTGATATCCCCGGCGACGGCATCGACGGGCGCCTGGTCGTCCTCGTCGACGATGTGCTCTTCTCCGGGCGTACCATCCGCGCCGCCTTGGACGCGATGAACGACCTCGGCAGGCCGCGCGCCGTGCAGCTCGCCGTGCTCGTCGACCGTGGCCACCGGGAACTCCCGATCCGCGCCGACTACGTGGGCAAGAACATCCCCACCTCACTCCGCGAGACCGTCAAGGTGCAACTGGCCGAGAACGACGACCGCGACTGTGTCCTGCTCGGCGACCCGCCCGCCCCCGCTGCCGTACGGGACGAATAGCCGACGAATGAACCAGGATCGTCCGCCCTCGCCCTCAACCGAGGTGCTGCACGCCGCAGTGACGATCCGGACGCCCGCCCACCTGCCCGGGACCACCGCCCCCGCATGCCGTCCCCCCGCTTCCGAACGCCACCCCGCACATTCCGGAGCAGACCCCGATGAAGCGCCATCTGATCTCGGCCGCCGACCTCACGCGCGACGATGCCCTGCTCGTCCTCGACACCGCCGAGGAAATGGCCCGAGTCGCCGACAGGCCGATCAAGAAGCTGCCCACACTGCGTGGCCGTACCGTCGTCAACCTCTTCTTCGAGGATTCGACCCGCACCCGCATCTCGTTCGAGGCCGCAGCCAAGCGGCTCTCTGCCGACGTCATCAACTTCTCCGCCAAGGGCTCGTCGGTCTCCAAAGGCGAATCCCTGAAGGACACCGCGCTGACCCTGGAGGCGATGGGCGCCGACGCCGTCGTCATCCGGCACCACGCCTCCGGCGCCCCGCACCGCCTCGCCACCTCCGGTTGGATCGGCGGCTCCGTCGTCAATGCAGGCGACGGCACCCACGAGCACCCCACCCAGGCGCTGCTCGACGCCTTCACCATGCGCCGCCACCTCGCTGGAGCCCCCGACGGCGGCCCCACCTACCACCGCGAGCCAGGTGACGGGACGGGCCGCGACCTCGCCGGCCGCCGCATCACGATCGTCGGCGATGTGCTGCACAGCCGCGTCGCCCGGTCCAATGTCCATCTGCTGAACACCCTGGGCGCCGAGATCACGCTTGTCGCACCGCCGACGCTGCTGCCCATCGGAGTGGAGACCTGGCCGTGCGAAGTCTCCTACGACCTCGACCCGATACTCGCCAAGACCGACGCCGTGATGATGCTGCGCGTGCAAAGCGAGCGGATGAACGCGGCATTCTTCCCCACCGAGCGCGAATACGCCCGCCGCTACGGTCTCGACGGCGCGCGCATGGCCGCCCTGCCCGGCCACGCCATCGTCATGCACCCCGGTCCGATGAACCGTGGCATGGAGATCACCGCCGAGGTCGCCGACTCCGGCCGCTGCACCGTCGTCGAACAGGTCGCCAACGGCGTCAGCGTCCGCATGGCCGTCCTGTACCTGCTGCTCGGCGGCAATGAGCCGGCCATCACTACCGCCCGCACCCAGGAGAACAACGACCGATGACCAAGATCCTTATCCGCGGAGCGAAGGTGCTCGGCGGAGAGCCGCAGGACGTGCTGATCGACAGCGAGACCATCGCCTCGGTGGGCAGCGTTCCGGATGCCGCAGGCGCCACCGTCGTCGAGGCCGAAGGCAAGATCCTCCTGCCTGGCCTCGTCGACCTCCACACCCACCTGCGCGAGCCCGGCCGCGAGGACTCCGAGACCGTTTTGACCGGCACCCGCGCCGCCGCAGCCGGCGGCTACACCGCCGTGCACGCCATGGCCAACACCTTCCCCGTCGCCGACACCGCGGGTGTCGTCGAGCAGGTCTGGCGGCTCGGCAGGGAATCCGGCTACTGCGACGTCCAACCAGTCGGAGCTGTCACCGTCGGCCTGGAGGGCAAACAACTCGCCGAGCTCGGCGCGATGGCCGAGTCCGCTGCTGCCGTGCGAGTCTTCTCCGACGACGGCAAGTGCGTCGACGACGCCGTGATCATGCGCCGTGCGCTGGAGTACGTGAAGGCGTTCGACGGCGTTGTCGCCCAGCATGCGCAGGAGCCGCGCCTCACCGAGGGCGCCCAGATGAACGAGGGTCTCGTTTCCGGCGAGTTGGGCCTGCGCGGCTGGCCTGCCGTCGCCGAGGAGTCCATCATCGCCCGCGACGTGCTGCTCGCCGCCCATGTCGGCTCGCGCGTACACATCTGCCACCTGTCCACAGCAGGTTCGGTGGAGCTGGTGCGCTGGGCGAAGTCCAAGGGCTGGAACGTCACCGCCGAGGTCACCCCGCACCACCTGCTGCTCACCGATGAGTTGGTCCGCTCGTACAACCCGGTCTACAAGGTCAACCCGCCGCTGCGCACCGAGGCCGACGTCATGGCGCTGCGTGAGGCGCTGGCCGATGGCACCATCGACTGCGTCGCTACCGACCACGCCCCGCACCCGCACGAGGACAAGGACTGCGAGTGGGCCGCCGCGGCCATGGGCATGATCGGTTTGGAGACTGCGCTCTCCGTCGTCCAGCACACCATGGTCGACACCGGGCTCCTCGACTGGGCCGGCGTCGCTGACCGCATGTCCTTCCGGCCGGCGGTCATCGGCCGACTGCACGGCCACGGACGCCCCGTCGCCGCGGGAGAGCCCGCCAACCTCACTCTTGTCGATCCGCAATACCGTGGTGTGGTGAACCCCGTCGGCTTCGCCTCCCGCAGCCGTAACACCCCGTACGAGGGAATCGAGCTGCCGGGCCGGGTGACCGCCACTTTCCTGCGAGGCAAGGCGACGGTCATGGACGGGAAGCTCGCGTGAACCACACCCTCACCTACTCGGGGCAGGCGATCGCCAAGCACTCGCAGAAGGTCACCGATCTCACCGGCCGGCTCCTATGGGTCGCGGGCCTGCTGGCCCTCGTCGCCTTGGTCTACTGGCTGATGTGGCGCGCCTGGCGCAAGCGCGGCGCCCGCCATGCCGACCTCCCCGAACTTCTGGCCATCCCCGAGGAGTTCGGCGAGCCGCTCGCTGAACTCTCCGGCCGTTACCACGCCAGTACGACGGCGGGAGACTGGCTCGACCGCATCGTCGCTCACGGACTCGGCACCCGCAGCCTGGTGAAGCTCACCCTCACCGAGCAGGGCATCGCGGTGCATCGCCCGGCTGCTGAAGACTTCTTCATCCCAGCCGCTGCTCTGCGCGGAGCCCGGCTCGACAAGGGAATCGCCGGCAAGGTCGTCCCCGAGGGCGGACTGCTGGTGATCACCTGGCTCCACGGCGATCAGCTCATCGACTCCGGATTCCGCTCCGAGCACCCCGCCGAGCATGCGCCGTGGGTGGCCGCCATCGAGCGGATGACCAGTACGTACCAGCAGGAAGGCGCACGATGACCACCTCCGTCATGCGGCAGCAGGATCGGTTGGACAAGCACAGCCGGTTGGACAAACACAGTCCCGCCGTTCTCGTCCTGGAGGACGGCCGCAGCTTCCGCGGCCATGCCTACGGGGCGGTGGGGGAGACCTTCGGCGAAGCGGTCTTCTCCACCGGCATGACCGGCTACCAGGAGACGCTGACCGACCCCTCATACCACCGTCAGGTGGTCGTCATGACCGCCCCGCACGTCGGCAACACCGGCATCAACGACGAAGACCCGGAGTCGGGCCGCATCTGGGTGGCCGGCTATGTCGTCCGCGACCCGGCCCGTATACCGTCCAACTGGCGCTCGCGCCGCAGCCTGGACGAGGAGTTGGCGCGGCAGGGCGTCGTGGGCATCAGCGGGATCGACACCCGGGCGCTGACCCGCCATCTGCGCGAGCGCGGGGCGATGCGGGTCGACATCTTCTCCGGAGAGGCGATCGCCGACGAGGCGGCGTTGCTGGCCAAGGTGCAGGCCTCGCCGCAGATGAAGGGCGCCAACCTCACCGATGAAGTCACCACCACCGAGACCTACATCGTGCCGGCCGTCGGCCCCGACGGCGTAGCCGTTCCCAAGGGCGCCGCGAGGTTCACCGTGGCCGCGCCCGATCTGGGCATCAAGGCGATGACACCGCAGCGGATGGCCGAGCGTGGCATCGAGGTGCATGTCATGCCTGCCACCGCCACGTTGGAGGAGATCTACGCCATCAAGCCCGACGGCGTCTTCCTCTCCAACGGTCCCGGTGACCCGGCGACCGCCGACCTGACGGTGATCAAAGGTGTGCTGGAGCGGAAGACGCCGCTGTTCGGCATCTGCTTCGGCAACCAACTGCTCGGCCGAGCGCTGGGCTTTGGCACCTACAAACTGAAGTACGGCCACCGCGGCATCAACCAGCCGGTGCAGGACCGCACCACGGGCAAAGTCGAGGTGACCGCGCACAACCACGGCTTCGCTGTCGACGCCCCGCTGGACAAGGTCAGCGACACCCCCTACGGCCGTGCCGAGGTCTCCCACGTCTGCCTCAACGACAACGTGGTGGAGGGGCTGAGCCTGCTCGACCAGCCGGCTTTCAGCGTTCAATACCACCCAGAGGCGGCTGCGGGCCCGCACGACGCCGCCTACCTGTTCGACCGCTTCGTGAGTTTGATGGAGGGCCAGCATGCCTAAGCGCACCGATATCCAGTCCGTCCTGGTGATCGGCTCCGGCCCGATCGTCATCGGCCAGGCGGCCGAGTTCGACTACTCCGGCACCCAGGCCTGCCGGGTGCTGAAATCCGAGGGCCTGCGGGTCATCCTGGTCAACTCCAACCCGGCCACGATCATGACCGACCCGGAGATCGCGGATGCGACGTATGTCGAGCCGATCACCCCGGAATTCGTCGAAAAGATCATCGCCAAGGAACGCCCGGACGCGCTGCTGCCCACGCTCGGCGGCCAGACCGCACTCAACACCGCAATCTCCCTGCACGAGAAGGGAGTTCTCGCGACATACGGCGTCGAGCTGATCGGTGCCTCGCCGGAGGCGATCCACAAGGGCGAGGACCGCGAGCAGTTCAAGGCCGTCGTCGACGCCGTCCACGCCAAGACCGGGCACGGCGAGTCGGCGCGCTCGGTCATCTGCCACTCGATGGACGAGGTACTCGCTGGAGTCGAGCACCTCGGCGGCTACCCGGTCGTCGTCCGTCCGTCGTTCACCATGGGCGGCGCGGGCTCGGGCTTCGCACACGACGAGGACGAGCTGCGCCGCATCGCAGGTCAAGGGCTTACGCTCTCCCCGACCACCGAGGTGCTCTTGGAGGAGTCGATCCTGGGGTGGAAGGAATACGAGCTGGAGCTGATGCGCGACAGCCGCGACAACGTCGTGGTCGTCTGCTCGATCGAGAACTTCGACCCGATGGGCGTGCACACCGGGGACTCCATCACCGTCGCGCCGGCGATGACGCTCACCGACCGGGAGTACCAGATCCTGCGGGACATCGGCATCGCCGTCATCCGCGAAGTCGGCGTCGACACCGGCGGCTGCAACATCCAGTTCGCCGTCAACCCGGTCGACGGCCGGGTCATCGTCATCGAGATGAACCCGCGCGTCTCGCGCTCCTCGGCACTGGCGTCGAAGGCCACCGGCTTCCCGATCGCCAAGATCGCAGCCCGGCTCGCCATCGGCTACACCCTCGATGAGATCCCCAACGACATCACCGAGAAGACCCCGGCGTCCTTCGAACCGACGCTGGACTATGTGGTCGTCAAGATACCGCGGTTCGCGTTTGAGAAGTTTCCCGCCGCCGACGCGGCGCTGACCACCACCATGAAGTCGGTCGGCGAGGCGATGGCGATCGGCCGCAACTTCCCCGAGGCGCTGAACAAGGCGCTGCGTTCGCTGGAGAAGAAGGGCTCTCAGTTCTTTGTAGACCAGCACAGCGACTTCACCGGGCATCCGGGAGATGCCGCCGAGCTGCTTGAAGCCGCGCGGGTGCCGACCGATGGGCGGATCAACACCGTTATGCAGGCGATCCGCGCCGGCGCCACTGCAGAGCAGGTCTTCGAAGCGACCCGCATCGATCCCTGGTTCATCGACCAGCTCTTCTTGATCAAACAGATCGCCGACGAGATCGCGGCGGCCGACAAACTCCACCCCGAACTGCTCGCCGAGGCGAAAAGGTACGGCTTCTCCGACGCTCAGATCGCCGGAATCCGGGGCCTGCGCGAGGAAGTTGTGCGCCAGGTGCGGCACGCGCTCGGAATCCGACCAGTCTACAAGACCGTTGACACCTGCGCCGCTGAATTCGCCGCCCGCACCCCGTACTTCTACTCCTCCTACGACGAGGAAAGCGAAGTCGCGCCGCGCACCAAGCCCGCCGTGATCATCCTCGGCTCAGGGCCCAACCGCATCGGCCAAGGCATCGAGTTCGACTACTCCTGCGTCCACGCCTCCTTCGCACTCGCCGACGCCGGGTTCGAGACCGTGATGGTCAACTGCAACCCGGAGACCGTCTCCACCGACTACGACACCTCCGACCGGCTGTACTTCGAGCCGCTCACCCTCGAAGACGTCCTGGAGATCGTGCACGCCGAGACACAGGCAGGCCCCATCGCCGGTGTCATCGTCCAACTCGGCGGCCAGACCCCGCTGGGCCTCGCCCAGGCACTGAAGGACAACGGCGTGCCGATCGTCGGTACTTCACCGGAGGCCATCCACCTCGCCGAGGACCGCGGCGCCTTCGGACGCGTGCTCGCCGAAGCCGGACTGCCCGCCCCCAAGCACGGCACCGCGATCTCCTTCCCCGGAGCCAAGGCGATCGCCGACGAGATCGGCTACCCGGTCCTGGTGCGCCCCTCCTACGTGCTAGGCGGCCGCGGCATGGAGATCGTCTACGACGAGGCGCGGCTTCAGACGTACATCGCCGAGTCCACCGAGATCAGCCCGGACCGACCCGTCCTCGTCGACCGCTTCCTCGACGACGCCATCGAGATCGACGTCGACGCCCTCTACGACGGCATCGAGCTCTACCTCGGCGGCGTCATGGAGCACATCGAGGAAGCCGGCATCCACTCCGGCGACTCCGCTTGCGCGCTGCCCCCGATCACCCTCGGCGGACACGACATCAAGCGGCTGCGCGCCTCGACCGAGGCCATCGCCAAGGGGGTCGGGGTCCGCGGGCTGATCAACATCCAGTTCGCACTCGCCGGGGACATCCTCTACGTGCTGGAGGCCAACCCGCGCGCCTCCCGCACCGTCCCGTTCACCTCCAAAGCCACCGCCATACCGCTGGCCAAGGCCGCCGCCCGCATCTCACTGGGCGCCACCATCGCCCAGCTGCGCACCGAGGGCCTGCTCCCCGCACACGGCGACGGCGGCACCCTGCCGCTCGACGCCCCGATCTCCGTCAAGGAGGCAGTGCTCCCTTGGAGCCGCTTCCGCGACACCTCCGGACGCGGCGTAGACACCATCCTCGGCCCGGAAATGCGCTCCACCGGCGAAGTCATGGGCATCGATTCAGTCTTCGGTACCTCCTACGCCAAGTCGCAGGCCGCCGCCTACGGAGCGCTGCCCACCAAGGGCCGCGCTTTCATCTCGGTCGCCAACCGCGACAAGCGCGCGATGATCTTCCCGGCCCGGGCGCTGGCGGAGCACGGCTTTGAACTGCTCGCCACCTCCGGCACCGCGGAAGTCCTCAAGCGCAACGGGATCGAGGCCACGATCGTGCGCAAGCAGAGCGACGGAGTAGGCCCCGACGGCGAGCCGACCATCGTCCAGCTCATCCACGACGGCCGGATCGACCTGATCGTCAACACCCCGTACGGCACCGGCGGACGCCTCGACGGCTACGACATCCGCACCGCGGCCGTCGCCCGCGGCGTCCCCTGCCTGACCACTGTCCAGGCACTCGCCGCCGCCGTCCAGGGCATCGACGCCCTCGCCCACGGCGACGTCGGAGTGCGGTCCTTGCAGGAACATGCGGCGCAACTGACCGCGGCCCGCACGCAGTAGTGGCCGGAAAGGGGGACACCGAAACGGTGTCCCCCTTCTCGTGCGGCCCCTCCTCCTCTTGAGAAAGCACATTGATGTATCACCTCTTCTTCCGGCTGCTCTTCCAGCGGATGGATCCCGAGCAGGCGCACCACCTCGCGTTCGGCTGGATCCGGCGCGTCGCGCGCATACCCGGCCTGCGCGCTCTCGTCCGCGCACTGCTCGCGCCACGCCATCCCGAGCTGCGGGTGAGCGCACTCGGCCTGGAACACAGTGGACCGTTCGGACTCGCGGCCGGATTCGACAAGAACGCTGTCGGCATCGACGGGATGGCGATGCTCGGCTTCGACCACGTCGAGATCGGCACGGTCACCGCCCAGCAGCAGCCCGGCAACCCCCGCAAGCGCCTCTTCCGGCTGGTCGAGGACCGTGCCCTGATCAACCGGATGGGCTTCAACAATGACGGTTCGGCCGCTGTCGCCGCCCGGCTCGCTGCCCGCACCCCCGTCTTCAACCCCGTCATCGGCGTCAATATCGGCAAGACCAAGGTCGTCCCGGAAGCGGAAGCCGTCGCCGACTATGTGACGTCCACCGAGCGGCTCGCCGCCTATGCCGACTACCTCGTCGTCAACGTCTCCTCGCCCAACACCCCGGGCCTGCGCGACCTGCAGTCGGTGGCGAAGCTCGAGCCGTTGCTGCGGGCCGTACGACGGCGCGCGGACGACGTCGCCGACCACCACGTGCCGCTGCTCGTGAAGATAGCGCCCGACCTCGACGACGACG
>Ga0213875_10001926_pt1 | contig 12850 bp, 12 predicted proteins | sample BarmaccomBMRX_R8_FD_160105 | JGI IMG/M metagenome (GOLD analysis project Ga0213875, IMG submission 160105) | Root-associated microbial communities from Barbacenia macrantha in rupestrian grasslands, the National Park of Serra do Cipo, Brazil - RX_R8 | ecosystem: Host-associated > Plants > Roots... | reverse complement strand
GCGATCCGCGCGCTGATGCGCCTGCGCCCCGACACCGCCCGGCGGCGCCGTGCCGGCGTCGAGCAGGAGGTGCCGCTCGCCCAGGTGCGGGTCGGCGACGTCGTCGTCGTGCGGCCGGGCGAGCGCATCGCGGTGGATGGGCGCGTGGTCGAGGGCGGCGGCAGCGTGGACCAGTCGATGCTCACCGGCGAAGGGCTGCCGGTGGAGAAAGCGGTGGGCGACCCCGTCACCGGCGGCGCGATGAACCTGGACGGCTGGCTGGCCATCGAGACGACGGCGATCGGCGCCGAGACCACGCTCGCGCGCATCGTCCGCCTGGTGGAGGGCGCGCAGGCCTCCAAGATGCCGATCCAGCGGCTGGTCGATCGGGTGAGTGCGGTTTTCGTGCCGGCCGTGCTCGGCATCGCGCTGCTGACCTTCGTCGGCTGGTGGGCGGCCAGCGGCGAGCCCGCAAGAGCCCTGCTGAACGCGGTCGCGGTGATGGTCATCGCGTGTCCCTGCGCGCTCGGGCTGGCGACGCCCACCGCGATCATGGTCGGCACCGGCGCCGCGGCGCGGCACGGCATCCTGATCAAGGACGCCGAGGCGCTCGAGCGCGCGCAAGCCGTGACGACCGTTGTCTTCGACAAGACCGGCACGTTGACCGAGGGACGGCCGCGCGTGACCGACCTCGTCGCCGCGCCGGGGACGGACGAGACGGCGCTGCTGCGGCTTACCGCGGCGCTGCAGGCGGGCAGCGAGCACCCGCTCGCGGCCGCCGTGCGCGTCCGCGCCGACGCCGCGGGCATCCGTCCGCCGCCGGCCGAAACGTTCCGGGCGCTGCCCGGCCGCGGCGTCTCGGCGAGTGTCGAGGGGCGTCGGCTGGTGTTCGGGTCGTGGCGCCTGCTCACCGAGAGCGGATTGTCGACCGACGCGCTGCAGGCGCGCGCCACGGCGCTGGCGGCGGCCGGCCGGACCATCTCCTGGCTCGGCGAACCGTCTGGACTCGGCGAGCCGTCCGGCACCGCCGGGGTGCTTGGCCTGATCGCCTTCGGCGATGCGCCAAAGCCCTCGGCCCGCGGCGCCATCGCCGCCCTGCAGCGCCAGCGTGTCCAGACGGTCATGCTGACCGGCGACGCCAGCGGTGCGGCCGAGGCGGCCGCCGCGGCGCTCGGCATCGGCGAGACGATCGCCGGGCTGCTGCCGGACGCCAAGGCGGCGGCGATCGCCGCTCTGCGCCAGCGCGGCGAGATTGTCGCGATGGTGGGCGACGGCGTGAACGATGCGCCCGCGCTGGCGGCGGCGGATGTCGGCATCGCGATGGCGAGCGGCACCGACGTGGCGATGCACACCGCCGGGATCACGCTGATGCGCGGCGACCCGGCCCTGGTGCCGGCGGCGCTCGACATTTCGAGGCAGACCTGGCGCAAGATCCGCCAGGGCCTGTTCTGGGCCTTTGCCTACAACCTCGTGGGCGTGCCGCTCGCCGCCCTCGGCCTGCTGAGCCCGGTCATCGCCGCGGCGGCGATGGCGTTGAGCAGCGTCAGCGTGGTCAGCAACGCGCTCCTGCTGCGCGCCTGGCGGCCGCCCGCGCCGCGCGGCGCCGCCGACGGCATTGCCTCCGCCAGCCAGACGCGCTAACGCGACCGGCGTCCCGCCGGGTTAGCACAGCGGCAGTGCAGCGGTTTTGTAAACCGAAGGTCGGGGGTTCAAATCCCTCACCCGGCATTGTCACGCAACCGTCCGATCCCCGGGGGTAGCACCCCGGGACGTCCGGAGGGAGCATCGCGATGCAGGTCGGCGTCTTCTACTTCCCGAGCGACTACGGCATCGAGCCCGGTGAGCTGGCGGCGGCGCTGGAGGCGCGCGGCTTCGAGTCGCTGTTCGTATGCGAGCACACGCACATCCCGGTCAGCCGGCGCACGCCCTTCCCGAGCGGCGGCGAGCTGCCGAAGCGCTACGTCCACACGCATGATCCCTTCGTGTGGCTCTCCTTCGCCGCCGCGGCGACGCGGCGGCTCGCGCTCGGCACCGGCGTCTGCCTGGTGCCGCAGCACGATCCCATCGTCACCGCCAAGAGCGTCGCCAGCCTCGACCGGCTGTCGGGCGGGCGCTTCGTGTTCGGCGTAGGCGGCGGCTGGAACGTCGATGAGATGGAGAATCACGGCGCCCGCTATGCAACCCGCTTCAGGCTGCTGCGCGAGCGCGTGCTGGCGATGCAGGCGCTGTGGACCGAGGACGAGGCGTCTTTTCACGGCGAGTTCGTGCGCTTCGACCCGGTCTGGTGCTACCCGAAGCCGGCGCAGCGGCCGCATCCGCCGGTGCTGCTCGGCGGCGAGACCGACCACACGCTGCGCCGGGTTGTCGAGTTCTGCCAGGGGTGGTTCCCCCGGCCGGTCGCCGGCTTCGAGCCGCGCGCGGCGGTCGAGCGGCTGCGCCGGGCGGCGGAAGCGGCCGGGCGTGATCCCGCCACGCTGTCGATCACCGTGTTCCGCGCGCCGTCCGACGCCCAGGCGCTCCAGGCCTATCGCGCCGCCGGCATCGCGCGCGTGCTGCTGGAGATCCCGGATCTCGGCCGTGACGAGATTTTGCGCCACATCGACGGCCTGGCCCCGCTCGCCGCGCCGGCGTGACGGATCAGGGGTCGCGGCTCAGCCCGCGCGCGGCCAGAGCGTCAAGGTAGGCCCGCCAGCGGCCCGCCTGCTCGCGGCCGAGCCGGTGCAGCCAGTCCCACGAATAGATGCCGGTATCGTGCAGGTCGTCGAACACCAGGCGAACCGCGTAGTTGCCGACCGGCTCGACCCGCATGATGCCGACATGCCGGCGACCCGCCACGACCCGCCGCTCGCCGGGGCCGTGCCCCTGCACTTCCGCACTCGGGCTTTCGACGCGCAGATACTCGGCGGACAGCGAGAACCGGCTGCCGTCGTCGAAATCGACTTCGAGCACGCGCTCGGCGCGGCGCAGCCGAATTTCCAGCGGCACGGGCATCGCGCAGCGCTACTCCTCGAGCCGCCGCGCCTCCTCCGGCAGCATGATGGGAATGCCGTCGCGCACGGGATAGGCGAGCCCGGCGGAGACGCTCACCAGCTCGTTGCCGGCGCGGTCGTAGCGCAGCGGCCCCTTGGTGACGGGGCAGACCAGGATTTCGAGCAGCCGCGGATCGACGGCCACCGGCGGGGTGGGCAATGGCTCGGGCGCATCGGCGGGGTCGTCCATCTCTGCCTCCTTCAGCTCGCTCGGGAGCCGGTCGACTGCTCGGCATCGTGCGATCCGATCCGCAGCAGCGTGAGCAACGCGCCAGCCCGCTCGGCCGGTCCCGCCTCCAGCAGTGCCTGTTTCTCGATCGCATCGAACGGGCAGACCATGCTGAGCGTGATCACCAGCACGTGGTCGAGCATCTTGCCGATCGCCTCCCAGTCCGCCTGCACGGCGCGCGCGTCGAAATAGGCGCGCAGCGCGTCCAGCAGGGCGGTGCGGACACCCGGCGCGAGCGAGCCGCCGGGTTCGAGATCGCCCTCAAAGCCGTCGTACTCCGCGCGCACCCGGCGATAGCCGCGGCGCATCGGCAGCTCCTCCGCGACGCTGTAGCGGATCAGCCCGTGCAGCGTGATGAGGTAGCGGCCGTCGCCGGTCTCGCTGAACGCGGCGAGCCGGCCCAGGCAACCCACCCGGTGCAGCGCCGGCCCGCCCTCGCCGGCGGATCGGGCATCGTCCGGCTGAATCATCCCGAACAGACGCCCCGCGCCGAGCGCGTCCTCGACCATCGCGAGGTAGCGCGGCTCGAAGATGTTCAGCGGCAGCCGGCCGTGCGGCAGCAGCAGCGCGCCGGGCAGCGGGAAGATCGGGAACGCCCGGGGGAGGTCGGCGAGCCGCGTGGGCGATGCCGGCACGGCTAGCGGAACAGCAGGGCCGAGAGCTTCCGCCGCGCGGCGATGGTGGCGGGATCTTCCAGGCCCCAGGCCTCGAAGAATTTCAGCAGCTGCAGCCGCGCCCCGTCCTCCTTCCAGGCGCGGTCGCGGCGCATGACCTCGAGCAGCGCCTCGGCCGCTTCCTCGCGCCGGCCGGTCGCGTTCAGCGCCGTCGCGAGGTCGTATCGCGCCTGATGGTCGGCGGGGTCGGCCGCCAGACGCTTCTGGTATGCCGCCAGCTGCGAGGCGGCGCGCCGCCCCTCCTCGGCCAGTGCGAGCGCCGAGCGCGCGCCGGCGATCTCGGCGTGACCGGCGATCGCCTGGGGAACCTGGTCGAGCGCCGCCTGCGCCTCCCGCTCCTGGCCCAACGCCAGCAGCGCGCGGAGCAGCCCGCCCCAGGCCTCGGCGTTCTCCGGCTCCTCGGCCAGCAGCGCGCGGAACAGCTCGACGGCCTCCTCGGTCGCGCCTTCTTCCTGCGCTGCCTTGGCCTCCGCCAGCAGGTCGGCCGCCGGCATGCTGCCGCCGGTCAGCTTGAGCAGCCCTTCGATGAAGCGCCTGATCTCGGATTCCGGCAGCGCGCCCTGAAAGAGGTCGGCGATCTGGCCCTGCCAGAAGGCGGCGACGGTCGGCACGGATTGCAGTGGCAGGCCGAGCTGGGCGAGCTGCTGGACGAGCGCGCGGTTCTTGTCGATGTCGATCTTGACGAGCTTCACGCGCCCTTCGGCGCCCCGCACGACCTTCTCGAGCGTGGGCGTGAGCTGCTTGCAGGGGCCGCACCAGGTCGCCCAGAAGTCGACGATCACCGGCATGGTGCGCGAGGCCTCGACCACGTCCTGCATGAACGTCTTCTGGTCGCCGTCAACGATCATGCCGGGCTGGCCGGAGTCGGCCGGCGCGGCGGCGGCCTTGCGCGGGGGCTTCTGCCCGAGGATGAAGTCCATGTTCGTCGGGGTCCTTGGCCTGGCCTTCGGTGCTGATAGATGTTGCGCCGGCCCGGCCAGACAAGCCAGTCCGCGCCGGCCGTCAGGGCACGCGCGCAGCCCGTGTCGCGGCGCGCGGCGCTGCCGGAAGCGGGGCCGGCACGCCGGCGCGCGTTCTCGCAACGATTGCAATGCGCATTGATTTTGCAACCGGACGGCGCAGGTGGACCGGCGGGTCGCGACGTCCACGCCAGAATGTATCTTGAGGCAGACCGCTGCGGGCGGCGAGAATACGACGGTGCGACGCGACCGATCGTGGCAGCCGCCCGATCGCCGACCCCCCACTTCGAGGATCAGCATCATGGGCAACCCCGAACGCCCGGACGAAGGGTCCCGCGCTTGGTCGCTCGCCAACCCGGGTTCGGAGGGCGACCCGCTGCTGTCGCGCGCCGGTCCGGACGGTTCGGTCGGCGCCCGCATCCGCCAGCGCCGTCAGGCGCTCGGGATGTCGCAGATCGAGCTGGCCAGGATGCTGGGCGCGGCACCGCAGCAGTTGCGCCGCTACGAGCGCGGCCTCGACCGCGTGTCGCCCGCGCATCTGTCCGCGCTGGCGACCGCACTGCGCGTGCCGATCAGCTACTTCTTCCGCCAGGGTGCCGCGAACTGACGCCGGCGACCACCGGCACGCCGAGCCGCGCCCTGCCATCGCCGGCAGTGCGGAACAGCCGACCCCGCTCGGCCCAGCCGATCGCCGCGAGGCTCGCCACGCCGCAGCCGGCGAAGCCCAGGCTCAGGGGTCGGATCGTCCCGTCGAAGGCGCGGCCGATGAACAGGCCGAGCAGCGCCCCGGTCAGGGTCGTGTAGGCACCGATCAGCGAGGCGGCGGTCCCCGCCACGCTGCCGAATGGCGCCAGCGCGAGCGCATTGAAGTTCGGGATCATCAGGCCGAACAGGAACAGGCTGCTGGCGATCAGCGCGCAGAACAGCGCCAGCGGCGGATGGCCGCGGAACGTGAGGGCGATGCCGAGCTGCAGCACCGCGAGCGCCGCGATGCCGCACAGCGCGGCGTGCGCCAGCCGACGCAGGCCGATCACCCGTACCAGCCGCGCATTGGCGAAGGCGGCGATGCTCAGTACCGCCGCCAGCACCCCGAACAGCACGGGGAACATCGCCCCGAGGCGGTACGCGCCACCAAGGATCTGCTCCGCCGAGCCGACATAGGCGTAGAGGCAAGCCATCACCAGGCCGGTCGCCGTGGCATAGCCGAGCGACTGGCGCGTCGCCAGCACCGTGCCGGCATCGGCGCGCAGCTGCCGTGCCGAGAAGGCGGATCGATGCTGCGCATGCAGGGTCTCGGGCATCCGCACGCCGAACCAGAGCGCGGTCAGCAGCGCGCCCACGACCATGCTGGCGAAGATCGTCCTCCAGCTGCCGGCGAGCAGCAGCAGGCTGCCGATCGACGGCGCGATGACCGGCAGCAGGATCGTCACCATCATGGCGAGCGAGAGCACGCGCGCCATGTCGGTGCCCTCGTAGCGGTCCCGCACGATCGCCGTCGAGACCACGCGGGCGGCGGCGGCCCCGAATCCCTGCAGCACGCGCGCCGCCAGCAGCAGCGGAAAGCTGGCGGCGAACGTGCCGAGTGCGCTCGCCAGCATGTAGAGCGCCACGCCGAACAGCACCACCGGCCGTCGCCCGGCGATATCGGAGACCGGGCCATAGGCGAGCTGCATAACCGCGAAGCTGATCCCATAGGTGTAGACGAGCAGCTGCACGTCGTTGGCCTGCGCGAGATGGAACTCGGCGGCGACCATCGGGAAGCCCGGCAGGACGTTGTCGATCGAGAACGCCGTCAGGCCGTTCAGCGCGGCGATGATCATCACGAACTCGACGAAGCCGAGCGTGCCGGCGCGCCTCATGCCAGGTCTCCCGTCCGCGGTGGACGGATGTCGCGCCAGGTGTGCAACGCGCTACTCCGCCTGCCTGCGCCGACGACGGCTGGCCACCGCGTAGTGGCCGGGCCGGTGCGGCGAGCGGCCTTCCGGGCGGACGACCGTGCGATCGTAAGCGTCCCAATCCCGCGGATCGAGCCCGGCGAGGTCGGCGACGATCTCGGCAGCGCCCAACACCGCTTCAGCATAGGCGGCCTGCGGGATCGGCTGCACCTGAAACAACGGCCAGTCCCGGTTGACGTCGACCGGCACGTGCGTGCGGGTCAGGCGCATGTTGATGAACAGTGGTCCGAACCAGCGGTCGGTCTCGATGATCCCCTCGAAGAGATCGAATCCGCCGCTGCGCGGCAGGTTGGCGGGCGGGCGGACCAGCAGGCTCCAGCCCGGGCGCGTGCGCGCGATCAGGCCGCTCCATATCTGCAGCAGGCCTGGCTCGGGCAGAGCGGTCAGGAAGGGCGGTGCATGGCCGCGCACCGCCTCGGGTGCGCGGTCGTCGAACTCGGCGGCGAAGCCGGGGAACTGTGCGGCGCCGAGCGCCAGCCAGTCCTCCACGCCCTCGTAGCTCCAGAACAGGTCGCGCCCGTCCCACAGCACGCGCAGATCCATCGGCGGGAAGACGTACCAGCCGAACCCGGCGGCGAGCGTGATCGCGTCGCAATACTGCGCCGCCCGGTGCGGAATGGTGCCCACGGCCGAGCGATCGGCGCGCTGCGGCGCGCGCGCCGCCTCGATCATCCGGAAGAAGGTGACGGTCGGCTCGCCGGCTTGCTCCAGCGCCTCCGCCGTCATGCCGTCCTCGCGGCGCATGGGCAGGCCGGCAGCGGGGCCGAGCCCCGCTGCTCCGACGGAAAGCCCATGCCGCGGCCTAGCGGACCGGCACGCCCTTGAGACCCGCGCCGATGCGCACGCGGCCGCTGTCGGCGGTGGCGGTCGGCTTCACCGGCGGCAGGCCTTTCAGGCCGGCACCGATGCGCACGCGGCCGCTGTCGGCGGTGGCGGTCGGCTTCACCGGCGGCAGGCCTTTCAGGCCGGCACCGATGCGCACGCGGCCGGCGTCGGCAGTGGCGGTCGGCTTCACCGGCGGCAGGCCCTTCAGGCCGGCACCGATGCGCACGCGGCCGGCGTCGGCGGTGGCGGTCGGCTTCACCGGGGGCAGGCCTTTCAGGCCGGCGCCGATGCGCACGCGGCCGGCGTCGGCAGTGGCGGTCGGCTTCACCGGGGGCAGGCCTTTCAGGCCGGCGCCGATGCGCACGCGGCCGGCGTCGGCGATGGCCGCGCCGTGCCGCGCTGCCGTCAACGCCTTGCTGTCGAATGAAGAGATTGTCTGTTTGATGGTCATTTTGACCTCCGCTCAGTAGAAGTTGCGCTTATCGCGCTCGAACTGCCGAGAACGCGACAGTAAACCGACACGAACCTGCGGTGAAACGCAGTTGCTTTCTGTTCTCGTCAGCATTTTTGTGACGCTGACGAGCCGTTTGTTCGTTCTTTGTTAAGAGTTGAGTTTCCTTACACTCCATTTCAACCGTAAGCTAGATTTTTCTTGCCGGCAGTTTCGGGGAAAGCCGCGGGATTCCCTTCAGAGTCACGCGATTGTGAGACGACTGCAACTCTGCCCCAACGCGCTTGGCCCTGCGTCGAATTTGCGTGCGTTTTGTGTCATTGTTCCGTACGGTGCCGGTTCTCCGGGATTGACGGGTGGAGGGACCCGGGCGGACGCCAGGGCCGAGGCCGTGAATTCCAGTTCTCCCATATTGCAGGCAGAAAAAAGGCCAGACCGGGTGCTCCGCCTGAAGCTGTTCGGGCCGATGGAGGCGTGGCTCGACCGCCGGCCCCTCGCGCTGCCGCGCTCGCGCAAGGCGCGCGCCGTGCTCGGGGTCGTGGTGCTGGCCGCGTCGGCACCGGTGCTGCGCGCCACATTGTGGCGTCTGCTGTGGAGCCAGCGCGGCGCCGACCACGCGCGCGGGTCATTGCGTCAGGCCCTGCACGAACTCGCCGCCTCGCTCGCCGGCATCACGCCGCGCGTCCTGCGCGCGGATCGCTTCGCCCTGGCACTCGACCCCACGGTCTGGGCGGACGTCCACGAGGTGCTGGCCGCGACGGCCGAGCGGCCGGAGGCGCTCGACCTCGCCCGCGGGGAGTTCCTGGAGGACCTCTCCGGGCTTGATCCCGCGTTCGACAAGTGGCTCGGCGCGGAGCGCCGGCGGATCGCCGAGGCCGCCCGCCAGGTCGCCCGCGCGGCGCTCGCCGCCCAGAGCGAGCCCGAGGCCGTGCTCGCCGCCGCCGGACGCCTGCTCGCCCTCGATCCCACGCAGGAAGCCGCCTGGCGCGCGATGATGCGCGTGCACGCCGCACGCGGTGAGCGCGCGCTGGTCATCGAGCTGCACGCCGCGTGCCAGAGGATCCTCGCCGAACGACTCAAGACCACGCCGTCGGCGGAGACGGAGGCCATCGTCGCCCATGTCAGGCCGGTGTCCCCAGTGCCCGCCGTGCTGGGGCCCGCCGCCATCCGCCGGCGCGAGTCGAGCATCCGGATCGCCGTTCTGCCGCCGCGCAACATCGGACCGCCGACCGACTCCGATCTCTGCGTCGGGCTGGCCGAGGAGATCACCACGGCGCTGGCGCGCTTCCGCCACATCTCCGTCCTCTCCGACTTTTCTATGGCGCGCCTCGGCGCCGGGTCCCGCAAGTCCGAGCCCGACCCGCTGGCGCAGGACGCCGGCTTCGTGCTCGGCGGCACGATACAGCGATCACGTGACAATGTCCGCGTGATGGTGCGGCTGCTCGATCTGCACGCCTCCGGCGAGGCGATCTGGGCGCAACGTTTCGATCATGACGCCGGTGACCTTCTGTCGTTGCAGGACCAGATCGCCGGCCAGGTCGCGGCGCAAGTCGATACTGCGCTGCTGATGCGCGGCGGGCGGCACAGTCTCGGCACCCCCGACGCGGCGCTGACCGGCGACGACCTGGTCCTGCAGGCCGTACCGGCAATCTACCGGCTCGAGCGGGAGGCCTTTGTCAAGGCCGGCGACCTGCTAGCCCGAGCGGTCGCCCTCGAACCGAGCAACGCCAGCGCGCATGCCTGGCTCGCCTGCTGGCACTTTTTCCTGCTCGGTCAGGGCTGGTCGGACAGTCCGGCCGCCGCGATGCGCAGCGCCGGCGAAGCGGCCGAGCGCGCCGTGGCACTCGATCCCAGCGACGCCCGGGCGCTGACCATCGCCGGCCATGTGCGCGCCTTTCTCGGCGGCAAGCTCGAGGAGGCGCACGCCCTGCACGCCCGCGCGCTGGCCGCCAACCCCAATCTGCCGCTCGCCTGGGTGCTCTCGGGCCTGACCGAGAGCTACCGCGGCGAGCACGACGGCGCGCTGCGCCTGGTGCGCCAGGCCATCAAGCTCTCGCCGCTCGACCCGCACTCCTTCTTCTTCGACATGGCGCTGATGATCGCGCATCTGATGAAGCGGGATTTCCGCACGGTGGTGCGCATCGGCCGCCGCGCCATCGAACTCAATCCTTGGTTCTCCTCGACCTTGAAGGCGCACATCGCCGCCCTCGGCCATCTCGGCCTCGGGCCGGAGATCGAGACAACGCGTGCGCGGCTGGAACAGATCGAGCCGCATTTCAGCGTGCAGCGCGCGCTCGCCACCATGCGCCACGTCCGCCCGGAGGACCGTCAGCTCTACGAGACCGGGCTGCGCCTGGCCGGCATCCACTGAGCCGGCGACCACTGAGCCGGCGACCACGCCCTAATGCCAACGGCGGCGTGGCGCGCCGCGCTCCGGCACGCGTCGACGCGGGCCGTACGGCAGCCGCCGCCGCGTACCGACCCCCGCGACCGACCGGTCGAGCGTCTCGTAGATCATCTGGATGATCCACTCCCGGGCCGCCGGGGTGCCGCTTTCGGCCGCGTGATCCGCAGCGCGGAGAAGCTCCTCCAGCTCCACCGCCGACCAGTCCGGACCGCTCATGGACGCCGACACCGGCCTTAAATCACCCGCTTCTATGCCGGAGCCCTGCGGGACCGGCTGCGAGCCATTCAAGCCGAGCCGGCGTCATCCGTGTGTTATCGAAACGTTTGAAATACGTGATTCCCGGCGGGTGTGGCGCCGCCAGGCACCCGGCGCTCGAGGCTCGCCATCCCGCCATTCCGTCAGCGCCCGTCCGTCGGCGCATGACGCAGCTTTCATCATCGCAAAGGAGGAACGGTCATGTCGCCGACCGTATCTCCCGCGCATCAGAACGCGCGCCGGACGCTGCCGGCCCGGCCGCAGGCGCCGCGCTCGCATCCAGGAGACCACGATGTCCAACCCCAACCCGACCGGACGCCCGTTCAGCGGCCGAGGCCTGCGCCGCGCCCGTCTGCCGCTGGTCGCCGTGCTGCTCGCCGGCACCGCACTCGGAGGCTACGCGGCCGGCCACGCCAGCCTCGCCGCCGACCCCGTCGCCAGCAGCGCCGTCAGCACCGGCGCGCCGATCGCGCCGGCGCAGCCAGCGGCCACCATTCCGGACTTCGCCGCCCTTGTCGCGCGCGTGAAGCCCGCCGTCGTTTCCATCACCACCAAGCTCACCGTCAGCCCCGCCTCGTCCGAGGGCACGCCCTTCCCATTCCCGTTCGGCATGATGGGTCCGAACGGCATGCCGATGCAGCGACCGCAGGCCATCGAGGCGCGCGGCTCCGGCTTCATCATCAAGGCCGACGGCACCATCGTCACCAACAACCACGTGGTGAAGGACGCCAAGTCGGTCAGCGTCACGCTCGCCGACGGCAGCCAGCTTCCCGCCCGCGTCATCGGCCGCGACCCGCGCACCGATCTCGCCGTCCTGAAGGTCGATGCGGGCCACCCCCTGACGTATATCCAGCTCGGCGATTCCGCGGACGTGCAGCCCGGCCAGTGGGTCGTCGCGATGGGCAACCCGTTCGGCCTCGGCGGCACGGTCACCGCCGGCATCGTCTCGGCGCGCGGCCGCGACATCGGTGAGGGTCCGTACGACAACTTCATTCAGGTGGACGCACCGATCAACCAGGGCAACTCGGGCGGCCCGCTGTTCACCCAGGACGGCAAGGTGGTCGGCGTCAACACCGCGATCCTGTCGCCGTCGGGCGGCAGCATCGGCATCGGTTTCGCGATCCCGTCGGATACCGTGCGCACGGTGGTGGCCCAGCTCGAGCAGAGCGGCCACGTCACGCGCGGCTATCTCGGCGTGCAAGCCCAGCAGATCGCGCCGGGGATGGCCAAGGCCCTGCGCCTGCCGCAGGCGGAGGGAGCATCACAAGGGGCGCTCGTCGCCTCGGTCGAGCCGGATTCGCCGGCGACCCGCGCCGGCCTCCAGCCGGGCGACGTGATCGAGCAGGTGAACGGCCACGCGATCGCCAATCCGCGCGACCTCGCGGTGGACGTAGCGGCCATCCAGCCTGGCGGCCAGGCCAGCCTCGACGTGCTGCGGGACGGCAGCCAGCAGACCGTCACGGCGACCGTGGCCGCCATGCCGAACGAGCAGACGGCCGATCGCGGCGCCGGCGAGAACGCGGGTGCGGGCCAGCCGGCGATCGGGATGGCGCTGGCGCCGCTCGACCGGCAGACGCGCGAGCAGCTCAACCTGCCGGCGCAGACCCACGGGGCGGTGGTGGCCCAGGTCGAGCCGGGCTCGCCCGCCGACCAGGCCGGCATCCAGCCCGGCGACGTCGTACTGGGCGTCGGCAGCAGGCCCGTGGACTCGCCGCAGCAGGCGGTCTCCGCCATCCACGGCGCGGTGCGGGCCGGCCACGAGGTGGCGCTGCGCATCCTGCGCGACGGCCATGCCGCGTTCGTGGCGCTGGACCTGAGCCGCGCCGCGCCCGGCAACACCGGCTCGGACGGCCAGGGCTGACCTGCTGCGACGTGAAGGGGGGCCGTGCGGGCCCCTTTTCACCGGCGGAAAACTGTTGACGTGAGCGCGTTTGGTCAGGCGTGCCCGGCCGGCAGCGGTTCCCGGCCGGTCACCCGCACCACCGCGGCCAGCAGGCGCAGCGCATCCGGCCCGCCGCGATCGTTCAGGCCGCCGACCTCCATCTCCACGGCCAGGCTCTCCGCCTGTCCCGCGATCATCTCCGCCG
>Ga0213875_10001925_pt1 | contig 12860 bp, 9 predicted proteins | sample BarmaccomBMRX_R8_FD_160105 | JGI IMG/M metagenome (GOLD analysis project Ga0213875, IMG submission 160105) | Root-associated microbial communities from Barbacenia macrantha in rupestrian grasslands, the National Park of Serra do Cipo, Brazil - RX_R8 | ecosystem: Host-associated > Plants > Roots... | reverse complement strand
TTCCGACCCGACGCTGGCGGCACAGATGGTGGGCGCACAGATTCGCGGCTACCAGAACAGCGGACCGACGACCAGCACGGTGTCCGCGACCGCCAAGCACTTCCCCGGTCACGGCGACACGGCCACCGACAGCCACACCGGCCTGCCCATCATCGATCACGACAAAGCAACGTGGGAGAAGGTGGACGCGCCCCCGTTCCGGGCCGCGATCGCCGCCGGCACCGACGTGATCATGACCGCACACATCGTGTTTCCCAAGATCGACTCCTCCGGTGACCCGTCGACGCTCTCGCATACCGTGCTGACCGGCATGCTGCGGAACGAACTCGGTTACCGCGGCATGGTCATCACCGACTCGCTGAAGATGGACGGCGTCCGGCAGAAGTACCCCGACGCCGAGATACCCGTCCGCGCGCTCGAGGCCGGCGCCGACATGCTACTGATGCCGATGCATCTCGAGCTGGCCGTGAACAGCGTGCTCGACGCTGTCCGGAGCGGACGGATTTCCGAACAGCGCATCGACGAGAGTGTGAATCGCATCCTCACCGTCAAGTTCAACCGCGGTGTGCTGTTCCACCCGCTCGTCGATCCCTCGGCGGTCACCAGGACCGTGGGCACTCATGGCAACAAGGTCACCGCCCAGCAGATCACCGATGCCTCCATCACCGTGCTGCGTAACGACGACAGGATCCTGCCCGTGTCACACTCGCCGAACTCGGTGCTGATCACCGGTTGGGGCGACGACACGATGACAGCGCTGACGGGCTCGATGACGGCACGCGGAATCAAGGCGACCGCGCTGCACACTGGTGACGCTCCGAGCGCTTCGACCAACGCCGGAGCGGTCGCGGCGGCCATGAACAGCGATCTGGTCGTCGTGTTGACCAATGGCGCGGTCGGTGACAGCGGACAGCGGGACCTGGTGCGGCAACTAGGCGCCACCGGCAAGCCGGTCATCGCCGTCTGCGTCGGCAGGCCGTACGACCCGGCCTCAGTGCCCGAGGCCAAGACCTGGATCGATACCTACTCGTCGACGCCGGTGTCGATGGAGTCGCTGACGAAGGTGATCTTCGGTGAGGTCGGTCCACACGGAAAACTCCCGGTGAGCATCCCCGACCCGGCCGACCCCAGTACCGATGCCTACCCGTTCGGCGCCGGGATAACCTGGTGAGCCTGCCCCGGAGGGCCTTCCTCGCCGCCTCGGCGGTGGCCGCGTCAGCGCCCACCCTGACGGCGGCCGCCCAGGCTGCCCGACGATTAGCCGGGGCTGACGTCCTGGCGGCCGAGGGCTACCAGCGGCTGCGCGGACGCAAGGTCGGAGTGCTCACGAATCCGACGGGCGTACTGGAGAGCCTGGCACACATCGTCGATGACATGACGGCGCACGGAGTGCGGCCGGTGGCCGCGTTCGGTCCCGAGCATGGCTTCCGTGGCACTGCCCAGGCGGGCGGCTCGGAAGGCAGCTACACCGATCCACACACCGGAATACCAGTGTATGACGCCTACAACGTGACTCCAGAGGCGTTGGCGGCGATGTACCGCAAGGTCGGCGTCGACACGGTGGTGTTCGACATCGCCAACGTCGGCGCACGGTTCTATACCTACACCTGGACGATGTACATCGCGATGCAGGCGGCGGTGTCAGTCGGCGCGTCGTTCGTGGTTCTCGACCGGCCGAACCCGATCGGCGGGCAGGCGTTCGGGCCACAGCTGGACCCGGCCTACGCCACACTCGTCGGACTCAAGCCAATAGTGCAGCAGCCCGGCATGACCGTCGGCGAACTGGCCGGCATGTTCGACGCCGAGTTCCTGCCCACTGACACAGGAGGCCGCCGGCTGCCCAGCCTGGATATCGTGCGGGCCGTCGGCTGGCATCGGAGTGACCTCTTCGAAGGTCAGTGGATTCCGCCGAGTCCCAACATGCCGACCCTGGACACGGCGCTGCTCTATCCGGGCACGTGCCTTTTCGAGGGCACGACCATCTCGGCGGGCAGAGGGACGACAAGGCCGTTCGAGACGATCGGCGCTCCCGGCATCGACTGGCGATGGGCAGAGGAGCTCAACGCACTCCGCCTTCCTGGCGTGCTGTTCCGCGAGAACTACTTCGTGCCGACGTTCAACAGATACGTCGGCGAGACCTGTGGCGGAGTCCAGGTCCACCTCACGGACCGCGAACGGGTGGACGCGATCCGCACCGCCGTCGCGATGATCGTAACGGCCAGGCACCTGTACCCGGACCTGTTCGGCTGGATCAACGACAACTGGGTCGACAAGCTCAGCGGCTCGGATCGGCTACGGCGGATGGTGGATGCTGGAGCTGGAGTCGATGAGGTGACAGGAGCTTGGAGCGACGAACTCGCCGCATTCCGCCGTAAGCGAGTGCGGTATCTCCTCTACCTATGAGGTGCGCATGCGAATTCAGGCTCTCGCAGTTCCTGTCGCGTTGGTCATGGCACTCACGGTGACCGGAACCTCCTCCGCTTCGCTCGACGTCCACAATGGACGATTTGACCAGCCGCGGTATGGCTTCGCTCCTCCGGACACCGCGCTGCGGCCGGGTAGTCCTGACAGCGCCGGCCTCGACCCTGGGCCGATCGACGCGTACCTCGAACGGCTAGCTCGCTGGGAGGATCCGGCGAACGGAGCCGGCTATCTGTTCCCCGGAGCCACCGCCCTGATGGCTCACGACGGCGTTGTGGTCAGCCGCAGCGCGAGCGGCTATGCGGTGAAGTATGCGGACGCGAACACCGAACTGCCCCGCGATCAATGGATTCCGGCTCGTACGGATACGATCTACGACCTTGCCTCGCTGTCGAAACTGTTCACCAGCATCGTCGCGGTACAGCAGATCGAGGCGGGCAGGCTCGACCTGGACGCGACAGTGGCCAGCTACATTCCCGAATTCGCCGTCAACGACAAGGCGAAGATCACTGTCGAACAGCTGCTCACCCACACCTCCGGCCTGCCAGCCGACCCTTCCCCGCCGCTGTGGCAGGCCTATCCGGACATCGCCTCGCGGGAAAAAGCGATCTTGGACACCAAGCCGATCAACCCGGCCGGCACCACCTACCTGTACTCCGACTTGAACATGCTGAGCATGCAGCTGGTGTTGCGGCGGGTGACCGGTGAGCCACTGGACGCCTTGGTGCGCAAGGGAATCACTGGTCCCCTACACATGGTCGATACGGGGTACAACCCACCACCCGAGAAGCTGACCAGGATCGCGGCGACGGAATACCAGGTGACTCCGGCGAGGGGCATGTTGCGCGGTTCGGTGCACGACGAGAATGCTTGGGCGATGGGGGGTGTCGCAGGGCACGCCGGTGTCTTCTCCACCGTGGACGATCTCGCCGTGCTGGCACAAGCGATCCTCAATGGGGGCACTTATGGCGGCAACCGGATACTGAGCGAGCAGAGCGTCAGGTTACTGGAGACCAACTTCAACCAGAACTTTCCCGGTGACGCGCACGGACTCGGCTTCGAGTTGGACCAGATCTGGTACATGGGCGGGCTTTCCAGCCCGAGCACTGTTGGGCATACCGGCTACACCGGCACCTCGATAGTGATCGACCCACAGTCACGGTCGTTCGCCATTCTGCTGACCAACCGGGTCCATCCGACAAGGAACACGCCCTCGACCAATCCGGCGCGCGAGACCATCGCTACGGCGCTGGCACAGTCCATGCACGTCCTCCCACCAGGCGGTGGACGGTCTTGGTTCGCCTCGCAGCCCGGCGGCACGACCAGCACGTTGACCAGCATTCCGCTTCCCACACACGGCGTCGCCGAGGTCTCCTTCCTCGCATTCGTCAACACCGAACCGACTGACGTGCTCGCACTCCAGGAGAGTACTGACGGCGGTTCGACGTGGCAGCCCGCGGCGTTGACCGTCCAAGGGCCGGCCGCGCCGGTCGGCACCACCACCACGTTGTCCGGTCAGGCCACGAGGGCCTGGTGGTTCGTCCGCGCGACGCTTGCCGCAGCACCCGCTGGCGTGGTCTTGCGGTGGAGTTACGCCACTGACCCCTTGTACGAGGGACGCGGGGTGAACCTGGCCCACCTGCGGGTGGCCGACAGTGGGTCGATCCTGCTCGACAGCGACCGCGACGAGGCCAGTTTGACCTCGGCCGGCTGGCGGGAACTCACCGGTTAGCCACTGTCGCTGTCCGTGACAATACGTTGACCTTGGTAGTCGCTGTTAGTAAGTTTCCCACATGCGCTCTGTCGAGTCAGCTTCCACTTCAGCTGGGGCGAGTCCGCTGGTGCGCATCAGATCACTGCTGCCTGGCCTCGCCAAGGCGGAACAGCGGGTCGCCAGGGTCGTGCTCGACGATCCGGCCACCATTTCGCACCGGAGCATCACCGAGGTGGCCGCGGCGGCAGGCACCAGCGAAACGACGGTGACGAGATTCTGCAAAGCGATAGGCGTCAGCGGCTATCCCGAACTGCGCATCGCACTTGCCGCCGACACGGCGCGCTCCGCCGCACGGGGTAGCCGCGACCTCGGCGGGGACATCACGCCGACGGACGATCTCGCCAATGTCGTGAAGAAGGTGTCCTTCGCCGATGCGAGGGCGGTCGAGGAGACAGCCGGGCAGGTCAACATCGCCATACTCGGACAGGTGGTCGATGCGATGGCCAGTGCGGGCCGGGTTGACGTCTACGGAGTTGGGGCGAGCGCGTTCGTCGCCGCCGACTTCCAGCAGAAGCTGCACCGGATCGGCAGGATCAGCTTCGCCTGGAGCGACACCCACGTCATGCTGACCTCGGCCGCGGTCCTCGGCCCGGCCGACGTCGGATTCGGCATCTCACACACCGGAGCGACAACGGACACCGTCGAGGCACTGCGGGTGGCACGCGAACGAGGTGCGACAACGGTCGCCCTGACTAGCTTCTCCCGCTCGCCGATCACCGAGGTGGCCGATCACGTGCTGACCACGGCGGCGCGGGAAACCACGTTTCGTTCGGGCGCGACCGCGAGCCGAATCGCACAGTTGACCGTCATCGACTGCCTGTTCATTGGAATCACCCAGCGACACCTCGAGAGTGCGCGAAGCGCGCTGGAAGCAACCTATGACGCGGTGGCGACGCACCGGCTGGGCGCTCGTCCCGACGGCCGCCGCAAGACACGGGAGACAGATCGATGACGCCAACGCGGCCCTCAGAATCCATCGTCCGGGTCGAGTCGCCCACCGAACAGCGCAATCCCCGCACCGAGGGCATCGACCGGCTCGCCACCATCGACGTACTGCGGATGATCAACGACGAGGACAGGACGGTGCCCGGGGCGGTCGCCGAAGTGCTGCCGGCCGTAGCCGGAGCGGTCGAGTTCGCGGTCGAGGCGCTGCGTTCCGGAGGAAGGGTGCACTACGTCGGTGCCGGCACCTCCGGACGGGTCGCCATCCAGGACGCGGCCGAATTGATGCCGACATTCAACGCTCCACCCGACTGGTTCGTCACTCATCACGCCGGTGGGGCCTCGGCACTGCACACCGCCGTAGAGAACGCGGAGGATGACGCCGCCGCCGGTGCGTTGGAAATCCGCGGAGACGTCCGGCCCGGCGATCTGGTGTTCGGCCTCGCGGCTTCGGGCAGGACTCCGTTCGTGATCGGTGCGCTGGCGGCGGCGCGGGAACTCGGTGCGCGAACCGTGCTGCTGTCCGCCAATCCTGGTTCGGCGGCCGCCGTTGACGTCGACGTACTGATCGAGGTGGACACCGGGCCCGAGGTGATCGCCGGGTCAACCAGGATGAAGGCGGGCACGGCCCAGAAACTGGTGCTCAACGCGTTCTCCACGACCGTCATGATCAAGCTTGGCCGGACGTATTCGAACCTGATGGTGAGCATGCGCGCCACCAACGCGAAGTTGCGGGGGCGGGCGCTGCGAATCCTCGAGGAGGCAACCGGCCTGGACGAATCGGCGTGCGCGACGGCACTGCACGATGCTGACGGCGATCTCCGGGTGGCGATGATGTGCCTGCTCGCCGGAATCGCTCCGGCGCAGGCCGCCGAAGCACTTGACGCGGCCGGCGGTCACGTCCGCAACGCACTTCGCCAGGTCGCCCAGAGCCCTGACGGCGCCGGCGACCGAGCGGCGGCCCACTGAATCCGATGGCGGCCTCACTCGGATCACGAATCGTGCGGCACCCGAGAACGCGACCCACGCGGTCGACGAAGTGATCTCTGTCATGTCGAAGCATGGCTGACCGCATTGGCGATGCTCATCGCCTCGCCGGCGCCGGCCTGCAGCGCCTCACAGTTGAACACCAGCCAGCGGGCCACTCCGTCCGGTTCACCGGCGCGGAATCCGTCAAGCGCCGAGGCATACTCAGCCGACCGCCGCAGGAAGGACACCTCTGGAACGGCAAGCCCCTTGGGATCGAGACCGGTTGTGATCATGGTGAGCCGCGCCGCCGCTCGTGCGACGACCCCATTCGACGTCACGAATGGGTGCAGTGCCAACAACTCCCCATGCACCACCGCGACCAGGACCGGCGCCGGCGCCGCTGTGCCACCGGCCACCAGCTTGGCCAGCAGCTCAAGGCGCACCGACACGTCACCGGCGGCCCGTGGCCTCCCCAGTTCGGCGGTCAAATCGGCTGCGGCCAGCACGTGGAGCCTGGCGAGAGCCTGCGCCGGCGCACGACGCCAGGTGGACAGCAACATGCCGATGGAATCGGCGACCCGCAGCGTTCCGGCAAGCACGGGATCGCTGACCTGGCCTTCGACTGGGAGCCCCGGGTCACCACCTTCGATGGCGGCCGAAGCACGAGCGGCACGCACCGACGCTTCGGCGGCCGTAGCCGGCCAGCCACGGCGGTTGGCCGGATGACGGTGTACCTCGGCGACCGCGTCTCTGGCCGCGCCGACGGCGTCGGCGACCCCGGGCAACACCAGCAGCGGCGCCAGCGGGTCAGCCATGGGTCCGGAGAGTTGGTCGAACAACCCAGTCCGTCCCCCACCCATTCCCAGGGAGGCGACCCCAAGCCCAGTCTACCAGCGGCAACCTATAGTGGATCTTGATAGCGAGTCTCCTGTGCACAACTCAAGGCCTGTGGACTACTCGGCTGACACCATGACCCTACCGCTGGGTACCGCTAGTTGGCCTTCATCTCGGACACCGTGACTGTTGCTGCCGTAGCGATCACACTACGGTCAATCATCATCGCAAACACGTCGCACAGGAGGACCCGCACCATGACCGAGTCGTCCGCTCTGGACAACCTGCTGACGGAGAACAGGACGTTCCCGCCGACGGCGGAATTCGCGGAACAGGCCAATGCGACGGCTGCGCTATACGAACAAGCCGATGCCGACCGCGATGCGTTCTGGGCCAGCATGGCCGAGCGACTGCACTGGACCACCCGGTGGACCACGGTGCTGGACTGGTCGGGGGCGCCGTTTGCGAAATGGTTCGTCGGCGGCAAGCTCAATGTCGCCTACAACTGCGTCGACCGGCACGTCGACGCAGGCCACGGCGACCAGGTCGCGATCCACTGGGAGGGCGAGCCCGGTGATACCCGCACCATCAGCTACGCCGACCTTAAGCGCGAGGTGTGCAAGGCCGCCAACGCGTTGATCTCACTGGGTCTCACCGCTGGTGACCGGGTGGCCATCTACATGCCAATGGTGCCGGAGGCGATCTTCTCGATGCTGGCGTGCGCCCGGTTGGGTGTCGTGCACAGCGTGGTGTTCGGTGGGTTCTCCGCGGAAGCCCTCCGTTCACGCATCGACGACGCCGAGGCCAAGCTCGTGATCACCACCGACGGCCAGTACCGAAGGGGGACCCCGGTCTCGCTCAAGGCCGCTGTGGACGAAGCGGTCGCCAAGACCCCTTCAGTGCGCAACGTGCTCGTGGTGCGCAGGACCGGAGGCGAGGTCGACTGGACGCAGGGACGCGACCTGTGGTGGCACGACGTGGTCGACGGCCAGTCCGAGCACCACGACCCGGAGTCCTTCGACTCCGAGCATCCCCTCTACATCCTCTACACCTCAGGAACGACGGGTAGGCCAAAGGGGATCCTGCACACCTCGGGCGGCTACCTGACGCAGGTCTCCTACACCCACCACGCGGTGTTCGACCTCAAGCCGGACACCGACGTCTACTGGTGCACCGCCGACATCGGCTGGGTCACCGGACACAGCTACATCGTGTACGGGCCGCTGTCCAACCGGGTCACCCAGGTCGTCTACGAGGGCACGCCGAACACCCCGCACGAGGGCAGGCACTGGGAGATCGTCCAGCGCTACCGAGTATCCATCTACTACACCGCGCCGACGCTGATCCGCACGTTCATGAAGTGGGGCACGGACATTCCGGCACGCCACGACCTCTCCTCGCTGCGAGTACTCGGCAGTGTCGGCGAGCCGATCAACCCGGAGGCCTGGATCTGGTACCGCGAGCACATCGGCTCGGGCCGGACTCCGATCGTGGATACGTGGTGGCAGACCGAGACCGGCGCGATCATGATCTCGCCGCTGCCGGGGGTGACCGCGGCCAAACCGGGTTCGGCGATGGGGCCGCTGCCAGGCATCAGTGCGAAGGTCGTCGACGACACCGGCAGCGAGGTCGGCAAGGGCGGCGGCGGTTACCTCGTGCTGGACAAGCCATGGCCGTCGATGCTGCGCGGGATCTGGGGCGACGAGGACCGCTACCGCGAGACGTACTGGTCCCGTTTCGCCAGCCAGGGCTACTACTTCGCGGGCGACGGCGCGAAATACGACAACGAGGGCGCCGTCTGGCTGCTCGGCCGGGTGGACGATGTGATGAACGTGTCCGGTCACCGGATCTCCACGACCGAGGTCGAGTCCGCGCTGGTGTCCCACAGTCGAGTCGCCGAGGCCGCGGTGGTGGGCGCCACCGACCCCACTACGGGTCAGGCGATCGTGGCGTTCGTGATCCTCCGCGGGGTCCGTTCCGACGAAGACGCCACCGCGTTGGTCAAGGAACTGCGTGACCACGTCTCCAAGGAGATCGGTCCGATCGCGAAGCCGCGACAGGTGCTCGTCGTCGCGGAGCTGCCGAAGACCCGGTCCGGCAAGATCATGCGTCGACTGCTGCGCGACGTCGCCGAGAACCGCCAGATCGGCGACGTGACCACGCTCGCCGACTCCTCGGTGATGGACCTGATCGCAAGTGGACTGCGGTCGGGCAAAGCGGAGGACTGAGCCTGCGGGGATGCTGGGGACCGTGTCGGTCCCCAGCATCCCTGTGTCATGTGTTCCACATCACTGTCCATGCAGAACCTTCTCTGATGTATCAGCGTCTTGCCTAGTGTGAAGCAGGAACAGCCTGACGAGGCGGAGCTCGTCCGCAGGGTCGCCAGAGGCGATCCTGCGGCCTTCGAAGAGCTCTACCGCCGTACGTCGCCTTGGCTGGCCCTCCGGCTCAGCCGCAGGTGTCGCGACGAACAGGTCGTGGCCGAGGTCATGCAAGAAACCTATCTTGCGGTGTGGCGGGCGGCCGGCTCGTTCGCCGGGGCCGCCGTCTCCGGCAGCGCCGTCGGCTGGCTGTGGACCATCGCGGCGCGCCGCCTCGTCGACGCGTTTCGCCGCGGCACACACCAGATGCGAATTCCCGCCCCCCACAGGCAATCGATGGTTTCGCCCGCGGCCGACGAAGAAGCGCTGGCAGAAACCGTCGGCGACGCGGTCGGCGACGCCCTGCACAAGCTCGCTCCGGAACTCCAGCAAGTGTTGCGCGCCATGGTGCTGGACGGGTTGTCGGTGCGTGAAACAGCCGCACTGCTCGGCATTCCGGAAGGGACGGTCAAGACTCGCGCCCGACGAGCCAGGATCGCGATGAGGGAGTCCCTGACATGATTTCTGGCAACCACGTCTCGGCCGAGGCACTCGAGCGTTACGTCCGCGGCGAAGAGGGCTTCATCGTGCTGGAAGCACATCTGGAGTCGTGCTCCCTATGTCGCGCCAAGCTGACGGAAGCTGTTGCCGCGAAAGCGCCCCACGTGACCAGATTGATCAACGACGTCTGGTCCCGCGTGGACACCTCGATGCCGGCGGGGGCCCGGCAGCGCCGGTGGATCCCTTGGTTGGCAACCTGGGCAACTCCCGCCATGCAGCCGTGGTTCGGTATGACAGTGCTCGTGGCCGCACTAGCGTGGGTTCTCGATCACGTGGCAATGCGGGACAGTGGTTACCCGGCGGTGCTCTTGCTTGCTCCGATAGCCCCGGTGCTGGCGGTGGCCGCATCGTGGGCACGCGGCGCGGATCCGGCACACGAACTGGTGGCCGCCACTCCTCGTGCCGGACTCTATCTGGTACTGAGGCGCACCGTTGCCGTCATGGCACTCGTCATGCCGACTCTGCTGGCATTCACGCTTCTTGAGGCCGACATCGGTGCGGCCCTCTGGATGGCGCCCTGCGTCGCCTTGACCATCGGCACACTCGCCCTTGGCTCGGTAATCGAGCTCACCAGGGCGGCATATGTCCTGATCGGACTGTGGACGGCATCGGTGATCATTCCGAGCTTGGTCACGGGTGTCCTTTCCGAGGCACTGGAACCAGCCAGCCTGCCCGATTGGATCGTGGCCATCGCGGTCTGCGGTGCCGTGCTTGTCACCCGTGCCGACGCCTACTGCCGTCTCTCCCGGCAAGCCTAGACACAAGACATCAACCAGGAGGTAACGCGATGGTTCGCGCGGTGCGCGCGGCTGAACTGGCGCCGACGAAATTCGCTTTCCCGATTCAGGCGAGACAGCTGAAGGTCAAGGCCGGCAAGACAACGGCTGTGGACGGCTTGACGGTGTCCCTCGGGGCCGGAGTGCACGGCCTGCTCGGCCCCAACGGAGCCGGCAAGACCACCTTGATCCGGGCGTTGGCTACGGTTCTCCGGCCCGCCGACGGGGCCCTCGACGTGTTAGGACACCCTACGGGCACCCGAGCCGGTCTTCGTGAACTGCGTAGGCATCTCGGTTATCTGCCGCAGGAATTCGGCTTCTACCCCAGATTCACCGTCCGCGAGTTCGTCGGATACATGGCGTGGCTGAAAGAGGTGCCCAAGGCCACGGTGCCCGACGCTGTGCAGTACGCCATCGAGAGGGTTGGGCTGGCCGACCGGGCCGACGTGAAGATGAAGACCCTTTCCGGAGGCATGCTTCGACGCGCCGGCATCGCGCAGGCCATCGTGAACGATCCCCAGATCCTGTTGCTCGACGAACCGACCGTGGGGCTGGACCCGGCACAGCGCCTGCATTTCCGCGAGCTGCTACGCGAGCTCAGTGCGGACACCTGTGTCGTGGTCTCGACCCATCTTGTCGAGGACGTGGCGGCCGCCTGCACCGACGTCATCCTGTTCGACGCCGGCCGCCTCGTGTTCCAGGGAACTCCTGCCGAACTCATGGCGGCCGGTGACGCCTCGGCCCCCGGCGACAGCCCCACCGAGCGCGGCTACTCGACGCTGCTGGCCCGTCATCAGAATGCCGAGAAGGGAGCCCGGTGACCATGCGGATCCTCGGCATCGAGCTGCGCCGCTCGATCAGCCTGCCGACCGGTGCACTGATCACTGCCGTGACAGTAGGCCTCCTCGTGTTCTTTTCGAACGCACCATGGAACAAGGGCCTCACCGAGTGGAGCCAGCAGTGGACATCGCTGGCACTGTGGCAGCGAGGGGACATCCTGCAACTTGCGATACCACTGGCCGTGGGGATGAGCGCGCTACGTGGCCTGCGGGACCGTCGGTCACGAACGACCGAACTGCTGACCACGACCTCGCGGCCAGCCTGGCAACGGGTACTTCCCGGCGTCGGCGCCATGGCGATCGGATTGGCCGGCAGCACACTGCTGTTCTACGCAATCGGCGCTGTACAGGTAGCTGGTAATGCCAGTTACTTTCACCTGCACTGGGTGCCGACCGCGCTCGTCGGAATCCTCGCACTGGTCTCGGTGGGATGGCTCGGCATGGGAATCGGTCATGTGTTTCCGTCCAGGCTCACCCCACCCGTACTCGCCGTCGCGGGCATTGTGGCGTTGACAACCTTGGCCACTGGTTCGGTGCTCAACAAAGGCGTTCCGACCGCGGTCACATTGTTGTCTCCGATCCTCGACAGGGTTTGGGATGTGTGCAGCACCGTGTCGACATCAGTGAACATCGGGCAGGCCGTGTGGTTCGCCGGGCTGGCAGCCACCGGATTCACACTGCTGGCGGTCAGACGACCGTTGACACGGCTGGCCGCGGTGGTCCCGGCACTCTGTGCGGCATTGGTGGCCCTCTCGCTGCTGCCGTCGACGCCGGCGGAAGTGTTCGCGAAAGACCAGGACGCGGCCGCACTGGTGTGCGCCACCGGCACTCCACGCGTCTGCGTGACCCGAGCACATCAGGACAAGCTGGCCAAGCTCGTTGGTCCAGCGCGGCAAGCCCTGGTGGCGCTGACAAAACTGCCCAATCCCCCCACGTCGGTGGTGGAGAATGGCTCGTCGATCTCGGCCGAACCGCAGCCGGCCGACACGGTGACCATCAACCTCGGTGACCCGGACTTCGGTTATGGCTATTCCGACGCCGTCGACACCTGGAGTGCGGACAAGCTCGAGTTGGCGATCCTCTCTGGCGCCGGAACCCGGGCATGCGAGAACTGGCAGCGGTACTCGAACGATCCCGACGACTACCACACGAACTACGACAACAAAATACGCGAGGAGACCGCGCGCGTGGTTGCCGCGACTTGGTTGCTGGACAAGCAAGAAATCCAGTACAGCTCTGTATCCCGTCAGGAAAGGCCTGAGATCGACGCGCTTGCCGTACCCGCATTGGCAACGATACGCGGACTGCCCGCTGACGAACAACGCGTCCGGATGGCGGCGTTGCGCACGGCATCGTTGGCATGCAAGGGCGATCTGCTGGACAT
>Ga0213875_10001924_pt1 | contig 12862 bp, 11 predicted proteins | sample BarmaccomBMRX_R8_FD_160105 | JGI IMG/M metagenome (GOLD analysis project Ga0213875, IMG submission 160105) | Root-associated microbial communities from Barbacenia macrantha in rupestrian grasslands, the National Park of Serra do Cipo, Brazil - RX_R8 | ecosystem: Host-associated > Plants > Roots... | reverse complement strand
CATCGCGCCCAGGCAGTAGGGGCTGACCTTGATCCCGGTGCCACCGAGGGTTCGCATCCGCATGGGTCAATTCTTCCCTGCGTGGTATTCGAGCCCGAGGTCGGCTGCCAGTTCGGCCAGGGTCAGGTCGAACATCGGCGCCGGGTCATCCAGCGCGAACCCGAGGTGGCCGAAGACCTCCATGCTGACCGCGCCGTACATCTTGGTCCAGCAGCGCAGGAAACGCAGCATCGCCCCGAGCGGCAGGTCGCTGCCGATGAGGCCGGCGAACCGTTCCAGCTGAGCCCGCAGCCCCGGGTCGATCTCGTCCGGCCCGGGCACCGGGAACGGGTTACGCGCCCACAGCTCGCTGAACAGCGCGAAGTAGACCCCGGCGAACTGCTGGGCACACTCGTCGGCGAAGTCGCCGCGGCCGTCGTCCACGCCCGGCAGCGGCGAGCCGAAGATCAGCGCGAACTCACCCTGGTGGGCCAGCGCCCAGCCGCGGAACTCGCGGCAGGAGGCGACCAGCTTCTTGGCCAGATCGTCGTCGTGCTCGCGGCCGGCGGCCGCGATGGCCCGGGTGACGTCGGCCGTCAGCTGGTTGAAGATGTCGGCCACGACCGCCCGGATCAGGACCTCGCGGCTGTCGAAGTAGCGGTAGAGCCCGGGCGCGGTCATGCCCATCTCGCGGGCGATGGCCCGCAGCGACACCGCCTCCGGGCCGCGGCTGACCAGCAGGCGGCGGGCGGTCTGCCTGATCTCCTCGGTAGTGGCCGCGCGCACCCGGTCGCGCCTGCTGGGCGCCTCCGCCGTGGCCGGCTCGGACATCAGGTGACCCCTCCATCGGGCGACGTTTTCAGGTTTTCCCATCATCCAGGAAACCAGCCGCCGCAAACAGGCTTGCGGGATCCCCCGGAAGCAGTTAACACTGTAAGCAGTTTACGGCGTTCACTCTGGTTAACGAAGGTTACGGGGAGCAGCTGATGTTCGAGGCATGGGGACGGGTCATCTACCGGCGGCGCCGGCTGACCCTGGTCATCGCGGCGATCGCCGTCGTCTTCGCCGGGGTCTGGGGCACCCAGGTGTTCGGGAAGCTGTCGTCGGGGAACAGCTTCACCCCGCCCAGCAGCCAGAGCCAGCGCGAGGCCGACACGGCCGCCGCCGCCTTCGGCCGTGACCGCGCCGACGTGGTCGTGCTCTACCGCAGCGCCGGGCGGACGGTGGCCGACCCGGCCTACCGGTCGGCGGTGACCAGCGCGCTGGCCGGGCTGCCGCGGGCCGACGTGACCGGCGTGTCCACGTACTGGACGAGCCCGGCCGCCCAGGCCGGCGACCTGGTCAGCCACGACCGGCACCAGACCTACGCGGTGCTGCGGCTGGCCGGGGCCGGCGACGCTGCCCGCCAGCAGGCGTTCAAGGCCATCCGCGCCGGCCTCAGCCCGCCCGGGCTGGCCGCCAGCGGCATCACCGTGCAGGCCGGCGGGACGGTGCCGACCGAGGTGGCGATCAACGGCGAGGTGACCGCCAACATCGGCCAGGCTGAGGGCTTCTCGCTGCCGGTGCTGCTGATCCTGCTGCTGCTGATCTTCGGCGGCCTGGTCGCCGCCAGCCTGCCGCTGGCGGTCGGCGCGGCCGGGATCCTCGGCTCGTTCACGGTGCTGCGGCTGCTGACCTTGTTCGGCACGGTGTCGATCTACTCGGTCAACATCACCACCATCCTCGGCCTCGGGCTCGGCATCGACTACGGGTTGTTCATGGTGGTCCGGTTCCGCGAGGAACTGCGCCGCCAGCCGACGGTCGAGGATGCGGTCGCCCGCACGGTGGCGACGGCGGGCCGGACGATCGCGGTCTCCGGGGTCACGGTGGCGGTCGCGCTGGTCAGCCTGATGCTGTTCCCCGAGGTGTTCCTGCGGTCGATGGGCTACGGGGGCGTCGCCACCGTCGCGGTCGACCTGATCGCGGCGCTGACGCTGCTGCCGGCCCTGCTGGCGGTGCTCGGGCCCCGGGTGAACGCGCTCCGGGTGCGGCGCTCGGTGGGGCGGGCCAAGGCCGCCGGGAGTCTGGCCGCCGGGCCTGCGGGGGCGGGCCCGGCGGCCGGGGAGCCGGTCGGCGGGGGCTGGGGGCGGCTGGCCCACGGGGTGATGCGGCGGCCGGTCGTGTTCGTGGTGGTGATCACGCTCGGCCTACTGGCGCTGGGGCTGCCGTTCCTTCGTGTCTCCTGGGGCGGCACCGACGCCCGCGCGCTGCCCGCCACCGCCCCGGCCCGGCAGGTGACCGAGGCGCTGAACCGGGACTTCCCGGTCAACTCGACCAGCCCGATCGAAGCGGTGATCACGCTGCCGGTCCCGGCGGCCAGCCCGGCTGGCCAGTCGGCGCTGGCCGCCTGGACCGCCCGCCTCGACCAGGTGCCGGGCGCGCATGGCGCCCAGGTGACCGCGGTGCACGGGGATCAGGCGCGGGTCGACGTCGGCTACACGTCCAACCCGGTCTCGCCCGCCGCCCGCCAGCTGGTCGACCGGATCCGGGCGGTGCCGCCCCCGGCCGGGGCGACCGTGCTGGTCGGCGGGACGACCGCGATGCTGGTGGACGAGCTGGCCAGCCTGGGCGCCACCCTCCCGTGGATGGCGCTGCTGGTGACCGTGTCCACTTTTGTGCTGCTGTTCCTGGCCTTCGGCTCGGTGGTGCTGCCGCTCAAGGCGATCGTCATGAACGTGCTGTCGCTGTCGGCCACGTTCGGCGCGATCGTGTGGATCTTCCAGTGGGGGCACCTGTCCGGGCTGCTGCAGTTCACCCCGACCGGCACCATCGACCCGACCATGCCGATCCTGATCCTGGCCATCATCTTCGGCCTGTCGATGGACTACGAGGTGTTCCTGCTGTCCCGGATCCGCGAGCAGTACGACCTGACCGGCGACAACACCGGCGCGATCGCGGCCGGCCTGCAGCGCACCGGCGGGGTCATCACCAGCCTGGCGTTCCTGCTGATCGTGGTGGTGGGCGCGTTCTCGGCCTCCGGCATCACGTTCATCAAGCTGACCGGCGTCGGCATGATCATCGCGCTGGTCATCGACGCTTCGGTGGTCCGCATCCTGCTGGTGCCGGCCACGATGCGGCTGCTGGGGCGGGCCAACTGGTGGGCGCCCCGGCCGCTGCGGCGTTTCTACGCCCGGTATGGCCTCCGCGAGGCCGAGACCGACGCCCACGCCCAACAAGATGCAGTACTGCAGTAGGACAGTAAGTACGGGATTCTGGCGAAGGTACTTCCGGCTCTGGGGCTGCCCGCCGCACGCTCCGGAACGCCGACCGGACGCCGCCCCCGCCACCCAAGTCACACGCGCCCCGTCAAGCTCGGTGCTACGCGGGACCTCCGGTTCGGGTTCGCTTTCCGCAGCATGTGCGGGGAAACGTACCTGTATCACCCGCACCCGAGGTTTCTGGGACGCGAGTGCCTCCTGGGGCTCGGACACGCCGGGCCCGGCAGGTTCAGGCGGACTTTTTTGCATATGCTGCCTAAAAGTCTTCCCGAATCGAGCGGCGGCCTCGGGAGGCCAGCCCGCGGCTCCCCACCGGCGCGCCCCATCCAGTCCGTGAGCCTCACGGGCCCTGTGAGCCTCTCTGCTGTGGCCTCAGCGCGCCCGCCCGTCACCAGGGCTTCTCCGGCGGGACCACGCGACGTAACGTTTGGTTATGGACGGCGTTTCGGTCGGTGACGGGTACGCGGAACAGATCACGACGGCCGATCTCCGGCTGATCGGCGCCGCCACCGGGCGGCCGGACGAGCAGGCGGCCCAGCTGCGCCAGGACCCGGCCACCCTGGAGCGCCTGCTGGCCGACCCACGGGTGTTCGACGCGATCTTCGGCGCGGAGACGCTGGCGGCCCGGGAGGCCGTGCTCGCCTCGCCGTTCCTGGCCTTCGCGGTGGCCGTGCACCGGGCGGCCGCCGACCTGGCCGGTGCGCACTACGTGGCCGAACGGTCGGCCGCCCGGCTCCGGGTGCCGGTGTTCGACGCGCCCGAGCTGCGGGACTTCCTCGGGTCGGCCGACCGGCGGCTGTTCCTGACCGAGCTGCTCACCTCGTTCACCCACGTGGCCAGCGGCCGCTACCAGGTGAACGTGGGCGGCCGGACGCGGACCCGGCGGTTCAGCGAGCTGGACCCGGTCCGGCTGGCGGGGCTGCTGGACGCGGTGCCGGAGGAGTCGCGGCCCGGCATCTACCGGCGGCTCGGGGATGTGTCCCTTTTTCTTTCCGGAGTGTTTCCCGATTATGTGGCCAGCCAGGCGTTCGGGCCGGTCGACGCGGCCCGGCTGCTGCGGGCCGCCCGGGTGCCCGGGCCCGAGCGGGAGAAGCTGGCCGCCACCCCCGACCTGGAACTGCTGGAACACCTGGGGACCCGGTGGTACCGCTCGGCGCTGGCGCTGGCCCCGGTCCGGACCAGCCGGTTGTCGGTGGTGGCGGAGGTGGCCGACCGGTTCCGGCAGGCCCGCCGGGTGCTCAACCACGTGGCCGACCGGTACCTGATCGGGCCGGGCAGCAGCTGGTTCGCCGCCCCGGGGCACTGACCGCGGGCGCCGCTAGGGTAGCCTCGGCGCCCTGCAAGCGAGGTGAGGGAGGGAGACCGGCGATGAACCAAGTTCCCGCGTCCGGCGTGCCGGACGGCATCTACCTGCTCGACGTCCGTGAGGACGATGAGTGGACGGCTGGCCACGCACCGGACGCCGTGCACATCGCGCTCGGTGAGCTGGGGGCCAAGGCCGACGAGGTACCCAAGGACCGGCCCGTCTACGTCATCTGCCGCTCGGGCGCCCGGTCCGGCCGCGCGACCCAGGCGCTGGGGGCCAACGGCTGGGACGTCACCAACGTGTCCGACGGCATGCAGGGCTGGGAATCGGCCGGGCGGGCGATGGTGAGCGAGTCCGGTGCGCCCCCATTCGTGGCCTGACCGGCGCATACTGGGCAGGTGAGCATTGCCCTTCAGCCGGCCACACCGGCCACGGCCACCACGGCGGCGCAGAAGTGTCGTGACACCCCCCTGCTGACCGAGCCGCTGACCGCGGACCAGGCCACCGACCTGGCCGGCCTGCTCAAGGCGCTGGCCGACCCGACCCGGCTGCGGCTGGTCTCGATGGTGGCCGCCCACGACGGCGGCGAAGCCTGCGTCTGCGAGCTGACCGAGCCGCTCGGGCTGACCCAGCCGACGATCTCCCACCACCTCAAGGTGCTGATCGACGCGGGCATCCTGACCCGGGACAAGCGGGGCGTCTGGGCCTACTACGCGCTGGTGCCGGGCGCCCTGGACGCGGTCGCGGCCGTACTGACGTCGGCCTGAGCCTCAGCCAGGGCCCGCTCGGGCCGCCGGTCGGCCAGGGCCCGCTCGGGCCGCCGGTCGGCCAGCCAGGCGAGCACGCCCAGGACCGCGAAGCCGGCCGAGGTGGCCGCCGAGGCGCCCCAGCCGCCGTGCGCGTAGGCCTGCGAGCCGGCCGCCGAACCGGCCGCGCCGCCGATGAAGTACGTGGTCATGTAGACCGTGGTCAGCCGCGACCGGGCCTCGGGCAGCAGGTCGTAGATCACGCTCTGGTTGATCACGTGGGCGGCCTGGACGCAGGCGTCCATCAGCAGCACCCCGATGATCAGCAGCGCCAGGCTCCAGCCGCCCAGGTGGGCGCCGCCCAGCCCGATCGGCAGGAACGAGGCCGCCATCAGCACCAGCGCCGCCCCGGACGCGATCCAGCGCAGCTGGTGGCGGGTGTCCAGCAGCCGCCCGCCGAACGCCGCGGTGACCGCCCCGGCCGCGCCGACCAGGGCGAACAGCCCGATACCGAGCTGCGAGAAGCCGTACTGGGGGCCAGCCAGCAGGAACGTGATCGTGGTCCAGAAGCAGCCGAACGCGCCGAAGCTGCAGGCGCCGATCAGCGACCGCCAGCGCAGCACCGGCACGGAGCGGGCCACCGCCAGCACCCCGCGCATCTGCTCGCGGTAGCTGACCGTCAGCTGGCGGCCGTGGTCGGGCAGCGCCAGCCGGAGCGCGATCGTGGTCAGCGCCATCGCCGCGGCGGCCGCCCCGTACACCACCCGCCAGCCGGCCAGCGCGGCGATGACCCCGGAGAACGTCCGCGACAGCAGGATGCCGATCAGCAGGCCGCTCATCAGCGTGCCGATGACCCGGCTGCGCTGGGCGTCGGGCGCCAGCGTGGCCGCGTAGGGGACCAGCATCTGCACCACCACCGAGGTGACGCCGACGACCACCGCCAGCGAGCCCAGCAGCTGCAGGCTGGGGGCGACGGCGCTGGCCGCCAGGGCCAGCGTGTCCACCGCCAGCAGCCCGGTCAGCAGCGGCCGCCGCCGGGCGATGTCGCCGATCGGCACGACCAGCAGCAGCCCGGCCGCGTAGCCGAGCTGACCGGCGGTGACCAGCAGAGAGGCAGATGCTGCGCTCACGTGCAGGGCGCCGCCGATTGCGTGCAGCAGTGGCTGCGCGTAGTACAGGTTGGCTACCGTCACCGCGCAGGTGACGGCCATCAGCCGGACCAGGGCGGGCGACAGCGGACCGGCCTGCGGGCGAGACGCCTGCTGCTCAGCCAAAAGTACGGATCCTTCCATTGATTTTTTAAAAGGGTCCGGCCGCGTGGCGTACCGACCCGCTACCGGGGCAACCAGTGGCGGCCGGCAAAAATGCCCCCGGTTCGAGGCCGCGATCGAGGAGTTCGCGGCCGGACCCCCTGATTGGAGAGCACCGTGAAGTACGTCAACCTCGGATCGACCGGGCTGCGCGTGTCGCGTATCTGCCTGGGGATGATGAGCTACGGCAACGACAGCGACCGCGCCTGGGCCCTCGGCGAGCAGGACGCCGAGCCGATCGTCCGGGCCGCGGCCGACGCCGGCGTGACGTTCTACGACACCGCCGACGTCTACTCGGCCGGGGCCAGCGAGGTCGCCACCGGCCGGCTGCTGGGCAAGCTGTTCAGCCGGGACGAGGTCGTGGTGGCGACCAAGATCTTCAACCCGGTCGGGCCGGGCAGCGACAAGCCCGGCCGCAACGAGAACACCCACGGCCTGTCGCGCAAGCACGTGCTGGCCGGGATCGACGACTCGCTGCGGCGGCTGGACATGGACTACGTGGACCTCTACCAGATCCACCGCTGGGACTACAGCACCCCGATCGAGGAGACCATGGAGGCCCTGCACGACGTGGTCAAGGCGGGCAAGGCCCGTTACATCGGGGCCAGCAGCATGTTCGCCTGGCAGTTCGCCAAGGCCCAGCGGGTGGCCGAGCGGAACGGCTGGACCCCGTTCGTGTCCATGCAGAACCACTACAACCTGATCTACCGCGAGGAAGAGCGGGAGATGATCCCGCAGTGCGTCGACCAGGGGGTGGGCGTCATCCCCTGGAGCCCGCTGGCCCGCGGCCTGCTGGCCGGGAGCCGGACCCGGGACGGGCAGCAGCACACCACCCGGTCCGGTTCCGACGCGTTCATCGACTCGCTGTACACCGAGGCCGACTTCGACGTGGTTGACCGGCTCGTCGAGGTGGCCGGCCGTCGCGGGGCACCGCCCGCCCAGGTGGCGCTGGCCTGGCTGCTGCAGCGGCCGGGGGTGACCGCCCCGATCGTGGGCGCGACCAAGCTCCGCCACCTCGAGGACGCCATCGCGGCCGAGCAGCTCGAGCTCAGCGCCGACGAGGTCACCCAGCTCGAGGAGCTGTACGTGCCGCACGCGGTGGCCGGCCACGTCTGAGCCGGGGCCGTGTCAGCGGGGCCCGGGGTCAGCCGGTCGTGACCGCCAGCGCCAGCGGCAACACGGCCGGCGCCCCCGCCTCCCGCAGCAGCCTGGCCGCGACCGTCATCGTCCAGCCCGACTCGATCCGGTCGTCGATCAGCAGGACCGGGCCGCCGGCCTCGGCCACCGCCTGCCCGAGCGGGGCGGGCACGGTCAGCGCGCCCCACACGGTCCGCAGCCGCTGGGCGCTGTTGTGCCGCCGCGGCCCCGGGCCGCCCTCGGTGTAGGCCAGTGACCCCAGGTAGGGCAGCCGTCCGAGGTCGGCCAGCGCCTTGCCCACGCTCTCGATCAGCAGCGGCCGGGTATTGGAGGGCAGCGTGACCATCGCGGCCGGCCGCTCGGCCCAGTCCCAGGCGGCCAGCACCTTGGTCAGCGCCCCGATCAGGTCGGTGCCGGCCGGCTCGTCGGGCGCCCCGTCGGCCAGCAGCGCCCGCAGCCGGGTCCCCCAGCCCACGTCGGTCAGGCGGCCCAGCGCCCGGCCGGTCCCGGCCGTCAGCGACGGCGGGATCTTGCCCGAGGCGGGCACGCCCAGGTCCTTCATCCCGGTCGGCCACATCCGGCGCGGGCTCACGTCGACGCCGGGCCGCAGCAGCCGCTCGCGGGCGGTGGCGGCGACGTCGTCGGTCACGTCGGACGCCCGCGGCTGACCGGTGCAGTTGTCGCAGCGCCCGCAGGGCCCGGCCGCCGGGTCGTCCAGCTCCCGCCGCAGGTACTCCAGCCGGCAGCCGTCGGCGGTCACGTAGCCGAGCATGGCCTGCTGCTCGCGGGCCCGCTCGGCCGCCACCCGCTCGTAGCGCTCGGCGTCGTAGTGCCAGGGCTGGCCGGTCGGCTCCCAGCCGCCGCTGACCCGGCGGACGGCGCCGTCCACGTCCAGCACCTTGAGCATCATCTCCAGCCGGCCGCGGCTGAGGTCGACCTGGGTCTCCAGCGCCCCCGACGACAGCGGCCGCCCGGCGTCCCCGAGCGCCGTCAGCGTGTCCCGGACCACCCGCTCGGGCGGGAACGCCAGCGACGCGAAGTAGGCCCAGATGTCCCGGTCCTCGCGCCCGGGCAGCAGCACCACCTCGGCCCGCGGCAGCCCGCGGCCCGCCCGGCCGATCTGCTGGTAGTAGGCGACCGGCGAGCCCGGCGCCCCCAGGTGCACGACGAAGCCGAGGTCGGGCTTGTCGAAGCCCATGCCCAGGGCGCTGGTGGCGACAATCGCCTTGAGCCGGTTGGCCAGCAGGTCGTCCTCGGCCGCGACCCGCTGGGCGGGGTCGTCCTGGCCGCTGTAGGCGGCCACCGCCAGCCCCCGGTCGGCCAGGAACGCGGCCGTCTCGTGGGCGGCCGCCACCGTCAGCGTGTAGATGATGCCGGACCCCGGCAGCTCGTCCAGGTGCTCGGCCAGCCAGGCCAGCCGCAGGTGGGCGGTGGGCAGCTGGACCACCGACAGGTGCAGGCTCGCCCGGTCCAGCGGCCCCCGCAGCACCAGCGTCTCGGCGTCGTAACCGGCCCCGAGCTGCTCGGCCACGTCGCGGGTGACCCTTGTGTTGGCGGTGGCGGTGGTGGCCAGCACCGGGACCCCGGCCGGGAGCGTGCCCAGCAGCGTCCGCAGCCGCCGGTAGTCGGGCCGGAAGTCGTGCCCCCAGTCCGAGATGCAGTGCGCCTCGTCGATGACCAGCATCCCGGCGCTGGCGGCCAGCTCCGGCAGCACCCGGTCACGGAAGGCCGGGTTGTTCAGCCGCTCGGGGCTCACCAGGAGGACGTCGACGTGGCCGGCGGCGATCTCGCCGTAGGTCTGCTCCCAGTCGTCCGGGTTCGAGGAGTTGATCGTGCGGGCCCGGATGCCGGCCCGGGCGGCCGCCTCGATCTGGTTCCGCATCAGCGCCAGCAGCGGCGACACGATCACCGTGGGCCCGGCCCCCTGGGCCCGCAGCAGCACCGTGGCCAGGAAGTACACGGCCGACTTGCCCCATCCGGTGCGCTGCACGACCAGTGCCCGCCGCCCGGCGACGAGCGCGCTGATCGCGGCCCACTGGTCCTCCCGCAGCCGCGCGTCCGGCCCCGCCAGCGCCTGCAGCGCCAGCTCGGCGTCGGCCCGCAGCCCGGTTTCCTGTGGTTCGGCCATACCTTCATTGCTACCAGCCGGCACCGTCATTCCGGCCGTCATGGCGGGCGAAAAGGGCCAGGCCGGGCGGATGCTACCGGCGAGTCGGACCGAAACGCCGGTTCCCGGGCGCATCGTCGGGGAAGATCGCAGGTATGACTGCTCCAGGTCTATCGGGTGCGGCGGTTCTGGCGCTGCACTGGCAGGTCAACGTGATCAAGCCCGAGGGGTTCTTCGGCGGCATGCTCGCCGAGCCGGTCGCCCGCAGCGGCGTGGTCGGCCGGGCGGCGGAATTCCACGCGGCCGCCCGCGGTGCCGGGGCCGAACTGGTCTTCACCCGCTTCACGGTCCCGGTCAAGGGCAGCTCCCTGATCGGCAACACCGAGTTCATGCGGGCGGTCGGGGCGGCCCAGGACTCGTTCCGGCCGGACGCATCCGGGGCCCAGCTCATCCCCGAGATGGCCGAGGTCGCCCAGGGCGCGCACATCGCCGACAACCAGAAGCTGTCCGGTCTGGCCGGCAACAACGTGGTGCGCTGGCTGCTGGACCGCTCGATCAGCACGGTGTTCGTGACCGGGGTGGCCACCAACCTGACCGTCGAGCAGACCGCCCGGCACGGCACCGACCTCGGGCTGACCGTCTACGTGGTCAGCGACTGCGTGGCCGCCGCCGACGAGTCCGTGCACGCCGCCTCGCTGGCCAACCTGCAGCTGACCACGGCGGGCGTGCTGACCGCCGAGGAAGCGCTGCACAAGATCAAGAGCTAGGCCTTCCGCCCCGTCCGGGGCTGGGACGCCCGCTCCGTCCGGGCTAGGACGCCCGCTCCCGGACCTGCCGCTGCAGCCGGTCGCAGACGGCGGGCCACTCCGGCCGCAGGATCGAGTAGTAGGCGGTGTCCCGGATGCTGCCGTCGGAGGCGGCGCTGTGCGCCCGCCGGACCCCCTCGAACGTCGCTCCCAGCCGCTCGATGGCCGCCCGCGAGACCTCGTTGCGGGCGTCGGTCTTGAGCGTCACCCGCAGCACGCTCCACACGTCGAACGCGTGCCGGAGCATGAGCAGCTTGCACTCGGCGTTGACCCCGGTCCGCTGGGCGCTGGGCGCCAGCCAGGTGCTGCCGATCTCGGCCACCACCGGCGGCTGGCCGTCGGTCGGGACCGGCCCACGGCCGACCCCGGGCGGCCACGGCGGCGGCCAGCGGAACACCTCCAGGTCCAGGAACCGGGTGGAGCCGACCACGCGGTGGCCGAGGCGGGCGCGGATCGCGAACGGCACCGTACGGCCGGCGTCCCGGTCCTCCAGGGCCGCCTGCACGTACCGGCGGGCGTCGGCCAGCCCGTCCGGCACCCAGGTGTAGCCGAAGCTGTCGCGGGCGCCCGCGGCCGCCTCGGCCAGCGCCTCGGCGTGCGCCATGGTCAGCGGCTCGAGCCGGACCCCGGATCCCTCCAGTCCGAACGGGCTAAGCATGGCGGCCCGCCGCCGCGGCCCCCTGGCCGAGCGCGTGCACGGCCGCGTCCACGTCCCACTCGGTCGTGTAGATGTGGCAGGCCAGCCGGGTCCGGCCCGCGCGGGCGCTGGCCCGGATGCCGGCCCGGGCCAGCCGGGCCTCGGCCCCGGGGATGTCGGCCGACACGATCGCGCTGTCGCCGGGTGGCAGCCCGAGCCCGGCCCGCAGCCGGTTGGCCAGCCGGACGTTGTGCTCGTGGATCACCGGGATCCCGATCTGCTCGATGACCTCCAGGGCCGGGGCCGTGCCGACCCAGGACACCCAGGCGGGCGAGGTGTCGAACCGCCGGGCGTCGGCCGCCAGCCGCATCGGCGGCCCGTAGTAGCTGCTGGCCCGGTCGGCGCCGGCGTACCAGCCGGCCGACCGCGGCTGCATCCACTCGCGCAGGCCGGGGCTGACGTAGAGGAACGACGACCCGCGCGGCGCCATCAGCCACTTGTAGGCGTGCACCACCAGGGCGTCGAACATCGCCGCCTCGACCGGCAGCCAGCCGCAGGCCTGGGTGGCGTCGGCCACCACCAGCGTGCCGTGCTGGCGGGCAGCGGCGGTGATGTCGGCCGCCCTGGCCACCGCGCCCGACGACGACTGGACGAGGCTGAACGCCACCAGGTCGGTCCGGGCATCGATGGCGTCGGCCATGCGGTCCGGCGGCACCGCCACGATCTCGACGCCCTGGTCGGCCCGCACCATCCACGGGAACAGGTTCGAGCTGAACTCGCCGTCCGGCACCAGCACCCGGGCGCCGCCCGGCAGCGCGGTCGCCACCAGGCCGAGCAGCTCGGAGACGGTGGCCCCGACCGCGACGTCGGCCGCGTCCACCCCGACCAGCCGGGCGAAGCGTTCCCGGGACAGGTCGACCGCCTGGTCCCACGGCTCCCAGGGGGTCCGGCCGGTCCGCCACTCGGCCAGCATGCCCTGGATGGCGGCGAAGGCCGGGCGGGGTGGCAGCCCGTAGCTGGCCGTGTTCAGGAACCCGGGCTCGGGGTCCCAGAGCTGGGCGATGGGCGCCGGTTCAGGCCGCATCGGGCCACGCCGCCTGTTCGCGCGAGCACCACCAGGTCGAGCGGCCGCCGACGGTGCCGTGCACCATCTCGGCGCCGCAGCGCGGGCAGCTGCCACCCGGTTTCCGGGCCGTGATCACGTCGCCGGTGTGCACCCCGCCCTTGGCGCCGGCCGACTTGAGCGCGGCCTGCAGGGCCCGGAACAGCCGGTCGGCGTCCTTGCGCTGGAGCTGGCTGACCGGGGTCGCGGGCGGGATCCTGGCCTGCCAGAGCGCCTCGTCGGCCAGCAGGTTGCCGACCCCGGCGATCTTGGCCTGGTCCAGCAGCCGGGCCTTGACCGCGATCGATCCCCGGCCGATCAGGTCGCGGAACTGGGCGGCGGTGACCTCCTCGGCGTCCGGGCCGAGCAGGTCCACGGCCGGGTCGAGCCGGACCCGCCCGAGCCGCCGCTTGTCGAACAGCACCAGCCGCCCGCCGTCGGCGAACTCCAGCGTGAACCGGTTCCACTCCGGCTT
>Ga0213875_10001922_pt1 | contig 12866 bp, 11 predicted proteins | sample BarmaccomBMRX_R8_FD_160105 | JGI IMG/M metagenome (GOLD analysis project Ga0213875, IMG submission 160105) | Root-associated microbial communities from Barbacenia macrantha in rupestrian grasslands, the National Park of Serra do Cipo, Brazil - RX_R8 | ecosystem: Host-associated > Plants > Roots... | reverse complement strand
CGGAGCGGACACGGCGGCAGAGACGAACTCCCGTATGCCGAAGTGGGTGCTCACCGCTGTCCAGTCACCGCCGAGGGAGACCACGAACGTGTGTACCAGGGCGATGTCGGCACGCTGGGCGACCAGGACCAGGCAGCCGGCCGACGTGATCGATCCACCACCCAGTCGTTGGCGAGCCTCAGGATTGGCCACAAGGGCATTGTGCAGCCGTTTGACATCAATACCGGGTACCTCCACCTCAACGGCGTCCGCCTGCATGGAATCGCTTGGCAGAGCGCGGAAGGTGAGGACGCTTTCCTGGCGGTACCGCACACGGACCAGTTCAGCTATACGGTGCAGGCGCGTCGTGTCGACGCTGTCCACATGGAATTCCCGAGACCGTTCGTAGGTCGTCTCGTGCAGCTCGTCTGACCAGAACACCCCCGACAGCAGAGTGGACCCAAGGGGCTCGGAGCCGTTGTCCTGGATCATCCAGGTGACCTGCGCGGCGAAGGCCGCGAGGTGGGTGCGCATCCGAGGGTCCGCGGGATCGGTGATGACGGCGGTGTTGTTGGTGGCGAATATCTCCGCCTCCGGCGATGGCAGCTCAACGGCCCTGGCTGGAACGCTCGGAGACGCCAGGGTGAGGAGGGCCACGATCGAGGCGAGCACGGTCCGCTTGACGGTCAATGGGGTTCCTTTCCCGCAGGTGCCGCAGTGATATCACCCGGTCGTCACCGCATCGTGCGCGGGATGGGGTGCACGCGTGACCCACGCCAGCACGAATCCGACCACCGCGGCCAGCGCACCAGCTGTTGCCAACCAATGTACGCCAGCCGTGGTGAGCACCACTCCACCCATGGCTGAGCCGAGCGCACCGCCGAAATAGATCGCGGAACCGTTCAGTCCCACCGCCACGATCGGCACATCGGGCGCGGCGGAGAACAGCCGATGCTGTTGCGGGACCATCAGCATACTGGCGAAAACACCGGCGATCAGCTCGATCAGTACGGCACCCGCCAGACTACGCACGGCCACGTCCATGACCGCCAGTGTCACGGCGAATCCAGCCAGCGACACCAGCCGGATCCGTCCTGGACCGTACCGGTCGATCCACCGTCCAGTCAGCACGTTGCCGACGACCTGCCCGACACCGTAGGCGGCCAACACCCAGGACAGTGCTGTTCCTGTCGCGGAGGGTGCCACGATCAGCGGCAAGTACACGAACACGGTAAATCCCGCCAGGACGCCGAGTACAGTGATCACAAGCGCCTTGGCCACTGCCGGGCGCAGCGCGACCGACAGCCGAGTGCGTAGACCGGCCGGCGGCACGTGCACCGCGGGCAGGATTGTGACAGCCAATGCCAGGAGCGTGCCGGCCGCAGCGAGCACCCACATCACCATGCGCCAGCCCAGCAACTGCGCGACCCAGACCCCGATCGGCACGCCGATCACGATCGAGACTGTCATCCCCGCCGCGACGGTGGCCAGTGCTCTGCCGCGGTGTTCGTCCGTCGCCACGGCGCCAGCAACCACATAAGCGTTGGATTGGAACGCCGCGGCGCCAAGCGCCGCGATCGCTCTGGCGACGGCCATCAGCAGAAAACTCGTGCCGATCGCCTGTCCCACCATTCCGACGGTGAACAACGCCATGCCGCCAATGAGCAGTCCCCTGCGATCCCAGTTTCCGGTGAGAGCGGCGACGAGCGGGGACGCGATCGCATAGGTGAGCGCGAAGACCGTGGCCAATTGGCCCGCGGTGGCCTCGGAGACGTCGAGGTCATGTGCGATGACAGGCAATAACCATTCAGCACCAAACCATCGGTGCCCACAAGGAACGTGCCGATGGCGAGTGTGGGCAGCGCCATCACGGGCAGCGCACTCCTCGATGGCTCTCGAATTGTCACGTGCGTAGAGTGAACGAATGAATTGACTGCTGTCAAACGGTCGACAGACATGGAAGCGCCTGGTTCGCTGGACACCGTGGTAGTCCACATGAGACGGCAATCCAGCGTCGTTTTCCGGACTGTGGACGTCGTGCTCACCGACGGGCCCGAGTGACGTTCGACGCGGGACGGTCTTGACGGCTTTGACAAGCTGAACCGATGGTGAACGAGGCCGGCCGCTGGAACACGAACATTCACTACCATCCGCTGATGGTCGACTCGGTCCCCGAGGGTGCGCGACGAGCACTGGATGTCGGCTGCGGCGAAGGCATGCTGGCGCGCCGGCTGCACCGGGTCGTGCCAGAGGTCGTGGGGATCGACCGCGACCGCGCAAGTATCGACCTGGCGAGGGCACAGGGCGACAGCGCCGGCATCGAGTACGTGCTCGGCGACTTCCTGGACTTTCCGTTCGAGCCGGCGTCCTTCGATGTCATCGTCTCGGTCGCCACCCTGCACCACATGGACGCCGCCACGGCGCTCGGCCACATGCGCGATCTGCTCCGCCCCGGCGGAGTACTGGCCGTGGTCGGTCTCGCCCGTAGCCGGCCCGGCGGCCTTCCCGTCGACCTGGCGGGCGCCGTCGCCCACCGTCTCCATCTGCTCACCAAGAAACACTGGGAGCATCCGTCCCCGACGGTGTGGCCGCCGCCGGAGACCTACGCGGACATGCGTCGCATCGCCAGCGAGATCCTGCCCGGTGTCCGCTATCGTCGCCATCTGCTCTGGCGCTACTCGCTCACCTGGACCAAGCCGCGTCGGTGACGAGAAAACCTCAGATACCCCAAAAGGGGCCGGTCAGTCCCACCGCGCGCAGGTAGTCCGCGGCCCGCGCCGGCTCCCTGCGGACGTAGTCCCGGTCGAGCCGGCCGTCGTACCAGTGCGAAGCGAGACGCCACAACGTGGCGAGGTCCATGACGTACCCCCGAGTGGCCTCTGTGGTCTCGAGCCAGTCGTCCACGCACCGCGATGAGCAGAACAGACGCTGGTTGCCACAGGTGAACACGACGTCGTCCCACATTCGTGCCGCGGGGACCAGGAAGTGTGCGACCTGCTCACCTTCGGGTGGACGATCACCTCCGACATTCCAGGCGTGCGGCCGTCGGCATGCCGGGCAGCGGGTGGACACCAGCACATCACCTTCGTCGGCGAGCAGATGTGGGAGCGCGAACGAGTCCCAGGCACAACCACCCCACCACAGGGTGCGCGTCCCCATCACCGCGAACCCCAGTGGAATCGCGGAGAACGGATGCGCCATGACGACGCGCCCCCGGCCGTCCAGAACAAGATGACGGTCCTCGGCGAGTCGACGTAGTCCACGGTGGACTGACCGTGGGTCCAGCCCGGTCCGCTCGACGAGGTCTGCGACCTCGGGAGCCTGGCCGGTGCGAGCGAACGCCTGGTAGACGGCGACTCGCACCTCTTCGCGATCTCCCGGACTCATGCCTGTCATTATCGTGGCAACCATGACGAACCCGTCCGCTCAGGTGGCAGCGGAACAGCCACCGACCCCGGGCTCCATTGCCGAGCGGTCCGAGTACCTCGCGCCGACGCTGCGCGAACACCTCGTGCTCACCCCGTTGACGAGGTTCGACGCGTTCAGCGACGAACTGGGCGCGGAGGTCCTCGTCAAGTGTGAGCACCAGCAGCGGACCGGGTCGTTCAAACCCCGCGGCGCATTGGCGAAGATCCTGTCCCTCGACCCGGCACAGCGGCAGCGGGGAATCGTCACCGCGTCCTCGGGCAACCACGGGCTCAGCGTCGCCTATGCGCTGGACGAACTCGGCGGGCATGCCACCGTGTTCGTCCCGGACAACGCCTCGCCGGTCAAGATCGCGGCAATGCGCCGCCTCGGCGCCGACATCCGGCGCCAGGGCACCGACGTCGGCGTGCTCGAGGGAGTCGCGCGCGCCCACGCCGCCAAATACGACATGGTCTACGTGCCTCCGTACAACGATCCCGAGGTCATCGCCGGGCAGGGCACGCTCGCCGTGGAAATGCTCGACCAGGTCGGACACCGGGGGTTCGACGCCGCCGTGGTCAGTGTCGGCGGTGGCGGCCTGGTCAGTGGCGTGGCCTCCGTCCTCAAACGACACTTTCCCGGTATCCGGATCATCGGCGCCTCACCGGCCAACGATCCGGCGATGGCGACCTGTGTCCGGGCCGGACGAATCGTCGCGATCGACGCCCTGCCCACCCTGTCCGACGGGACCGCGGGCAACGTGGAACCAGGTGCCGTCACCGTTGGGTTGTGCCGCGATCTCGTGGACGACTGGGTGCTCGTGGACGAGGCCGCGATCGCCGCCGCACTGCGGAGGGTCATCGACACCGAACACCAGCTGATCGAGGGCTCCGCCGCTGTGGCGTTCGCCGCGGCGCTGGCCCGTCGCGAGCAGCTCGCCGGGCTGCGCGTCAGCATTGTCTCCTGCGGCGCCAACATCTCGTCCGCCACCTTGGCGAGGGCACTGGCCATGCCCGAACCGCGTCCCAGGCCGGAGCCACGTCACGGGGTCTGAACCGTCAGGCGAGCAGCCGCTGGATGCGCGGCGACGGCACAACCCCCAGTTCGCGTTCGAGCAGGTCCTGGTATCCCCGGTAGGCGGACAGCGCCTGCCCGTAGTTGTCCTCGGCCAGATGGATCTCGATGAGCAGCTCGTGTGGCCCCTCCCGCAACGGCTCGGCGCGCATCGCCGTGAGCGCCGCGTCAAGGGCCTCGCCGTAGCGGGCCAGCCGCAGCCTTGACCGCGCCAGCGACTCCAACCGGTTCAGGTACATCTGGCACAACCGTTCCCGCTCCTCGAGAACCCAGTCGTCGTACCAGCCAGGCAGCAGCTCGAGCGGGCCGCACACCAAATGCTCCTGGGTCAGCGGATCGGCGTCGGCCAACTCGTCGACGTCGGTCCGGACCCGATCATCCAGCGCGAGCGTCTCGCCCTCGGTACGTATGACGGGCGCGCCGATCCGCCGCAACCGCCACAACGCTGTGCGCAGGTTGCCGGACGCCGCGTCCCCTGGGTCCCGTGGCCACAGTGCGTCACTGACGGTGGTCCGTGTTGCCTGGCGTCGCAGACCGAGAAATGCCAGCAATCGCTGCAGCGTCTTCGGGATGGCAAGCGGGCGTCCGTCATGCCTGAGCATGAATCCGCCGAGCAATGTCAATTCGGGGCCGAAGGCCATGATTCGCGCCGCCTTCCATCTCCTTCGGATGCTGACGATGGTCGGCGAATTCCTTGGCGGCCGGCATCCGGGAGACCACGTAACGCGGGTCGGCGACCACGTAATACCGGCAGCTGTCCCTCGTACGTGGCGCTCAGAGTCATCGGTCGGTCAAGCCGACTGCACCATGGCCCGCATTCGCCGGGACGGCTCGATGCCGAGCTCACGGCGCAGCAGCGCCCGGAAGGCCTCGAAGTGGCGCGCCGCGGTGGCCGGGTCCCCGGCAGCGAGGTGCACCGTGAGCACGGCTCGGTGCGCGCTCTCCCGCAGCGGTTCCAGTCGTACGGCGAGCAGTGCCGCGTCGAGTGCCGCGGCATGCTGGCGCTCACGACTGAGCCGCCGGGCGAACGTCTCCAGCGCGTGCAGCCTGAGTTGGTGCAGCCGCTCCCGCTCGATGCGTACCCATTCCTCGTCCCAGTCCGGCAGCAATGTGTCGGCGGTAAGGACCACACTGTCTGCCCAGCCAGGTTCACCCGAACCGCCCAGTAGACACCGTGCGCCAGCGGCGAACTCGAGGATGTCCACCGTGACCGTCGCCGACAGCGCGAGCAGGTCGAAGCGGGAGTCGACGACCTGCTGGCCACGCTGGCTGAGCCGCCAGAGAGCACTGCGCAGGTTGCCTTGGGCCCGAAACTCTGCGGCGAACGGCCACAGCGTGCCGGCAACCACCGGGCGCACACTCGGCCCGTACACGGCCAGATAGGCCAGTACCCGCTGCGCGCTGGCCGGCACCGGGATGATTTCATCCGCACATCGCAACTGGAATCGCCCGAACAGAGACAGTTGCCAGCGGCCCTCTGACACGGACCCTCCCAAGACCCCCGTGGAATACAGACCTTGTCTAGTCCGGTCTACTCGAAAAAAGTTGTTTTGTGCCGGCGGATTCGCCCCAAATAATGAACTGGTCGTGCTCGGCGAAAGGATGACAGTGCCAAGACCGGAGCGCCCACTCGACCAGGAGGACACCGATCTGGTGGCCTTCGCCGCCGACCTCCGACAACTGCGGGTAACCGCCGGCGGGCCAACCTACCGGCAGCTCAGCGCCACGGCCGGCTACTCACCGGCCGTGCTGTCCCAGGCCGCAGCCGGGCGGAAACTGCCGAGCCTCGCGGTCACACTCGCCTACGTCCGTGCCTGTGGCGGCGACACCGAACACTGGCGGGCAAGGTGGCAGGCGATATCGGCTGCGGCCCGTGAAGGCGAGGCCGAGGCGGGACCGTCACCCTACCTCGGGCTCGGCTCGTTCCAGGCCGGCGACGCCGACCGGTTCTTCGGCCGCGATCAGGTGCTCACCGAGCTGCTCGCCCTGGTCGAGGCGCGCCGGTTCGTCGGCGTGTTCGGCGCGTCGGGATCGGGCAAGTCCTCCCTGCTGCGGGCCGGACTGGTGGCCAGGTCCGCCGCGGCCGGGCAGCGGGTCACGGTGACCACACCGGGACCACATCCCCTGTTGGCCTGCCCTACCGGGGTGGACCTGCTCGTCGTCGACCAGTTCGAGGAGGTCTTCACGCTGTGCCGCGATCCGGCGGAACGGGCGGAGTTCGTCGCCGCGATAGTCGCCGCGGAGGGCGGGGTGGTCATCGGGGTCCGGGCCGACTTCTACGGCCACTGCGGACGCTATCCCGAACTCGTCGCCGCCTTGCGCGACAGCCAGGTCCTCGTCGGCCCGATGACCGCGGACGAACTGCGGGAAGCCGTCCTACGGCCGGCCGTCCGCGCCGGCTACACGGTCGAGACGGCGCTGCTGTCGCGGTTGGTCGCCGACGCCGCAGGCCAGCCGGCGGTGCTGCCGCTTGTCTCCCACGCGCTGTTCGAAACCTGGCGGCGCCGGCGTGGCACCCGGCTGACCCTGGCCGGCTACGAGGAGGCGGGCGGCATCCGCGACGCTGTCGCCAGCACGGCCGAACAGGTGTACCTCAAGCTGTCCCCGGACCAGCGCGAGGTCGCCAAACGGATCTTCCTTCGGCTCACCGCCCTCGGCGAGGGCACCGAGGACACCAAACGCCGGGTCAGCCACGAGACCGTGTCCGGCACGGGACCGGAGGTCGGTGTGGTGCTGGAAGCGCTGGTGCGGGCCCGTCTGCTGACGCTGGACCGGGACGGCGTCGAGATCACCCACGAGGCCCTGATCCGCTGCTGGCCCCGCCTACGGGAGTGGCTCACCGAGGACCGCGACAGGCTGCGTGCGCACCACCAGCTCACTGATGCCACCGAGGTGTGGCGATCCCTCGGTCACGATCCTGGCGCGCTGTACCGCGGAGTCCGGCTCGCCGTGGCGAAGGACACGCTCACCGAGGCGTCGCTGACCGAGCAGGAGCACGAGTTCCTTGCCCGCAGCGCCAAGGCCGAGGCTGACGAGCAGGCGACTGCCCGCCGCACCACCCGCCGGCTGCGCCAGCTTGTGGCCTTGCTGACCGTCCTGCTCGTGGTGGCCGGTACGGCCATGGTCACCGCGATCAATGCCCAGCGCAGCGAAGCCGAACAGCGCAACATCGCCCTTGCGCGCGGTGCGGTGCGCGAGGCCAACGCCCTGTCGGCCGCCAACCCCGCACTGGCACGGCAGATCGCTCTTGCCGCTTATCGGCTCGCGGCGATCCCCGAGACACGGGACAGCCTGCTCAGCATCAACGCCGCGCCCTATGCCAGCCGGTTGACCGGGCACACCGCGTCGGTCGGCAAGGTGGTGTTCAGCCACGACGGCCGGCTGGCGGCAACCGCGAGCGACGATCACACCGCGATGCTCTGGGACATCTCGGCGCCTCATCGTCCGAAAGAGGTGGCCGTCCTCGCCGGGCACTCCGAAGCCGTGCTCTCGGTGACCTTCGACCGCACGGACCGAAAGATCGTCACCAGCGGCGCGGATGGGACGGTCCGCCTGTGGGACGTGGCCGACCCGGCCCGTCCGCGGCAGACCGCCGCCATCGAGCAGCGGACCGGCAAGGTGAACGCGGCCGCGTTCAGCCCGGACGGACAGTTGCTCGCCACCGCGAACGAGGACAACACGGCGCGGCTATGGGACATCACCGACCCGCAACATCCCAGGCAGACATCAGTCATCAGCCGACACACCAGTATCGTCTCTTGGCTGGCATTCAGCCCGAACGGACAGCTACTCGCCACCGCGAGCAGCGACAACACGGCGCGGCTGTGGGACATCACCGACCCCCGGTCACCGCGGGAACGGGCCGTCCTCAGCCACCCGGCTATCGTGTCCACGGTCCAGTTCAGCCCGGACGGGCACCTGCTGGCCACCGGCGGTTTCGATCACGTCGGCCATCTGTGGGAGGTGTCCGACCCCGACGCCCCGCGACCACTCGGCACCCTCACCGGGCACACCAGCAACATCACGGACCTGGCGTTCAGCCCGAACGGCGGCCTGCTGGCCACGGCCAGCAACGACAACACGGCACGCCTGTGGGACATCACCGACCCCGATCACCCCCGACCGGCCGCCACGCTCACCGGGCACACCAACAATGTCTGGGGCGTGGCCTTCAGCCCAGACGGGCACACCGTGGCCACCGCGGCCGGCGACCACACAGCACGGGTTCAGGACCTCGCCGAGCGGACTCTCCCCGGGCACACCGACATCGCCCTGTCGGCGGGATTCAACCGTGACGGCATGCTCATGGCCAGTGCCGGTGTTGACCACACCGTGCGCCTGTGGGACTCCTCGGACACCGGTCACCCCAAGCAGTTGGCTGTTCTCAACGGAGGAGCGGGCGCTGCCGCCTCTGTGGTGTTCAGCCCGGACGGACACCTGCTGGCCGCATGCGACCGCGATCACACGACACGGCTGTGGGACATCACCGAGCCCCGACATCCTCAAGAGCTGGCTGTGCTGCTCGGCCACACCGCCGGAGTCGACCTCGTGGCGTTCAGCCCCGACGGCAGGACGATGGCCACGAGTGCCGACGATCGCACCGCGCGCCTGTGGGACATCACCGACCCACGGCGACCGGCCCAGCTGGCCGTACTGGAGGGCTTCGGTTCCGTTGTCAACTCGGTGGCGTTCAGCCCGGACAGTCGGCTCCTCGCCGCCGGCAGCGAGGATCGGACCATCCGGCTGTGGAGGCTGTCCGATCCGCGTCGTCCCCAGCAGCTCACGGTTCGCACTGGCAACCCGATGGCGTCGGCCATCGTCACGTTTAGTCCGGACGGCCGCACCCTGGCAACCGGCGGCGGTGAGAACGCCGCGCGGCTGTGGGACGTGTCCGACCCGCGCGATCCTCGGCCGCTCGCGACGCTGCCCGGCCACACCGACGACGTGTACTTCCTCGCCTACAGCCGGAATGGCCACCTGTTGGCGACCTCAAGCGCCGATCAGAGCGTCCGGCTGTGGGACGTGTCCGACGCACACGCCCCCCGGGCGCTGGACACGCTCGTCGGCGCCGTCGGCGCCGTGTTCTCGGTGGCTTTCCATCCGGACAACCACACGCTGGTCACCGCCTCTGACGACGGAACGAGAATCTGGGAACTGGACCCCGAGCGTGCCGCCGCCAGGATCTGCGCCGTCATCGACCCCAAGATGCCCGAAGTCGAGTGGGCGCGTTACTTCCCCGGCCTGAACTACGATCCGCCATGCCCGTGAGGTCAGTCTTCGGACTCCTTCTCGTCGTCCTCGCAGCAGTGGTGTGAACAGATCTTGTCGTACACCGCGAGAATCTCCTTGACAATGTTGGCTTTCAGATAGTCGCAGCGCGCCTTTCGGGCGTCCGCGTGACACTTGCGGATCGCCTTCTCCCCGGTCAGCACGGCGGTGGCCGCGGTGGCCTTGCTCCAGCACATCAGCGCGCGGCACAGGCAGTCACCGAAGTCGCTGGTGTGCTCGAATCCGCGCCAAGCATGGTGCACGTGCCTGCGGGCGACGAGGGCGCGGACGTAGAGCTCCTTGAGGTCGACCTTTGCCGGGTCCCCGCTGAGGTCGGCGGCGATCGCCGCGACCTCGGCCTTCAGGCCGTCAACCCGGGCGACCAGCTGCACCGGTTCCTTGGAGAGGTCGTCGAAGCACGCTTTCGCCGCATCTGCCTGAGTCTGGTAGTCGACGATCCGCGCGGCCAGTTCCTCGTCGGACACTCCCGAGGTGTCTGTGTCGAACTCACAGCCGTCCTCGACGCGACAACCCTCGTCACAGCCGCACTCGTTGAGCTGGCACACGACCTTCTCGTACGCCTCGTCAAGGCATATGACGACGTGCACCTGCTTGATCAGGCATACCAGTGGCAATCGGGCGGCGGCCGTGGTGAATAGTCCGTTGTGGACAGTTCGCCTGCTGTGCACAGTCGTTCCCGCGGTCACCCGATCGGCGGCGCGGCCTGCCGGCGGTGACAGGACTGTGACGTCGCGATTCCTACGATCGCCGCGCAGGACAACGCCAGAAACGGGGGATCGTGATGACAATGGCGGGTACGGCGATGTCGCGGGTGGACGCGGCCGGCCAGACGCGAACATCTGTGGTGCGCCTGTTCCAAGGCCCGTACGTGACGCGGGCGGGGCGCCGCCTGGAGGTTCCGGAGGGGAGCAAGCGGCTGCTCGTCTTCGTTGCTCTGCACCGCACCAGGCTGGAACGCAGGTATGTGGCCGGAACGCTGTGGCCTGACGCGGACGACGCACGGGCGGCGGGCAATCTCCGGTCGACGTTGTGGCGGCTGCGGGGAGCCGGCATCGACGTGATCGCCGCCGACAAGTGGTCGCTCGCCCTGCTCGACGATGTCGTTGTCGACACCGAGCTCGCCAACGACTGGGCGACACGGCTGATCAACGGCACCGCCGGCGCCGGGGACCTCACCATCCCGCCGTACTGGCTGGACGCACTGGACCTGTTGCCCGGTTGGTACGACGACTGGACATATGGCGAGCGCGAACGGCTCCGGCAGCGCACGCTGCACGCGTTGGAGGCGCTGAGCCGCCAGCTGGCCGACGCCGGCCGGCATGCGGAGGCCGTCGACGCCGCCATGGCCGCCGTCCGCGCGGAGCCTCTTCGGGAAAGCGCACAACGCGTCCTCGTCGAGGCGCACCTCGCCGAGGGCAACCTGGTAGAGGCCCGGCGCGGCTACCAGGCGTACCGCGAGCTGCTCAACCGTGAACTCGGTGTGGCACCAACATTCGACGTGCGCACACCGGTCACGACCGGAGTGGCCTGAATGTCCTCGACGGCACCGGCAACTGTCGCCTGCTCAGCTCCAGCATGCGAGCAGACCATCCGTGTCTCGTGCGACAGACAAGCGGCGTCAACAGTGAATCAGACGCCTGCGTCGATCACCAATTACTGTGCACATCCGTGACGACTCCCCGCCGCAGCGCGTTGAAACTGTTCGCCGTCGCCGGCGCCGCGGTCACCGCGTCGGCCGGCTCCACGGCCACGGCGTCCGCCGGAAGCGTCGCCGACGTCATCATGATGATTCGGCACGGCGAGAAGCCTCCGGACTCGGGACAACCCTTTGGCATCGACGCCAACGGTGAACAGGACAGTTCCTCGCTGACCACCAGGGGCTGGTCTCGGGCGGGCGCGCTCGCCGAACTGTTCGCGCCCGGTGTCAGCGGCACGATCCGCAAGGGCCTGTGCGTGCCTGACGCCATCTACGCCACCACACCCACCGACACCAAGCATCACCGGATGATGCAGACCGTGACACCGGTGGCGGCCAAGCTTGGCCGTTCGGTCAACACCGACTTCGGTCTGAACGACACCGACGCGGTCGCCGCCGCGCTCAGCCGACTCTCCGGAGCCACACTGGTCAGCTGGGAGCACAACGAAATACCCATGATCGCCGCGGCACTCGACTCCGTGTCGCCGACGCCACCCTCGTCATGGCCCGACGACCGCTTCGACCTTGTCTGGGTGTTCACCCGCACCGGCCCGGGCTGGGCCTTCACCCAGGTGCCTCAGCTCCTGCTCGACGGAGACAGCGCCGTGCCCATCGCATGACCTTGTACCCGGCTCCGCTACCGTCGAACCCGACCGAATCCGGTCGGCGCGGCGGGAAGGATGCACGCTGGTGGCGGTACACGAGGAACTGGTTGGCGAATATCTGAATCTGCTGGCCGACCGTGTGCCGGCCCCGGGTGGTGGGGCGGCGGCCGCGCTGGTGGCGATGGTGGCCCGCTACAGCGACGGCGACAAGCACGCTGAACACGCCGAGACCATTGCCGGGATCCTCCAGTCCGCCGAGCGGCTGCGGCACGAGGCACTGACCCTGGCCGAACAAGACGCGCGAGCGTTTGCCTCAGTGGCTGAGGCCTACCGGCGACCCAGGAGCACCGAGGACGAGAAGGCGGCCCGCGGCACCGCCATCCAGGACGCACTCGCCTCGGCCACGCGGCCGCCCGCGGCCACCATCTCCATCGCTGCCAGCATTGTCGATCTCGCGGAACGGCCCCTGCCGATCGGCAACCGCAACGTGATCACCGATGTGGCCGAGGCGGCGAGAGCGGCCGCCGCGACCTCGCGGGTGAACGTGGAGATCAACCTTTCCGGCCTGAAGGATCCGGCGATACGTCAGGGTATTGAGCGCGCCGCGTCTGGAGTGGACGACGTGCTCACCCGCGCGGACAAGGTCACGGCCGCGGTACGGGAGTGGATCAGATGATCAACGGTGCGGTGACTGGCATGGACCATCGCCCTACGACACCAGGCGCGCGACTCGCTCCGCCACGTCAGCCGGCGACGGCATCGCCGCCATCTCGGCACTGACCTCACTGGCCGTCCGGATCAGTTTCTCGTCGGTGAGC
>Ga0213875_10001921_pt1 | contig 12879 bp, 10 predicted proteins | sample BarmaccomBMRX_R8_FD_160105 | JGI IMG/M metagenome (GOLD analysis project Ga0213875, IMG submission 160105) | Root-associated microbial communities from Barbacenia macrantha in rupestrian grasslands, the National Park of Serra do Cipo, Brazil - RX_R8 | ecosystem: Host-associated > Plants > Roots... | reverse complement strand
CGTGCTCTTCGCCTGCGTTACCTATAGCCTGGCGTTCACTGGCGGCACGGCTTTCATCGGAGGCTTCAGCCGCGTCTTCCTGCGCGACATCGTCAGCGACATCTCGAAGAATATCGGCAATCCGAATCCGCTCGCGCCGACGATACCGGAAACGGTTTATATGTGCTTCCAGATGACGTTCGCGATCATCACGCCGGCGCTGATCGCCGGCTCCTTCGCGGAGCGCATGAAATTCTCGGCCATGCTGTGGTTCATCGGGCTATGGGCGGTTTTCGTCTACGCCCCGATCGCCCATTGGGTATGGGGGCCGGATGGAATTTTCAGCAGCGCGAACACTGACGAGAAAGGTGATTTCGCGGGCTGGGTGAAGGTGCTGGATTTCGCCGGCGGAACGGTGGTGCACATCAACGCGGGGGTTGCCGGCCTGATGTGCGCGCTCATGCTCGGCAAGCGCCGCGACACGGCTCCGGCGCACAACATGGTTCTGACCTTCATTGGCGCCGCGCTTCTTTGGGTGGGCTGGTTCGGCTTCAACGCAGGCTCTGCGGTGAGCGCCGGCGTCCAGGCCGGCATGGCGATGACGGTGACGCAAATCGCGACCGCGGTCGCGGGCCTCGCTTGGATGTTCGTGGAATGGGGGCATCGCGGCAAGCCGACCGTGGTCGGCATTGCCTCGGGCGCAGTGGCGGGCCTGGTTGCGATCACCCCTGCTTCTGGCTTCGTCGGCCCGGGGGGCTCGATGGTGATCGGTGTTGCGGCGGGCGTTGCCTGCTATCTCGGCGCGACCTCGCTCAAGCACGCCGTCGGCTATGATGACGCGCTCGATTGTTTCGGCGTCCACGCGATCGGCGGCATGGTCGGCGCGCTCCTGACGGGCGTCTTCGCGGTCGAGCAATACGGCGGCACCCCGGGTCTTCTCGAGGGCAATCCGCGCCAAGTCGTCAACCAGATCATCGGCATCGCCATCGTCTTCCTTTATGATGCGGTGGTTTCCTTGATCATCCTGAAGATCGTGGACGCCGCGGTCGGCCTGCGCGTCGACAACGATACCGAACTCGAAGGCTTGGATCTCGCCCTGCATGGCGAAGCGGTGCAGTAAAATGAGCATCCGTCTAGGCGATCGGCCCCGACGCCTTCCCCGTGCCCCTTTGCGTGGGCCCCCGGAAGGCGATACGCCTCCCGGTCAAGGTTAATTAACCCAGCCGGCTTAGCTTCCGTGCGGGATCGAGCGCGGTCCGGCGAGGTGACAGCCACCTTTCCGAAAACATCACGCTTGTTCAATGCGTTGGAGCTGCCGGCGCCGAAGCGGACCCGTCCGGCTTCGGTGGAACCCTGGGTTTGCGATGCCATGGGCCTGATGCGCCTTCTCTCGTCTCCTCTCGACGGGCTACCGGACGCGCTGCGTGAGTTCGTCGGCCGCCGCGCGCTCGAAGCTGCCGGCGCTTTCCTGGTGGCCGGCTCGGCGGCGACCGCGGTTGCGCTCGCGAGCTGGTCGGTTTCCGATCCGAGCATCAATCATGCGGTCAATGGCTCGGTCCGCAACCTTGCCGGATATCCGGGCGCGGTCGTTTCCGACATCATGATGCAGATGATCGGCCTCGCGAGTTCGGCCGCGCTGATGCCGCCTTTGCTTTGGGGCTTGCGGCTCTTATGGCGCCGAAAGCTCGCCCCGATCTGGCCGCGCATCGCCATGTGGATCATCGGCACGCTTGCCGCTTCGGGATTCGCGAGCGCTTGTCCCACCAGCGCGCGCTGGCCGCTCCCGACGGGGCTCGGCGGGGTCGCGGGTGATGCGATCCTCAGCCTTTTCGCGACCTTCAGCCTGGCCCACGGCGTCGGGCGCCTGGTGATCGCGGGAGGACTGGCGATCGTCGCCATTCTCGCTATCGCGGCGTCGATCTCATCGAATGCCGACGCGCTGCGAAACGCCGGATTCACGGATGACGACCCCGCCGCGATGCCGCTTCGCCGATCGGCGCAGGCGCGCAACGACGAGTTCGAGGATGCCGATGCGGAGCCTGGATTGGCCCTGCTTTCGGCGGGGGCACTCGCGCACGCTTTTCTGAGCGCCAAAGGCGCTTTGGCGAGACGAATGCGGGCGCGGGCGCTCAACGCATCCGACCGGGGGATCGGTCTTGCGCAGCGCGAGCCCCGCTTCGGCGAGACCGCCGCCAATGCACTCGGGCTCACGCAAGCCCGACGGGAGAACCCATCGCGCATTCAAATCCACAATTTCCAGGCAGCGATGCCGTCACAAGCCACATCCGCCACACATTTCGTCACGAGCGAGCGGCCTTCTCCGATCGACTCGCCGGGCGGCAAGCTCGCGGCCGAAATGCTGGCGCGCAAGGCGAGCCTCACGACGCATGCGCGAAGGCTTGCGCGTGGCATCGCCGGATCCGGCGCGCCTTCGCCCGATTCGGAGGCGTCTCACAGAATCGAGCCGGAGCTCTCGATCGCTGGTGCCGGCCCATTGCCGTCCCTCGAGGCCGAGGCTGCCGAGAGTGAGGCAGACAACGTCGAGACAGAGGCGCCGCCGAGAAAGCGAGTCGCGAACCCCGCCGCGCCACCGAAGGCCGGCCAACGCCTCGTCAAAGAGGCACAGCCGAAGCTCTTCGACAGCCTCAGCTACCAGCTTCCTCCCCTGATGCTGCTTTCCGAACCGCGCCGGCAGATCGGCCCCGTGATGAGCGAAGACGCGCTCGAGCAAAATGCGAGACTTCTCGAAGGCGTGCTCGAGGATTTCGGCGTGCGCGGCGAAATCATGAATGTGAGGCCGGGCCCCGTGGTGACACTCTACGAGCTTGAGCCGGCGCCCGGAACCAAATCCTCGCGCGTCATCAGTCTCGCGGACGATGTGGCGCGCTCGATGAGTGCCGTCTCTGCCCGCGTTGCCGTGGTCTCCGGCCGCAATGCCATCGGCATCGAACTTCCCAATCAGCGACGCGAGACTGTGTACCTTCGCGAGCTGCTGGCCTCTTCCGATTTCGAGAGCTCGAAATACCGATTGCCTCTTTGCCTTGGCAAAACGATCGGTGGAGAGCCGGTGATCGCCGAGCTCGCTCGCATGCCGCATCTTCTGATCGCGGGCACGACGGGATCGGGCAAATCGGTCGCGATCAACACCATGATCCTGTCGCTTCTCTATCGGCTGAAGCCCGAGGAATGTCGGCTGATCATGGTCGATCCGAAGATGCTCGAGCTCTCCGTCTATGACGGCATTCCGCACCTCCTCACGCCCGTCGTCACGGATCCGAAGAAGGCGGTGGTCGCACTGAAATGGGCGGTGCGCGAGATGGAAGAGCGCTACAAGCGCATGTCGAAGCTGGGCGTGCGCAATATCGACGGCTTCAACGCCCGCATCCAGGAGGCGAAACAGAAGGGCGAGGTGATCAATCGCACGGTGCAGACGGGCTTCGATCGCGAAACCGGCGAGGCCGTCTACGAGCAGGAAGTGATGGATCTCGAGGCCTTGCCCTTCATCGTGGTGATCGTCGACGAGATGGCCGACCTCATGATGGTCGCCGGCAAGGAGATCGAAGGGGCGGTGCAGCGGCTCGCGCAAATGGCGCGGGCCGCGGGCATCCATGTGATCCTTGCGACCCAACGCCCTTCGGTCGACGTCATCACCGGCACCATCAAGGCGAATTTTCCGACCCGCATCTCTTTCCAGGTGACCTCGAAGATCGACAGCCGCACCATCCTTGGCGAACAGGGCGCCGAGCAGCTCCTCGGTCAAGGCGACATGCTCTTCATGGCGGGCGGAGGGCGCATCTCGCGCGTGCACGGCCCCTTCGTCTCGGACGCCGAGGTCGAGAAGGTAGTGGCGCATTTGAAGTCGCAAGGCCGGCCCGAATACCTCGCCGATGTGCTGGCCGAGGACGATGATGCCGCCGAAGGCGAAGATGACGGGGCGGTCTTCGATCAAGGCGCCTTTGGCGCGCCTTCGGGCGACATCTACGATCAGGCGGTCGCGGTCGTGCTGCGCGACAAGAAGGCCTCGACCTCCTACATCCAGCGTCGGCTGCAAATCGGATACAACCGCGCCGCATCCTTGATGGAACGCATGGAGAAGGAAGGCATCGTCGGTTCAGCGAACCATGCCGGCAAACGCGAGATCCTCGTCGAGACGGCTGGCGCCCCGCACGACGAGATGGCGGAAGACGACGCGGAGGCGTGAAGGCGCCCGACCCTCACCACCGGAGGAGATTGGGAATCTCCGGCGGATCTGAAGAGGGCATTTGGCAATTCCGTGGACTTCCTTGCCGACAATAGGGTCGTTTTCGATATTGGTGGAAACAAATATCGGCTGGTTGTGCGCTTCGCCTACCCATTCAAAAGCGCCTTGATCAAATTTGTCGGTACGCATGCCGAATACGATCGTGTTGACGTGAAGAGGACCCGGTGATGAACGTCAAACCTCTTCACAACGAACAGGATTATGAGTGGGCCCTCACCGAGATCAGTCGTTTTTTCGAATCGCAACCTGAGCCGGGCACCGCAGACGGTGACCGTTTCGAGGTACTCGTGACTCTCATCAAGGATTATGAAGACAGGCACTACGAAGTCCTCGCCTGCGACCCCATCGATGTCCTCCGATTTGCCATTGAATCCATGGGACGCTCCCAAGCCGACCTCGGCAAGCTGTTTGGCCGCAATCGCGCGTCTGAGATATTGAACCGGGTGCGTCCGCTCAATCTCGACATGATTCGCACAATCAGCGCGGCGTGGCGCATCCCGATCGAATTGCTGGCAACCCCTTATGAGGTGACGCGCGGCGACGTTTGAACTTCGTCTTGACCGTTCCGCCATCGTCGCTGTGGCTCGCGCGGGATCAAGAGCTTGTGTGGCGCATCGATCCGGTCTCAACTTCGGGATCGAAGAGCATCCTCATCCGCGCGCCGAGGCAGAAAACATGTCCAACTCGTCCTTCGCTCCTACGTCGAGCTTCATGGGCGTGCCGCGCGGCAGCGGAAGCTCGCGAGCCAAGGCGGCGATCGTCGGCCTTCCCTTCGATTGCGGCACGCATCCGTACCGCATCGGAGCACGGCTCGGCCCCTCGTCCATCCGCGAACAATCGCTTCTTCTTCGTCCTTTCGACATCGGAGCCGATCTTGATCCGCTCACGGCACTTGGCCTTGTCGACATGGGTGACGCACCGGTACGCCCGGGCGAGATCGAACCTTCATTCGCCGCCATCGAGGAGGCGATCGGCGGGCTCGCCGAAGAAGGGGTCGTGCCGGTCTCACTCGGCGGAGATGGCGCCATTGCATTGCCGGAAATGCGCGCGCTGCACCGGGCTCATCCCGACCTCGTCACCGTGCACATCGATGCGCATACGGATGCTTACCCCGTCCCCGGCTACAACACCGCGACGGCCTTTGCGCGCGCCGTGGAGGAGGGCCTGGTGGATGCTTCGCGCTCCTTCCAGATCGGCATGCGGGGCAGCGTCATGGTGCCGGGCGTCCTCGTCCATGCGCGCAAGCTCGGTTACAACGTCGTGACGATGGACGACCTTTTGAGTCGCGGCATCGCCGAGGTGTTCGCGGTCACGCGCCGGACGATCGGAGATCGGCCGGTCTATCTCTCCTATGACATGGATTTCTTCGATCCCTCGGTTGCACCTGGCGTGTGCACGCCGACTTTCGGCGGTGCTTCGGCGCGCGAGGGGCTCGCTGCCCTCGAGGCTTGCGGCGGGCTCAATCTCGTCGGTGTGAACATCAACACCGTGAGCCCACCCCATGATGTCGGCGGCATGACGGCTTTGCTTGCCGCGACCGTGACGCTCGGCAGCCTCAACCTCATCGCGCGCAACCACCAGGCGTGATCGACGTTTCATCGGCTGCGCCGGCGAGAGCCGTCCTCGATCATCGTGCCGCCGTCCTTTTGCCATCTCGGCGGTTTCTAAAATCGAAGCATTCCGCGCTTCCGTGGCTCGGATGGGATGAAGTGCATCCTCCGAAAGACGGGTTGAGCGATGAGGCGGAGCTCGCTTCTGTTAAGCGGAATGCTTTCGCCAAGGAGGGATCGATGAAGCACCAATTCACGACAGTCGCATGGGGACTGGGGCTGATCGTGCTCGCGAGCGCACCGCTCGCCGCTCAGCAATCGTCCCGCCCCTTATCGATCACGCCTTCGGCGCGCCCATCCGCCGCACGTCCCGCGGCATCTCCTCCGACACCGGGTGGGACCGAGGGCGCCGCGACGGCGGCACCGACGATCGATCAGGTGAACGCCTATCTCAATGGCCTCACCCAGCTTACCGGCAATTTTACCCAGATCGGGCCGGATGGAACGCGCAACGACGGCAAGCTCTACATGCGCCGACCAGGCAAGCTGCGCTTCGACTACAACCCTCCGAGTCCCCTCGAGATCGTAGCCGACGGCAGATCGGTGATCTTGCGGGACCGCCGACTCGCGACGCAGGACCTTTATCCTTTGGGCCAGACGCCGCTCAAGTTTCTGATCGCCGATCACATCGATCTGCGTCGCGACGTGGCCCTGAAATCCGCCAAGCTCGAGGGCGATTCCTTTGTCGTCGTGATCGAGGACCGCGCGACATTCGGAGGCACATCGCGCATCGCTTTGTTCTTCGATCCCAAGATAACGACGTTGCGGCGCTGGGTCGTGACCGACCCGCAAGGCTACGACACGACAGTGATGCTCTCCAATCTCGACACCTCGAGACGTCCGGACGACAAGGAATTCGTGATCGATTATCAGCGGGTGTTGTGAGGGGCCGCATTCGGCCGTCCCGCGTCGGCAAAAATCGAGATCAGCTCGCAGGCAAGCGAGCGAAGACACTGTCGAGTTCGCCTGGCGGGTCGAGATCGAATTCGCTCTTCAAGATCTCGGCGAGCTCGCCGGCGCTGGCGAGAAGCTTCTCGTCGACGCGACCGTTGGCGCAGCGTCGAACGAGACGCCTGTTCAACAGACTGACGCGTCCTTCCGGCCTCAACCGCTGCACCATCAAGACGTTGCGGAAGCGCGATTTCGGATGCGTGGAGGTGAACCAGTTGGCGACCTCGAAATCGATCGGAACCTGAGGCTCCATGGTGAACCGGTAGACGTCCTGCCAATCTGAGGCGAGCCGGGCCTGCAAGGTGACGAAACCGTCGCTTTCAATAAGGCGCAGCACGGCCGAGGGCGTCTCTTGCTCGACATCGGCGGTAAACTTCAAGGGCGCGGAAGTGAGCAAACCGCCGAACCCGACATCGGCCAGGAAGGCGCCTGCGTCGATCTCGACCTTGAGCAGCATATGAGCGCGCGGGTTGGGCGGCGCGCCTGCCGGCACCATCCATCGAACCCGCGCCGCAAGGGTCGAAACCGTAAAGCCCAGCTTTTCGAGAACGGCCTTGAAGAGTGTATTTTGCTCGAAGCAGTAGCCGCCGCGTCGGCCTGCGACGAGCTTTGCCTGGAGCGCTGGAAGATCGAGCGGCACGGGACGGCCCAGAAGCGGATCGAGATTTTCGAAAACGATCGCTGCGGGATGCAGCGCGTGCAAAGCGCGCAAGGTCGAGAGGTCCGCGGCCGGGATACCCTTGTAGCCGATGCTGCTAACTTCGCCATCGTCGCTCGAGCTTGACGGTATTTCAAGCGTAGGAGCGCGGGGATTTCACCCGACCCGTGGTCGTTTAAGCCTTGCTCCCGCTCTATGGTTGGCCTCATCACTAGTATCTGAAGATGAGATTTATGATGTGGACCAATCAGCGGTAACGGCATAACAATTAAGCCCAAGCGCAAGATCTTGAAGTAGGCCTCGATATCGAGCACGGTCGACCTCCACTATGGAATACACGCGAGGATCGCAAAACCTGATCGGATGATCAGTCCGCCCAGATTCCATACCCCTTCCGATGTTGTCCACTTGTGAGCCGAGCGCGTAAGCACCGACTTGAGAAAACTTTCACGATCCTTTCTTGGAAAGCTTTTCTCTCCCGCTTGAAGGTGAATGGATGAACCGGCGAGGTTTGCTCAAGGGAGCAGCGTCCACGCTCTTGCTGCCGCGATTTCCCGCCTTTGACGCGATGGCGGCGCAGGCGGCGGCTGCTTCAGCCCCGCGTACCATCGCGCGTGTTCGCCCCGGCGATCCGGATTGGCCCACCGATCCCGAGTGGGAAAAGCTTCGAGCCCAAGTCGACGGAAACCTCGTCGAGGTCCACTCTCCTTTGCGGGCCTGCGAAGAGGCGCCAGCCGGGGCGGCTTGCGAGCGCCTCTTCAAAGAGCTGAAAAACCCGTACTTCATTGGCGATAACGTCGCCCTGACGCAAACGACCGGATGGGTCGATGCCTGGAGCTTGCGCCCAAGCGTCTATGCGATCGCCGCACGAAGAACAGAAGATGTGGTCGCCGGCGTCAATTTTGCGCGCGAGCACAATCTGCGTCTCGTGGTGAAAGGGGGCGGACATAGTTATCTCGGCACTTCGAACGCGCCGGACTCGCTGCTGATCTGGACACGCGCGATGAATGACATCGTCATCCGGCCTCAATTCGTTGCCGAGGGCTGCGCCGCGCAACATGTGCCCCAACCCGCGGTCACGGTCGGCGCCGGCGCGATCTGGATGCACACCTACAATGAAGTCACCACCAAGGGCGGCCGCTATGTGCAAGGCGGCGGATGCGGCACGGTCGGTGTCGCGGGCCTCGTACAAGGCGGCGGCTTCGGCAGCTATTCGAAGACCTATGGGACGGCGGCGGCGGGCCTGCTCGAAGCCGAGATTGTCACCGCCGATGGACAGGTACGGATCGCCAATTCTTGCACGAACTCCGATTTGTTCTGGGGCCTCAAGGGCGGTGGTGGCGGCGGTTTTGGCGTCGTGACGCGAATGACGCTGCGGACGCGCGAGCTGCCCGAGTATTTCGGCGTGGTCCTGGCAACGATCGATGCGGCATCGGATGAGGCCTTCCGCCGCCTCATCGCGCGCTTCGTGAGCTTCTACGCCGAAAGCCTTCTCAATCCGCATTGGGGAGAGATCGTGAAGGTCCGGCCCGGCAGGCTCGAGATCGGCATGGAATGGCATGGGCTCGATCAGGAATCCGCGAGAGCCATATGGCAGCCGTTTTTCGATTGGGTCGGAGCCGCGGGAAAGGACTTCTCCTTCAGCCAATCGCCATTGGTCCTCGCAGTTGCGGCTCGCAGCCGCTGGGATCCGGCCTTTTTCAGGACCTATGCGCCACAAGCCGTGCGGCTGGACGATCGCCCGGGTGCCCCCGAGGAAAACATCTTCTGGTCAGCCAATCTCGCCGAGGCGGGGCATTTCCTGCATGGCTTCGAATCCCTCTGGCTGCCGGCCGCCCTGCTGCAACCGGGGCGTCGGGAAGCGCTCGTGGACGCCCTGATCGCGGCCGGAAAGATCTGGACGGTCGAGCTTCATTTTCAGAAAGGTCTCGCTGGTACGTCGCCCGAGACCCTCGCCGACGTCGCCGATACTCCGATGAACCCGGCCGTGCTCGATGCTTTCGCGCTTGCGATCATCGCTGGTGAATCTTCCCCTGCCTATCCCGGCCTCAAAGGGCGCGAACCCGACCTCGCCTTGGCCCGCCGTCATGCCAATCAGATCCGCGCAGCGAAGCGCGAACTCGACAAGGTCGCTCCGGGCGGCGGTTCCTACGTCGCGGAAAGCAGCTATTTCGAAAAAGATTGGCAGCGCTCCTATTGGGGTCCGCACTACGAGAAGCTCATCGTCATTAAGAAAAAATATGATCCCGATGGCCTCTTCTTCTGTCGGCACGGCGTCGGCACCGAGCCCTGGAGCGAGGATGGTTTTAAGCGAGCGGGCGACCTATCGGCTCCCTAGGCTGGGCGTCGATTCCGACGGGTGGAACCGCGGAGGGATCAAGGCGTCAGGACCAAGCGATTTTCGAGCACCTGGAAGCTGGAGAGCCGCTTGAGGAATGTCATGCCGAGAAGGCTGATATGTCCCGCGCCGCGCGGCAGCACGATGCTCGCGACATCGCGAACCCGGATTTGACCGAGCGTGACTTCACGCAGTTCGGCCTTTGCCGCCATGACGACGCCGTTCGCCGTATTCACCGGCTGAACGTAGTCGCTCGGAAAAGGATGGATTCCGGCACGTTCCGCGTCCTCGGCCGTGAGCGCGACCGAGTAGGCGCCCGTATCGACGAGCATTCTGAGCGTCGCGCCTTCGACGACCACATCCGCCTGGAACTGACCGCCGCGATCGCCGTAAAGCGTCAGCGGCCCACTTCCGAACGCCGGGGATGATGAGGCGGGCACCATTGATGCGGCCGGCCGTGAGGATGCCACCGTCGAGGACGGGGGTGTCTTTCGAATCGTCTCGAATCCCTTCAACGCAAGAAGGAAGACGACGAGCGCGATGGCGAGAGGGCGCCCCACGAACTTCAGAACATCGATGAGCATGCTTGATCCCGCAAGTGCCGCACGCGCGCATCCTCGCCAATGCCGGTTGAGCAGATGTTGATGCGCGCCCTCGAATGCAGGCGCTTCGAGATTAACGGTGAAAGAAGCGTCGCGGAGATCACTCAATTGCCGCAGAGTCCGCGTGCCGTCGCCGGTTGAACGGCGAGAATGTTCTTCCGAGACGACCCGTGCTTCGAAGCTCAGACCGCCGCCACGCCCACCCGCTTGATTTCCCATTCGAGATCGACGCCGGACGCTTCCCGCACCCGGCGACGCACCTCCTCGCCCAGAGCCTCGATCTCGGCGGCGGTGGCACCGCCGTGGTTGATCAGAAAGTTGCAATGCAGCTCGGAGACTTGCGCGTTGCCGATGCGAAGGCCGCGGCATCCCGCCGCGTCGATGAGCTGCCACGACTTCCGCCCCGGAGGATTCTTGAAGGTCGAGCCGCCGGTGTGCGTATTCACCGGCTGGGTCGATAAGCGCTTCCCCGTGATCTCCTGCATCTCGGACCGGACCGCCTCGGCGTCGCCTGCGCGCCCCTGAAAAGTCGCCTCGACGAAAATGAGATGCTCGGGCGCGGCAGAGCGCCGATAGGAGAAGCCCATCGCGCGATTGTCCAGCATCGTCATCTCGCCCGCGTGATCGAGCGCCTTCGCCTCGACCAGCACATCCTTTGTCTCGCCGCCATAGGCGCCCGCGTTCATGCGCAAGGCGCCCCCGATGGTGCCCGGAATGCCGCGATAAAAGGCAAGCCCCGCGAGACCGAATTTCGCAGCACCGAGTGCGAGTTTCACATCGGGCGCTCCCGCACCCGCGCGCACCCGCTCGTCCTGTTCCGAACCGATCTGCATGAAACCCCTGCCGAGCCGGATGACGATCCCGCTGACGCCTCCGTCTCGCACCAGGAGATTCGAGCCGAGCCCAATGGTCAGGATCGGCATTTCGCGGGCGACCGGCGTTTTCTGCACCGCGCCAAGGAAATGGCGAAGATCGTCGAGATCGATCGGCGTGAAAAGAAGCTCCGCCGCTCCCCCGGCACGAAACCAGGAGATCGGTGCGAGCGAAGCATTGGCCTCAAGCTCACCGCGCAATTTCGGTGCGGCGGCGCGAAGCGCGCCGACAAAGTCTTGTTTCATCCGACGATCCGGTTCGAGTGGGAATGAATGACTGCGTTTCGGCAGCGATTCAAGCCTGGCGCGCTGCCCGATCGCGCCAGCGCCATGGAGAAGAGGAAGGTCGCCTTCATCATTGTCGCCCGACAGGCACGAGCGAGGCCATGAATGCCGGTAAGGGACGCCCTTGCGACCCGAGATAAGCCGCCATGGCCGAGACCACCTGTCGCACGGCAGGCCTCATCGTGACCTTGTCGCGCCAATCGAGGAGCTTCGGCGTCGCTTCAGTGATGGGCGCTCCCATGCGCGCACCGAAGAGCTGCGCCATGTAGAAGGCGATGTCGGCGTAGGAGTAGGAGCCCGCGAGATATTGGCGCCCGGCCAAGAGCTCTTCCATCTCGAGATAGAAGCGTTCCGACGCCTCGCGGGCCGCAACGGCCACAGGATCGTCCGGCTTTTCTTGCAGGGACATCAGACGAACGATGGGAGGAAAATACACCTCGTCGGATTTGTGCTCGATGAGACGGGCGCACGCCCTTTCGGTGATTTGCCGAGGCCATAAGGGCGGCTCCGGGCGGAGATCCTCGAGGTATTCGAAGATCTGGGTCGAGTCGAAGATCTCAAGGTCACCATGGATCAGCACTGGGACTTGCCGCTTCGGGTTGACCCGAACGACCTCCGGATGCTTGGGCTCGTAGAGGCGCTGCATCTCGAACGGGACCATCACGAGCTCGAAATCGATGCCCTTCTCGCGCGCGGCGATCTCCGCTTTCGCGCCGAACATGCTCAACGGGCCGGAGAATAGAGCCATCCGCAAAGCGTTTTGCGGATTTTCGTAACCCAATGTGTTGGCCATGGTGGAGCTCCGGCAAGTCGCAAGGGCCGGCGATCATACATGGTCTTGTGTCGCAGGATGTCCGGAAACCTGACGAGACCCCTTCAGACGAGGGCGTCGTCGCTGCGTCGGCCCTCACCTCCCCCATCGAGGCTTGCCGGAACCAGCGACACCAACGGAGCGCTCGCGGTCGCAGCGCTTTTGACCGAACTCTCGAGCCGCCTCGCGATTGCGGCGATCCCGTTTTCGAAGGAGAAGGAGCGCATGAATTTCTCACGTGCCCCCTTGCCGAGCTTCGCGCGTCGCGCGGGATCGGCAATGAGCGCCGCGAGCGCGGCCGAGAGCGCGGCGGGATCATCGGGCGCCACAAGCACTCCTTCGCGCCCGTCCTCGATGAATTCCGGCACGGCCGCATAATTCGTCGACAGAATCGCCAGGCCCTGGGAGGCTGCTTCGAGAATGACGTTGGGAAGGCCGTCGCGATCCCCTTCTTCGCCTTCGCGACAGGGCAGCACGAAAAGATCGGCGGCCCTGAGCGCCGCCACGACCTG
>Ga0213875_10001920_pt1 | contig 12880 bp, 13 predicted proteins | sample BarmaccomBMRX_R8_FD_160105 | JGI IMG/M metagenome (GOLD analysis project Ga0213875, IMG submission 160105) | Root-associated microbial communities from Barbacenia macrantha in rupestrian grasslands, the National Park of Serra do Cipo, Brazil - RX_R8 | ecosystem: Host-associated > Plants > Roots... | reverse complement strand
CCTTGTCGAGCCGATGCACGATGCCCGGCCGCCGCTCCCCGCCGATGCCGGGCAAGGTATCGCCGCAGTGCGCGAGGAGGGCGTTGACCAGCGTGCCGTCGGGGTTGCCGGGCGCGGGATGCACGACCAGGCCGGGCGGCTTGTCCAGCACGATCAGCTCGGCGTCCTCATAGAGGATGGCCAGCGGGATCGGTTGCGCCTGGGGCAACGCGGCGACCGGGGCCGGCACCGCGAGGCTGTAGCAGCGACCGGGCCGGACGCTTTCCGACGGTTCCGTCAGCACCTCCTGGTCGCGCCGGGCGCGGCCGGCCTCGATCAGCGCCTTGACGCGCGAGCGCGAAAGCGTGCCGATGGCGGCCGCGAGGAAGCGGTCGACACGCTCCCCGTCGGCTTCGGCCGGGGCGATGACGGAAAACGCCGGGAGGTCGGGCGCGGCCATGGCGGTCCGATAGCGCGGTTCGCCGGAGAGTGGGAGGCGGCGATGCGCGCACTGCAGATCGCGACCGTGGTGATGGGTGTGCTGATCGTCGCCGGGACGATCGGCCTGTTCGTGGTGATCGGCCACCGGATCACCGCCCGCGGCACGCCCGGCGCCACGCTGGTGCTCGACGAGCCGGCGGGGACGCGGATCGCCGCGGCGTCGATTTCCGGCGACCGCCTGGTGGTGCAGCTGGCCGGTGGCGGCCCCGACCGCGTGGTGCTGCTCGACCCGCACGCGCTCCGCGTGCTCGGCCACGTGAGCCTGGCGCGCTGAGGCGACCCTTGCTGTCGGTGTGCCCGTAGCCTAGAAGGCCCCGCACTGCGTCCCGTTCGTCTAGAGGCCCAGGACACCGCCCTCTCACGGCGGTAACAGGGGTTCGAATCCCCTACGGGACGCCACTCCCGAACGAAACAGGGCACCACCGCGCCTGCGGTGGCCCGCAAGCCAAGCGGAGAGACGGGTTCGCGTATTGTCGGAGCATTTCGCCGAACTGCCGCCCCCCCCACTCCACGAACATCAGTTTGAGGCCGCGAAGGGCTCGGGCCGAAAGCGTTGTGGGCGTGGATGATCTCGGCCGGGAACCGATGAGCTGGTAGTTCGAGCGAGCGGATGTGCGCGGTCAGCTTCGCTCAATTCGCGTCACTCTGCAGCCGACCCAGCAAGTGACAGTGTCGCGCATAGGGGCTCATGAGTCACTGCGCGGGGTTATAGTTGTTCGGGTTTGTCATCCCATATCTTTCGAGGATGCTCTTGATGGCGCCATTCTCCCGCAGTGTCGAAATATCATCGTCGAGCGCCTTACCGAGCGCGGCATTCGTCTTTGGATACGGAAACCCGATCTTTCCGTTCTGCTGCTCGGCATCAAATCCCTGCTCACTGACTGCTTTCTCAACCTTCAAGTTCCCGCCTTTGTGCTGCGCAAGGTAGCCCGCTTGACCAGACCCAAGAACCGCAGCCTCGATGCGCCCTGCCAGGAGATCATTCATGACAGCGTCTGCGAGCTGATAGGTCCGCACGTGATCAGAGCCGAGCATCTGCTGGAGTGGCTCGACGAAGATCGAGCCGGCCACGATACCGACGGTCTTGCCCTTCAGCTGGCTGATCGAGGCATAGCCTTGCGTTGAGACAATCGACGTAAAGTCGTAATAGAATGGCTGCGTCATGCCCATCACCTCGGTGCGCTTCGGTGTGATATACCAACCCGCCCCAGACGTATCGAAGATCCCGCTCTCAATGCCCTGAAGAGCCCCCGCACCGGGAACCACCTGCAGATCCAGACGCAAGCATTCCATGGCTGCGATGTTTTTGAGAACGTCGCCATCCACCCCGCCGACAGCACCGGTCGCCTGATCATAGTCGAGATATGGCAGTGACGGGTGGGCCGAAACAGTCAATGCGCCTTGCTTAACCGTCGGAAACTGGTGCGCCGGGTGACAGCCGGAGGCTGCTTGTTGAGCCCCGGCGCTCGACGGCGAAGATACCAACGCCACCAGCATCACCGCGGCGACAGAGATGCCACCGTTCGGTAAAATGCGACCAAGTCGGAGCATAGGGACCTTCTCCTTCTTTTCCCTGGGATCATCATCAACGGTCGAACGTCACCAGCGGCTGAACGGGGGACAGGCGACCGACGGCATTCATGGACGAGGTATTCATCACCGCTGCGCCGGTCGCCGCTCACGGCGCCGTTGGAGCACACCCGCCACCTGCGATGCGGGGATGCTGACCGCCGCGTAAAGCAAACCTGCAAGCATGATGACGGACATATATCGGAATGTGACCGATCCGATATTGGCCGCCAGTCCCATGAGATCACTGGCGCCGATGGTCATCGCCAAAGATGTCGTCTGGAACACGAGGATCGACAGGCCGATGATGGGCGGGACCGCGTTTCGCTGCATTTGTGGCAGGATGACATACGTCCATATCGCGCGACGCGAAAGCCCGATCGCGCGCGCTCCCTCCCACTGGCCGTGCGGTATCGTCTCGAGCGCGCCACGGAATATCTCGCTGGCGTATGCAGCACAGTTCAGCCCCAAAGCGGCCATCACCGCCACCGTATCGGAAAGCCTGATACGTACCTGCGTCAACCCGAAATACATGAAGTAGAGCAGGATGAGCGCGGGAACGCCCCGGCCGAGCTCGACGAACGCAATCACCAGATAGCGGATCGAACGCTGCGACGCCGTTGCCGTGATCGCAATCAGCACGCCGAGCGGCAGCCCAATCGCGAGCGCACCTGCCGTGAGCGTCACGCTGGTGACCAGGGCTCCGAGCAGGCTTGGGAGCCATTCCGCCCAATACGAGAACATTACGCCGTCCTGCGTCGGAAGTGGGCGCCGAAGCGACGGCCCGCCCATCGCGCGAAGATGGCGAGCGGAACGCTCAGCGCGACATAGAGCACCGCCGCGATCGCGAAGACATCCAGGCCATGAAGCGTCCGATCAGTCAGAAGCATCGCGCGATAGGTGATCTCGCCCGCTCCGATGACTGAAGCGAGGGCGCTCTCCTTGAGTAGCCCGATGCAGTAGGTCGCCGCAGACGGAATGGCGAGGACCGCAGCTTGCGGCAGCAAAATGTGAACAAGCACGCTGCCGTCGCCAAGGCCGATCGCTCGCCCTGCGGCCAGCTGCCCCGGCGAGACCGACTGCAATGCCGCCCGGTAGATCTCGGCCATGTAGGCGATCGCGACGAAGCCGAGGGACGCTATTGCAGTGAACACCGGATCCAACCGCCCCACGACTTTTCCGACACCGTAGAAGGTTACGAATATCCAGGCGAGCGGAGGTATGCCGCGCACAATCTCAATGAAAATCGTGGCTGGTCCGTTCAACGCAGACCAGCGTGACAGCCGCGCCAGCGCGAGGGGCAGGCCCAAAACCAAGCCGATGGCGAACGCTCCGAGTGTGATCACGACGGTGTTCGGCAAGCCCAGTGCCAGGATCCTGGCCGCTTCCCCCCAGTTCACGGTTGCTCGCCTATGTTTCCAGAGCCTCGATGAACTGCCGCGTGCGCGAGTTTACCGGATTGCGCAGCACCTGAGCCGGGGGACCTTCCTCCTGCACACGGCCCTGCGCCATGAAGAGCACCCGATTCGAGACACGCTCCGCGAAGCGCAGCTCGTGGCTCACGACGATCATCGTCATGCCCTGCTCGGCGAGCCGTTGCATGACGTTCAGGACCTCCCTCCGGATTTCAGGATCCAGTGCCGAGGTCGGCTCGTCGAAGAGCATGGCTTGCGGATCCAGCGCCAGGGCCCGTGCTATCGCGACGCGCTGCTGCTCGCCACCGGATAATTCGATTGGCCGGGCGTGAATCTTATGCTCCAGACCGACGCTGGCCAACAAACGCGCGGTGCGGTCGTATGCCTCTTTCCGGCTCCGCCCGAGTGCCTTGATCTGGCCGAGCATGATGTTTTCGTCGACGCGCAGATGCGGGAAAAGATTGAATTGCTGGAACACCATCCCGATTTGCCGTCGAAGAGGAGCAAACTGTCCCGCCCTCCAGAGCCGCATCTCGCCGCCAGGATCCTGGTCTTGTCCAACCAGTTCGCCATTCAGGTACACACGCCCGGCTTCTGGAAGCTCCAAGTAGTTTAGACAGCGAAGCAGTGTGCTCTTGCCCGAACCGCTCGGGCCGATCACCGCGAGGACCTCGCCTTTGGCAACGTTCAACGTCACGCCGTCAAGGACGACAGAAGGACCGTAGCGCTTTGTGAGACCCTCGACCCGTAGACAGGGTACCTCGCTACTGGTGCCGTCTCGTGATGGCAGAGTGGCGCGTGGATCCTGGTCGGCGCACGCAGGCAATGCGCGGTCGAACGCCTCGTCCAATCCGTCTCCCCGGGCCGGCTGAGCCATTATGGTCGGGCGGGCTCCAACGTCTTGGCAGGGCCCCCACCTCTTAGCCGGCTCATCAGATACCTGGTAACGAAATAATCGAGATAGCTGCCGCCGCCATTTTTCATCACCGTAATGTCGTGGTCGGATTCGCGGCCCCCGACCTTTCCCTGACAGAGTTCGAACATGTCGCCCCTGACATCGTCCGGCGTGATGATGCCCCTGGCGAGTGGCCCAATGAACTCACCGGACCGTTTGGTGATCTGCCGATGATCGACGAAGATTTTCCCTCGCAGCAGGACGTCATCGTCGGCTTCGCGCATCTCGGGCGTGAACGAGCCCACAAGGTCGACATGCACGCCGGGCGACAAGAGCTTGCCTTTCAGGAGCGGCGAGGTCGCCATCGTCGCGCAGGAAATGATATCCGCACACGGGACAGCCTGGTCAAGATCACTCACCTGCCTAGCCGGTATTCCTTCCGCCACGAGCGTGCCGGCGAGTTTTGCGGCCGTGGATAGTGTGCGATTCCAGATGAGAACATCCCGGATGGACGGGCGCACCGTGCAGTGGGCCCGCACGAGATAGGGTGCCAGCCCGCCGGACCCGATCATGAGCAACGTCTTGGCATCCTTGCGCGCCAATATGCTGGCGCCAAGCGCGGAATCGGCAGAAGTCTTGCGAAAGATGACTGCCTCGCCATCAAAGATGGCCTCGGGAACCCCTGATTGACCGTTCAGGAAAACATAAAGCGAGTTGACTGTCGGAGCGCCGAAGCGAGTCTTGTTCCGTGGAAAGGATGTGACGAGCTTTACAAGGATGCCCTCCTGTGGTTCCCAGGCGGGGAGCAGGATGAGAACGTCCGGATCACCATCCTCGTGGGGCTGCGAGTAGATCTGGCGATCTGATATTGCGGGCATCGGCCCGAGATGCGCCTGCCTCAAAGCCTCGACGAGCTTTCCGTGTTCAAGCAATTCGTGGACGCGGGCGGCATCGATCGTCTGCAAGGGGTTGGCTCCTGCACTGCGGCTGCGGTTTTAGGTCTCACGCGCGGCAGCGTGCATAGCGATGCGGCTGCAACGCGGTATGATCCAATGTAACTCCGAGACCGGGCGTGGTGGGGATCGGCATTGTTCCGCGCTCGACCGTAGCCTCCAAGGGATTTTTGACGATCCCAAGATAACTCGGCTCCTTGTCGAAATCCGGGAAGCATTCCAGCACCATGAAATTGGGTATGCACGCGGCAAGCTGGACGGAGGCGGCTGTCGCAACCGTGCTGCCGTAATTGTGCGGCGCGACGCGAAGGTTGCTCGCCTCCGCCATCGCCGAAATGATCCGCGCCTCCATGAGGCCGCCGGTATTGCAAATGTCGGGCTGCACGATCGAGACCGCACCGGCGCGAATCAGGCGTTCGAATTGGGTTCGGCCGTAGCATCTCTCTCCTGCCGCCATTGGGATCGTTGTATCGCGAGCGACCGCGGCAAGCGCGTCTGGGTTGGAGGGATCGACGGCCTCCTCGATGAAGAGCACGTCGAATTGCTCGATCCTGCGGCAGATGCGGAGCACCTGATCGATGGTCAGCCCACCGCCAAAATCCAGCATGATTTCGATATCCGGACCGACGGCGTTCCGGAGCGCGGCAACACGGTCGCACACAAGCGGGATCAAACGCGCATCGAGCGCGCGTCGGGTCGGGTGACGGACCACGCTTACCGGGTCCGCGACGCCGAGCGGATAGAATTTCAAACCTGCAAATCCGCGCTCGACAGTCGCCGCGCCTGCGCGGGCGAGTTCATCAGGAGTGTCACAGCCGATCCACCAGCCGTTGGCATAAACCGGGAGGGCGTGGCGCAGCGCACCACCCAACAACTCGTAAATGGGTACACCGAGCGCCTTCGCCTTCATGTCCCAGAGCGCAATTTCGATCGCGCTCAGTGCCGCATAGCTGATCACACCTCCATTGCGGGCCCAGAATGAGAGATCATAAATGTCGTGCCAGATTGCATTGATGGAACTTGGATCGCGTCCCAGAACGTGCGCTTCGATCATTCCCCTCAGCATTTCCGCAGCCGCACGGTGCCCGATACCATAGGCAACGCCCGCCTCGCCAACGCCGGTAATCCCGTCGTCAGAGGTGAGCTCGACCAAAACGGCGCGACGATTCCCGGTCGGAACCAGGTAGATATCGGCCTGCTCGATTTTCATGAGCCCTCACTGCTGGCCGGTCGGAACATGTCCACCTTCTTATGATAAGACGATTCACGCGGCAACCACTCGCAAGCCCCCGGGCTTCGCGAGCCATCGTCGATCCCGGTGGCGCTAGGGCCCGATGGGGATGCAACGGGGAAGGCCTTCCAGGTCACGTGAGCCGCGACCGTGAACCGGCACGGGCTCTGGGCGAGTAGGTCGGATCTCCGTGCGTAGCCCTGCGGCGGCGAATATGTTGGCGCAGTTGGCTGGGGTAATGAGGTCGATGAGACGATGGCGCATGTCGCGCGAGGCGTAGCACCATTGACGCAGTTGTTCTTGTGGCGCATCGTCAGCGCAATAGAACCCTGTGCGAGGCGGCGGCATGGGCACGTCGGCGAAGCAGCCGATCATCGAGGTCGATCGCGTGGCGAAGAGCTTCGGCCCGCTGACGGTGCTGAACGATCTGTCCTTTGCCGTGGCACCCGGCGAGAAGCTCGCCCTCATCGGTCCGTCCGGTTCCGGCAAGACGACCATTCTGCGCATCCTGATGACGCTTGAGACGATCAATGGGGGGCATATCAGGATCGACGGCGAGCAGCTGTTCCACATGGAGCGCGACGGGCGTCTCCTGCCGGCGGATGAGCGTCACCTGCATCGGATGCGCTCGAAGATCGGCATGGTATTCCAGCTCTTCAATCTGTTTCCGCATAAATGCGTGCTCGACAACGTCACGCTGGCGCCGATCCTGACCGGGCGCGTGCCACGCGCGGAAGCCGAGCGGCGCGCAATGGAACTGCTGGATATGGTCGGGCTGGCCGACAAGGCGAGGGCGATGCCGGCGCAGCTCTCGGGCGGGCAAAAGCAGCGGGCCGCGATTGCGCGCGCCCTGGCGCTGCAACCGAAGATCATGCTGTTCGATGAAGTGACCTCGGCGCTCGATCCCGAGCTCGTCGAGGAGGTGCTCAACGTGATGCGCCGTCTCGCCCATGAGACCGACATGACGATGCTTCTGGTCACCCATGAGATGAGCTTCGCCCATGATTTCGCCGATCGTGTCCTGTTCTTCGATCGCGGCAGGATCGTCGAAGAGGGCGGCCCCGACGACATTTTCCGCAACCCCAGGGAAGAGCGGACGCAGGCATTCCTGCGCAAGATCATCGCCGCCGGGCAGCGGATCTGACCCTCGCGATAGAGACCCTCTCGACCAACCGTGGAGACAGCAATGACGAGATGCCTGGGAAAGTGGGATGGGGCGCTGCGTCGCGCCGCATTAATTGCCGGTGTCGCGGCAGTCGCCGCAGTGGCGCCGGCGCCGGCGCGGGCGCAGGACGCCCTGGCGCGGCTAAAGGAGCAGGGTTTCTGCCGGATCGCCATCGCCAACGAGCCGCCGTTCACCGCCGTCAATCCGGATGGCAAGGTGTCGGGCGCCGGTCCCGATGTCGCCCGCGCCGTGTTCAAGAAACTCGGCGTCGACGACGTGGTCGCCTCGATTTCCGAATATGGCGCGATGATCCCCGGCTTGCAGGCCAGGCGGTTCGACGCCATCACCGCCGGCCTGTTCATGAAGCCCGAGCGCTGCCGCGCCGTCGCCTATTCGGAGCCCATCCTGTGCGACACCGAGGCCTTCGCGGTGAAGAAGGGTAATCCTGACAAGCTGCTCAGCTACGAGGATGTCGGCAAGAACCCGAAGGCCAGGATCGGCGTGCCGGGCGGTGGCGTGGAGGAGAAGCTGTCGCTCGCCGCCGGCGTGCCGCGCGACCGCGCCATCGTCGTTCCGGACGGCCAGAGCGGCATCAAGATGCTCCAGGACGGGCGCATCGATGTCTATACCCTGCCGGTGCTGTCGATCTCCGATCTCCTGAAAAAGGCCAATGATCCGTCGATCGAAATGGTGGCTCCCGTGCAGGGCGCGCCCATCTCCTGCGACGGCGCCGCGTTCCGCAAGCAGGACGCGTCGCTGCGCGATGCCTTCGACAAGGTGCTCGCCGAAATGAAGCAATCCGGCGAGTTCGCCAAGATCGTCGAGCCCTATGGCTTCTCGGCCGCCGCCGCCATGCAGACCAGCCGGGAGAAGCTCTGCGGTGGTCCGAACTAAAGCATCACGCCAAAGGTACTAGCCAGACGGGGATGGCGGACCGGGATGATCGACTGGACCGGCTACCTGCCGCTCATCCTGCAGGGCGCTTGGGTCACCGCGCAGCTCACCGTCTATGGCTGCGCTCTCGCCTTCGCCGTCGCCTTCGCCGCCGGGCTCGGCCGGCTGTCGCGCCACGGTATCGTCCGCGCGCTGGCCAGCGTCTATATCGAGTTCTTCCGCGGCACCTCGATCTTCGTGCAGCTTTTCTGGGTGTATTTTGTGCTGCCGCTGTTCGGCCTGACGCTGACGCCGCTCGAAGCGGGGGTGCTCGCGCTCGGCCTCAATGTCGGGGCCTACGCGGCAGAGGTGGTGCGTGGCGCCATCCTGACCGTGCCGAAGGAGCAGTACGAGGCCTGCACCGCTCTCAATCTTACGCGCCGCCAGAGTCTGCGCCATATCGTCCTGCCGCAGGCCTTCGTGGTCATGCTGCCGACCTTTGGCAACAACGCCATCGAGCTGCTCAAGGGAACGGCAGTCGTCTCGCTGATCTCGCTCGCCGACCTGACCTTCCAGGCGCAGGTGGTGCGGGCGCAGACCGGCTCGACGGCTTTCCCGTTCCTGAGCATCCTTCTCATCTATTTTCTGTTTGCCCTGCTCATCTCGCTGGCGACGCGCGGTCTGGAGCGTCGGCTCGCCCGCGGCCTGGACGGCGCGCGAGCCTGAGCGATGGATTGGGACTGGAGCTTCGTATGGGAGATCCTGCCGGCCCTGCTGCAGGGCGTGGTGATCACGATCAAGGCGACCATCCTCGGCACAGCGCTCGCCCTGGTGCTTGGCCTCGTCTTCGCGCTGCTGCGGCGCTCCCGGCGGAGGGCGGTTGCCGTGCCGGTGGCGTCTCTCGTGGAATTCGTGCGTGGCACGCCGCTTCTCGTGCAGCTCTATTTCCTGTTCTACGTGCTGCCCGATCTCGGCATCCTGCTGCCGCCGCTGGGCGCCGGCGTGATTGGGTTCGGTGTGCATTATGCGACATACATGTCGGAGGTCTACCGCGCCGGCATCGACAATGTGGCGCGTGGCCAATGGGAGGCGGCGAAGGCATGCAACCTGACCACCGCGCAAACCTGGCGCCACATCATCCTGCCGCAGGCGATCCCGCCGATGATCCCGGCGCTCGCCAACTACTTCGTCGCCATGTTCAAGGAGACGCCGCTGCTCTCGGCGATCACCGTGCTCGAGCTGATGAACCAGGCGCGCAGCGTCGCCAATTTCAACTACCGCTATCTCGAACCGATGACCTTGGTCGGTGCCTTCTTCCTGGCGATCAGCCTGGTGTCGGTAGCGGGATTGCGGATGCTGGAGCGGCGCTACGGGCGCTTGAATTGAGGCACGCACGATGACCGAAATCCGCCTGGGTACGACGGCGCTCGCCTATGATCGCGCACCACGCCTGATCGGCCTGATGCTGCTGGCGACCGACCACACCTCGGAGCGCGATTTCGCACGCCTTGTGGCGACGCAAGGCGTGGCGGTCCATTCGAGCCGCCTCGCCAATGAGAATCCGACCAACCCCACCAATCTGCGCAAGATGCAACCGTATCTGGCCGAGGCGGCGGCGCTTATCCTCCCGGAAGAAAAGCTCGATGCCATCTGCTATTCCTGCACGTCGGCGTCGGTGGTGATCGGCGATGCTGCGGTGGAGGCGGCGATCGGCGGCGCCAAGCCCGGCACACCGGTGGTCACGCCGCCGGCCGCCGCACGTGCCGGCTTGCGTGCCCTTCACGCTCGCCGCATCAGCATCCTCACGCCCTATACCGTCGAGACCAGCACGCCGATGGCGCAGTATTTCGTCGACCACGGCTTCGACGTGGCCGGGCTCACCTGCTTCGGCCTCGAGGACGATCGCGTCATGGCGCGCATTACGCCCGAGACCATCGTCGCCGCGGCCCAGGAGGCGATGGCGCGGGATGCCGACGCGCTGTTCATATCGTGCACGGCGCTGCGGGCCGCCGAAGCCGCGGCGGCGATCGAGGAGGCCATCGCGCGCCCCGTCGTCACCAGCAATCTTGCGACTGCGTGGATGTGTCGGGGGCTCGCCGGGCTTGGCGCCATGACGGAAGGGGCGCGGCTGCTGCGTCTGCCATTGCCGGCCGGAGCAGCATGAGGACGATTGTGGCGTGAGCGGGGTTACCTTCGCCGATATCGAGGCGGCGCGCCGGCGCATCGCCGGACGCGTGCTGCGCACGCCGCTTCGACCCTCGGCCTCGCTGTCGGAGCGCGCCGGGCTGCCGGTGCTGCTCAAGCATGAGCAGCGCCAGATCACGGGCAGCTTCAAGCTGCGGGGCGCGGTGAACGCGGTGCTGTCGCTGACCGCCGAGCAACGCGGGCGCGGCGTCGTCACCGTCTCGACCGGCAATCATGGGCGCGGGCTCGCCCATGCGGCGGCGCTGGACGGCGTGCCCTGCACCGTCTGCATGTCGAGCTTGGTGCCGCAGAACAAGCGGGACGGCATCGCCGCACTCGGCGCCGCGATAAGGATCTTCGGACGCTCGCAGGACGAGGCGGAGATCGGCGCCAAGGCGCTCGCCCGCGAGCAGAAATTGGTGATGGTCCACCCCTTCGACCAGAGCGAAATCATCGCCGGACAGGGCACTCTCGGCCTCGAGATCATCGAGGCGGCGCCGGAGCTCGAATGCCTCCTGGTGCCGCTGTCCGGGGGTGGCCTGGCGGCTGGCGTGGCGCTGGCCGCGAAGACGGTGAAGCCGGAGTTGCGGGTGATCGGCGTGAGCATGGCGCGCGGCGCGGCGATGGCGGAAAGCCTGAGGGCGGGGCGCCCCATCGAGGTGGAGGAGTTGCCGACCTTGGCCGACGCGCTCGGCGGCGGCATCGGCCTGGAGAACCGTCTCACCTTCGCCATGGCACGCGACCTGCTCGACGACGTGGTGCTGGTCGAGGAAGCCGAGATCGCCGCCGCGATTGCGCATGCCTGGCGCAGCGAAGGCGAAATCGTCGAAGGCGCCGGCGCGGTTGGCCTGGCCGCGATTCTCGCCGGCAAGATACATCCCGCCGGTCCGACAATCGTCGTCCTCAGCGGCGGCAATATCGACCCGCAGCTGCATCGCCGGATCATCGCGGGGCCGCTTTCCTGACCATCAACCCGGAGTGACCATGACCTCCAGCGATCTGCCCTTCGGCCGCCAGGAATATGCGCAGCGCCTGGCGAAGACCCGCCGGGCCATGGAGAAGGCCGGTATCGAGCTCCTGCTCGTCAGCGATCCCTCGAACATGGCCTGGCTCACCGGCTATGACGGCTGGTCGTTCTATGTGCATCAATGCGTGCTGGTGCCGCCCGACGGAGAGCCGATCTGGTACGGGCGCGGCCAGGATGCCAACGGCGCGCGGCGCACCGCCTATCTCGGCGACGACAACATCATCGGTTATCCCGACATCTATGTGCAGTCGACCGAGCGCCATCCTATGGACCTGCTCTCCTCCATCATCGAGGAGCGCGGCTGGGGGCGCCTGCCGATCGGCGTCGAGATGGACAATTACTGGTTCTCGGCCGCCGCCTTCGTCTCGCTGCAGACGCATCTGCCGAATGCGCGCATCAAGGATGCGACGGCGCTGGTGAACTGGCAGCGTGCGGTGAAGAGCGGGCAGGAACTCGCCTATATGCGTCGCGCCGCCCGCATCGTCGAGAAGATGCATCAGCGCATTTTCGACCGCATCGAAGTCGGCATGCGCAAATGCGACCTGGTCGCCGAAATCTACGACGCCGGCATTCGCGGCGCGGACGGCTTCGGCGGCGACTATCCCGCAATCGTGCCGCTTCTGCCCTCGGGCGCCGACGCCGCGGCGCCGCATCTGACGTGGGACGACAAGCCGATGCGAGCCGGGGAGGGGACCTTCTTCGAGATCGCCGGCTGCTATCGCCGCTACCACTGCCCGCTCTCGCGGACGGTGTTCCTCGGCAAGCCGAGCACCGCGTTCCTCGAAGCGGAGAAGGCGACGCTCGAAGGCATGGAAGCGGGGCTGCAGGCGGCGCGGCCGGGCAATACTTGCGAGGACATCGCCGGCGCCTTCTTCGCCGTGCTGAAGCGCTACGGCATCGTCAAGGACAACCGCACCGGCTATTCGATCGGACTCTCATACCCGCCGGACTGGGGCGAGCGCACCATGAGCCTGCGCCCCGGCGACCGCACCGTGCTCGAGCCCGGCATGACCTTCCATTTCATGACCGGGCTCTGGCTGGAGACCATGGGCCTCGAGATCACCGAGAGCATCGCCATCACCGAGACC
>Ga0213875_10001919_pt1 | contig 12880 bp, 10 predicted proteins | sample BarmaccomBMRX_R8_FD_160105 | JGI IMG/M metagenome (GOLD analysis project Ga0213875, IMG submission 160105) | Root-associated microbial communities from Barbacenia macrantha in rupestrian grasslands, the National Park of Serra do Cipo, Brazil - RX_R8 | ecosystem: Host-associated > Plants > Roots... | reverse complement strand
TCACTCGATTGCCCATGATCTTCTTGTTGTTCGTCATGCGCATGATTAGCAACATCAGAGGCGGAGTGGAGAAACCTTGTATGATTCCAGCCCACACGAGCGCTTTCATCGGATTGATCCCAAAAAAGTTGATGCCGATGGCGAGCATAGTAAAGAGCGCAATCGCCACGTAGAATTTCTTGGCTTCCGCCGGCTTCCTGTAGAGGCCATGTTTCCAGCCCACGCTTTGACATAGATCGTAGGCAGCACCGGTGGTCATAACCGGAACCGCAAGAAAACCGACGCCGATTACTCCCAGTGCAAATAGAAGGCCCGCTGCATTGCCCGCCAATGGCCGCAGGGCTTGCGCAGCGTCCGCCGCGGTGCTGATATTGGTCTTTCCAACGCGGAAAAGCGTCGACGCTGTGGAGAGAATGATGAAATACATAACCGCATTCGAGAAGAACATGCCAAAGACGATGTCCCACATCGATTGCTTCAATTCCGCGCGGCTGGCTCCTCGACGTTGCCACAGTCGACGACGGCCCATGGCGATCTTTTCTTCGACTTCCTCGTTCGATTGCCAAGTGTAAAGATAAGCGGAAAGAGTCGTTCCGATCACCGCGACGAGCATCGAGAGAAACTCCTTATTAAAGCGAATCGCAGGAATAAACGTTCCCTTTAAGACCGCCAGTGTGTCCGGTTTAGCGAGAATTGCAGATCCAATATAGGCGAGGAGCGCCAGGGCGATGATTCGGAATATATTCCGGATCATCGTGTAGGAACCCCAGATCTGGACGGCCAAAATGACCAATCCGGTCGCAATTACGATCACCCCTATGGGAACCGGAATCAATACGTTGAGAGCCGCTGCCATTCCGCCAATGTCCGCGCCGGCTTCGACCGTGTTCCCGAAAAGTACGCCGATCAAAACCGTGTAGAGAAACCAACGGGGATAGTTGCGTTTGATAACTGCAAATAGCCCTTCGCCGGTCACCAGTCCGAGCTTCGAGGACAGATACACAACCGCCACCATCATCGGGAACGTAACCGGCGCCGTCCACAAGAAAGAGGGCCCTATGGCGGCGCCTGCCGTTGCGTAAGTGCCAATTGCGGAAGGGTCATCGTCTGCCGCGCCTGTAATCAATCCCAACCCCAGCGCGCGCATTACCCCGCGGCGTTGAGGCTGAGTTTGAGTGAGAGCCGATTCCGGCCCCGGCAGATTATTCGGTGGTTCTTCGACGGGAACAGGATTTGGCATCGTAAAGGTGTTTTCCAGTTAAGGGACGGCGAGCGATGAGCGAACCACGGATTTCCGGATGCTCAACGACTTGCAATGTGTTGGATGAATTCCGTTCCGGCCAGTGACCTAGAAGAAATCCGATTTGACGACTTGCACGCTGACCCAAAAGCCTCCGACGGTGTCCGTACTTACTACCCGTACATCACAGATTCAGTCGCCGTTGTAAGCGCTTAGAAACCCGATATACTGCCGACCAGGAGGTAGGCGCGCGTGAGATTCAATGTGCCATTGATCGCACTCTGTCTGGCCGGTACCGCGGCATTCGCTCAACATGGTGGAAGTTTCAGAGGTGGTGGCGTGAGTGGAGTCGGACTAGGACACGGTCCGCTTGCCGGTCCTTTCGGTCGGGCTCTCTTCGGCTCTGGCCGCCTGGGGTCAAATACTGGGACGGTCGGAAACGCTTTGCTGCCGTTCGTCGGACCCATTCCCTCTTTAGCGGGTAGCGCGAGGCTTACCGGTCAGTTTGGTGGCCGACGGGGGCTCGGAAACGGCTTTTTCCCCTATTTCCCGTTCCTTGGAGATTACGCATCTGCTTATGCTCCGGGTTACAACATTTACTTCTTGCCGTTCCCGGAGGCAAGCTCCCAAGAAGAACCCGCCAAGCCAGTACAATCAGTTATCCACGAATATCCGGAGAATGATAAAACTGCGGCTGCCGGAAGCGAGCAAACGACGTTTACGATCGCGCTTAAGAATGGATCGAGACGCTCGGCGGAAACCGTCTGGGTTCAGGATGATATGCTGCATTATCTAGACTTGCAGGGCATGCAAGGAACTCTCTCAGCAGATGTCATCGATCGTGAAACAACTCAGCGCTTAAACAAAGAAAAAAATCTTTATCTGCAGCTTCCTCACACCGAGTAATGGTAGGGGCACGCGCATTAGAAAGTTGAAAGCTTTATACGCGATGTACGAAACTGAACTCGTCCGGCGTGTCCGAATCGCACGACCCCTTTCGAACAAAAAAACAAAACATGATCGCTGAATGTGAACGTCTGTTATCCCGGTTTGCCTCCCGACGTGTTCTTGTGATCGGCGACATTATGCTCGATCGCTACTGGATCGGGGAAGCCAGCCGCATTTCGCCTGAAGCGCCCGTCCCTATTGTGCTCCGGCAGCGCTCTTCCTGTTATCCGGGAGGTGCGGGTAATGTAGCGCTCAACGTGGCGGCGTTAGGTTCGGCGGCCACCCTGATAGGCGTTGTCGGTTCTGATAGAGCAGCTGACGAATTGCGAGACAGCCTCGAAGGCGGAGGAATTTGCGCCAATCAATTACTCGTTGATCGAGGCCGCACGACGACCGTTAAAACAAGAATTATCGCGAATAAACAGCAAGTCGTTCGCGTAGACGAGGAAGACACCCATAACTTAACCGCCGAGCAGGAAACAGAGGTGTTGCGCACAGTTCAAGGTCTCTTGACCTCGTCAGACTGCGTGGTTCTGTCCGATTACGCTAAGGGCTTTGTGAGTGCGAGTCTTGCCTCCGGAATCATCTCTGCGGCTCGCAATTTAGGCGTACCAATCGTAGTAGATCCGAAGGGCGCTGACTCCGCCCGGTACCGCGGTGCGACCCTGATTAAACCGAATCGCGCCGAGTTGTCCCTGCTAACCGGAACTATCCTCCGCTGCCATGCGGATGCGCTGGAGGCTTGTGAACAACTCAGCAACAAATTGCCCGATGTGGCGATTCTTTTCACGGAAGGATCAGACGGAATGACGCTTCACGTCCCGGACGGCGGATTTGTTCATTTCCCGACCAGAGCACTAGAGGTCTTCGATGTAACTGGAGCCGGGGATACGGTGGCCGCAGTGACCTCCGTAGCCATTGCGAGCGGCGCGGATTTTCATGCCGCCGCATACCTGGCAAATTGCGCCGCCGGCATAGTCGTTGGGGAGTTTGGTTGTGCGACGATTACAGCCGAGCGGTTACTCCCGGCGGTTTTAGAGTCAGAGTTCGGAGCAGAACGCTCTCATCAGGTTCTCTAACCTCAAGAATTGCGGCCGGAGCGGGCCTCAGGCTACGCCGCGCAATCATCCTTGCTGCTGCCTGAGCACAGCCCCGGAGAAGAAAGATGCACCTGTTCCACCAAATTAAGGTGGGTACTGATACGTAGTACTTGGAACTGTTGTCTAGCCGGCTGCAAAGATGAGGGATTCACAGCTTGTTAACACGTGTTATTCTTATTCCCGAATTCCGCCCGTTATGAGTCTGGTCAACCAGAGCCGAGCAGAGGCTCAGCATGCTCGAGACTTTCCAGCCGTTTTCCGCCTTTCGCAGGAGTTTGTCAGCAAACTTTCTGCGGTGATTCAAAGAATCGATGCCTCTGAACGTGACTCCCCAACGGGCATTACTGGAGTGCTACTGGGTCACCTGGATCACGATTTGATCCTTGTGCAAACGTTTAGGCCATTCACCTTCTATGATCAGCAAAACGGACATTTGGTACCTGGTAATTACCTGGATGCAGCCTTAGAACGTTTGCTCGCTCGTTCGAAAAGCGAGTCGGAACTTGCATCGCCGCCCGAGCTGATCGGCTGGTTTTGTCTTCGTGCTGGCCAGCGGAATGGACTCTTAGATACCGATATTGCCCTCCACAACCGACTTTTCGCGCGGCCCACCGATCTGGCCCTGTTCTTGAGGCCGGAAAAGCACGAGAGCGTGTCGGCCGATTTCTACGCCAGATCGGCAAACGGAGTGTTATCGCGTGAAGAGCACCGCTACGGCTCCGTTACATTGAACGGCGAAAGCGTCGCGAAGCCGATTGACGTGATGCTGTCGGAAAAGACGGTGACCACTACTCCTGCACCCCAGGCTTCTCTCTCCTTAAGTCGGAGCGAGAGCAGCCCTAGCCAACTATCCCCTAAAGAAAGAGTTCGCAGGCTAACGCATGAAGGTGTTTTGTCACCTTTTGCTAAAGCGTCGCCGTTCGACCGGAAAAAACTTTCCTGGATCTCAGCGTTGCTGATTTTTGCGATCAGTGGGGGTTGCACCTTTGCATGGATGTATATGCGTACAACCTCTTCAAGGCCCTCCAATGCGCGACGGCTTCTCCCGGCAACTACTTCCACTACGGACCTCGGCATGAAAGTGGAAGGCCAGGGGGATAGATTGCTCGTGACCTGGAACCGTGATATCCCGGCAGTGCACTCCGTAAATTTCGGGATGCTCTTTGTGGATGATGGCCAACAACATCATGAAATCGTCTTGGCGCCGGCCGAAGTGGCAACTGGTTCGGTTTTGTATCGGCCTGCGGCCAACGAAGTGGCCTTTCGGCTGGAACTGATGCAAAAACAGGGTCCCCCCATCACTCAGAGCGTCCGAGTGCTGGATGGCTCGAGCTCTGCGCCTCTGCTTGCAGCCGCTTCCGATTCCAGACCGGAACCGGCCACAGAATTCACAGCCTTACCTGGTGACTCACGTAATCAGCGCGAGCCGACCGCAATAAATGGTCCCGAAGTGTCTTCAGTTCCGGAGTCCGACAGATTTCATCATCCTCCCGCGGCAGGCGCGGACAGAGGTGCGGAGACGCGCGAAACAACTCCGGCTGAAAAGGCCCATTTCCCTTCGGCTGAGCAACCGCCGTCGCGCGCCCTCCCTGATCTCTCCTCATCGAAAATAGCGGAACTCAGGGAAACGAAGCCGGACGGAAACGGTGGACCCAAAGAGCAGGTCCCTTTAACTCCGAGCACTTCCAGTTCGGGAACCAGCAATTCGCCCCAGCCGAAAGACGTAAAGCAACTCGATTCTGATCTCCGGCCAACCGCACAATCAAACCCTGGCCCTCTAATTTCGGATTTGAAACCAGCGTCAAATTCTCCCGAACCTCCAAGGGCGCCAAACATCAAAGCTGCGGTACTTCCAGACGGGATAGAAACGGTTCCGAGCTCTCAGCAAATCGTGGAAATCGAACCGCTGCCAAACATCTCTCTGCCCGAGCCCCCTCCAAAATCTTTAGAATCTGGTTCCCACAAGAGCGCCGCACCGAAACTCGCGTGGAACGACGCACTACCCAAGCCGGTAAAACAGGTCTTACCTAACTTGAATATCCTCGCGTCTTCGTCCGCGAACGGATTTACGCCGATCAAAGTTTCGATCAGGGTCGACGAGTACGGACATGTCACCTCGGTGCGGCCTATGGGGAAGGATGCGAAAAGAAACAAGTTGCTGGCCACGGAGGCTGTCAACGCAGCTAAGCAGTGGACTTTCGAACCCAAGAAGAACCACGACAAAAATGTTCCTTGCGATTTTGTGATGGTATTCCGGTTCAACAGCGCCCCTCATTAACGCGAGCCGTCGCACGGCGGCTTTCAAAGCAGGTTTCTCAGAATGGCCGAGTTTCGCTCGCCCTACGACTTCATCGTTCAGTGTTTGGCCGCCAGTTCCGGCCACACGACAGAAGATTTGCGGCACGACATCCATGATTCCCGCCTGGACTGGGAGGCCATAATCCAGACCGCCAATGCGGAAATGGTGCTCCCGGCCTTATGCGCAAGAATTCAGGACTTGGGGTTAACGCCGGACTTGCCGGCAGACATCTCTGAATTCTTCCTCGGCGTCCAGGAACTCAATCGCGAACGCAACCAGCAGATTATTTCAGAAACGATAAGAATCGCCCGCCTCTTGAATGAAATCGGTATCGAACCAGTTGTGCTCAAGGGTGCCGCTTATCTGCTGGCAGGAGTTTACAAGGACCTTTCGGCAAGGTTCATCGGAGACCTTGATCTTCTCTTACCTGCTTCAATGTTGACGAAAGCGGTAGAAGTTTTGGCCAACGATGGGTATGTAGCCGGAGAGGTCAACTTTGGACATCACTATTTCCCGCTTCGGAGGCAACAAGAAGTCTGGGTTGAACTCCATCACAGCCTTGGCGGCGGAACCTCTAGATCAATTCTTCCGGCGCCGGAAATGCTGAAAAATTCGATTTCCCGTGATTTCGATGGCGCGCGGCTCCGTGTGCCGTCCCCTAACGACCTCGTCATCCACCATGTTTTGCACGCCCAGATTCACCAGGCTCATTCGGAAGGAATTTGGCCAACCCTTCGAACCGTTTACGACCTTGTCTGTCTGCAGAACCGATTTGAGCGCGCTATTGACTGGACCTCAATCGCACAGCAATTCCGGGTGAACAGACGAGAAGGAGCTCTCGCAGCACACCTGCTCCTTTGCGAAGAAGTTCTCGGGATGAAAAAGCCCATCCCAATCCGGAAGACAGTACTCTTTCAGTTACGCTGGCAACACATCAAGATGCTCAGAAGATTTCCCGCCGTGCGCCGGATGGACCCTCTGTATCTGTTTTCAAGATTTGTCATTACTCGGGCACGCAGGTTCGGAAATCTTCTACGAATTGCTGCCGGGCGCAAATATCTTCTCAGGACGCCATTCAGGGCCAGTTTTTACCTCCACCGGATGCATGAATTGCTGCGTATTTTCCGCGCGGCAACCGCCCCGCCCCACGCGAGCGAGAGGTCGGGCGCTGCCTCCGAAGACGTGAATCAATGAGTGAGACCCGGAACCGTATGCCTGCTTACGTCGTGTTTCCTGGGGAGAGTACTGATAGGACTTTCCTGTAGCTCCGGCTTCTGTTATGATCGACCAAGTTGAAAAAACGGAGGACCATAGTGCTTCTTTCCAATCTCAAAAGACTATCGAACCTGACAGCGATTCTGGTTGCGGCCCCTTTGCTTTGCTTGCCTGCAGCCGTACAGGTCAACGGGACCTGCGAAGTGGGAACTTGTGCCACTCCCGGCACTCTGAACTCGGGTGATAGCGTCCCGAGCACGCCATTCAGCTTTGTCTTTACCTTTGCAGATACCGACAAGTACTTTGTGAATGGCGACTACTCCGCTTCCTACACCGGCGGCGCTACGCACATCGCGTTCACTGCGAATGCAAATTATATCGGGAACTCTACCAACACAACTTCTGGCCATGATACGTTAACCATCGACCTGCTTCAGGATTACAATTTCACTACCGGTAGTCCGGACGGCACATATCATAGCCACGCAAAACTGAACGTTCCAGGTTCGGCCGCGGCAGGCAGCTTTGCGGAAGCCCAGGTCTTCTACGATGGCCAAAGCACCGGATTAATGGGTCCCTATTCTGGCCCGGGAACAAAAGACTTTTTCACAAGCAAGACCCTGTCTGGCCTTACAAACCCCATCGACGTCGACTTTCAGTACGTCTTCAACTTCGCTGCAGGTACCACCGCCATCCCTGAACCTACAGAAGCCGGTTTATTCGCGCTGGGTCTGATTGGGCTCGCCATTCCGGCAGTTCTGCGCCGCAGGCGGAACCGAGCTGCCGAGGCCCGGTAATTTCATCTGCCCTTAACGGACATTCGGTAAACTTATAACTGGTCTCAGTATTAACAATAAAAAGGAGCGCTTTCGTGGATCAAAAAGTGAATCAAAGCCAAAGCAACGTCCCTGAAAACCAGGATCTCGAAAATCGACGCGATGTCGTTCGCAGGCTCGGGAAGTACGCGGTCTACGCCGCTCCATTTACACTGCTTTCCAAGGCAAGTGCGATTGGTGGAACCGGTAGTTCGAGTGGCCCTTCTAGAGCCAAGCCCAAGCATTAAATTAGCGACACCGTCGGATTCACGATTCTTGTCATAGTGGAGCTTTTTAGAAGATACCTTCAAAAAAGCTCTACCGCCGGGCGGACATCCCTTCTCTTTTAAATCTGGCTGAAGCGATATGGGAATACCCGGTCGCTGATTTCCTTGTTCTAGTCCGCTCGGATTCGCCCGGCCTTTATATCCTGAATCCGACAGCCCGCGACGCTTGGCGCCTCCTCCGATCCAACCAGCCACTTGATCGGGCAGCTGCTGAGTTCGCGGCGCAATATGGCATTCCCGTTCCCCAAGCCGCTGGCGACTTAGAGACAACTTGGACGCAATGGCAACAGACGCTGTTTGCGCCTGCCCCGTTGTCCACCCCCGAAGCAGTTCCCCTCTCACCCCCCACCGATCTAACTCCCGCCACCTTTGCCCGGGACTACCGCCTGCACGGCAAGAACATTCGGGTCATTCTCCATCATCCAGACCTGATCAGCGACATCGCTCCACGTCTCGAGCCCTTGCTCGCAGATAACGGCTCTGAGCCGATCGCGACGCTGCAAGCCACTGCAACGGAGGACGGTTTTCACGTCTTTTCCGGCTCGAACTGGGTGGCAACGGAAGATCAGCCGAGCGGAGCGCGCATCGTCTTGCTCCAGGAATTTGCCCGAAGCGCCCAGGACAATCCGGACTGGCCCGTCATTTTACACGCGGGAGCGTGTGGTTCCACGGATCAGTGCGTTCTGTTCCCGGCTGCATCGCAATCCGGCAAAACGACCTTGGCCGCCGCGCTCATGCACGCCGGCCTGATGTTCTATACGGATGATTCCGCGCCTCTCGAAGCCGGAAAGTTCGCCGTGCCGGTCATGCCCTTCTCTTTAATGATTCGGGAAGGAAGCTGGCCGGTCCTGCTTCCCCGTTTTCCCGAATTGGCAAAATCGCCGATCCTATCCCACTGGGGACAAAACGTTCGATTTCTGTCCCCGCGTAATCGGGACTACACCGGTTCGGCTAAAGTATCGGCAATCGTGTTCAGCCGCTTTGAGCGAGGTGCCACTACATCGCTCCAACCGGTGGATGCGTTCGAAACGCTAGTAGCGCTCGAAGCGAGCGGTATCTGGGTGAGGCATTGCCGAAACAGTATTGGAAAATTCCTGCAATGGATCGAAGCCCTGCCATCCTACCGCCTAACATATTCCGACCTGGATGACGCTGTCGCAACGGTACGCCGTCTATTGGGTGTCCAAAGGTGATATCCAAACCGTCGGATCATCAATCGCAGATCGCAGTTTCGTGTAAGTGGATGCCGGAATTCGGCCCTTCGGGCAAAAAGTGTTACCTATGTCTTCGGAACAATTTGGGCGTCGCTGCGGCCGTTGAGCAGCGAAAATCCCAAAGGCGAAAGTTCTGCTCTAGTGTGCGCTCTTGCGGAAAGCCAACACGGCTCTTTCATGTTCAGCCAGAGTGGATGAAAACTGGTGCGAGCCGGAACCATCCGGCTTCGCGACGAAGTAGAGATAATCTGCCGAGGCTGGGTGCAGAGCTGCTTTGAGCGACGAAGTTCCCGGATTCGCGATCGGTCCCGGTGGAAGACCGGGGTGCGCGTAGGTATTGTACGGGTTCGCGCTGGCCAGATCCGATTTGTGGATCACGCCGCGATAGCGATTCTCGAGCAGGGCCGCATACACGGTCGTCGGATCACACTGGAGCGGCATATTCAATTGCAAACGGTTGGTGAACACCGCAGCCACCATCGGCCGCTCCAGCGCAATTGCAGTTTCCTTCTCGATGAGCGATGCGAGCGTAACAATCTTATGGGTATTCGCCCTCTGCTCTCTTCCACCGAGCGCGAGCCACTGCTTGCGGAATTCGGCAATCATCAGACTGCAAAGTTGCCTTGCGGTCGTTTTGTGCGTGAGTCGATATGTGGAGGGGAAGAGATAGCCTTCGAGATCCGGCGCTAATGGATCCAGATCGCGGATCGCCGTGGTATCTTTCGCTGCCTCCAAAAATTCATCCGGATCCACCGTGTCGAGTTGCTCGAGCAGGGCTGCAATATCGAAAATGTTGCTGCCTTCCGGTATCGTGAAGTCCTCGTAAAAAACCTCGCCGCGCCGGATCTTGTCGAATACCTGCCAAGGCGTCTGCTCCGAGCCAAAGCGATATTCTCCTGCCTGCAAAGTTGCACGCGGATGAATCATGCGAACGGCAAGAAACGTCCAGGGTGAGCGGACCACGCCTTGATCGGCCAGCTCTTTGGCAATCTGTTTTGATGACATACCTCGTTCGATTTCAACGAAGGTCTCCTCACCGAAGCCTCGGAACGGCCCCAGATACCAGTAGCTCGCGATGCCTCCCCCGGCAATCACGAAAAGCGCAAGCAGGAGGAGCGCGAACAGCAGAACCCGGGCGCGGGCGCCGCGCTTTTTAGCCAAACCGATTCTCCTCTTCCACGGCTTCCGCGTTTCGACGATATTCTAAGTAACTATCTAATAGAAGAACGGCGGCGATGCGGTCAACCGCTTTCTTTCTGTCTTCTAAAGACGCGCCCGCCTCTCTTAAACGACGTTCTGCTTCGGTGGAAGTTAGCCGCTCGTCCCAAAAGATCACGGGCAGCCCGACATGGCGTTGCAACCGCTCGGCAAACTCAGCGGTGTATTGGCTCTGACGGCTTTCGGCGCCGCTCATGTGAAGCGGCTTTCCGATCAACAGAGTTCGCACGCTCCACCGATTGGCGATTTGCTTGAGCTGTTCGAGATCTTCGCGGATCCGGCTGCGCTCGAGCGTTTCGATGCCTTGCGCCGTTATTCCCAGCTCATCGCTGATCGCGAGGCCAATTCGTTTTTTCCCAACGTCCAGCGCGAGGACACGACCATGCGCCGGGGATTCATGGGAGAGCGTCATGTTGGGTATTCGAAGTTATGCAATGTTCAGAGTCGCTCTTATTGAACCCGGAATAAAGCCGAAGCGTGTGACGCGAGATTTACCTTTAGCACATCTGTACTCCCGAGGTCCTTTCGTCCCCATAAGTCGCGCATGTGAAACGATACTCCATTCAGACCGATAGTTTGAAGCGGGAATTCGATCGCCTGCTGCTCGTCATCCAGATTGAAGAGGGCTATGTAGGCTCCTTTTCCCGAGTCGGGCCGCGCAATCCAAATTGTTTTCTTCTCCTCATTCACAACGGGACGACCGCCGTGCGAATGCTGATCGACCGAGATCACCTCTTCATTGGTCAGCAGCGATGTCGTCCCATCATCTAATTGCGTGAGATTGCTTCCGGCAATCAGCGGGGAGCGAAAGACGACCCACAATGTCATGAGCGTCTTCTGCTCGTCTTGCGTAAAGTCGCTCTTACGCGCTTTGCCCTGACCCGGCCTGGGTCCAATATATCCGAGCGGCAGCATATCCGCATCCGGCCAATGGCCCGACTCTACAAAAGGCGCCCACTTCGCAGTTAACTGAAACTGCCCCAGCAATCCTTGCGACCAGTCTTGCTTCGGCCATTGTTTCCAGTGATCCCAAATATCACCGGAGATACGCCACATTTGGGCATACTTTCGCAAATCATCGACTTTATCGACTGGTGCGGGACCCGGCGACAAGCTCAGTACAATTGGCCGGTTAGTCTTGCGGAGTGCGTCGCTAAACATTCGGATCTCATCGCCCAGATAGGGAGAAGCGATGCAATCGACCTTAACGAAATCCAGACCCCACCCGGCGTAGAGCGCCGCAAGCGAATCGTAATAGGCTTGTCCGGCAGCGTTGTTTTTGATGCCGTAATTATCGGCGTTCCACGCGCATGTGTCCGATTTGTTCGCCGCATCGGAGGCTCGATATTCGGATCCCGCAATCGGCAGGTTCTTTTGAACAGCTTCGCGAGGGATGCCGCGAATAATATGGATTCCGAATTTCAACTTGCGCGCATGGGCCCATTGCGCGAGCTTGCTGAAGCCCGCATTCGCTGCCGCAAGTGGAAAACGGTTCGGCGCCGGAGTATAGCGGCCCTGTGCGTCCATGGCGAAATGGAACTCGCCCGGCTTGGCTTCGGGATTCTCGAGATACCACCCCTCATCCACCACCGCGTACTCCCAGCCGTAACGCCGAAGATGTTGAGCCATCCAGTCCGCGTTCGCTTCGAATTCGTTCTGAGTGACGGAGAGACCGTAGGAGTCCCAACTATTCCACCCCATCGGCGGAGATGGCGCGAGCGGAGTATTCTGGCCTTGGGTTCTGATGAGCGTAACCGCCAACGCCACTGCTGCCACGGCCGCTATTCGGAAACTGCCGAGATAGTGATGAGATTTTTTGTGCTGCATTCGATGTTTGACCATTTTAGATCCAATAAAGGATTAGAATAGTCGAACTATGCCGCCGGTCAACGGCTTTGTCGAAACGCAATCCGATCAGCTCGTCTTGGGCGATGAACCTTTTCATATCGCCGGTGCGAACATTTATTATTTCGCGTTCAGCACGGAAGCGGATCAAACCCGATTACTCGATCTCGCCGAAGATTTCGGGCTAAATGTGCTAAGAATTTGGGCATTCAACGACTTCATCAATGTCCCTCCAAATCCGCCAGTCCCTGGTGATTCGGAGGTTTGTTTTCAGTTCCTGAATCCGGGCGCCGCCGCACCTGAGCTGCGCGATGGCCCGTCCGGGCTTGGGCGTCTGGATTCGGCGATCAACCTCGCCGGTGATCGTGGGATCCGGCTCATTCTAACGCTCACGAATTATCATGCGGATTACGGCGGCATGCCGCAGTACCAGCGCTGGCTCGGTCTGCCGAATCTGAATAATTTCTACAGTGACGCACGCGCGAAGACTGCATTTCAGAATTGGGTGCAGGCGATGCTCACGCGCCAAAACGCTCTGACCAACATCTCCTACGCCGATGATCCGACCATTCTCGCGTGGGAAATCGCGAACGAGCCGCGCTGTCCATCCGATCCCTCCGGAACGCAAACGGTGACAGATTGGCTGGCCGAAATGAGCGCTTTCATGCGGCCCCTGGTCCCTCGACAACTGATTGCGGC
>Ga0213875_10001918_pt1 | contig 12881 bp, 25 predicted proteins | sample BarmaccomBMRX_R8_FD_160105 | JGI IMG/M metagenome (GOLD analysis project Ga0213875, IMG submission 160105) | Root-associated microbial communities from Barbacenia macrantha in rupestrian grasslands, the National Park of Serra do Cipo, Brazil - RX_R8 | ecosystem: Host-associated > Plants > Roots... | reverse complement strand
TGCAGGCGGAGCAGTTCAAGCGGTCGAGTCGTTATCTGGCCGCCGGAATGCTTGCGCGCTTAGGTCAGTTCTCCTGCGTCGAGAGATGGACGGCTGGTTGGGCTATTGACGATCCGGCCACCGTTGCGGTGGTCAGGAGCTTGGCCCCGTTCCGCCCGTCGCATGATTGCGCGGAATGGATGTCAAGCGAAGCGCCGGCGAGAGTTATTTGGTAAGGTGCGCGCATACTGGCCCAAGCCGGGCAAGGAGCGAGCTGTATGAGTGCAAGTTCTCCCAGCCTCGACGTCAGTGAGCAGATCGCGCGCATCGATCGCGCCATTGTCGAGCAGGCTAAGCTGGCGGCCGAGGAGCGTAAGCTGGCGGCGGAGCGCATCAAGCTCGAGGCCGAGCAGCTGAAGTTCAATGCCGAAGCTTCGAAGATGTTGCGCGACCGGGCGCTCGCGCCGGCGGCGATGATCATCTCGGCGCTGACCGCAGGGGCCGCGCTGTTCGGGGCTGGAGCTGCGTTCATGAAGTTGTTCGGCGGGTAACGCTGCGAGGCGACGGACGGACCGGCTGTGCCGCGACGGGCGGCGTGCCGCATGGGATGAGCGTCGCCGAGTTCGAGGGATGGGCGCCACCGTTCGAGCTGCAGGATCGTCGTTGGCAACTGGTCGATGGCGAGCCGGTCTGCATGGCGCCGCCCAGCGTCGACCATGGGGCGATCCAGAGCGAGACGGGGCGGCTGATCGCCAATCATCTTGCCGCTGCCCGCCCTGGGTGCCGGGTCATCACCACGCCGGGCATCGTCCCGCGGGTCAAGTCGGACACCAATGAGCGTGTCCCCGATTTGGGTGTAACCTGCGCGCCGATCCGGGCCGAGCGCACTCTGTCGGACCCGCTTCTGCTGATCGAGATCCTCTCGCCGTCCAACGAGGCGGCAACGCGCGCCAACGTTTGGGCCTATGTCAGCCTGCCGACGGTGCGCGAGGTCCTGCTCTTGTCCAGCACGTCGGTTTGCGCCGAACTGCTGCGCCGCGAGGCAGGGGGGGACTGGCCGGAGCTGCCGGAGATCGTCAGCGACGGACAGGTGCTGTCGCTGCGCAGCATCGGCTTCGAGGCCGCATTGCGCAGCCTGTACGCGACCAGCAGCCTGGGTTGAAGACGGCCCCGCCCGGAGTGCGGCGGCAAGGCTGGCGTGCGCAGACCAGGGTTCCGTTGCTGCGATAAGCTCAAGCTTGACGGAACTCGTGCAGGAGCCTAGATAGCCGCCCTCGACTTAACCCGACCCGGTCGGGCCAGTCGCCGCAACAGACCAGCTCATGGCGCCGCCGCCCGCCTTCCGGGCCGCTTAGGTCATGGGCCGTCAACGCATCGCGCGGGCGATCAGCCTCCCGCGCGTGCGTTGTTTTCTGTGACCGGCGATAGGCCCCGACGGCGGGCGAACCGGATAGAAGGACCACACGGGCGTATGCCGACCATCAACCAGCTGATCGCCGCCGGGCGCGAGCCCGCCAGCAAGCGCAACAAGGTGCCGGCGCTGCAGGGCTGCCCGCAGAAGCGGGGCGTGTGCACGCGCGTCTATACGACGACGCCGAAGAAGCCGAACTCGGCGCTGCGCAAGGTGGCCAAGGTGCGGCTGACCAACGGCTACGAGGTGGTGAGCTACATCCCGGGCGAGGGCCACAACCTGCAGGAGCACAGCGTGGTGCTGATCCGCGGCGGCCGCGTCAAGGACCTGCCGGGCGTGCGCTACCACATCCTTCGCGGCGTGCTGGACACCCAGGGCCTGCCGAAGCGCCGCCAGCGCCGCTCGCTCTACGGCGCCAAGCGGCCGAAGTAAGGGGAGGGGGGCATGAGCCGACGCCGCCGCGCGGTCAAGCGCGAGATCCTGCCGGACGCCAAGTTCGGCGACGTGGTGATCAGCCGCTTCATGAACGCGCTGATGTATGACGGCAAGAAGGCCGCGGCCGAGGGCATCGTGTACGTGGCGCTCGACGTGCTGAAGAAGCGCGGCGGCCCGCAGGCCGATCCGGTCCGGCTGTTCCACGAGGCGCTGGACAACGTGAAGCCCGCCGTCGAGGTCCGCTCCCGCCGGGTCGGGGGCGCGACGTACCAGGTGCCGGTCGAGGTCCGGGCGGAGCGGCGCCAGGCGCTGGCGATCCGCTGGATCATCGACAGCGCCCGCAAGCGGGGCGAGCACACCATGGAGGACCGCCTCTCCAACGAGCTGCACGACGCGGTGAACAACCGCGGCTCGGCGGTGAAGAAGCGTGAGGACACCCATCGGATGGCCGAGGCCAACAAGGCCTTCAGCCACTACCGCTGGTAAGAGCAACCCGAGGAGCACCCGCAGCGCGCGGGAGACGGAGACAGGACGATGGCCAAGGCGAAATTCGAGCGCAACAAGCCGCACTGCAACATCGGCACGATCGGTCACGTGGACCATGGCAAGACGTCGCTGACGGCAGCCATTACCAAGGTGCTGGCCAAGACCGGCGGCGCCACCTTTACCGCCTATGACCAGATCGACAAAGCACCCGAGGAGCGCGCCCGCGGCATCACCATCTCGACCGCGCACGTCGAGTATGAGACGGCCAAGCGCCACTACGCGCACGTCGATTGCCCCGGCCACGCCGACTACGTGAAGAACATGATCACCGGCGCCGCCCAGATGGATGGCGCGATCCTGGTGGTCTCGGCCGCCGACGGCCCGATGCCGCAGACCCGCGAGCACATCCTGCTCGCGCGCCAGGTCGGCGTGCCGGCGCTGGTCGTGTTCCTCAACAAGGTCGACATGGTCGACGACCCCGAGCTGCTCGAGCTGGTCGAGATGGAGGTGCGCGAGCTGCTCTCCTCCTACCAGTTCCCCGGCGACGACATCCCGATCATCAAGGGTTCCGCGCTGATGGCGCTCGAGGACAAGAACCCCGAGCTCGGCGAGCAGGCCGTCCTGCAGCTCATGCAGGCGGTCGACGAGTACATCCCGCAGCCGGTCCGTGCGACCGACAAGGCCTTCCTGATGCCGATCGAAGACGTGTTCTCGATCTCCGGCCGCGGCACCGTGGTCACCGGCCGGATCGAGCGCGGCATCGTTAAGGTGGGCGACGAAGTCGAGATCGTCGGCATCCGCCCGACGTCGAAGACGACCGTCACCGGCGTCGAGATGTTCCGCAAGCTGCTCGACAGCGGCGAGGCGGGCGACAACATCGGCGCCCTGCTGCGCGGCACCAAGCGCGAGGATGTCGAGCGCGGCCAGGTCCTGGCCAAGCCCGGCACCATCACGCCGCACACCAAGTTCAAGGCCGAGGCGTACATCCTCACCAAGGAGGAGGGCGGCCGCCACACGCCGTTCTTCACCAACTACCGGCCGCAGTTCTACTTCCGCACGACCGACGTGACGGGCGTGGTGCAGCTTCCGGAAGGCACCGAGATGGTGATGCCCGGCGACAACGTGTCGATGGACGTGGAGCTGATCGCGCCGATCGCCATGGATGACGGGCTGCGCTTCGCCATCCGTGAAGGCGGCCGGACCGTGGGCGCGGGCGTCGTCGCCAGCATCACGCAGTAAGGCTGGGACCGGGTCATGGACAACCAGAACATCCGCATTCGCCTGAAGGCGTATGATCACCGCGTGCTGGACAACAGCACGCGGGAGATCGTGAACACGGCGAAGCGTACGGGTGCGCGGGTCCGTGGGCCGATCCCGCTGCCGACGCATATCGAGCGCTTCACCGTGAACCGCTCGCCGCACATCGACAAGAAGAGCCGCGAGCAGTTCGAGATCCGGACCCATCGCCGTCTCCTCGACATCGTCGAACCCACGCCGCAGACGGTGGACGCGCTGATGAAGCTCGACCTCGCCTCCGGCGTGGACGTCGAAATCAAGCTCTAGGACGAGGGCGATGCGTACCGGGCTGATCGCCAAGAAGCTGGGTATGACCCGGCTGTTCCGCGACGACGGCACCCACGTGCCGGTCACCGTGCTCCATCTCGACCAGGTGCAGGTGGTGGACAACCGCACGCAGGAGCGCGACGGCTATACCGCCGTGCAGCTCGGCTGGGGACGGGCCAAGGTGAAGAACGTCTCGCAGCCGAACAAGGGCCATTACGCCCGCGTGAAGGTCGAGCCGAAGAAGAAGCTGGTCGAGTTCCGGGTGGACGCGAACGCGCTGCTTGAGCCCGGCCAGACGCTGAGTGCCGCGCACTTCCTGGTCGGCCAGAAGGTCGATGTCTGCGGCATCAGCAAGGGCAAGGGCTTCGCCGGCGGCATGAAGCGCTGGAACTTCGCCGGCCTCGAGGCGAGCCACGGCGTTTCCATCAGCCACCGCAGCCACGGCTCCACCGGCAACCGGCAGGATCCCGGCAAGACGTTCAAGAACAAGAAGATGGCCGGCCATCTCGGCCACGAGCGGGTCACCACGCTGAACCTGGAGGTCGCCGGGGTCGACGCCGAGCGCGGCCTGCTGATGCTGCGGGGCGCCGTGCCGGGTGCGAAGGACGGCTACGTGCTGGTGCGCGACGCGATCAAGCGCAAGGCGCCGGAAGGCTTGCCGTTCCCGGCCGCGTTCTTGGCGACCGGCGCGGCCGCCCCAGAGCCGGCAGCAGAGTCGGCGCCCGCAGGGACCGAGGCTTAACATGCAGATCGAGATCAAGACGCTGGACGGCGCATCCGCTGGCTCCGCGGAGCTGCCCGAGGCCCTGTTCGGCGCCAAGGTGCGGCCCGACATCATGGCGCGCGTCATGCAGTGGCAGCTCATGAAGCGCCGCGCCGGCACGCACCGGACGCTCGGCATGGGCGAGGTGCAGGGCACCACCAAGAAGCCCTACAAGCAGAAGGGCACCGGCAACGCCCGCCAGGGCAGCCTGCGTGCGCCGCAGTTCCGCACCGGCGGCCGGGTGCACGGCCCGGTGGTGCGCGACCACGGCTTCGACCTGCCGAAGAAGGTGCGCCGCCTCGGCCTGATCTCCGCGCTGTCGATGAAGCGTGAAGAGGGCAAGCTGGTCGTGCTGGACGGTGTGGCCGGCAACTCCGGCAAGACCCGCGATCTCGCCGCCAAGCTCAAGACGCTCGGCTGGACCAGCGCGCTGGTGGTGGACCGCGCGGTGGACGAAAGCTTCCTGCGCGCCGCGAACAACATCGTCGGCGTCGACGTGCTGCCGACGATCGGCGCCAACGTCTATGACATCGTGCGCCACGACCTGCTGGTGGTGACCACCGCCGGGCTGGAAGGGCTCAAGGAGCGGCTCGCGCCGAACGGCGCCGCCGCCAACGCGCCCAACGGCGAAGCCGTCACCACGCCCAACGACGAAGCCGTCGCGACGGAGGAAGCCCCATGAGCGTCCGTCAGGTGCTCGCGATGCGCAAGCGCGCTGCCACCATGTCGCGCGAGCGGATGTTCGAAATCGTGCGCAGCCCGGTGATCACCGAAAAGGCCACGGGCATGACCGAGCGCAACCAGGTCGCCTTCCGGGTCGCCATCGACGCGAGCAAGCCGGAGATCAAGGCCGCCGTGGAAGGCCTGTTCGGCGTGACCGTGCTCGGCGTCAACACGCTGGTGCAGAAGGGCAAGACCAAGCGTTTCCGCGGCCGGCCGGGCGTGCGCTCGGACGTCAAGAAGGCATACGTGCAGCTCGCCGACGGACAGTCGATCGACATGTCCACCGGGCTCGCCTGAGGCAGACGAACCATGGCACTCAAGCAATTCAACCCGGTCACCGCGAGCCTGCGCGGCACCGTGCTGATCGACCGCAGCGAGCTGTGGAAGGGCAAGCCGGTCAAGCAGCTCACCGAGGGCAAGATCGGCACCGGCGGCCGCAACAACCTCGGCCGCATCACGTCGCGCTTCCGCGGCGGCGGGCACAAGCGCGCCTATCGTTACGTGGATTTCAAGCGCCGCAAATGGGACGTGTCGGCGACGGTCGAGCGTCTCGAATACGACCCGAACCGCTCGGCGTTCATCGCGCTGATCAAGTACGACGACGGCGAGCTGGCGTACATCCTGGCCCCCCAGCGCCTGAAGGCCGGCGACAAGGTCGTGGCCGGCCAGCGCGTGGACATCAAGCCGGGCAACGCCATGCCGATGGCGGCGATGCCGGTCGGCACCATCATCCACAACGTCGAGCTGAAGATCGGCGGCGGCGGCAAGATGGCGCGCGCCGCGGGCTGCTACGCCCAGCTCGTCGGCAAGGACGCCGGCTACGCGCAGATCAAGCTGCAATCCGGCGAGCTGCGCGTCGTGCGCGCCGAGTGCATGGCGACCGTGGGCGCGGTCAGCAACCCCGACCGGCAGAACCAGCACATCGGCAAGGCCGGGCGCTCGCGCTGGCTTGGCTGGCGGCCGCACAACCGCGGCGTGGTGATGAACCCGGTGGACCACCCGCACGGCGGCGGCGAGGGCCGCACCTCCGGCGGCCGGCACCCGGTCACGCCGTGGGGCAAGCCGACCAAGGGCTACAAGACACGCACCAACAAGCGGACCGCGGGCCTCATCATCCGCCGCCGTCCGAAGGGGAAGCATTAAGATGGCGCGTTCCGTATGGAAGGGCCCGTTCGTAGACGGCTACCTGCTCGGCAAGGCGGACAAGTCCCGCAACTCGGGCCGCAACGAGGTGATCAAGACCTGGTCGCGCCGCTCGACCATCCTGCCGCACTTCGTCGGCCTGACCTTCGGCGTCTATAACGGGCACAAGTTCCTGCCCGTGCAGGTCACGGAGAACATGGTGGGCCACAAGCTCGGCGAGTTCTCGCCGACGCGCACCTTCACCGGCCATACCGCCGACAAGAAAGCCAAGCGAGGCTAGCATGAGCAAGCCCAAGCATCCGCGCACGCTGGCCGACACCGAGGCGATGGCGGTGCTGCGCAACGTGCGCACGAGCCCGCAGAAGCTGAACCTGGTGGCCCAGCTCATCCGCAACAAGCCGGCGAGCCAGGCGGTGGCGACGCTCACCTTCAGCAAGCGGCGCATCGCCCAGCAGGTGAGGAAGACGCTGGAGAGCGCCATCGCCAACGCCGAGAACAACCATCAGCTCGACGTCGACCGCCTCGTGGTGAGCCGGGCCGAGGTGGGGCGCTCGATCGTCATGCGCCGCTTCCACGCGCGCGGCCGCGGCCGGGCGTCGCGGATCGAGAAGTGGTTCAGCCATCTGCGCATCGTGGTGTCCGAGCAGACGCAGGACGCCGAGGAAAGGGCGGCCTAATGGGTCACAAAGTCAATCCGATCGGCCTTCGGGTCGGCATCAACCGCACCTGGGACAGCCGCTGGTACGCGGCGAAGGATTACTCGAAGCTGCTGCTCGAGGACCTCAAGCTGCGGACCCATCTGCGCACCAAGCTCTCCGGCGCCGGCGTGTCGCGCGTGGTGATCGAGCGCCCGGCCAAGAAGCCGCGGGTGACGATCTACGCAGCGCGGCCGGGCGTGGTGATCGGCAAGAAGGGCCAGGACATCGAGGTGCTGCGCCGCGATCTGGCCAAGATGGCCAAGGCCGAGGTCAGCCTGAACATCGTCGAGATCCGCAAGCCCGAGATTGACGCGACGCTGGTCGCCGAGAACATCGCCCAGCAGCTGGAGCGCCGCGTGGCCTTCCGCCGCGCCATGAAGCGCGCGATGCAGTCGGCGATGCGGCTCGGCGCGCAGGGCATTCGCATCAACTGCGGCGGCCGGCTCGGCGGCGCCGAGATCGCCCGCGTCGAGTGGTATCGGGAGGGCCGGGTGCCGCTGCACACGTTCCGCGCCGACGTGGATTTCGGCATGGCCACCGCGAAGACGACCTATGGCACTTGCGGCGTGAAGGTCTGGATCTTCAAGGGCGAGATCATGGCGCACGACCCGATGGCGCAGGACCGCCGCGCGGCCGAGCAGGCGCCGCAGCGCTAAGGAAACCCGGACATGCTTTCTCCCAAGCGGACCAAGTTCCGCAAGGCCCATAAGGGCCGCATCCACGGCAACGCCAAAGGCGGCACCAGCCTCGACTTCGGCTCGTTCGGCCTCAAGGCGCTCGAGCCGGAGCGGGTGACCGCGCGCCAGATCGAGGCGGCACGGCGGGCGATCACGCGCTCCATGCGCCGCGCCGGCCGGGTCTGGATCCGCATCTTCCCGGACGTGCCGGTCTCCACCAAGCCGGCCGAGGTGCGCATGGGCTCCGGCAAGGGCAGCCCGGAGTTCTGGGTCTGCCGCGTCAAGCCCGGCCGCATCATGTTCGAAATCGACGGCGTCGCACCCGAGCTGGCGCGCGAAGCGCTCGCCCTCGGCGCGGCGAAGTTGCCGATCCGCACCAAGTTCGTCGCCCGGATCGGAGACCAGTGATGACCAAGCCGGCCGACATGCGCGCCAAGGGCGCGGACAACCTGCCCCAGATGCTGCTCGACCTGCGCAAGGAGCAGTTCAACCTGCGCTTCCAGCGGGCGACGGGGCAATTGGAAGGCGTGGGCCGCGTCCGCGAAGTGCGGCGCGACATCGCGCGCGTCAAAACCATCATGGCCGAGCAGAAGCGTAACGCGTCTGCTTCGGGCCAGCAGGGCTAGAGGAGACGGGCGATGCCGAGGCGCGTCCTGAGCGGGCGGGTGACCAGCGACAAGATGGACAAGACGATCACCGTCTTGGTCGAGCGCCGGGTCATGCATCCGCTCTACAAGAAGTTCATCCGCCGCTCGAAGAAGTATGCGGCGCATGACGAGGCCAACGTCTGCAAGGAAGGCGACGCGGTCCGCATCGAGGAGTGCCGGCCGATCAGCAAGCGCAAGACGTGGCTGCTGATCGAGCGCAACGGCGAGGCGGTCGAGCGGCCGGTGGGGTTCTTCCCGCCGGCGGCGCCGGTCGTGCCGCCGCCGGCCGAGGCGCCGGCGGCGACGGGCGCGGAGGGCTGAGCGATGATCCAGGTCGAATCCAACCTCGAAGTGGCCGACAATTCCGGCGCGCGCCGGGTCCAGTGCATCAAGGTGCTGGGCGGCTCCAAGCGCAAGACCGCCTCGGTCGGCGACGTGATCGTCGTTTCCATCAAGGAGGCGATCCCGCGCGGCAAGGTGAAGAAGGGCGACGTGCACCAGGCGGTGATCGTGCGCACCGCCTTCCCGGTGCGCCGCCCGGACGGCAGCGCCATCCGCTTCGACCGCAACGCCGCCGTGCTGATCAACAAGCAGCAGGAGCCGATCGGCACCCGCATCTTCGGCCCCGTGGTGCGCGAGCTGCGCGGCAAGAAGTTCATGAAGATCATTTCGCTCGCGCCCGAGGTGCTGTGATGGCGGCGCGCATCAGGAAGGGCGACCAGGTCGTCGTCATCACCGGCGCCGACAAGGGCAAGCGCGGCGAGGTGCTCGCGGTCAAGCCGAAGGAGGACCGCGCCGTGGTGCAGGGCGTGAACATCGCCCGCCGGCACCAGAAACCGACCGGGATGGGGCAGCCCGGCGGCATCATCGAGCGGGAGGCGACGATCCACCTCTCCAACATCATGCTGGTCGACCCCAAGACCGACAAGCCGACCCGCGTGGGCTTCCGGGTGCTCGACGACGGCCGCAAGGTCCGCGTCAACCGGTCCACCGGCGACGTGATCGAAAGCTGAGGCCATGAGCGAGACGCGCGAAATGCCGCGGCTGCAGCAGCGCTACGTGGAGGAAATCCGCGGCAAGCTGCAGCACGAATTCAACTACACCAACCCGATGCAGGTGCCCAAGCTCGAGAAGATCGTGCTGAACATGGGCGTGGGCGAAGCGGCGGGCGACCAGAAGAAGCTGGACGCGGCGGTGGCCGAGCTGACCGTGATCGCCGGGCAGAAGGCGGTCAAGACGCTGGCCAAGAAGGCGATCGCCGGCTTCAAGATCCGCGCCGGCCTGGCCATCGGCTGCAAGGTGACGCTGCGCCGTGCGCGGATGTACGAGTTCCTGGACCGGCTGGTGACGATCGCGCTGCCGCGCGTGCGCGACTTCCGCGGCATCCCCGCCGGCCGCGGCTTTGACGGCCGCGGCAACTTCGCCATGGGCGTCAAGGAGCAGATCATCTTCCCGGAGATCGAGTACGACAAGGTGACCGACATCCGCGGCATGGACATCATCTTCGTGACCACGGCCAAGACGAACGACGAAGCCAAGGCGCTGCTGAAGGCCTTCGACGTTCCGTTCGCCGCGTAGGGTGGATAAGCGAAGCGTCATCCACCACCGCCGCATCAACCGGAAAACTACTGCGGCCCCCGCAGCAAGTTCCAAGGAGTAGGACTGAATGGCCAAGACATCAGCCGTGAACCGCAACGCGAAGCGGGAACGCATGGCGGCCCGCGACAAAGCCAAGCGCGCGGCGTTGAAGGCGCAAGTGATGGACCGCGACGCGCCCGTCGAGCAGCGCTTCGAGGCGACTCTGAAACTCGCCCAGCTCCCGCGCAACGGCGCGGCGGTGCGGGTGCGGCTGCGCTGCGCGCTGACCGGGCGCTCGCGCGGCAACTACCGCAAGTTCAAGCTGTCGCGGAACATGCTGCGCGCGCTGGCCTCCTCCGGCCAGTTGCCCGGCATGGTCAAGGCGAGCTGGTAAGGGGATCCGGCCATGTCGATGTCAGACGGGCTCGGTGACATGATCACCCGCATCCGCAACGCCCAGCGCAGCCGGCACGCGACCTGCGTGGCGCCGGCCTCCAAGCTGCGCGCCAACGCGCTCGAGGCGCTCAAGCGCGAGGGCTACATCCGCGGCTATACCGCCGAAGAGGTGCGCCCCGGCGTGAACCAGCTCCGCATCGAGCTGAAATACGCCGAGGGCGAGCCGGTGATCAAAGAGATCACCCGCGTCAGCAAGCCCGGCCGCCGCGTCTATTCCGGGATCAAGGAGCTGCCGCGCGTCTATGCCGGCCTCGGCGTCTCGATCCTGTCCACGCCGCGCGGGGTGCTCTCCGACGGCGAGGCGCGCGCGGCCAATGTGGGCGGCGAAGTGCTGTTCCGCGTGTTCTAGGGGAGGGAGCGATGTCACGAGTCGGCAAATATCCCGTGTCCCTGCCCGCCGGCGTCTCGGTCGCGGTGGCGGACGGCACGCTGTCCGCCAAGGGCAAGCTGGGCGCGCTCAGCATGCCGCTCTCCGACCATGTCGAGGCGTCGGTCGAAGGCAACGCGGTCACCATCACGCCGCGCGGCAACGCGACCCAGGCGCGCATGATGTGGGGCACCACGCGCGCCCTGGTCGCCAGCATGGTCAAGGGCGTCTCCGAGGGCTTCAGCAAGACCATGGAGATCCAGGGCACGGGCTTCCGCGCCGCGGTGCAGGGCAAGAACCTGGTCATGAACCTCGGCTTCTCGCACGACGTGGTCTACCCGGTGCCGGAAGGCATCACCATCACCACCCCGCGCCCGACGGCGATCACCGTCGCCGGCACGGACCGGCGCAAGGTCGGCCAGGTCGCCGCCGAGATCCGGGCGTTCCGCCCGCCCGAGCCGTACAAGGGCAAGGGCGTGCGCTACGACACCGAGCAGATCCGGCGCAAGGAAGGCAAGAAGAAGTAAGATGAGCGGTCCTCAAGACATCCGCCAGCGCCGGCGCGAGCGCCTGCGCTATCAATTGCGCAGGAAGGGGGCGGGCCGTCCCAGGCTCTCCGTCTTCCGCTCCGGCAAGCACATCTACGCGCAGGTGATCGACGACGCCGAGCGGCGGACGCTGGCGGCGGCCTCCAGCCTCGACAAGGGGCTGAAGGCGGAGCTGCGCACCGGCGCCGACAAGGCCGCCGCGGCCGCGGTGGGCAAGCTGGTGGCCGAGCGGGCGATCGCCGCCGGGGTCAGCGCCGTCGTGTTCGACCGCGGCGCCTATCTGTATCACGGCCGGGTCAAGGCCCTGGCCGACGCCGCCCGCGAAGGCGGGCTGGCTTTCTAGGGGTATTCGGGCATGGCACGGGAAGCACGCGAAGGCCGCGGCCGGGACCGCGATCGGGACCGCGACCGCGACGGCGGCGACGAGCTCGTTGACAAGCTGGTCACCATCAACCGCGTGGCCAAGGTGGTCAAAGGCGGCCGGCGCTTCGCCTTTGCCGCGCTGGTCGTCGTCGGCGACCAGAAGGGCCGCGTCGGCTACGGCGCCGGCAAGGCGCGCGAGGTGCCGGAGGCGATCCGCAAGGCCACGGAGCGGGCCAAGCGCGGCCTGATCCGCGTGCCGATGAAGGAGGGCCGCACCCTACACCACGACGTGGAGGGCCTGTTCGGCGCCGGGCACGTCGTGCTGCGCTCGGCCGCGGCCGGCACCGGCATTATCGCGGGCGGGCCGATGCGCGCCGTGTTCGAGACGCTCGGCATCAACGACGTGGTCGCGAAATCGCTCGGCAGCCGCAACCCGCACAACATGGTCAAGGCCACCTTTGCGGCCCTGCAGCGCGTCGGCAGCCCGCGCAGCGTCGCCGCGCGCCGCGGCAAGAAGGTGTCCGACATCCTCGGCAAGCGCGAGAGTGCCCAGCCCGCGCCCGCGGAGGCCGCGCCCGATGTCCGATAAACCGACCGTGCGCGTCACCCAGGTCCGCTCGGGCCTGGGCCGCAAGAAGGACCAGATCCAGACGCTGACCGGGCTGGGCCTGGGCAAGCTGCACCGCACCCGCGAGCTGGAGGACACGCCTTCGGTCCGCGGCATGATCCACCGGGTCAAGCACCTGGTCGTGGTGGAGGAGAGCAAGTGAAGCTCAACGAGATCCGGGACAATCCCGGCGCGCACCTGAAGTCCAAGCGGCTCGGGCGCGGCATCGGCTCCGGCAAGGGCAAGACCTCCGGCAAGGGCGTCAAGGGCCAGAAGGCGCGCGAAGGCGTGGCGCTGAACGGCTTCGAGGGCGGCCAGCTTCCGATCTACCGGCGCCTGCCCAAGCGCGGGTTCCACAACCCGTTCCGCAAGCAATACGCGCCGATCAACCTCGGCACGATCGAGCAGGCGCTGCAATCGGGCAAGCTGACCGCCAA
>Ga0213875_10001917_pt1 | contig 12885 bp, 11 predicted proteins | sample BarmaccomBMRX_R8_FD_160105 | JGI IMG/M metagenome (GOLD analysis project Ga0213875, IMG submission 160105) | Root-associated microbial communities from Barbacenia macrantha in rupestrian grasslands, the National Park of Serra do Cipo, Brazil - RX_R8 | ecosystem: Host-associated > Plants > Roots... | reverse complement strand
GGGGGTGGTGGCGGGAGGGGCGGGGATCTGGTCGGATGGGGGCATGGGCGAGGTGACCCGGCATGCCGGATTGTGGACGCTGGAGCATCGCTTCGCCTCGCCGTGGCACTATCTGCCGGTGGAGGTGCCGGGGGGCGCGTCCTCGCTGCGGGTGGAGCTGCGGTACGCCAGGACAGGGGCGCCTCCCGCGGTGCTTGACCTGGGCTGTCTGAGCCCGGGCGGCTTCCGCGGCTGGTCGGGAAGCGCCCGCGAGTCCTTCGTCATCTCTCCCGCGTCGGCCACGCCCGGGTACCTGCCCGGCGAGCTGGAGCCCGGCCTGTGGCAGATCATGATCGGCCTGCACCAGGTTCCGCCCGAAGGCGTCCGCTACGAGCTGACCGCCGAGACCGCCGGCGTCGCCGGAGGGCCGCTCGCCGAGTCTCCGGCGGCTCCTCCGCCGCCCGGGCAACGGCCGCGGCCGCGGCCGTTGCCCGCCAGCGGCGGCCGCCGCTGGCTGGGCGGGGACCTGCACGCGCACACGCTGCACTCCGACGGTGCCCTGACGGTGCCGGAGCTGGCGCGTTTCGCGGCCGAGCGCGGCCTCGACTACATCGCGGTGACGGACCACAACACGGTCAGCCATCACGCCGAGCTGCCCGTGGCCGCGGGCAGGTACGGGATCACCATGCTTCCGGGGCAGGAGGTGACCACCGGCCTCGGCCACGCCGGCGTGCTCGGCGCCACGGGCTGGATCGACTTCCGGCGCGACCCCGATGACTGGCTCGACGCGGCGAGCCGCGGCGGCGGCCTGATGTCCGTGAACCATCCCATCGGCGGGCAGGCCAGCTGGCTGCGCGCGATGCGGCGCCGGCCGCCGCTGGTGGAGGTCTGGCACTGGAGCTGGCTCGACCTGCGCTGGACGACGCCGCTGGCCTGGTGGCAGGCCTGGGACCCAGCCGCGATCCCGGTCGGCGGGAGCGACTGGCACCGGCCGGGGTCCGACGCGCCGCCCGGATCGCCCACCACCTGGGTGGAGTGCCCGGACGGCGGGCCAGACGCGGTGCTCGACGGCCTCCGCGCAGGGCGCGTGGCGATCTCCGCCAGCAGGGACGGCCCAGTGCTGCTCCGGAGCGGGGAGGAGCTGATCGCGGTCGCGGCCGACGGGCTCACGCTCGCCGGGCCTGACGGCCCGTGCCAGCGGGTACGCGGCGACCTCGCCAGCCTCCCGGGCAAACCCGGATTCCACCGCCTGCTCGACCCGGCCGGCGCGACGCTGGCGCTGACGCCTTAGCCAGGCCTGGTGCCCTACGGCGGGAGGATTCGGTAGCCGGTCAGACGTCACCGGTGCCGCGCCATGACGAGGGCGAGGACAAGCGCGGCGGCCAGCCATACCTCTCCCCGACAGGGATGACCATGGTCCAGTCACGTGAGGAAATCACTTACGTACGTATTGCTCTGGGCGCAACTGTTTGACATGCTTTGGAAGTGTTGTTCCTGGCTTCATCGGCCATGGTCTCGCGCCGCGCTCCCGGGCACGCGCGGTATGCCGACGGCGAGGAGGTGATGACCCACCGCGCGCGTTGCTCATTACCGCGACCGGCCTCTGCCGGTCTCCGGCGCCGGCCGCGGCGCGAACTGCGGCCCGATGGCGATGTGAGGGACCCGGGTGCGCTTGGCGCGCCCGCTGGGGAGCCGTCGTTGCCTTACCCGCCACACCGCGCGCCGGGCCCACCCCTCGCCCGGCGCGGCGCTCCTTCACGGAAAGGAATGCGGATGAGCTCGATGGACAGCAGTGCCCCCAAGAGAGCACCTGAACTGGCCCGCCGCAAGGGCCGGCGGCTCGCCGGGAGAGTCGCGGTCGCCACACTGGCCGCAGGCGCCCTCGTCGGCGTATTCGCCGGGCCCGGTTCGGCCTCCGTGCCGCCCGGCCAGCCAAGCGCGCAGGGCAGCCACTACTGGACGTCGGTATGGCTGCACGGGCACTCGATCAAGGTCCACACGCATGGCCGGTTCGGCAAGGTCCCGCTGCACCGCGGCGGCCGCCTGGCGCTCCAGCAGGGCGGCAACCTGCAGTACAACGGCGGCCCGGTCGCCCACTCACCGGCCGTGTACCTGGACTTCTGGGGCAGCCAGTGGGATTCGGACTCCAACGGAGTCGAGCAGTACATGCAGAGCTTCGTCTCCGGGCTCGGCCAGTCCGGCGACAACTGGTCGACGATCACGTCGCAGTACACGGACAGCTCCGGCCAGGGCCCCGTGTTCGGCGGTTCGGTGCTCGCCGGAACCTGGATCGACGACGGCAGCGCAGCGCCGCAGTCGGCGAGCCAGTCCGACATCGCCGCCGAGGCCGTCACCGCGGCACAGCACTTCGGTGTCTCCGGCGACGACATCCAGGTCATCGTGCTCAGCCCCAGCGGCACGAACCCGGACGGCTTCCCGAACGCCGGGTGGTGCGCCTGGCACGACTACACCTCCTCCGGCGCCGGGAACATCCCGTACACGAACATGCCGTATGTCCTGGATGCCGGATCGAGTTGCGGCGCCAACTCGGTGCAGGGGCCGCTTGACGGCTTCTCGATCGTGGCGGGCCACGAGTACGCCGAGACGCTGACCGACCCCGAGGCGGGCAGCGGCTGGCTGGACGCGCAGGGCTCCGAGATCGGCGACAAGTGCGCCTGGCAGAACCTGTTCGTGCTCAACCTGTCCACCGGCTCCTTCGCCATGCAGCCGCTGTGGAGCAACAACGACAACGGCTGCACGCAGCAAGCACCATGAACTGACTGAGCCCGATCCGCCCGGCGCCGCACCAGGCCGGTCACCGGCCACCGGTGCGGCGCCGGGCCTGCCGCGGGCTCACCGCCCGCCGCGGGTGCCACCTGCCGCACACCGCGAGCGCGCTTGACGCCTACTCGCCGCGCCGCGGCGGGTCCAGGCGGGCGTGCAGGAGGGCACGGTGCGCGGCGACGTCGTCGGCCTGGTCGGGCTGCTCGGGGCACTCACCCGCCGCGACCGCCCGGCGCAGCCGGTCGCGGGCGTCCGCCGGCTCGATCGTCTCGAAGACGACCAGCGGGTCGCTCTCCGCGGCCAGCCACGTCTTCTCCAGCATGCCGTCCGTGTCGCCGACCCACGCGTCCTTGACCTTGCCGCCGCGGCCGTGATCGATCAGCACCGACAGGGCGTGCCGCTTGTCGCCGTAGGCGAAGCTCATCGTCACGGATTCCTGCCGGCCGCCGACGTCGCCGTAATGCCAGCACTCCCCGACCTCCGGCGCGCCGATCGTCCCCGCCCAGCGGGGATCGGGAACGCCCTTGGCCGCGACCCGGTCCGCGGCCCCGGTGGCGGCCGCCCGCAGGCCGGGCGACCCGATCGCGCCGAAGATGCGCAGCAGAGCCAGCGCCTCAGGGGTCGCCGCCTCCTCGGCGGCGGGGACAAGCGCCGTGGTCAGCGTGTCCATGACCGCCTCGGTCTCTTCGGCGGAGCCGGACAGCGCGCCGATCATGTCGGATCCCCAGAGTTCGGCATCCACCGGCTCGTCTACCTGCGACAGGACGTCGTGGGCCTCGCTCAGCACCACGCCGAACGCGTCCGCCGGCTTCAGCGGCGCGAAGAGCTCGTCCATGTCGGGATCGTCGGGATCCATGCCGCGTATTTAAGCACGGCCGGAGGCAAACCGCTGATTGTCGGGGAACAAATGCGAAGGACCCGGCCCCGTACGGACCGGGTCCTTCGCTCCCCTGCCGCCCTTCTCGCGGTGGGTCTCAAGGGCTGAATTTGGGGCTCAGCGGCCGGCACGGACAGTGACTAATTGAAGTAATCGCCGGACCGTGGCGCGGGGTCAGAGCTGGACGACCTTCAGCTGGTCGCCGGAAAGCATCTGCTCATAGGCCCCCAGGTTCACCTCTCCGGCGGAACCCGTGGTGCTGGCGAGCGCAAGGGCGTGCCGCAACCTGTCGGGCCAGGACCAGCCGAGCAGCAGGCCGGGCACGAGGCCGGCCACCAGCGCCCCGCGGGACATGGCGGCGTCCTGCGGCGCGCCCGCGGTCAGCGCGGCGGCCCACTCCCCGTCCCTGGTGACGGCGCGGACGCCGCCGCCAGCCAGCATGGCGACCGCACCGGGCCCCAGCGCGAGCAGTTCCGCCGCCGTGCCGTCGTCCCCCTCCCCGCCGGGGATGACGAGCGCCGGGCGCCGGCGCGCGCCGTACCTGAGCTCCTCACCCCCGGCATCGAGGATGACGGGAACCCCGGCTTCGGCCGCGTAGCTGACGAGTGAACCGTAGATCTCCGGCGGCAGGCCCGTGGGCAGGCTGCCGCACAGCACGATACCGGTCGCGTCGGCGAGCAGCCGCCGGTAGTCGGCCGCGAACCGGCCCAGCTCCTCGGTGGTGACGTACGGCCCGGGCTCGCGGAACCGCAGCACGCGCCCCGTTCCCTCCTCGGTGATCCCGAACACCCGGCGCGATTCCCGGCCGATCATGGTGAAGTCCGCCGCGATCCCGGTCCGCGCCAGATCGGCCCTGATCAGCTCGCCGGAGGTGCCGCCGGCCAGCCCGGTCGCCAGCACGTCGTGCCCGAACTTGTGCAGCACCCGGGCGACGGCCACGCCCCGCCCGCTCGCCAGGTACCGGGCGCGGGACACCTCGCCGACCGAGTCCCAGGACAGGCGGCCGGCCGCGTAGGATACCTCGAGCGCCGCGTTGAGCGTGACGGTTACGATCACGTGCGTAGGCTAGCTCCATGAGCGAGCCAGAGGGTCTCCAAGGTGTCCCGGAGGCGAGCGAAAAAGGGACGGCGTACGGGCAGTATGCCGGGTTCGAGGATCTCGATGCGGAGCGGCTGCGGCGGCGGCGCAGCGAGAAATGGCGCGCCTACCCGCCGGACGTGCTGCCGGCTTTCATCGCGGAGATGGATTACGACCTGGCGGAGCCGGTCCGGGAGGCACTGCGCGCCGCGATCGATCTCGGCGACTGCGGGTACGCGAACCCGGCGGGGCTGAGCGAGGCGTTCGCCCTGTTCTGCGCCGAGCGCGGCGGCTGGGCCGTCGAGACCGGCCGGGTCTTCCTGGTGCCGGACGTGATGGCCGGTGTCGACGCCCTGCTGACCTTGCTGACATCCCCAGGCGACGGCGTGGTGATCAACCCGCCGGTCTATCCGCCGTTCTTTGCGCACATAAGGAACGCGGGGCGGCGCGTCGTCGAGGTGCCCGTGGTTCGCGACGAGGGCCGGTGGACGCTCGACTTCCCCGCGCTGGAGGCCGCCTTCTCCGCCGGGGCGCGCGCTTTCCTGCTGTGCAGCCCGCACAACCCCACCGGGCGCGTGTTCAGCCGGGACGACCTGCTGACGATCGCGGAACTGTCCACGCGGTACGGCGTGGCGGTGCTCTCCGACGAGATCCACGCGCCGCTGACCCTGCCGGGGGCGGAGCACACGCCGTTCGTGTCGCTGGGAGACGAGGCCGGGCGGAACGCGGTGACGCTGGCCTCCGCGTCCAAGGCATTCAACGTCGCCGGCCTCAAGTGCGCCGTCCTGGTGGCCGGCTCGGAGGCGATGCGGCGGCGGCTGTCCCTGCTGCCGGCGTCCTGCCAGTTCGGGGCCGGCCTGCTCGGCGTCGTCGCGTCGATCGCCGCCTGGCGGTCGGGCGGCCCGTGGCTGGACCGGCTGATCGAGCAGCTCGACCGGGTGCGCGGCGAGTTCGGCAAGCTGCTGGCCGAGCGCCTGCCGGAGGCGGTGTACACCCCGCCGGAGGCCGGCTACCTGGCGTGGGTGGACTGCTCCGGACTGGCGCCCGGCCGCGAACCGGGACTCTCCCCCGCGTCCGTGTTTCTCTCCCGCGGGAAGGTCGCCCTCGGCGACGGGCGCGACTTCGGCGCCGTCGGCGAGGGGTTCGTCCGCGTGACGATCGGCACCAGCACCCGCCTGCTGACCGAGATCGCCGACCGCATGGCCGCCGCCGTCCGGGCCTAGCGCCGCCCGGCCGGGCGGGTCAGCGGCGGAAGCAGGCGGTCAGGTGGTCGTTGACGATGCCGCAGGCCTGCATGGTGGCATAGGCGGTGACCGGGCCGGTGAACGTGAAGCCGTGCTTTCTCAGCTCCGCGGACAGGGCCTTGGACGCGTTCGTCGAGGCCGGAACGTCATCGAGCGTCCGGGGCGCAGGCCCCGGGTCGGCGGCGTACCTCCAGACCAGGTCGCTGAGCCCGCCGGGAAGCGCCATCGCGGCGCGGGCGTTCGTGATCACCGCGTTGATCTTGGCGCGGTTCCGGACGATGCCCGGATCGGACATCAGGCGATGCACGTCGTCCGCGGCGAATTCCGCGACCGCCGCCGGGTCGAACCCGGCGAAGGCGGAACGGAAGTTCTCCCGCTTGCGCAGGATCGTCAGCCAGGAAAGGCCCGACTGGAAGGCCTCCAGGCTGAGCCGCTCGAAGATCAGCCGGTCGCCCCGGAGGGGCTGGCCCCACTCGTCGTCGTGATAGGCGAGGTACAGCGGGGCGCTCAGGCTCCACGGGCAGCGCAGCCTGCCGTCCGGGCCTGGGACAGCCTCGCGCGTGCCGTCACTCATCCTGCACGGCCCTCGCGTCCCCGTTGGGGGAGTTCGTGCTGACCGACGACGGTTCCGGCGAGTCTCCGTTGAGGGGGCCGGCTGAAATTTCAGCGGGGGCCACCGGGTGCTGGTCCTCAGCCGCGGCCGCCTCTTCCTGGCGCGCCCGTCCGGCGGACGCCTCGTGCGCGATCTCGGCGGGCGGCCCGTCGCCAGCGGCCGGCGGGACGCCGGCCGCGGCCGGGGAGGCGCTGCGCGTGGCCGGCTGGCCGGCCGCCGCGGTCAGGTCGGTGATCTGCTGCTCCAGGGAAACGATCAGCACGTCACGGTCGCGTATCGCGGTCGCGATCCGGTCCAGCGCCTCGTCGGTGACCTGCGTGTTGTACCCCCACAACGCGGTCGGGGGGCGCAGCAGCACGACATCGGTGGCCGATACCGGCCCCAACTCGAGCGGGGCGTGATCGACCTGCTCATAGGACATCTCGCCGCCGCGGCCGGTGGCGACGAACACGATCCCGGCCACGACGACGATGGCAGCGATCAGCAGAACGACAGGCACATAAGGAATCGTGCCATGTTCCGGGCGGCAAGTCGCACTCGCCAGGCGATCTGTAACGCTCTGTCAGCGAAGGCGGGGTCGGAATGCTCGCGCTTGATGATCTCGACGACTTCGGCCGCGTCATCGGCGACGTGCAGGAGCCCGAGTTCGTCCGGCCCGATGTTGCCCCTGACGAGCATGGTGTCCTTCAGCCACGACAGCAGGCCCGACCAGTAGTCGCTGCCGACCAGCACGATCGGGAACTTCGTGATCTTCCCGGTGGCGACCAGCGTCAGCGCCTCGAACAGCTCGTCCATCGTGCCGAAGCCACCGGGCAGCACCACGAACGCCTGCGAGTACTTGACGAAGACGGTCTTCCTGACGAAGAAGTACCGGAACTCCACGCCGACGTCCACGTAGTCGTTCAGCCCCACCTCGAGCGGCAGCTCGATGCCGAGCCCCACCGACACGCCGCCCGCCTCACTGGCACCCTTGTTGGCCGCCTCCATGATCCCCGGGCCGCCCCCCGTGATCACCGCGTAGCCGGCCGCGGCGAGGCTGCCCGCGATGCCCTCCGCCAGCCGGTACTCGCCGGTGCCGCGCGCGGTCCGCGCCGAGCCGAAGACCGCCACCGCCAGGCCCAGCTCGGCGAGCAGGCCGAAACCCTCGACGAACTCGGCCTGGATGCGCATCACACGCCATGGGTCGGTGTGCACCCAGTCGGCCGGGCCGCGCCGGTCGAGCAGCCGCTGGTCCGTGGTCGTCGCCGGTATCTGCTTGCCGCGCAGGGTCACCGGTCCCTGGCGCCGGACACGGCGATGCGGCTCGGAGTTAAAGGTCATCGTGTACTTACGGTAGCGCGGCGGCGCACGAGGCGGCGTGAACGCTAAGCGTCGACACCGTGATCGCGGAGGATCTCGTTGAGTTCCGCCTTGTCATGGCGGCTGCCTTCCGGCAGCCGCCTGAGGACCAGCAGGCACGGCATGCCGAACTCGCCGCCGGGAAACTTCCGCGGCCGGGTGCCGGCCACGCACACCGACCATGGCGGCACCTCACCGCGCGGCAGTTCCTCCCCGGTTTCCACGTCGATGACGTGCGTGGTCCTGGTGAGGATCGCCCCGGCGCCGAGCACGGCGCCGGCGCCCACCCGCGCGCCGCCGACGACCATGCAGCGCGACCCGACCAGGGCCTCGTCCCCCACGACCACCGGCACCGCCTCCGGCGGCTCGAGCACGCCGCCGATCCCGGCGCCGCCGGACAGGTGGACGTTCTTCCCGATCTGCGCGCCCGAGCCCACGGTCGCCCAGGTGTCCACCATCGTTCCCGAGTCCACGTAGGCCCCGATGTTCACGAACGACGGCATGAGGACCGCGCCGGGGGCGATGTACGAGCCCCATCGCGCGATCGAGCCCGGCAGCGCGCGCACGCCGTCCAGCCGCGTCTTCAGCGGCAGCCGGTCCTGGTAACGGAAGTCGCCCACCTGGGACGTCGCCATCGGCAGCAGGCGGAACGCCAGCAGGATCGCGCGCTTCGCGCGCTCGTCGACCTCCACCGCGCCGGTGGCCGCATCCACCCGCGCGACCCTGGCCGTCCCCGCGTCGAGCGCGTCGATCGCGGAGACGACCTCGGCGCGCGCGGCGGAATCCTCCGGGCCCAGCTCAGACCGGCGCTCCCACAACTCGTCGATCCGCGGCGACAGCGGCGACTTCCCAGACTCGTTCATGGCGAGCGAGCCTACCGAACCCGGCGGCCAGCGCTGCACCCCCGGGCCGCTGGCCACGCCACCTGCCGGGCGCGGGTACCTTCGGATGTTGTGCCGACGACACCTCCGCGGCGGAACCAGGCGGTCGCCTTCACCCAGGTCCCGTACCGGCAGCCACCCGCGCGCCGCCGGCGCGTCCGGTGGTGGGCGGTCTGTCTGCTGACCGTCGTCGCCGTGATGCTGGCCACGGGCGGATACCTGATCTACAACACGTACCGCCACATCGTCGCGCCGCTTCTGGCCACGCCCGGCTGCCAGGCGGGGACCGGCCAGCAGGCCTGGCCGCTGGACAGCGGCCAGGCCGCCGTCGCCGCGACGATCGCCGGCGTCGCCGTCCGCTATCGGCTGCCCAGGGAGGCGGTCACGATCGCGTACGCCACCGCCATGCAGGAATCCAAGATGGAGAACCTGAACTACGGCGACCGTGACTCGGTGGGGATCTTCCAGCAGCGCCCCTCCGAAGGCTGGGGCACCGCCACGCAGCTCGAGGATCCGGTGTACGCGACGACCGTGTTCTTCCGCGCGCTTGTCAAGATCCCCGGCTACACAAGGCTGCCCGTCTACCAGGCCGCCCAGGATGTGCAGCACAGCGCCGACGGCTCCGCCTACCAGGCGTACGCGACGGTCGCCGCCTCGCTCGCCGGCTCCTTCGCCGGCGCCCAGGCGCACGCGGTCACCTGCTGGTACTCACCCGCCAGCCACGGCGCGAACGTGAGAGCGGCCTGGCGGGACATGGCCGCGACGTTCGGCCGGCCGGGGCGGAACCGGGCGCTGGAGGGAATGACCACCGCCCGTTCAGAAAAATCTGCGGTCTTCCGGGTCAGGAGGGCCGACGGGTGGACGGTGGCCAGCTGGCTCGTCACCCACGCGGATTCCTACGGCATCACCCGGCTGCGCTACGGCGGGTACGAGTGGCGGGCCTCGATCTCGGAGACGAGCTGGCAGCGGGAGCCGGGGCCGGCCAGCGCCGGCATCGCCGCCAGCTGACGCCGGAGTCGCGGCGGGCTGACGCCGGCATCGCCGCGGCCCGAAGCCGGTGTCGCCGTCGGCTGACACTCCGGGACGCGGCGGCCGCGACCGAAGCCGGTGCCGCCGTCGGCTGACGCCGGAGTTGCCCGGAGTCGCGGCGGGCTGACGCCGGAGTCGCCGTCGGCTGACACTCCGGGACGCGGCGGCCGCGGAAAACCGCCATACTGTGGTTGCAGGGTTCGGTAAGGAAGAGGAGTTCACACGTGACCTACATCATCGCGCAGCCATGCGTCGATGTGCTTGACAAGGCATGCATCGAAGAGTGCCCGGTGGATTGCATCTACGAGGGCGAGCGCATGCTCTATATTCACCCGGACGAGTGCGTGGACTGCGGGGCCTGCGAGCCGGTGTGCCCGGTCGAGGCGATTTACTACGAGGACGACGTGCCCGACCAGTGGAAGGACTACTACAAGGTCAACGTCGACTTCTTCGAGGAGCTCGGCTCCCCTGGCGGCGCGTCGAAGGTCGGCAAGATCAGCAAGGACCACCCGGTGGTGGCGGCGCTTCCGCCGCAGGCCGCGGAGGAGTGAGCATCGTCCGCCAGCGGCCGACCATGCGAACTTCCGGGAAGCAGAGTGACGCTCGCCGCGCGGCTGCCCGCCTACACGTGGGACAGGCTCGGCCCGCTGCGGGAGAAGGCCAGGGCCTTCCCCGGCGGGCACGTCGACCTGTCCATAGGAACGCCCGTCGACCCGGTGCCGCCGGTCGTGCGCGATGCGCTCGCGGCCGCCGCCAACGCGCCCGGTTACCCGCTCACCGCGGGGACGCCGGAACTGCGCTCGGCGGCCGCCGGGTGGCTCTCGCGCTGCCACGGAGTGGCCGTATCGCCGGAATCCGTGCTGCCGGTGATCGGGACCAAGGAGTTCATCGCCTGGCTTCCGGCGCTGCTCGGAATCGGCCCCGGCGATGTCGTCGTGCACCCGGCGCTCGCGTACCCGACGTACGACATCGGCGCGCGGCTGGCGGGGGCTTCGCCGCTGGCCGCCGACAGCACCGTGGCCGTCGGCCCGGCCCGCGCCCGGCTGTTCTGGGTGAACTCGCCGTCCAACCCCACGGGCCAGGTGCTTCCCGCGGCGCACCTGGCGAAGGTGGTCTCGTGGGCGCGCTCGCGCGGCTGCGTCGTCGCGTCCGACGAGTGCTACATCTCGCTCGGCTGGTCGCAGGAGCCGGTGCCGGTGCTGCACCCGTCCGTGTGCGGGGACTCGCATGAGGGCGTGCTCGCCGTGTACTCGCTGTCCAAGCGGTCCAGCATGGCCGGCTACCGGGCGGGTTTCGTGACCGGGGATCCCGCACTGGTTTCGGATCTGCTCGCGGTTCGCCGGCAGGCGGGGATGATGGTGCCCGCCCCGGTGCAGGCCGCGATGGCCGCGGCGCTCAGCGACGACGCGCACGCCGAGGCGCAGCGCGCCCTGTACGGCGCACGGCGGTCCGCGCTGCGCTCGGCTCTGGAGGCCGCGGGCTGGACGGTCGACCACTCCGAGGCGGGCCTGTACCTGTGGGCGACGCACCCGGAGCACGACTGCTGGTCGGCCGCGTCGCTGCTGGCGTCGCGGTGCGGCATCCTGGTGGCGCCCGGCGAGCTCTACGGCCCGGGCGGCGGGCGGCACGTCCGGGTGGCGCTGACCGCGACCGACGAGCAGGCCGAGGCCGCCGCGAAGCGGCTGCACGCCCTCGCGGGGTAAGCGGGGTAAGCGGGGTAAGCCGCAGCAGCGGCGCGGCGGATCTGGGTGCGATCCGCGCTGCTGTGACGACGCGGATTGCACCCAGACACGGCAACAGTCACGCACAGCGCATCAGCTTTGCAACAGTCACGCACAGCGCATCAGCTTTGCGTCAGGTCCTGGAGGATCACGCCGCCGCGGGTGGTGATCGTTCGCTGGTAGGTATCACCATCCCCGGTGGCGGTGATGGTGCCGGTTGTGGCGCCGCTGGTGATGGTGGGGACGCTGTTGTCCTCCTCCAGGGCGCCGTAGCCGATGATGCTCTCGGAGAGGCTGGTCCGGTAGCCGTCCGCGTCGCCGTGCTGCGTGGCCGCGTCGCCGTGCTGCGTGGCCACGTCGGTGAGCTGCTGGCTGACCGAGGCGGGCAGGAAGAAGTCCGCTCCGCCCGCGCTGGTCAGGTAGCCGTTCGGCGCGTCGATCGTCCAGCTCGCCGCGTCGTCCCTGGTGACCCGCGTGTCGGGGCCGCTGACGGTCTGCGAGCCCGTGGACGTCTGCTCCTGGTGAACCCACTGGTAACACGGTCCGGAGCAGGACGGGTTGATGTACGACTGGTCGTTGCCGAACTGGAGGCTCTGGCTGAGCGTGTCGGTCCAGGTGCGGCCGCCCTGCGTGACGGTGCCGGAGATCCGGTAGGCCGCGCTGGCCGACTCGCTGGAGACCGGCTTGCTGGAGTCGCCCAGGGCGTTGCCGGTGGTGACCTGCGACGTGTGGGGGAACGAGAGCGTGTCGGAGGTGGGGCCGCCGGTGACCGCCGCGCCGCCCGCGGTCAGCAGCAGCGATCCGCCCGCCAGCCAGTACCCGGCGTTGCCCGCCACGGTGAGGCTGATCGTGTGGCTGCCGGCGGCGCTCAGCAGCCCGGCGAACGGGGTGAGGTCCAGCCGGTAGGACGGGATGTCCATGGTGTGGATGCCGGTGAGCGGCCGCCAGATAAGCGGGTTCACGCCCCCGGTGTAGACGTAGGGGAACGGCCACACCGCGCCGGCCGGCCGGCCGTCGACCGACACCTCGATCTCGCGGAAGGCGGGCGTCAGCGACCACCAGAACTCGTCGGCCGACTGCCCCACCGCGTACAGGTCCAGGGTGGCCGTCGTGACGTTGTCCGGGAGTGTCACGGTGGCCGACAGGGTCTGCCCCGTGTTCACCGTGGCGAAGTCATTGCTGCCGCCCGCGGGCAGCAGCGGGACGACCTGGCTCGGGACGCCCGGGCGCTGGGCGGGCGCGGCCGGGCCGGTCTCGCCGATCGCGTCGCCGGCCAGCGCCGGTGCCGCCAGGCTCGCCGTCCGCGCCGCACGGAACCCGCCGCCCGCCGGGTAGAAGAGCA
>Ga0213875_10001916_pt1 | contig 12887 bp, 14 predicted proteins | sample BarmaccomBMRX_R8_FD_160105 | JGI IMG/M metagenome (GOLD analysis project Ga0213875, IMG submission 160105) | Root-associated microbial communities from Barbacenia macrantha in rupestrian grasslands, the National Park of Serra do Cipo, Brazil - RX_R8 | ecosystem: Host-associated > Plants > Roots... | reverse complement strand
CAGTACGTTGTCCGTTGACCCCGGCCAGGTCAGCGAGCACTCCGACAGCAAGAACACACGCAACTGGGACAGCCTGCGCCAGGTCATCCTGATGACCGAGCTGGAGCGCATCTACAACATCGAGTTTGAGTTCGAGCAGATCAACGATGCGACCTCCGTCAGCCGGATCCGCGCTTTCCTCGAGCAGAAGGGCGTCGCGGCCGCCTGAGCGGCTGGCGGCGCCCGGCCAGCGGCGGGGCGGCGCGCGGACGCGCCCGAGAGTGGATCAGTGAGCGACGCGGCGAGCGCATCCGACACGATCGCGCGGATCGAGTTCACGGAGACCGGCAACAGCGGCCCGTGCAAGCGGTTCGGCTGGTCGCATGAGGAGGAGGAGCACACCTGGACGATCGGCCGCTGCGCCGAGCTGGTCGTGCCGCTGCCGCCGGGCGAGCGCTACCTGCGCCTCGATGTCAGCCTCGTCCCCTTCGTCCACCCGCCGCGCCTGGCGGAGCAGCGCCTGAGGATCGAGATCAACGGCCGCGCACTGCGCGAGCTGGCGCTGGACGGGCAGGACATCGTCAGCGTCGACATCGACGTCGGCCAGCTTGCCGATCCGGATGCGCTCTGCCTGGTGTTCAACCAGCCGGACGCCGCCAGCCCGCGCTCGCTGGGGCTGTCGGCCGATGGGCGGGTGCTCGGCTTCGGCTTTCAGTGGCTGCGCGTGCGTCGGGTGCAGCAGCTCGGCGCGTCGCCGTTCGAGCCGCGGACGCTGGCCTCCGGCGGCAGCGTTGCGCGGGCCGGCGCCCAGGGAAGCGAGCCGGGGAGCGTCATCGTGCTCGGGGATCTGCAGGCGCGGGAGGTGCAGGAGATCGCGGCGCGGATTCCCTCGTTCGAGCGCAGCTTCGCGTTCACCTGGATGGCCCCGGCGGAAACCGGCACGAGCGCGCAGGCCGCGGCGCTGCGCGAAGCGGCGAACCTGAGTGCCGTGTGGTGCCAGCTCGTCCCCGGCAGGCCCGAGCCGTCGCTGCTGGACCTGGTGCCGGAGGGCGTGCCCACGGTCACCTTCCCGCGCCTGACGATGCCCGTGCTCTGGCCCTTCGATGGCCCCGACCGGCGGCTGGTGCCCGAACCCGCCTATCCGGACGGGCGCTACGTGTTCGGCGACACCGTGGCCGCCGGGCTGGCGGACGCCGCGGGCACCGACGACGAGCTATTCGCCGAATATCTACGCCGCAGCGCCGAGCAGTGCCCGAATGTCGACGCCGCGCTGGAAGAATACGCGGAGATGCTGGGCGAGGCGGATCGGCGCTGCACGATCCGGGTGGCCGAACTGATACTCGACCAGTTCCACGAGGTGAAGCTGTTCCACAATTACGAGGACCCGACCGGCGTGCTGCTGCGCCACATCGCGACCCGCGCGATCATCCAATCGGGCCTGTACCGGGAGTTCGGCCTGGCGACCGTGCTGCGCGAGCTGAGCGAACTGACCCAGGGCTACCAAGGGTTGTTTCAGAACCAGGTGCCCATCAACCCGATCGTTGCCCAGCGCTACGGTCTGCGCTGGTACGACCCGGCCGCGCGCTACCGCTACACCTATAACAAATGGACGGTCCGCGATTACACTCTGCAGTACATCCGCTGGCGTCCCTGGTGCTTTTAGAGCGTCATCGGCACGATCAGCGTCGGCAAAGGGGCGAATAACGCATAAGAGCCCAGGCGGCGACCGGTGCGCCCGTGTGCGCCGGTCATGGCCTGGAACGGGGGGAAAAGCGGTTTGCGATCAGGCGTGCTGATCTATTCGAACTGCCAGGGCGAGGAACTCCATCGCTTGGCGACGCGCATCCAGAGCCTGCAGCAGCGCTTCGAGTTCAAGCTCATCCTGTATCACGCGCTCGGTGAGTCGGAGGCGCACTGGCGACCCTACGGCGAGGCGTTCATGCGCAACGTCGACATCGTCTGGGAGCAGATCGGGCCCGACTATGTTGAGGAGCGCGCCGAGTTCCATGCCCGCAGGCCGGCGGGCGCCCGCGTCATCACCTTTCCATCCTTCTCGATGCTCTCGCTGTGGCCGCTCGCCGGCAGCGACCCACGCACCCGGCGCGAGCCGCGCTACCCGGACGGGCGCTATCTCCAGCCGGACTTCGTCGCCGCCGAGCTTGGCGTCGACCCGGACATCCTCGCGGGCAGCGACGACGCCATTTTCCAGCGCTACATGGCGATCTCGGCCGAGCGGATGCCCAACCTCGACCGGCGGCTCGGGCTCGACGTCGCAAAATGGCGCCAGCGGGATTCACAGTCGGACATTCCGGTCACGGACTTCCTGATGGACCGGTTCCGCCGATGCCAGCTGTTCCACGGGCTCGACCACCTGACCGGCGAGCCGCTCGGCGTCATCCTCAAGGGGCTCTGCGAGCGCACGTTTGCCGGCCTCGCGGATCTCGACCGGATCAACCAGGACATCGAGGCGATGCTGGAGTTCTATGTCGGCGCCGACTACCTGCAGACGCCGGTACATCCGCAGGTCGCCCGGCATTTCGGCCTCGAATGGTACGACCCGCAGGCCACCTACCGCTATTATGCGAACGAGTGGACCTATCGCGACTACATCGTGCGCCTGGTGCGCAACGCGCCCTATTGCCAGTGAGCGACGGGCTCGGGCTGCGCGTCCGGCGCGGGGACGGCGGGGTCGGGCGCGGTCCATAGGCGCCAGGCGGCGGCGCAGAGCGTCGCCCAGCCGCTGAAGGAGATGTTCGCACTGGCGTTCTCGACCGGCGCCAGGCGGTCGATGTAGCCCATCAGTAGCCCGTCCTCGACCTGCTCGACCGTGCCGGCCGGGTGCACGGGGTCGCCGACATCCACCCAGAGCAGCGTGTTCGGCCCGAAGTCGCGCAGCGCCCGGTGCAGCCGGCGGATCTCCTGCTCGGGCGTCGGGTTCTGGCGCTTGAAGACGAGGATGCGGCTCGCACCCATCAGCGTGTCGAGGAACCGCTGCTTGAGGAATTGCGTGCGCCGGCATTGGAGCTCGCGCAGGCGGCGCTGCTCCACCTGGTTTTCGCGGATCCAGGTGTGGTTCTTGAAGCCGTAGCGCTTGTCATGCACGAAGTATTCGCCGAGCTGCAGCACCAGGTCGGTGTTCTCCGGCTCGCCCAGCCCTTCGAGCCCGGCCTCGAGCGCGTTGATGAGCATGTAGTGCGGCGTGGTGGCGAACGAAAACAGCGTGGTGTTGCCGACGCCGAAGTGCTTCTGCACGAGCGCGAACTCGCAATCCCAGCCGAGATTCTCGAAGCGCTGCAGCTTCTCCGGCACGGTTGGCTCGGCGAGGCCGGCGGCGAGGGGCGCCGAGCGGTCGGCGGGCAGCGCGGGTGCCGGCGCCGGCGCCGGCGCGCGCAGGCGAAGCAGGCGGATGTTCTCGACCGCGAGGCTGATGCGGCGGTCGTCGCCTTCAGCGAAATGGTCGCGCGGCCGCGTCGCGTCGGGCAGCCGCAGGCTGATCGTCGTGGTGCGGTTGGGACGTATGAGCCCGGGCGGGAGGGCGCACTCCAGGCGCCCGCGCTCGCGCAGCTCGAAGCCGCCGACCACCGCCTCATTGACCACGACCGAGACGCGCTGCGCCGGGAAGAACGCCGGGTGTACTGAGGGGGTGGCCGTGATGACGAGCAGGTAGCTCGCGGCCGGCAGCGATGCCTCGACCGCGAGCTTGCTCTCCTCGCCGATCGTCCAGGTATAGGCGCCTTCCGTGCGCGACCAGCCGCTGAGCATGAACTCGCCGCTGTTGCCGGCGACGCCGAAGTCGATCAGCACGGGAACCGCCTCGACGGTCGCCTCGTCGACCAGGTAACCCCCAACGCAGCCGGGATCGAGCTGCAGGGCGACGGTGCGGACGGGCGCCGCGAAGGCGAGGCGCGCGGCGCCGTCGGTCCAACGCCATCGTCCGGCCTCCGAACCGTACCAGCCCTGGCGCAGCGCGGGATCGTCCAGCGGCACCGTGAAACCGTCGGCGCAAACGCGCGCAACCGGCAGTCCGAGCCGGCGAGCGTCGCTCGACCCCGGCTGGCTGCGCGAGGGAACGCTGGTGCGCGACAGCAGCCAGGCCTCCCGCACGCCTTCCGGCACGAAGAACGCGAAGCGCACGCCATCCGTCTCGGGCCGGATGGTCGCGTCGCCGACCGCGAGGCGGAAATCCGGATCGCTCGTGCTGGCCGGCGGATCGTCCGCGGGCGACGTGCCTGTCTGACTCGACGCGGTCATCGCGTGTGTATGCTCCGGGACATCGCGCCGACGCGCCTGCTGCGTCGCACGAAATGTAACGACAGCCTCCGCCCGCCGCAACGGTCCGCGGCTCGAGCGGATGCAAGTCTTTCGTCTGTCAGTGAATACAGTGCAACCACCGGAAGTATTTCATCAGACGATTTCACATGCAGCCGAGCGGATGGCTGCGAGCGAACCCGTCCGGCACTACCGGCCGCGGAACACCGGGCGCTGCTTGGCCAGGAAGGCGCGGGTGGCGTTGCGGAAATCCTCGGTGTCCGCGAAATCGTTGACCGCGCGCTGCTCCTCGTCGCTGACCGGCAGATCGCCACGCAGCTTTTGAATCGCCGCCTTGTGGAACCGCGCCGAGAGCGGGCTGCCCGTGGCGATGCGGCGCGCCAGCGCCGTCGCCTCGGCCTCGACCTCCGCGTCCGGCACGACACGCGACAGCAGGCCTTTCTCGTACGCCTCGCGGCCATTGAGGATGCGGCCCTCGATCAGCAGTTCGGCGGCTACCCCGCTGCCGGCCAGCTGCAGCACCGGGTCGATCTCCGCATAGGCGTACCAGATGCCGAGGTTGCGCGCGGTGATCCCCAGGCGGATGCCCTCGCCGCCGACCCGGAAGTCGCACATCGTGGCGATGCCGGCACCCCCGCCGATGCAGGCGCCCATGATCATCGCCACCACGGGATGCCGGCACCGCCGGACCGATTGCATGCCGGCGTGCACCGCCTCTCCGTAGCGGTCCTCCTGCTCGCGCGAGCCGCGTTCCCGGGCGAAGGCGCCGATATCCGCCCCGGCGCAGAACGCCTCGCGGCCGGCGCCGCGCAGCACGACGCAGCGCAGGTCGTCTTCGGCAGAGAGGGATTGCATGATCGTCTGCAGCCCTTCCCACATCGACAGGTCGAAGGCGTTGCGCACCTCCGGGCGGTCGAAGGTCACCGTCGCGACGTCGTTGTCGCGGGTGACGGAGAGATGCGGATGGGTCATGGCCGGATGCTCGACGGAGGTTGCGCCGTTGCAGCCTGTCACGACCTCCGGCCGTCGGCCACTGCCATCACGCCTCGTCGAAGGAGGGCCGCAGCGTGACGTGCCGCCAGTGGTGCCAGAGCAGCCGGGCGGCCAGGCCGCGCCAGGGCCGCCAGGCGTCGGCGAGCGCGCGCAACGCGGCCGGAGCGGGCCGGGCGGGCAGCGCCTTGAGGTCGGCGATGGCCGCCGCCAGCGCCAGGTCGCCGGCGGGAAACACGTCCGGGCGCGCCAGCGCGAACAGCAAATAGACCTCGGCCGACCAGCGGCCGAGGCCGCGCACCCCGGCGATCGCGGCGATCGCCGCCTCGTCGTCCATCAGTTCGAGCCCGGCGAGCAGGCCCTCGCCCCAGGCCGCGGCGAGCGCACGGGCATGTGCGATCTTCGGGCGCGACAGGCCGGCGGTGCGCAGCGCCGCGTCCGGGATCGCCAGCAGCGCCGCGGGCTCGAGGGCGCCGGGGATCGCGAGCAGCCGGCGCCAGATCGCCGCCGCCGCCTGGTTGCTGATCTGCTGGCTGACGATCGCCTGGAGCAGGCCGGCCATGCCCGCCGGCCGGGTGCGCCAGGCGAGCGGGCCGGCGGCCGTCTCGATGCGCGCGAGGTCGGCATCGCGCGCGACGAGGCGGTCGAGGGCGACGCGGGCCTCCGGCGGCGGGCGGGGGATGTTCACCCCCCGCTTTTACACGCCCGCCGGTGGCGTCGTCAGCCGAGCCGGCGGAGCCGGCCGGTGCGGCGGTCCATGCTGAAGCGGGCGATCACGTCGCCGCTCTGCGTGGCCACGGCGAAGCTGATCGCGTTGTCCTGGCTTTCCGCGACGTCGGTCACCTTCCAGGTGTGATTGCCGTTCCACAGCAGGAAGGCCTCGGCGATCTTCTGCACGTCGGGCGCGGTCAGCGCCCGGTCGGCCGGGCGGAACAGCAGGGCGAAGGTCATCGCGCCGCCCATCGGGCCATCCATGGGTGGTCCGCCCGCCCCTCGCTCCATCGGCCCCCATCGCCGGTCCCCCATGGGTCCGGGATGCATCCGGTGCATCCAGCCGCCCATCCACGGCGGCGGCGGGGCGGCTTCGGCGGTCGGTGGCGGCGGGGCCCCGGCCGGCGCCGGCGGGGCGCCCTGGGCGGCGGCGTCGCGGACCAGGCTGCCCGCGGTCCCGGCGGCGAGCGCCGTCGCGACCAGGGTGGCTGCCAGGAGTGTCTTGCGCATCGCTGTCTCCTCGTCCTCGTGCGTCGCCGATCCTAGCCGCGTCGCGTTGCCGCGCCGTCTCGCCCGCCGCGACGAATTGCAACGGATTGCAACGTCCCCTCCGCCGCCCGGCGGTCGCGCGTTATCGTTGGCGACATGGAACCGATGCCGCATATCCTGGTCATCGACGACGACCGCGAGATCCGTGACCTGCTGGCCCGCTTCCTGGAAAAGCACCGGCTGCGCGTCACCGCCGCGCGGGACGGGCGCGAGGCGCGCCGCGCCTGGGCGAACGGTCACTTCCATCTGGTCGTGCTCGACCTCATGCTGCCCGGGGAGGGCGGGCTCGATCTGGCGCGCTGGATGCGCAGCCAATCCGACGTGCCGATCGTCATGCTCACCGCCATGGGCGAGGAGACCGACCGCATCATCGGCCTGGAGCTCGGGGCGGACGACTATGTCGCGAAGCCCTTCAACCCGCGCGAGTTGCTGGCGCGCATCCGCGCCGTGCTGCGCCGTGCCGGCGACCCGCAGGACGGGCGCGGTCCCGGGGGCGGATCGGGCCGCGAGCCCGGCCTGCGCACGCTGCGCTTCTCCGGCTGGACGCTGGAGCCGGCGCGCCGCCGGCTGCTCAACCCGGAGGGGGTGGAGGTGGCGCTGACCGGCGGCGAGTACGACCTGCTGACGGCGCTCGCCGACCGCGCCAACCGCGTGCTCACCCGCGACATGCTGCTCGACCTGTTGCGCGGCCGCCAGGCCGGGCCGTTCGACCGGGCGATCGACGTCGCGATCAGCCGGCTGCGCCGCAAGCTCGAGGACGACGGGCGGCACGCCCAGCTGATCAAGACCGTGCGCGGCGGCGGCTATGTGCTGGCCGCGACGGTGGAGCGCGCGTGAGGCTGCGCTTCTGGCCGGCGAGCCTCGGGGGGCGAACCGCGCTGGTGCTGCTGGTCGGGCTCGCCGTCGTGCAGATCGCCGGGCTGGCGATCCACGCGCTCGATCGCATCGACCTGCTGCGCCTGGCCCAGGCGCGCGATCTCGGCGTTCGCGTGATGAGTATCTACCGGGCGGTGGCGATCAGGCCGCCGGAGGCGCGGGCCGCGGCGATCGGCGAGCTCGACCTGCCGCCGGGCACGCAGGTGCGGCTGGAAGCCGACCAGCCGCCCGAGGCGCTGCTGCCGGCGCCGCCGCCGCTCCAGCAGCTGCTTCGCTCCAACATGCGGGTGATCCCGCTGCCGCCGGAGTTGCGCCCGACGCGCATCGCGCTGTTCGGCCATCCCGGCATGGTGGCGGTGGACATGCACCTGCCGGACGGCCCCTGGCTGCACATCCGCACCATGCTGCCGCTGCCGCGCCCCTGGCACTCGCCGTCCTTTCTCGCCGCGTTCCTCGTGATGACGGTTGCGGCGGCGGCGCTGACCATGTGGGCGGTGCGCCGGCTGCTGGCGCCGGTGGCGACCCTGGCCGCCGCCGCCGAGCGGCTGGGCCGCGACGTGAACGCCGATCCGCTGCCGGAGGACGGGCCGACCGAGGTCGCCACCGCCGCCGCCGCGTTCAACACGATGGCCGCGCGCATCCGCCGCTTCGTGCAGGACCGGACCTTCATGCTGACCGCGATCGGCCACGACCTGCGCACGCCGATCACCCGGCTGAAGCTGCGCGCCGAGTTCATGGAGGACGAGGAGCTGCGACGCAAGATGCTGGCCGACCTCGACGAGCTCGAGGCGATGGTGGCGGCGACGCTGACCTTCGGGCGCGATGCCACCAGCACGGAGCCGCTCGCGCCGCTCGATCTCGCGGTGCTGGCGCGCACGGTGCTCGACGAGGCCGCGGATGCGCGGCCGGAGCTGGCGGAGCGGCTGCACTACGAGGGGCCGGAGCACCTGGCCGTGCGGGCGCGCTCGATGTCGCTGAAACGGGCGCTCGCCAACCTGGTGTCCAACGCCATCGCCTATGGCGGCAGCGCGCGCGTGACGCTGAGCCCGCCGCACGAGGGCACGGTGCAGGTCGACATCGAGGATGACGGGCCGGGCATTCCGCCGGCCGAGATGGACCGCATCTTCCAGCCCTTCCACCGGGCCGAGGGCAGCCGCAACCGCGAGACCGGGGGGGTCGGGCTCGGCCTGCCGATCGCGCGCAACATCCTGCGCGCGCATGGCGGCGACGTGACGATCGCCAACCGGCCGATGGGCGGGGCGCGGGCGACGGTGCTGCTGCCCGCCTGAGCTACGCCTCTCGCAGCAGCACTCCGGCGATATCGGCCCATTCCTCGTCCAGGCTGGCCGGAGACATTGCATGGCCGGCGCGGGCGTACCAGTAGCCGGCGTTGGCGAGGTCGCCTTCCTGACGGTGCAGCCAGGCGTGCACCCAGCAGGAGGCGGCGTCTTCGCCCTGCTGGGCGCAGCCATGCGCGCGGTTCCAGTCGCCCTTGGCCGCCCACCACAGCGCCTGCAGCGGCAATCCCACGGCGGGGGGCGTGGCATCGGCGAGGCTGGCGCGGAAAGCGGACAGGTCCATCGCCGGGGCGCTCACCGCGACGGGCAGCGGATCAGCGGGTTGGGGAAGTCGGCGCAGCCCGGGAAGACGATCTCGTTGTCGCCGCGGCGCTGCACGTGCAGCACGTCCGGGCCGTCGCAGCCGAAGCCGGCGGGCGGGGGCGGGGCGGAGAGGCCGAACAGGCCGTTCGACTCCGCGCCGGTGGCGGCGGCCTGGAAGACGAACTCGAAGCCGCCGGCGGTCGCCCGGGCCGTCGTGATCAGCCGCTGCGTGTAAAACTGGTCGGTGAGCACCGCGCGCATCACGAGGTCGCGGGTGAAGATCACCACGGGCTGCGACAGGCAGGCCTCGCCCGAGAGGCCGGAGGGGGCCGGAAACAGCCCTCCCGTCCAGGTGCCGAACAGCCAGGCGTGCGGCGGCTGGGCGCCCTGCGCGCGGGCGCGGCCGCCGCCGTGCGGCACGATCAGCATTGCAAGCAATAGCGCCGCGGCGATCGTTCCGGCGGTTCGGCGCATCCTTCTCCCCCATCCCTGGCGTGCGAGGGCAGGACCATAGCGGCGCCGGCAGAAGGGAACCAGCCCGCGCGATCCCGGCCCGACGCCGCGCGTTGCAGCCGGCATGGACGCACCGGAAACGTTCGTCTTCGCCGATGACGGCGGCATCCCGAACTCGCAGCTGCCGCTGCTGCTCTACCGCGGCGCGCTGCCGGGGGATGCCGCCGCGATCGAGCACGCCTTTGCGGCGAACGGCTGGACCGGCGCCTGGCGCGACGGCATCTATCCGTTCCACCACTTCCACAGCACGGCGCATGAGGTGCTCGGCATTGCCGCCGGATCGGTGCAGGCGGCGCTCGGCGGGCCGCGCGGCACGACGCTGCGGCTGCAGGCCGGCGACGTCGTGGTGATCCCAGCCGGGGTCGGCCACCGCAATCTCGGTGATGATGGGCGGCTGCTGGTGGTCGGCGCCTATCCCGGCGGCGCCGCGTGGGATGTGCGGCGCGGCGATCCAGCCGAGCACGCCGAAGTGCTGCGCAACATCGCTGCGGTGGCGCTGCCGGATGCCGACCCGCTCGGCGGGCCGCAGGGTGCGCTGCCTCGCCTGTGGCGGACCGCCGGAGCGCGGGCTTGAAGGCATCCCGCGGGCCGGCCCAGAATGACGCCGCCGCCAATCCATGATCCCGGTGCAGGATGACGATCGACGCCGGCGCGCTTGACGCGCTGTTCCGCAACGCGCGCACGCACAACAGCTGGACCGAGGCGCCGGTGGAGGACGACACGCTGCGCGAACTCTACGCGCTGCTCTGCCTCGGGCCGACCTCCGCCAACTCCTCGCCGGCGCGCTTCATCTTCGTGCGCACGCGCGAGGGCAAGGAGCGGCTGCGCCCCGCCCTCTCCGCTGGCAACGTCGAGAAGACGATGCGCGCGCCGGTGACGGCGATCGTCGCGTACGACCCAAAATTCTATGACCAGCTGCCGCGGCTGTTTGCCCATGTGGACGCAAAATCCTGGTTCAGCGCCAACGATGCGCTGGCCGAAGAGACGGCGTTCCGCAACGGCACCCTGCAGGGCGGCTACCTGATTCTGGCGGCGCGCGCGCTCGGGCTGGATTGCGGGCCGATGTCCGGCTTCGATCGCGCCAAGGTGGACGAGGCGTTCACCGCGGAATACGGCTGGAAGAGCAATTTTCTCGTCAACATCGGCCACAGCGATGGCGCCGGCCTGCACCCGCGCGGCCCGCGGCTCGATTTCGACGATGCCTGCGTGCTGCTCTGATGCCCCGCTTGCGCTAAGCTTCGCCGTCACCGCCGAGCCAGCACCATGCGCCCTTCCGGACGCGCCGCGGACGCGCTGCGCGACGTCGCTATCCTCCCGGGCTTCGCCCGCCACGCCGAGGGCTCCTGCCTGATCCGCATGGGCGGCACGGAGGTGCTCTGCGCCGCGAGCGCGGAGGGCCGCGTGCCGGGCTTCCTGCGCGGCTCCGGCCAGGGCTGGATCACCGCCGAATACGGCATGCTGCCGCGCGCCACGCATATGCGCGGCGAGCGCGAGGCGGCGCGGGGAAAACAGTCCGGCCGGACCCAGGAAATCCAGCGGCTGATCGGGCGCAGCCTGCGCGCGGTGGTCGATCGCGCGGCCCTCGGCGAGATGACGGTCACGCTCGACTGCGACGTGCTGAACGCCGACGGCGGCACGCGCTGTGCCGCGATCACCGGCGCGTGGGTGGCGCTCAGCCTGGCGCTGCGCCACCTCGTGCGCATGAAGGTGCTGGCGCGTAGCCCGATCGTCGGCCAGGTGGCGGCGGTGTCGTGCGGCCTGGTGGACGGGGCGGCGGTGCTCGACCTCGACTACGCCGAGGATTCGACGGCCGCGGCGGACGCCAACTTCGTGCTGACGGCGGCGACCGGCGAGGCGCCGGGCGGGATCGTCGAGATCCAGGCCACCGCCGAGAAGCGGGCTTTTGCGCCCGCCGAATTTCTCGAACTGCTGCGGCTGGCGCAGGCCGGCACCGCCGCACTCTACGCGACGCAGTTGCGGGCGCTCGAGGGCTGATGGCGCGCCGGCTGGCGGCGGGCGCGCGGCTGGTGCTGGCGAGCCACAATCCCGGCAAGCTGCGCGAAATCGAGGCGCTGCTGCGGCCGCACGCCATCGCCGTTCAGTCCGCGGCGGCACATGGCCTGCCGGAGCCGGCGGAGACCGCGCCGGATTTTCTCGGCAACGCGCGCATCAAGGCGCTCGCGGCCACGGCGGCCGGCCTACCGGCGCTGGCGGATGATTCCGGCTTCTGCGTCGCCGCGCTGGGCGGTGCACCCGGTGTCCTGTCCGCGCGCTGGGCCGGGCCCGACAAGAACTTTTCCCACGCCATCGCGCGCGTGGAGCGCCAGCTCGGCGCCGCGCTGGATCGCCATGCCTGGTTCGTCTGCGTGCTCTGCCTGGCCTGGCCGGACGGCCATACCGAGAGCTTCATGGGGCGGGTGGACGGTGCGGTGGTGTTTCCGCCGCGCGGAACGCGCGGCTTCGGCTATGACCCGATCTTCATGCCCGACGGCTGCACGCAGACGTTCGGCGAAATGGACCCCGCCGCCAAACACGCCGTCAGCCACCGCGCCCGCGCCTTCGCGCAACTGATCGCCGCGTGCTTCGGCTGATCCCTGAGTGCGCCGACGGCTCGACGCCGTGCAGCGTGCCCCTTCCGGGCGTCAGATGTCCTTGGCGCTGTCGCCGCCCGTCACCTCGTACTCCGCCCCGGTTACCATCGCCGCGGCGTCGGAGGCGAGGAACACGGCGGCCGGAGAAATGTCGTCGGGCTGCAGCCAGCCCACCTTCAGCGGCACGGTCGGCGCGCGCACGTCCCACGCCTGCTGCGGCGTCGGCTTCTCCGGCGGCGTCTGCCCGGTTTCCGCCATGCTCTCGCGCAGCCGCGCGGTGTAGCGCGTCAGCGGCGTATCGACGAGCCCTGGGATCACCGCGTTGACGGTGACGTTGTATTGGCCGAGCTCCATCGCTGCCGACTTCATCAGCCCGAGAATGCCCCATTTCGACGCCGAATAGCTCGCCGCGTCTTTCGTGCCGTGCTTGCCCTGCATGGAGGAGAGCACGATGATCCGCCCGTGCTTGCGCGCCACCATCTTCGGCGCAAAGGCGCGAATCGTGTTCGCCGTGCCGTTGAGGTTGTTGTCGATCACGTCGTGCCAGTCGCTGTCCTGCATTTCCAGCAGCGGCTTCCAGCGCTGGATGGCCGCGTCGGCCACAACGATGTCGATCCGACCGTATGCGCCCTCGACGTGATCGGCGGCGGCGCGCAGCGCGGCGATGTCGCGGATGTCGGCACGGATGGCCTCGCCGCGGCGGCCGTAGGCCTCGATCTGGCGCACCGTCTCGGCCAGATCCTCGGGGGTCGCCGGCACTGCGTTGGAGGCCGGGCTCACCGGCCCGGCGATGTCGAGCGCCACCACG
>Ga0213875_10001915_pt1 | contig 12890 bp, 11 predicted proteins | sample BarmaccomBMRX_R8_FD_160105 | JGI IMG/M metagenome (GOLD analysis project Ga0213875, IMG submission 160105) | Root-associated microbial communities from Barbacenia macrantha in rupestrian grasslands, the National Park of Serra do Cipo, Brazil - RX_R8 | ecosystem: Host-associated > Plants > Roots... | reverse complement strand
AATGAGCAGCAGTCGACGCTGATGCGGGCGAATGCGGCGTCCGTTCACCTCGCCGAGCTCGAGCGCAACTCCGATTCGGCCAAGACGCTCTACGCCTCGCTGCTCGACCAGTATAAGCAGAAGCTGGCGTCCCAGGGCACCGAGCAGAGCAAGGCCTATATCGTCGCCTACGCAGCGCCGCCGACAGCGCCGAGCTCGCCCAATCTCCTTGCCTATCTGATCGGCGGGGTTGTCGCCGCCCTGCTCGCGGGCGCTTTGATCGCAACCACGCTCGAGAACATGGAAGGTGGCATGCTCAACCAGGCGATGACCGAGAAGGCCCTCGGAATTCCGGTCCTCGCGGCCGTTCCGGACGTCCGCACGGTCAAGGATGCGCCGCTGAAGCACGGCTCGCCGGGGAGCATCGCCGATCACCTGCTGAGTCATCCGACCGGGGTCTTCGCGGAGTCCCTGCGGTCGGTCCGGACAGGCCTCAACCTTGGCCAGGACGGCCAGACCCGGAAGGTCTTCGCGGTCACCTCCGCGGTCGCGGACGAGGGCAAGACTACGACCACGATGTGCCTCGGGCGATCGGCGGCCGCCGCCGGCACGCGCGTCCTGCTGATCGACTGCGATCTTCGCCGTCACGCTGCGTCGACCTTCTTCGCGCCCGAACCCCGCGCCGGCCTCTACGAGGTGCTGCGCGACGAGGCTCGGCTGAGCGACGCCATCGTCAAGGATCCCGCAACGGGCATGGACGTGCTTCCTGCCACTGCGTCAGCGCATCCGGCGATCGACGTCATCACGTCCCGGGCGATGCGGACCCTGCTTCGGCGGGTCAGCGATTCCTATGACCTGGTGCTGCTCGAAATGCCGCCGATTCTTCCGGTCGCCGAGGCGCGCGTGCTGTGCGCGATGGCGGACGCAACGGTTCTCGTCGTGCGCTGGCGCAAGACTCCGGTCGAGGTGGCGCGCAAGGCGATCGACCTCCTTACCCGGGCCAAGGCGAACCTCGCCGGTGCGGTCCTGAGCCGGGTCAGCCTGAGCTGGACCGCGGTCGGAAGCCTTGGCGACGATGTTTATTATTACCAGAGTTACGCGGCCAAGGCGGCCTGAGGCATTGCTTCACAACGACGTCGAGTCCTCGGAAGCAGACGAACCGGCACTGCTCCGCTCCGAGACGGATCGCGCCGGAGGCAAAAGCGCGCGCGCACCGTCTGGACAGCTGCTGTTTGTCGTCAACTCGCTCGCCGGCGGAGGCGCCGAACGCGTGTTTTCGACGGTTCTCGCCGGGCTTGAGCCGATGCTCCGCCGCTTCGAAGTGCACGTAGCGCTCCTGGACCAGGAGCCAGCCGCTTATTCCCTGCCGGAATGGGTGCACATCCACCAGCTCGACTGCCGCGGCAGTCTCGTCCGCAGCGTCCGCCAATTGTCGGCCCTTGCCGGACGGCTTCGGCCGCAGCTGGTCTTCAGCTTCCTGACGCGGGCGAACGTCGCAGCGGTGGCCGCGGCCAGGCGCGCGCGCTGTCCCGTCGTGATCAGTGAGCGCAACGACACCACCGCGCAACTGTCGCATGGCCGGATGCCGGCGCTTGCCCGTGCGATCGTTCGTCTCGCCTACAAGCGAGCCGACAGCGTGATCGCGGTATCCAGCGGGCTGCACGAGTCCCTGGCCGGCGACTATGGAGTCGATCCCCGCAGGATCACGGTCATCAACAACCCGGTCGACGTCGACGCCATTCGCTCCGCAGGCGAGCAGCCGCCGTCGATCGAGGTCCGGCCCGGCGATGTCGTGATGCTTGCCAGGCTCGAGCCGCAAAAGAACCTGCCGGTCGCCATCCGCGCGTTTGCGGCCAGCGGCGTCGAAGGACGGCTGGTCATCCTCGGCGAAGGATCGCTGCGCCAGGAGCTGCGCGCGATCGGCGATTCGTGCGGTCTCGGCGACCGGCTCGTCATGCCCGGCCATGCCGCCAATCCGTTCGCCGTCCTCTCTCGCGCATCAGTGTTCATGCTGACGTCGCGACACGAGGGCTTTTGCAACTCCCTCGTCGAGGCAATGGCACTCGGCATTCCGGTCCTTGCATCGGATTGCCGGTTCAGCCCGGCGGAAATCCTCGACGTCGAGCGGTCGCCGGGGCCGGGCGAGGTTATCGAGGGCCAGGGCGGCCTGCTGGTCGCCGTCGACGATGTCGAAGCCTTTACGAGCGGCCTGCGAATGCTTGCGGATCCGGGCCTGCGCGCCCGGCTCGGGCGGCTCGGCGAGCAGCGGGTCCAGGCCTTTGCCGCGCCCGCGCAGATCGCCCGCTATGGTGACCTCATCGCACAGGCGCTTGCGTCCGGCGCTCGTCCAGGGAGCAGAGCGGCGTGAACCCGAAAGTCGCCCCGCAAGGCGCAGATTTTGCGGCGCCCGGCCTGCCCATGTCGGTCCAGTTGCCGTTAAGCGTCCTGCTTTTCGTATTGCTTCTGTATGGCCTTCGGAAGGCCGGCAGCACGAGCGCGCGATATGTCGTGTTCGCATGCTGGATGCGGTTCATGCTCTCCTCGTATCATATATACACGTTCAAGCATGTCGTCGGCCCGATCTCTGGCACGGCCCTTGGATCCGCTGGCTTGTTCGTGCTCGGCATCCTGCTGCTGCCGAAGCGGCTGCTTCTTAGCAAGGTGCTGCTGCCCATCTACGTGATCCTGGCGGCCATCGGGATAAGCGCACTGGTCAATCACGTTCTGCTCACCGCGTTCGAACCGATGACCAAGTTCGGCCTCGCGATCGCGCTTGCGATGCATACCTATCGAGCCCTCAGGAACGGCGACCCGAAGAAGTTCGTGCTCAGCCTGCTGGTGAGCTTCGCACCGCTGCTGGTGTTCCAGATATTCTCGATCATCCTGCATGTGCCGAAGGCAAGCGAGGGCGAGGGCAGCGCCGCCTACATCGGCGGCTATTATCACGAGGCGGCATTCTCGATCGCGCTCATCGCCTTGCTGATCATGATCGCGCTGACCCGGGCGATCCCGCGCTGGATCAAGTTTGTCACCATCCCGCTGATCATGCTCAGCATCGTGCTTGCCAATTACCGCACCGCGATCCTGGCGGCCTTTCCGCTGATCATCTACTACACCCTCTACGCGATCAATCGTCCGGTCGACCGCAGGCTGCGCGGCATGATTGCCATCCTTGCCGGCGTCGGTGTCGTCGTCGCGGGTGGCCTCGCACTGATGACGCTGGATCGCTTCAAGGATCTTCAGGTCGTCCTGCAGTCGGGCACATCGCTCATCAAGCCGCCCAGCGAGTTCGGCAACGCCGATCGTGAGCTCCTCTCCGGCAGGTTCCAGATCTGGAGCGAGTATCTCTACATGTGGAAGGCAGCGCCCGAGCTGCGGCATTTGGTCGGTTTCGGCCCCGAGAGCTGGGAGCAGTACTTCGACCTTTACGCCCACAATTCGTTCGTGGATTATCTCTTCGAATATGGCATCCTGGGAGTCGTCGCACTCGCCGGGATGTTCATCTCGGGGCTGGTCGTGGCGCTCCGTTCCCAGCAGGACCGTTGGAAGCTTGTGGCCGCGCATCTATGCTTCATCATTCTCAACCTTGCGACCATGCCGCTGTGGCTGATCGAAGGGAACATCGTGTTCGGCCTCCTTTGGGGCTATACGCTTTATTATAGCCGAGGGGGTAAGACGATAACCGTCCAGGCCCGACCAAGGCCTCAACTCAAGGCAGTGTCGATCTAGTGCTTGAAAGTGATATGGACCTCGGCACGGCCATGAAGTGGCTGATACGCGAATTTCTTCCGATGCGTCGGCGCTGGCAGGCTCTAGGCCTGCTTTTCCTGATGATCCTGGGCGGCATCGCCGAGGCGTTCACCCTCGCGGCCGTGTTCCCGCTGCTCTCGTTCATGGCCGACCCGGCCCATGTCGGCACGTCGCGAATCGGGCATGTCATCGTCGCTCTGGGAATCAACCCCGCATCGCTGTCGCTGCCGACCCTTGCCGCTGCCTTTTGCGTGGTGGCGATCGCGTCCGCGGCGATCCGGATAACCCTCGCCTGGTCGTCGCAGGGCTTCGCCTTTCGTCTCGCCTACGACCTTGGCGTCGGCCTTTATGAGCGAATGCTCTACCAGCCGTACAGCTTTCACGCCGGGCTCAACAGCAGCACCATCGTTGCGACCGTCAACAACATCCAGCGGCTGCTCACCAGCATGTTCCTGCCGGTAATGCAGGGCCTTTCCGCGGTGACGCTCAGTCTGTTCATCGTCGGCGGCCTGCTGCTCATCAAGCCGGATATCGCCCTTGCCGCGCTGTTCGGCTTCGGCGGCATCTATATCCTGACCTCGTTCCTGACCAAGTCCCGGTTGCGCAAGAATGCCAAGAAGATCGGCGTCATGCGCGGGATGCGCGTGCAGGCTGTCCAGGAGGGCCTGGGCGGCATCCGCGACGTGCTGATCGACAATTCGCAGCAGGTCTACATCAAGAAGTTCGCGGAGCTCGACGAGACGCTTCGCGATGCCCAGGCCGCCAACGCCCTGATCGCAGTCACGCCGCGCTTCGTCGTCGAGGCCCTTGGCATGGTGTTCATCGTCGGCATCGCCGTGGTGCTGAACGCCGTCAACGGAACGCTCGAGGGGTCTCTGCCCGTCCTGGCCGTTCTTGCCCTCGGCGCGCAGCGGCTGATGCCTCTTCTCCAGCAGATCTACGCCGCCTGGGCCAATGCGCTGAGCGAGCGGTCGCTATTCATCGGCGTCGTCGAGCTGTTGCAGCTTCCGCTGCCGCAGCGGTTCGTCGGCGACAAGGACATCGTTCCGATCCCACTCGAAGACACGCTGAGGATCGAGAACGTCAGCTATCGCTATCACGACGACGGGCCGTTGGTGATCCGGAACGTCGACCTGACCATCAAGCGCGGGTCATGGACCGGCCTTCTGGGCAAGAGCGGAAGCGGCAAGAGCACGCTCATGGACCTCGTCATGGGCCTCCTGCGGCCGACCGACGGGCAGATCACGATCAACGGCGAGCCTCTCGACGAGCACAATGTCCGCGGCTGGCAGAAGCAGATCGCGCACGTTTCGCAGCACATCTTCCTTTCCGACGCGTCGATTCTGGAAAATGTCGCGTTCGGCATTCCGCGTGAAAAGATCGATCACGGACGAGTCCTGCATGCCTGCCAAGAGGCGGAGCTCGAGGAGATGATCGCGGGGCTTCCCGAAGGGCTGAACACCACGATCGGCGAACGCGGGGTCAGGTTGTCAGGCGGCCAGCGGCAGCGCATCGGCATCGCCCGCGCTCTCTACAAGCAGGCATCGATCCTGGTGCTGGACGAGGCGACCAGCGCGCTCGACGACGCGACCGAAGCCGGAATCATGGACTCGATCCGAAAGCTCGGGCGAAGCTATACGGTGCTCATGATCGCTCACAGGACGACGACGCTTCGCGACTGCGATCGCGTCTACCGCATGGAACATGGCAGGATCACGCAGGCCGGCAGTTTCGCCGAAGTCGTGAAGGCCGTGCATCCGACGGCGCTTGCCAGCTAAGCAGCCGGTGCGTCCAATCGACCTTAGCGTCACCGGATTGCGCGGCATCCCGGGCGTGATGGGCGGCGTCGAATCCCATTGCGAGGAACTGCTGCCGCGAGTGGCGGCGCTGGCGCCAGATCTGCGCATCGAAGCCGTCGGCCGAAGGGCGTTTCTGCCGACCAGCCCCTATGATTATCGGGGGGTCCGCGTCGTCGGCGTGCCGGCGCCGAGCGGCGCAAGCACGGAAGCCATCGTCTCGACCTTCCTCGCCGTCCTCCGCGCCGCGCGCCGCTCGCGCGCCGTCCATATCCACGCGATCGGCCCCGCACTCATGGCTCCGCTGGCGCGCGGACTTGGCCTCCGCGTCGTCATGACCCATCACGGCGACGATTACGACAGGGCGAAATGGGGCGGTTTCGCGAAGGCGATGTTGCGTCTTGGCGAGCGCCTGGGGGTCGGCTGCGCCCATCAGGTGATTGCCGTCGCCCCGACCCTCGCCGAGCGGCTCAAACGGCAATTCCCGAAACGCGCGGATCGTATCCGCTACATTCCCAATGGCGCGCCCGAGCTGCCGCCCGACCGGTCCTCCGCGGAGGTCCTGGCGGACTTCGGGCTCGACCCGAAGGGCTACATCCTCGCGATTGGCCGCCTGGTCCCGGAGAAGGGCTTCGACCAGCTGATCCGCGCCTTTCGCGAGAGCCGGGATCCGCGCAAGCTCGTCATCGTCGGCAGCGACATCCACGGATCGCCCTTCTCGCGCGAGCTTCTGCGGCAGGCGGATGACCAGGTGCGCTTCCTCGGCGCGCAGCCACGATCCGTCCTCAGGCGATTGTACGAGCAAGCCGACCTGTTCGTCCTGCCGTCGCTCCACGAAGGGTTGCCGATCTCCGCCCTGGAGGCGGCCGCGTGCGGGACCCCGATGCTGCTGAGCGACATCGTCCCGAACCGCGACCTGGGGCTCGACGAGCGCAACTATTTCCCGGCGGGCAATGAGCGGGCTCTGGCGCTCGCGCTGAGCCGAAGGTCCAGCGAATATGCCTATGATGTCGACCGGATGCGGGAGTCGTTCGACTGGAATCGGATCGCGGAACGGACGCTCGAGGTCTACCGGGACGCCTTGGGTGGCGGCTAGCCGCCCGGCAAGCGCCGCTCAGTAAGCGTTCGGATGGACGATCACGCCGGCGGTCTTCAGGAGGATCATGATGTCCGCCCAGATCGACCAGCAGCTCATATATTCGAGGTCCGACTGAAGTCGCTGGCTGAGATCCTCGACTCGATGCGCGGTGCCGCGGAAGCCCCGCACCTGCGCAAGGCCGGTAATGCCCGGCTTCGAAAGGTGCCGGTGCGAATAACGCTCGTCGACGTCCCAGAACAGCAGGTTGCCCGCGAAGGAGCCGATGGCATGGGGACGCGGCCCGACCAGGCTCATCGTGCCGTTGAGCACGTTGAACAGCTGAGGTAGCTCGTCGAGGCTGGTGCGGCGGATGAAGCGGCCGACGCGGGTGACTCGATCGTCGGACAGACCGGTCGAGCGAGTGCCCAGCTGGTCCTCCTGCTCCACCGTCATGCTGCGGAACTTGTAGACATCGAACAGCTTGTTGCCGAAGCCGACGCGCTTCTGGCGGAAGAAGACCGGACCGGCGCTGTCCAGCTTGATCGCGATCGCAACCGCGGCAAGCAGCGGGCCGAAGAAGATCACAGCCGGAACGGTCAGCGCCAGGTCGAAGACCCGCTTGACGACGCGCTGCTGGGTCGAAAGCGGCCCCGCGGACACGACGAGGGTCGTTCGTCCGGCCATTCTACCGATTGCCACCGCACCGACTGACTGCACGTCGTCGGCAAGGATCTCGCCGCGGACGTGAGCGCATTTCAGCATGGTCGCCCAGCCGGGGCAAAGCTCGCGCCGGCAGACGACGACGACCCGGTCGGCGCCCGACAGGAGCTGGACGAGCCGGTGGATCATCGCCGGGTTGCGCGGCTCCGGGCGAAGGCCGGCGGCAACGGCATTGACGATGACCGCGCCCGGGATCGGCTCGACGAACGTCTCGTCGCAGATGACGACCGTCGCAGTCAGCGGCCCGAAGGTCCTGCGCAGGCGATTGGACACGATCGTTCGGAACGTGGTCGCAATCGCGAGCGTGGCGACCACCCCGACGCCGATCGAGAAGCGGGAGACATCCTGCTCCGCTTTCAGGAAGTAGGAGACGACGAACAGGACGGCGAAAGTGCCGACGAGAGCGGCCGCGACGCGGCGGATGCCCTTGGATGCCGAAGCGAGCGTCTCCAGGCTATAAGCCTTGCGATGCATGGCGCCCGCGATGAACAGCGGGACGGCCGCCATCGCGACCCGGATCCAGTCCATGCTGTGAAGGTTGCCGTATCGCGCGAACGATCCGGCCGCGAAACCCAGGAAGATCGCCAGGAGGTCACCGCCGAGCAGCAGACCGTAAGCCTGCACACGCCGAGTCTTGCTGCGCTGTTGAAGCGCCGAAAGGGCGCGCGGGGACTGCTCGCTATCATCCATCCGCAATGCCGGGCGCGAAGCAGGTGCTGCAGGCCGGGCCTCGGCGGGCCTGCGCTGGCTCTCCGCTTCGGGATCGGCCAGCTGTTGCTCGCCGTCGAAAAAGAATTCCATCCCCGCCACCGCTCCCAATACTCACGGCACCGCGAAACGCGCGGCGAAAATCAATTAAGAAACCGTTAACCGCAGCCCAACGCCCCGATCAATGCAAGGTTCCTTCTCGGATCCAAAAAACGGTTCCGCAACAGACACGTAACACACTGTTCTGCTTTGGAACAGCCAGCGCCTGGTGGAGCCAGGGCCGGCGGCCTTCTCAGCGGCGCGGCGCCGGCACGTCCTTAGTCAATGCGATGGTCGCTCGGGAACGCGCACGATTGAGCAGAAGTGCCTCATTCTGCTGCAAAACCTCCTCCTTGATCAGTCCTTGGGCGACTGCTTGCTGCTGGTCTGGAGGAACCGGCTCCGGCGCCGCGCTAATCTTGCGCACCGCCAACCAGCCGAACCCGGGCGGGTGAAGGACCAAGAGCTGATTGGCCGGTGCCTTCAGCAACAGCGAGGCCGAGTCGGGATCGAGCCGCGCCGTGTCCCACGTTTGCATCGTCTTCGTGCTCGCGAGACCGCGATTGCCCAGCGTCGCCGCCGCCTGCTCGAGCGAGGCCGCGTCCGAAATCGCCGCAAGCTGTGGCGGCGCGAGCGGTCCCGGCAGGCTCATCTGCTCCACGGTCACGACGCTGCGTTGAGCGAATGCCTGGGGATTGGCGGCAATGAAGCCGCTCACCTGCTGAGGCGTGGGCTGGCGTGCCGCGTGACCCGCGACTTCGGACAGTTGCTGTATCAGGGTAAGCTCCGCGGCCCGCCGCGACTGGAGGATGTAGTCCGGCGTGCGGTCGAGACCCTCCCTGCGGGCCGTCTGCGCAAGCAGGCGACGGTCGATCAGTTCATGCAGGAGAGCCTGGCGCGCGTGGGCATCGTTGCCGATCACGAGACCACGCGCCTGTGCTTCGGCGTTCAGCTCGGGGATCGTGATCTCCTCGCCGTTGACGATGGCCAGCACCTGCCCTTCCGTCGCCTCGCCGTGGCAGCCGGCGCAGAGCGCGGCAAGCGGCAGGACGACCCAGCGGGAGCTGCGGCGTTTGAACATGCGTCGATCCTGTGAGACAGCGGGAGTCAGCAATGGACACCGCATTCGACTGGATCACGATCATAATCTTCGCTGGGCTCGTGACCCACTTCCTCCAGCAATCCGCGGACCGCCGCGCACGCCAGAACCCACTGTGGCAGTATGCGATTGCGGCCGCAGGTTGCGCGGTCGGCGACTGGCTCGGCAACACGGGCCAGCGGGCCGCTGCCGTGGTCGTCATTGCCGCGACATTGGGCTTCATCGCCTACGTCCATTTTAGCCGTCCCGACGCTCGCGAGGATCATTAGGCGGTCCCGACCAGCATCGTGCGCAGCGCCGGCGGCGCGGACATCATCAGATCGCCAGCGAACTGCTCGAGAATCGCCAGCCCTTCCTCGCGGTCGCCGTTGATCGTCGACATCCGCACCAGCACGCCGTCGGGTACGGCGCCGCGCAGCATCTGGCGCAGGATCGACCAGCGCTGCGCGAGAGACGTGGTCGGGAAGTCGTGTCCAAGTCGGCTCCAGTAGAGCATCTGCTCGATGCGCTCCGGCGCCGATGCCGTCGTCACCGCGGCCCGGACCTGCTTGCCCGCGAAATCGAGCGTCACGTCCGGCCAGCGCTTCAGCCGGAATCCGGCGGCCGGATAGCAGACCTCCGGCCGATGCAGCTCGGTGTCGCCAACTTGCGCCGATCCGTAGGCGATCAGCAGCATGATGCCCGCGCCGCCAACATCCGCGTAATAACCGGTGAATAGATCGTCGTAGGTCTTGTCTTCGCCCGTCTCGCCGACCGGGATCAGGATGTCGGCAAAGGGTTGCCGAACCCAATCGCCGACGCGGTTCGGAATCATCTGGCCAAGGGCCGGCCGGGCAGTCGATTGAACGTCCACCGACCGGAACCGGACGACGCCCGCCGCGGCCGCGGTAACCAGCAGCGTGCCGCCGAGCAGCAGCTCGCGCCGGCCCGGGTCGATCGGCGCGGTGTCCTGCGCGGTCGTCATGCGCGCCTTGGCCGGCGAAGCGCGGAGAACCACCCAAGCGCCAGATCGAGCGCCATCAATCCGGCAAGCGACATCCCGAAGGTGACCATGCCGGCAAGCTGGTGGGCATAGCCCTGCGCAATACCCTCGCCCAGGTGAACCGTGAGCAGGATGAGGATGATGACCCGCAGCAGGTTGGCAAGCACGGCCATCGGAATGATCGCGAGCAGGAGGAACCCGCGCGTCCAGCCCCGGGCGCGCGATACCAGGTGAAGATACAGGAGGCCGATCGCAAGCAGGCTGAAGATCGAGCCTAGACCGGCGCATGCCTGCTGGACCATCAGCTCATATTGATCGACCTGGATGGTCACCCCGGAGCTTGCGATCGCATAGCCGAACTCCCGGAGCAGCCAGGCCGCGGTGGCCGAAATCCAGATCTTCAGCGGCTGAGTCGTCTCGGCAATCAGCCCAGACGGCGGCCGGATCAGGAATGCGAGGTAGAGGACCGGAAACCATAGGTGCCGCATGACCGTCGCGCCCCAGGCGGCGAATGCGACCACGACGAGGACCAGGTAGAGCGCCGCAGTCTCCGCCGTGAGCACATGGAGTGCCCGCCCGTAGACATAGAGCAACAGAAGCGGGAGCAGGACCAGGACCGGCCCGGCGGACCGCACCGCCCGCTCATTGGCGGCGATGAACACTCGCTCCCGCCACAAGAGCCAGGCACCCGTCGCGAGAAGGATGGGGCCGTGGACCCCGTTGTCCGTGCTCCAATAGTCGCTGGCGAGAGATAATAGGGTCGGGACGACCAGCGCCACGATCCCGAGAATGAGAAGAAGTCGCGGAAAGCTCAGCGCATGGCCAAGCAATCCCCGGCCCGCTTCGGTGCGGACGGGTTGGGCGTCAGGCCTTGTGACCACGGGATGCAGGCAGGATCATGACCTCGTCGCCTACATTCATGACAGAAAACAGGCGCCGCGCGAAGTCGACCGGAACGCCAAGACATCCGTGAGTCGCCGATCCGAGCTCGACCTCGCTGCCGTGGATCGCGACGCCGTCGTTCGTCAGCCGCAACGCATAGGGCATCGCCGCGTCGTAGGTGTGCGACCAATAGTCCTTGTTCTTCTCAAGGATCTTTAGGTCGCCGACCGGCGACGGCTTGCTATCCATGCCGAACAACAGGACAGCGGTGCCGATCTCGTGACCGGAGCGGAACACAGACATTGTCTGCGCGCCGAGGTCGACCAGAACCCATGTCGGCCCCTTCGGGATGCCGTCGGTGTTCCACACATATTCGCCGTAGCCGAGTGGCGTCGTAACGTTGAGGAGGCTTTTCACGTCGTGATGGACGTCGCCCACACCGGGCACCTTCAGCGGCTGCGGCGTCGCGAACTCGATCCGGTCGCCCGCCCTGTCGATACTTTGCACGGTGACCGGAGCCGCCGGCGCCTTGTGGCATGATGAAACCGTCAGGGCGCAGCTAACCAGCATTGCAATCGCGATGAGCCGGGGTCGCCCGCGCCACGGCCTGCGCGGCGGGCTCTCAGTGGTGGCCAGCATTGGACGCCGGGCTCGGATCTTTGGTGCTGAGCGCCGCTATTGAGCGGACGGCACGGCGCCAAGAGGAGCCGAGCCGGCTTCCTCCTCTTGCCGACGACGGCGACGAAGCAGCCCGCCGACGAACAAGAAGCCGGTGATCATCATCGCCCACGTGCTCGGTTCCGGAACGCCAGGAACCGGGGGCGGACCACCACCACCACCACCGGGAGGAGGGGGAGGAGTCAGGATGATTCCACCGCCGCCGCCTCCGGGCGGGATGAACAATGGCGGGATGAAGAAGCCGCCGTGCGACGCGGCCGGGATCACCGCAGGCGCGATCGGAGCGATCGCGGCGGGAATGGGCGTCGCTGCGCCGGCGATCGGCGGAACGGCGTCGACAGGCGCGGCGGCCGGAACCGACGTCGGAAGAACCTGCGAGACCCGCTTTTTCTTCTTCGGCTTCGGCTTGGCTTTGTGGACGACCTTGTGCGCCATCACCTTCTGGCGAGGATGCTTGTTGGATACCGCCCCCGCGGCGCGATGGCCCGGCGAACGGTCGTGCATGATCCCGAGGACGTTGGCGGCGCCGGCACCAATCATCGGTGCAACTCCTGAGAACATCATCGTTGACGCACCAGCGCTCGCGAGAACAGCCGCTGACAGGAAAGCGATCTTACGGTGAGCAAACGGAGCCCTCATCGCTCCCCCTTTCTGCACTCCAGCGAATCCGAGTTAGGTAAACACTTTGTAAACGCAGCGGTTCCACTTGTAAACGGAAGGAATTCCGGGGATCGGCACTGTGCTGAAATGAAACATGAACCGCTGTTGCCGCTCGGTTTTCCGCTGTTAACTAGGTTAACGCCGTCTCGAGACTCTGAAGCAAGCAGTAGCGCGATGCGCTGTAAAAGGGTCGATTAAATTTCCATTTACCCCAGATCAACGGAGAGAGCGTTGCTCGAGTCTGCCAAGACTCCATGCCTGTGCGAGAACTTGTCATTCGCCTCCGAGAAACTAGGGCCTAGGCCGGATCGATCGGCTCTGTGGTAGAGGAAGCATGCACCCTGTTCTGACGCCAAAAGACTGCACGACGATGACGGAGGTCCGCGCCGGCGTGGACGCCGTGGACCGCGAGCTTGTCCGTCTGCTCGGCCGGCGTTTCGGCTACATGGACGCCGCCGCCCGGATCAAGCCGACCCGCGATACGGTGCGCGACGAAGCGCGCAAGGCGCAGGTCCTCGA
>Ga0213875_10001914_pt1 | contig 12891 bp, 11 predicted proteins | sample BarmaccomBMRX_R8_FD_160105 | JGI IMG/M metagenome (GOLD analysis project Ga0213875, IMG submission 160105) | Root-associated microbial communities from Barbacenia macrantha in rupestrian grasslands, the National Park of Serra do Cipo, Brazil - RX_R8 | ecosystem: Host-associated > Plants > Roots... | reverse complement strand
AAGCAGTTGACCGGCGCCCCGATGATGCGCGACCACCTGTGCGAGGGGTGCAAGGAGTACCACGAGCAGGTCCGGGCGCTGCTCACCGCGGCAGGTGTGGAGTTCGAGGACGACCCCAAGCTGGTGCGCGGCCTCGACTACTACACCCGTACCACTTTCGAGTTCGTCCACGACGGGCTCGGCTCGCAGTCGGCGGTCGGCGGCGGCGGCCGATACGACGGCCTCTCCGAGATGATCGGCGGCCCCGCGCTGCCGTCGGTGGGCTGGGCGCTGGGCGTCGACCGCACCGTGCTCGCGCTGCGGGCCGAGAACATCGAGCTCGACACAGCTTCCCGTGCTGCGGTGTTCGCGGTGCCGCTCGGCGACGAGGCACGCCGCGCCCTCTTCGGCCTCGTCACCGAACTGCGCCGCAGCGGCGTCGCGGCCGACTTCGCGTACGGCGGCAAGGGGTTGAAGAACGCGATGAAGTCGGCGAACCGGTCCGGCGCACGGTATGCCATGGTCGCGGGCGAGCGGGATCTCGCCGAGGGCGTCGTCCAGCTCAAGGATCTGGAGAGCGGCGAGCAGACCCCGCTGCCGCTCGACGCGGTCGTCGCCGAGGTGCGCGAGCGCCTGGGCAGAGCCTGACGACCTGCTGACCGGTGACCTGCTGACCGGGCTGGGGGCGGGATCACCTGGTGCACAATGAACCCGGCAACAGGTGTATCCCGTACACACCCGTACACACGGTGTATCCGCAGACCTAGCGAATGGCGGAGAGGCGATGACGACATCGGCGCTCAATGAGACCCGCGTGGATGACTCGAAGGAAAACCGGGAGATCGCCGGTGGCATCGGGGCCGGCCGGGCGCTGGGCGTGTTGCTGGTGGTGTGCGGGCTGCTCGGCCTGCTCGCGTCCTGGTACATCACCCTGGACGAGTTCCAGCTCTACAAGAACCCGAACTTCGTCCCGGCGTGCAGCATCAATCCGATCATCTCTTGCGGCAACATCATGAAGAGCGCCCAGGCGAAGGTCTTCGGATTCCCCAATCCGATGATGGGGCTGGTCGCCTACCCCGTACTGGTGTGCGTCGGTATGGGGGTGCTTTCCGGCGCCCGCTTCCGCCGTTGGTTCTGGCTCGGCCTGCAAGCGGGCACACTCTTCGGCGTCGGCTTCGTGACCTGGCTGCAGGACCAGTCGCTGTACTCGATCGGTTCGCTGTGCCCGTGGTGCATGCTCGCCTGGGCCGTCACCATCGCCGCGTTCTGGTACACCCTGGTGCACAACATCAAGCATGGCGTCATCCCGGTCGCCGACAGGGCGCGGCGGGCCCTTGTCGAGTTCCACTGGGCAGTCCCCGTGCTCTGGTACGGCGTGTTGATCATGCTCATTCTCGTCCGCTGGTGGTCGTACTGGAGCACCCTCCTGTGAGGGACCCTGTGAGGGACTTTTGACGACCGGCCCGGTTGTCACAGGCGTGCCATAGGCTTCATCGCGTGGAGCCCGACCTGTTCACTGCCGCTGCCGAGGAACTCCGGGAGAGGGAGCCAACAAGCAGTCCGCTCGCCGTGCGGATGCGCCCCCGCGTCCTCGACGAGGTCGCGGGCCAGCAGCACTTGCTCAAACCCGGCTCCCCGCTGCGCCGTCTGGTGGGCGAGGGCAACGGCGGCCCCGCCGGGCCCGCATCGGTGATCCTCTGGGGCCCGCCCGGCACCGGGAAGACGACTCTCGCCTACGTGGCAAGCCGGGCGACGCAACGCAGGTTCGTCGAGCTGTCGGCGATCACAGCGGGCGTCAAGGAAGTCCGCGCGGTCATCGAGAGCGCCAAGCGGGAATCCGGGGCCTACGGCCGCGAGACGCTGCTCTTCCTCGATGAGATCCACCGCTTCAGCAAGGCGCAGCAGGATTCGCTGCTGCCCGCCGTCGAGAATCGCTGGGTCACCCTGATCGCCGCAACCACCGAGAATCCGTACTTCTCAGTCATCTCGCCGCTGCTGTCGCGCTCTTTGCTGCTCACCTTGGAGGCACTCACCCAGGACGATCTGCGCGGCCTGCTGCACCGGGCGCTCCAGGACGAACGGGGCCTGGCCGGTGCCGTCGCCCTGCCCGCGGAGACCGAGGCGCATCTGCTGCGGATCGCCGGCGGCGATGCGCGGCGGGCGCTGACCGCTCTGGAGGCCGGCGCCGGCGCCGCGATCGCCAAGGGAGAGTCCCAGATCAACCTGGAGACATTGGAGGAGGCGGTCGACCGGGCCGCGGTGAAGTACGACCGCGACGGCGATCAGCATTACGACGTGGCCAGCGCGCTGATCAAGTCGATCCGCGGCTCGGACGTCGATGCGGCCCTGCACTATCTGGCGCGCATGATCGAAGCAGGTGAGGATCCGCGATTCATCGCCCGGCGACTGATGATCTCAGCGAGCGAGGACGTCGGCATGGCCGATCCGACGGCTTTGCAGACGGCTGTCGCCGCGGCCCAGGCGGTCGCACTCATCGGCTTCCCCGAAGCCCGTATAGCCCTCTCCCAGGCGACGATCGCGCTGGCGCTCGCCCCCAAGTCCAACGCCGCGTACCTGGCCATCGACGCTGCGCTCGCGGACGTCCGCAAGGGGCTCGCAGGGCCGGTGCCGACGCATCTGCGCGACAGCCATTACAAGGGCGCCGGCAAGCTCGGCCACGGCCAGGGATATCAGTACCCGCATGATCTGCCCGGCGCGATCGCCGCCCAGCAGTACGCCCCGGAGGAGGTGCACGGCAAGCGCTACTACCAGCCCACCCGCTACGGCGCGGAGGCCCGCTACGCCGACGTACTCGAGCGTGTCCGAGGTCGGCTCTCGGGCGAGTGACGTGCCCCTCCCGTAGCGCCAATACGGTACGAAGACCGATGTCCGGCGCGATAAGGTCGGTACCTGCCCGCCCGCATACGCCGGATCGTGCCCGGCGTGACCACCGGACCCCCATCTGATCCAGGTCCCGCCGTGCCATCCGGCCAGGGGTGGACGCCGACCGACGTGAAGTGAAGGAGCGCGCAGCTGTGTCCGGTGGAGAGGTGGCCGGCCTGATCGTGGCCGTGTTCTGGGCGATCCTGGTGTCCTTCCTGGCTGTGGTGCTGGTCAGGCTCGCCCGGACGCTCAAGCAGACCACCGAACTCGTCGCGGGCGTGACCGAGCAGGCCGTACCGTTGCTGGGTGCGGCCACTGCGGCGGTGCGCTCCGCGAACATCCAGCTTGACCGGATGGACACCATCACCGCCGACGTACAGGAGGTCACCGCCAACGCCTCGGCGCTCTCCTCCACCGTCGCTGCCACCTTCGGTGGCCCGCTGGTCAAAGTCGCGGCCTTTGGCTACGGAGTGCGTCGGGCGATCGGCAAGCAGGCCGAGGAGGGCCTACCGGGCAAACGACGGACCGGCAGTGCGGCGCGCCGTACTGTCCTCCCCGGCAAGACGCTGCCGCCCACCCGCCGCAGCACCCGCAGCATCCGAGGGAAAGGCTGAAACGAGATGTTCCGCCGCCTGTTCTGGTTCGCCGCCGGTATCGCTGTCGGGGGCTGGGCGACTATGAAAGTGAGCCAGGCCGCGCGCCGCCTGACCCCGCAGAGCCTTGCCGCGACCGCCGCGGACCGTGCCGTCGAACTCGGCGGCAGAGCACGGCAGTTCGCGCATGACGTATGCGACGAAATGAACCGGCGCGAAGTCGAACTCAAGGACGCACTGGGCCTTGACCCCCAGCAAGCAGAATTCCCCGAGCAGTGCTCGGAGATCGTGTACGAGCAGAAAGAGGGCCACTGATGGAGTCGGCAGAAATCCGCAGCCGCTGGCTGCGCTTCTTCGAGGAGCGCGGGCACACGGTCGTGCCGTCGGCATCGCTCATCGCCGACGACCCGACCTTGCTGCTGGTGAATGCGGGCATGGTCCCGTTCAAGCCGTACTTCCTGGGTGAGACCGCCCCCCCGTACAAGCGCGCCACAAGCGTGCAGAAGTGCGTGCGGACTCCGGATATCGAAGAGGTCGGCAAGACCACCCGGCACGGCACGTTCTTCCAGATGTGCGGCAACTTCTCCTTCGGCGACTACTTCAAGGAAGGCGCCATCAAACTTGCCTGGGAGCTGCTGACCTCGCCCCAGGACCAGGGGGGCTACGGGCTCGATCCTTCGAAGCTGTGGATCACGGTCTATGAGAACGACGATGAGGCCGAGACCATCTGGCGTGAGGTGATCGGCGTGCCGGCCGAGCGGATCCAGCGTCTGGGAATGGCCCACAACTACTGGTCAATGGGTGTGCCAGGACCATGCGGCCCGTGCTCGGAGATCAACTACGACCGCGGCCCGGAATACGGCGTCGAGGGCGGCCCGGCCGTCAACGACGAGCGGTATGTGGAGATCTGGAATCTGGTCTTCATGCAGTACGAGCGTGGACCGGGATCCGGGAAGGACGATTTCCCGGTCCTGGGGGAGCTGCCGAGCAAGAACATCGACACCGGTCTTGGCCTGGAGCGGTTGGCGATGATCCTGCAGGGCGTGCAGAACATGTACGAGATCGACACCTCACGCATGGTCATCGACAAGGCCACCGAGCTGACCGGTGTGCACTACGGCGCCGACCACACCTCGGACGTCTCGCTGCGGGTGGTCGCCGACCACATCCGTACCGCTGTGATGCTCATCGGCGACGGGGTGACCCCGGGCAACGAGGGCCGCGGCTATGTGCTGCGTCGCATCATGCGCCGGGCGATCCGCAACATGCGGCTGCTGGGCGCCACCGAGCCGACCGTCGGTGAGCTGGTGGACACCGTCATCAAGGCGATGGGCCCTCAATACCCGGAGTTGGTCGAGGACCGCAAGCGTATCGAGACGGTGGCGCTGGCCGAGGAGTCGGCCTTCCTCAAGACACTCAAGGCCGGTACCAATATCCTCGATGCCGCTGTCAGCGACACCAAAGCCGGCGGCGGCACGGTGCTCGCCGGTGAGAAGGCATTCCTGCTCCACGACACCTGGGGCTTCCCCATCGACCTCACTTTGGAGATGGCTTCCGAGCAGGGGCTGTCGGTGGATGAGGAGGGCTTCCGCCGCCTGATGAAGGAGCAGCGGGAGCGTGCCAAGGCCGACGCCAAGGCGAAGAAGACCGGTCACGCCGATATGTCGGCCTATCGTCAGGTCGCCGACACCTCCGGCGCCACGGTCTTCACCGGTTACACCGATGACGAGGGCGAAGCCACCGTGGTCGGACTGTTGGTCGACGGCGTGCCGTCGCCTGCCGCCTCCGAGGGCGACGAGGTCGAAGTGGTGCTGGACCGCACCCCCTTCTACGCCGAGGGCGGCGGCCAGCTTGCTGACGCCGGCCGGATCCGCACCGAGACCGGCGCTGTGGTGGAGGTACGCGACGTGCAGCAGCCAGTCCCTGGGGTGAGCGTCCACAAGGGTGTGGTGCAGGTCGGCGAGGTCACCGTCGGGGCCGGCGCCTACGCCGCCATCGACGTAGCCCGGCGCCGTGCCATCGCCCGCGCCCACTCCGCCACCCACCTGACCCACCAAGCACTGCGAGACGCCCTCGGACCGACGGCCGCCCAGGCCGGGTCGGAGAACTCCCCGGGCCGCTTCCGCTTCGACTTCGGCTCCCCGACCGCCGTACCCGGCTCGGTGCTGGGCGACGTCGAACAAAGGATCAATGAGGTGCTCGCCCGCGAGCTCGACGTCACCGCCGAAGTGATGTCGATGGCCGAAGCGAAGAAGCAGGGCGCTATCGCCGAGTTCGGCGAGAAGTACGGCGAGCGGGTGCGGGTGGTGACCATCGGCGACTTCTCCAAGGAGCTGTGCGGTGGGACGCACGTGCACAACACCGCCCAGCTCGGCTTGGTCAAGCTGCTCGGCGAGTCCTCCATCGGTTCCGGAGTGCGCCGAGTGGAGGCGTTGGTGGGTGTGGACGCCTACAACTTCCTCGCCCGCGAGCACACCGTCGTCGCCCAGCTCACCGACCTGCTCAAGGGACGTCCTGAAGAGCTGCCGGAGCGCATCTCCTCCATGCTGGCCAAGCTGAAGGACGCGGAAAAGGAGATCGAGCGGTTCCGCGCCGAGAAGGTGCTGCAGGCAGCAGCTGGCCTCGCCCAAGGCGCTCAGGACGTCGGCGGCATCGCTTTGGTCACCGGGAAGGTCCCGGACGGCACCGGCGCCGATGACCTGCGCAAGCTCGTCTTGGATGTGCGCCAGCGGCTTGCTTCCTCATCGGGGGCCGGAGGGCGTCCGGCCGTCGTCGCGCTGTTCTCCCTCGCGGGCGGCCGTCCGCTGACGGTGATCGCCACTAACGAGGCCGCACGCGAGCGCGGTATCAAGGCCGGAGAACTGGTGCGTACTGCTGCTAAGACCCTCGGCGGCGGAGGCGGCGGCAAGGACGATGTCGCCCAGGGCGGCGGCAGCAACCCGGCCGCCGTCGACGAGGCCCTGGAGGCCGTCCACCGCCTCGTCGCCGAGAAGGCCTGACGGGGAGCGAGGAGCAAGGAGCTGAGACGATGCGACGCGGCAGGCGGATCGCCATCGATGTCGGCGAGGCCCGGATCGGGGTCGCCTCGTGCGATCCCGACGGGCTCATCGCCACTCCCGTCGAGACAGTCCCGGCACGGGACGCCCCGGCGGCCCGCCGCCGCATCAAGGCGATCATCGAGGAGTACGAGCCGATCGAGGTCGTCGTCGGCCTGCCGCGTTCGCTCAGCGGCAAGGAAGGGCCGGCGGCGGCCAAGGCCCGGGCCTTCGCACAGGATGTAGCGAAGATCATCTCACCGGTTCCCGTGCGGCTGGTCGACGAGCGGATGAGTACGGTCACGGCCACCCATGGGCTGCGTGCCTCAGGCGTGAAGGCGAAGAAAGGCCGCTCCGTTGTCGACCAGGCCGCGGCCGTGGTGATCCTGCAGAGCGCGCTTGAAACCGAGCGTGCCTCGGGGAGGGCACCAGGGGAGGGCATCGAAGTGGTTATCTGATCGTAATACGGTAACGTTCCGCGCCGAAGCGGCGGGCTTCCTCAGCCACGCCCCAAGCGCCGGCGACGAGCCGCCTCGCGTAACCAGGAGACGACCCATGAGCGACTACGGCCAAGGGCCGACTCCACGGCCGTGGCACCCGGGCGACCCGCTGTGGGGAGACCCCTACGGCGCGTACGAGCCCTCCCCGGACGACGCACAGCAGCACCCACAGGAGCACCCGCAGCACTACCCCCAGGAGTACGGCCAGTACCCGCAGCAGCAGCCCCAGTGGGACACCCAGAGCCAGGCGACACCGGCCCAGCCCCCTGCGCAAGCCCCGGAATACGGCGCCTGGGAGACCACACAGACTGGTTCGCCGACAACATCATTCCCTGCCGCGGGGGAGTACGGCACGCCGTTGGCCGATCATCCGTATGACGGCTCAGCCTACCCCGGCACCTACGCTCACGTCGGCTACGCCCCGCAGTCGGGCCCCGAGCAGACCGCTGAATGGCAACTCCCGCCCCAAAAGCCCGGTCCACCCGATGAGCCCCGTCCGTTCGACGAGCCCGGTCCGTTCGACGAGCCCGACGCGCCCGAGACGCACCCCTTCTTCACCGACGCGCCCGATCTCCACGGCGAATACGGTGACTTCGATGACGCGCACGGCGCGGATCGCCCAGGAAAGAAAAAGAAAAAGAAGCGCAGAAGCGGCTGCGCCATTCTGTGCGCCTTCGTCGTGTTCGCGGGCGCCGTAGCAGGCGGCGGCTACGTCGGCTACCGCTATTACGAGAATCACATCGCCGTCGTGCCCGATTACGTGGGCGATGGCACCGGCAGCGTCACGCTCACCATCCCGGACGGCGCGACGCTCAGTCAGATCGGCAACATCCTCAAGCAGAACGGCGTCGTCAAGAGCGTCGACGCCTTCACCGCTGCTGCGGGCAGCACCGGCATTCAAGGCGGCAGCTACACGCTCAGGCAGCACATGTCCGCCGCTGCCGCGGTCGCCCTCATGAGCAGCCCGTCGGCCCAAAACGCCCTCGTCATTCCCGAAGGCCGGCGCGCCACCCAGGTCTACGCAGCACTCGACAAGTACCTCGGCCTGGCCTCCGGCACCACCGCCAACGCCACCAAGAGCTTCGACCTCGGCCTGCCGCCCTACGCGAACGGCAACCCGGAGGGCTTCCTTTTCCCGAGCCGCTACAGCATCAGCAAGAGCAGCAAGCCGGCCGATGCACTGGCGCAGATGATCAGGCAGGCACAGACCGAGTTCGCCGCCGACAATCTGTCGGCACAGGCCCAGGCCATCGGCAGGACGCCCTACGAGATCATCATCATCGCCAGCCTCATCCAGGCCGAAGCGCACCAGGCCCAGGACTTCGGCAAAGTCTCCCGGGTCATCTACAACCGTTTGCAGCAGCAGATGGCGCTAGGTATTGACTCGACGATCAACTACGCCAAGGGCCGTTCGACACTGCTCACCACGACGGCGGACACTCACTACCCGTCCCCGTACAACACCTATCTCCACAAGGGCCTGCCGCCCGGGCCGATAGACAACCCCGGTCACCAGGCCATTGAGGCGGCGCTCAATCCGACCCCGGGCAACTGGCTGTACTTCGTCACCGTCAAGCCCGGGGATACCCGCTTCACGGACAGCGCCGCCGTACAGCAGCAGAACGTCGTGGCGTTCAATCAGTACCAGCAGGAGCACAACGACCAATGAATCCTTGTATGAGCCGACTCCGTCGGCGGGCCATCATCCGGTGCGCGGCGGTCCTCGGATCGCCGATTGCGCATTCGCTGTCCCCCGTTCTGCACCGGGCCGCGTACGAGGCTTTGGGCCTGCAGGGGTGGGAATACGGTCGGCATGAGGTCGACGAGGGAGGACTGCGGGGGTTCGTCGAGAAGATCACCGCCGATCCGGTGCGCTGGGCCGGGCTCTCGCTGACGATGCCGCTGAAGCGCGCGGTGATCCCGCTGCTGGACGAGCTCACCCCGACCGCTGCGTCGGTCGAGGCGGTCAACACGGTGGTGTTCGGGGACGACGGCCGACGGACCGGTGACAATACGGATATCCCCGGCATGGTGGCGGCCCTGCGCGAGCGGGGTACCGAGCGAGTGGAGTCGGCCGCGGTGCTGGGGGCGGGGGCGACAGCGTCATCGGCGGTAGCGGCGCTCGCCCAGGTGTGCACCGGAGAAGTGACAGCGTACGTCCGCAACGAGACGCGGGCGGCCGAGATGCGGCAGTGGGGGGAGCGGCTCGGGGCGGCAGTACGGACCGCGCCGTGGTCGGATGCGGCCGGTGCGCTGGCTGCGCCCCTGGTAATCGCGACGACCCCGGCCGGCACCACCGACGCACTGGCTGAAGCGGTGCCGCAGCGGCCGGGCGTGCTCTTCGACGTGGTGTACGAGCCGTGGCCGACACCGCTGGCGGCAGCGTGGGCGGCGCACGGCGGTGCCGTCGTCGGCGGCCTCGACCTGCTGGTGCACCAGGCGGCGCTGCAGGTGGAACTGATGACTGGCTGCAGCCCGGCACCGCTTGAGGCGATGCGCAAGGCGGGTGAGGCGGCGCTCGCCGCACGCTGATCCGCGCTCCCTGTCCGCCGGAGGCTCTCACGTGACATACCGCCCCGTGGACGGGGTTCCCGGCCTGCGCGCGGGACATGGGAGGATCGGATCAGGAACGTCTGACGTGCGCGCGAAATCAGCGCGGCAAGATGGGGAGCACCGTTGAGCAGGTTGCGTTGGCTGACGGCGGGCGAGTCGCATGGACCCGCCCTGGTGGCGACTTTGGAGGGGTTGCCTGCCGGGGTGCCGGTGACCACGGAGATGATTGCGGACGCGCTCGCGCGGCGGCGGCTGGGCTACGGCCGGGGCGCACGGATGAAATTCGAGCGGGATGAGGTCACCTTCATCGGCGGGGTGCGGCACGGGCTGACCTTGGGCTCTCCGGTGGCGGTCATGGTGGGGAACACCGAGTGGCCGAAGTGGGAGAAGGTGATGGCGGCCGATCCGGTGGATCCGGCCGAACTCGCCGGGCTGTCGCGCAATGCCCCGTTGACGCGGCCGCGGCCGGGCCATGCGGATCTGGCGGGAATGCAGAAGTACGGGTTCGACGAGGCGCGGCCGGTGCTGGAGCGTGCCTCGGCACGGGAGACGGCGGCCAGGGTGGCGCTGGGAGCGGTGGCGCGTTCGTACCTGAAGGAGACGGCGGGTATCGAGATCGTCTCGCATGTGGTGGAGCTGGGGGCGGCGAAGGCGCCCTACGGCGTCTACCCGATGCCGGATGACGTGGAGCGTCTGGACGCCGATCCGGTGCGGTGCCTGGACGCGAGAGCGAGCACGGCGATGGTCGCAGAGATCGACCAGGCACACCAGGACGGCGACACGCTCGGTGGCGTGGTCGAGGTGCTGGCGTATGGGGTGCCGGTCGGGCTGGGCTCGCATGTGCACTGGGACCGCAGGCTGGATGCGCGTCTTGCGGGTGCGCTGATGGGCATCCAGGCAATCAAGGGCGTCGAGATCGGAGACGGCTTCGAACTGGCGCGGGTGCCGGGATCGAAGGCGCACGACGAGATCATCATTGATGCTGCGGCGCAAAGCTCCCGCCCGTCTCCCGCCACCGCCCTCGAAGGAGGTGGGCGACGGGCAGGAGAAGGAGGAATCCGGCGCGCCTCGGGCCGCTCCGGTGGTACGGAGGGCGGTCTGTCGACGGGCGAGCTGCTGCGGGTGCGGGCGGCGATGAAGCCGATCGCGACGGTGCCGCGGGCGCTGGCGACGGTGGATGTGGTCACCGGTGAGCCGGCCCAGGCGCACCACCAGCGTTCCGACGTGTGTGCGGTGCCGGCGGCGGGGATCGTCGCGGAGGCGATGGTGGCGCTGGTGCTGGCGGATGCGGTGGCGGAGAAGTTCGGCGGCGACAATGTGGCCGAGACCCGCCGCAATGTCCACGGTTTCCTCGACAACCTGGCGATCCGATGAGCGGCGGGCCGGTCGTCATTTTGGTGGGGCCGCCGGGTGCGGGGAAGTCCACCGTGGGACAGGTGCTCGCCGAGCGTCTCGGTGTCGGCTTCCGGGATACCGATGCGGACATCGTGGTAGCGCAGGGCCGTGCCATCGCGGAGATCTTTGTCGAGGAGGGCGAGGAGCACTTCCGCGCCTTGGAGCGAGCGGCGGTCGCCGCGGCGCTTCAGGCGCATCCGGGCGTGCTGGCGCTGGGTGGTGGTTCGATCCTGGACTCGGGCACCCGTGCGGCGCTCGCCGGGCTGCCTGTGATCTTCCTCGACGTGGGAATGAAGGATGCGGTGCACCGTGTCGGCCTCGATACCGCCCGGCCGTTGCTCGCCGTCAACCCCCGGGCGCGTTGGCGGCAGTTGATGGAGCAGCGCCGACCGTTGTACATGGAGGTTGCGCGCGCTGTCGTGCTCACCGATGGCCGCACCCCGCAGGACGTGGCCGAGGAGATCTTGGACGTACTGGAGTTGACGAAGGCATGAGCGCAAGTCCCACTCGCATCCAGGTCGGTGGTACGGCGGGTACCTCCCCGTACGAAGTACTGGTCGGACGGCAGTTGCTGGGCGAGTTGGCCGGCCTGATCGGCCCCGAGGCCCACTCGTCTCCCACCTCCGTTGAGGGTGGTGGCGGCAGGCGGGCGGGAGCTACGCGCCACAGCGACGTTCACCGCGTGGCCGTACTGCACCCCGAGGCGCTGGCGTCCACCGGCGAGGTGATCCGGGCCGACCTCGCCGCGCAGGGCTATGAGGCGATCGCGGTGCAACTGCCCAACGCCGAGGAAGCCAAGTCGGCCGAGGTCGCAGCGTACTGCTGGAGCGTACTCGGACAGACGGGCTTCACCCGCACCGACGTGATCGTCGGTGTCGGCGGCGGTGCGACCACCGATGTGGCCGGGTTCGTTGCGGCGACATGGCTGCGCGGGGTGCGTTGGATCGCGGTGCCCACCACGATCTTGGCCATGGTGGATGCGGCAGTCGGCGGCAAGACGGGCATCAACACCGCCGAAGGGAAGAACCTGGTGGGCGCCTTCCACCCGCCCGCCGGTGTGCTGTGCGATCTGGCCTGCCTGGATTCGCTGCCGGTCCACGACTACGTGAGCGGGCTCGCCGAGATCATCAAGGCCGGCTTCATCTCCGACCCGGTCATCCTCGACCTGATCGAGGCCGACCCCGAGGCGGCGCGCACACCGCAGGGCCCGCACACCGCCGAACTGGTGGAGCGCTCGATCCGAGTGAAAGCCGAGGTGGTCTCGCAGGACTTGAAGGAATCGGGGCTGCGGGAAATCCTCAACTACGGGCACACGCTGGCACATGCGATCGAAAAAAACGAGCGCTACACCTGGCGCCACGGTGCCGCGGTCTCCGTCGGCATGGTATTCGCCGCCGAACTGGGGCGCATGGCGGGACGGTTGGATGACGCGACCGCCGACCGGCACCGCAAGATCCTTGCTGCGGTCGGCCTGCCGCTGACCTACCGTGGCGACCAGTGGCCCCGGCTGCTGGAGACGATGAAGGTCGACAAGAAGTCGCGCGGCGACCGGCTGCGCTTCATCGTGCTCGACGGCCTCGCCAAGCCCACGGTGCTGGAGAGCCCCGATCCGGCCGTACTCGCCGCCGCCTACGCGGAGGTAGCCGTGAGCGACGCACGTGAGTAGGCGGAGTGGGCGACCGGCCGTGGCATCGGCTGCTGATGCGGTGGGTGAGGTCGGCCGCGGAGTCTGCGAGCGGGCGGAGAAGCGAACGGAGGAGCACGGTGAGCGACGCACGTGAGTAGGCGGAGTGGGCGACCGGCCGTGGCATCGGCTGCTGATGCGGTGGGTGAGGTCGGCCGCGGAGTTTGCGAGCGGGCGGAGAAGCGAACGGAGGAGCACGGTGAGCGACGCACGTGAGTAGGCGGAGTGGGCGACCGGCCGTGGCATCGGCTGCTGATGCGGTGGGTGAG
>Ga0213875_10001913_pt1 | contig 12891 bp, 8 predicted proteins | sample BarmaccomBMRX_R8_FD_160105 | JGI IMG/M metagenome (GOLD analysis project Ga0213875, IMG submission 160105) | Root-associated microbial communities from Barbacenia macrantha in rupestrian grasslands, the National Park of Serra do Cipo, Brazil - RX_R8 | ecosystem: Host-associated > Plants > Roots... | reverse complement strand
CTGGTCGGGACGCTGGCGATCAGCCTGCCCTGGGCGTTCTGCGTCTGGTTCGCCTGGCCGCTGATCTCCGCGTACCTCTATCGCGGCCGATATCCCGAGGCCGGCTGGATCGCGCTGCTCTGGGGCTTTTCGGCGGCGCTGGCCGGGCTGCTCAGCGCCTTCAGCATCGCTTTCCAGGCGCTGCGGGCGTTCCGGCAGTTGGCACTCGCGGATCTCGCGGGATCGGCCGTGTCCGTGCTGGCGACCCTGGCGTTGCTGGCACGCTACGGCTATCCGATGAGCATCGTCGGCATGATGACCGGCCAGGCGGTGGAGATCGGCATCCTGATCGCCGTGCTGGCTCGCCTGGTGCCGCTACGTCCCGGCAGGCCGCGGCTGGCCGCGGCTGGGGAGCCGTAAGGCGGGACCGCGAGTCAAGGATTGCAAAGGCTCCGCCTTTGCCGGGGTCCAGGGGCGGAGCCCCTGGGCTTTTTCTTTTTCTCAACAGCGCGCGCTGCGGCCGCTCAGCTCCGCCCCCGCGTTGCCGGGCATCAGCAGCGAGACGGGTGCGGCGAGCAGGGAAACGCCGGCCACAACCAGAAAGCCGGCGGAAAAGTCGCCGAGCCCGGGGCGGGCGTGGCCGTCGAAGGCCATGGCCAGCTCCAGCGAGGCCGCACCGGCGGAGACGCCGAGCGTGAGGGAGACCTGCTGGATCGTCGAGTAGAGGCTGGTTGCGGCGCTCATCCGGCTGCGCGGAATATCCGCGTACACCAGCGCGTTGTAGGCGGTGAACTGCAGCGAGCGGAAGAAGCCGCCGAGCAGCAGCGCGCCGTAGATCGCCGCCGCCGGCCAGGCCGGGCGGAACGCCGCGACCAGCGCCAACAGCAGCGCCGAGAGCAGGCCGTTCCACAGCAGCGTGTCGCGGAACCCGCGCAGGCGCAGCGCCCATTGCGCCGCCGGCTTCATCACCATCGCGCCCGCCGCGCTGGCGAAGGTGATCGCCCCGCTCTGCGCCGCGGTGTCGCCGAAGCCGAGCTGCAGCATCATCGGCAGCAGGAAGGGCACCGCGCCGACGCCGATGCGGAACAATGTGGAGGCCGCCACGGCCACGCCGAAGGTGCGGATGCGCATCAGCGAGAAGTCCAGCACGGGCCGCGGATGCCGCCGCGCGTGGCGCCAGTAGCCGAACGCCGCGAGTCCCGCGAGGCCGAGCATGCCGGCGGTCAGCGGCGCCGCCAATACGCCGCGCCCGGCGGTCTCCAGGCCGAACAGCAGGGCGGCGAGCGCCGCGCCGCTCAGCGCCAGGCCGGTCGCATCGAACGGGCCGGGCGAGGGCTCGCGCACGTCGGCCACGAACCGGCTGACCAGCACGATGCCGATCACGCCGATCGGCACGTTGATGTCGAAGATCCAGCGCCAGGACGCGTAGGTGACGATGAGGCCGCCGACGGGCGGTCCCAGCACGGGCCCGATCAGCGCCGGCATCGTGAGCCAGGCCATCGCGGCGACCAGCTCCGACTTGGCAACGCTGCGCAGCAGCAGCAGCCGGCCGACCGGCACCATCATCGCTCCGCCCGCACCCTGCAGGATGCGCGCGAGCACGAGGAACGGCAGGCTGGTGGCGCGGCCGCACAGCACCGAGCCGATCGTGAACACCAGGATGGCGGCGCGGAACACGCGCCGGCTGCCGTAGCGGTCGGCAATCCAGCCGCTCGCCGGGATGAACACGGCGAGGCTCAGCAGGTACGAGGTCAGCGCCACGTTCATGTGCACGGGGTCGGCGCCGAAGGCGCGCGCCATGGTCGGCAGCGCGGTGGCGATGACCGTGGAATCGAGGTTCTGCATCAGCAGCGCGCAAGCGACGATGCTGGCGGTCAGACGCGCGCGCGAAGGCGCAGGCTCGGCTTCGGTGCGGCGGGCGGGGATGGCACGGCGGTCGGTCACGTCCGCAACATCGCGCCGGAGCGATGCCGACGGAAGGGCGGGGCGCCCGCCGGGGCTTGAAGGCGGTGCGCGGACGGGATCACACTCCCAGCACTCCAGGTTAGGGACAGGCATGCCGAAATTCCGCATCTTCACGCCCGCCGGCGCCAGCTTCTCGACGCCGGGCGGCGGCTACGACCTCGAGTTGGAGGCGCTGCAGGGCTCGGACGCGGAAATCATCGAGGCGCCGGCGGAGGAGGAAAAATTCATCGCCGCGGCGCGGCAGGCGGACGCGCTCTACGCCAAGGGCATGAAGATCGGCAAGCGCGTCATCGACAGCCTGGAGCGCTGCCGCATCATCGCGCTCGGCAGCGTCGGCGTCGATTCCGTCGACGTCGCGGCGGCGACCGCGCGCGGCATTCCCGTCACCAACGTGCCCGACACCTTCATCGAGGAAGTCGCCGACCACGCGATGACGCTGCTGCTCGCCGGCTTTCGCCGGCTGGTCGAGCAGGACCGCATGGTGCGCGAGGGCCGCTGGAAGGAAGGCCGCCCGGCGCTGCTGCAAATCCCGCGCCTGATGGGCCAGACGCTGGGCTTCATCAGCTTCGGCCACGTGCCGCGCGCGGTTGCGCGCCGCGCCCGACCGTTCGGCCTGCGCATGCTGGCTTATGATCCCTACGTCGAGGAACTGATCATGCCGGAATACGGCGTGGAACCAGCGACGCTCGAGGAAGTGCTGGAAAAGTCCGACTTCGTCTCGATGCACGCGCCCGCTCGGCCGGAGGTGACCGGCATGCTCGGCGAGGCGCATTTCCGGCGCATGAAGAAGACCGCGATCTTCGTCAACACCGGCCGCGGCCCGACGGTGCAGGAGGCGGCGCTGATCCAGGCGCTCGAGGAGGGCTGGATCGCCGGAGCGGCACTCGACGTGCTGGAGACCGAGCCGCCCGGCCACAACAACCCGCTGCTGAAGATGGACAACGTTATCCTGACGGCGCACGTTGCCTCCGCCTCGGCGCGCTTCGATCCCGCCCGCAAGCGCCGTGTGGGTCAGGAGCTGGCGCTGGTGCTGGCCGGCCGCTGGCCGATGAGCTGCGTGAACCCGGAGGTGCTGCGGCGCACCGACCTCGTACGCTGGCAGCCGGCATCGATGCTGCGCGGCCCCAACAGCTGACATGGCAGAGGGATCGCCACACCCGGGGTTGCCGCATCACGTCGCCGTCCTCGGCAATGGCATCATCGGCCACGGCGTCGCGCAGGTGTTCGCCGTCGCCGGATCGCAAGTCCGGCTGATCGGCCGTGCCGCCGACAGCCTGGCGCGGGCACGCGCGCGCATCCGCGCCAGCCTCGACGACTTCATTGCCCACGGCATTCTCGACGAAGCGGCGGCCGCGGCCGCGCTCGCGCGCATCGAGACCTCGACGGGACTCGAAGACGCGGCTGGGGCAGAGCTGGTCATCGAGGCGGTGACCGAGGACCTCGCGCTGAAGCGCGACCTGTTCGGCCGGCTGGACGCGATCTGCGCGCCCGAGGTGGTGCTCGCCTCCTCCAGCGGCCAGCCGCCGAGCGCGCTCAACGAGCGCGTGCGCCGGCGCGAGCGCGTCATCGCCACGCATTTCTGGTATCCGCCGCAGCTGATCCCGCTGGTGGAGGTCTGCGGCCCGCGCTGCGATCCCGCCGTGCTGGACCGGACCTGTGCGGCGATCCGCGCCGCGGGCAAGCAGCCGGTGGTGATCGACCGGGAGATCCCCGGCTTCATCGGCAATCGCATCCAGTTCGCGATGCTGCGCGAGGCCTGGTCGCTGTGGGCGAGCGGTGCGGCCTCGGCCGAGGCGATCGACGCGGTGGTGCGCAACAGCGTCGGCCGCCGGCTCGGCATCACCGGCCCGCTCGAATCGGCCGATCTCGGCGGCCTGCACACGATGGTCCAGTTCGCCCGCTCGCTGCTTCCCGACCTCGACCGCAACCCGCTTCCGCCGGACAGGCTCGACGCGCTGGCGAGGGACGCCGGCGGCGTCTACGACTGGCGGCAGCGCGACCGCGAGGCGCTGCTGCGGGCGCGCATGGACGAACTCTTCCGCTGGCTGGCAGCGGACCGGGGGACAAGCTGATGGCCGCGCCGCAACCGCGCCTCGCCGCCGATTTCCGCACCGACCCGCATTGGTGGGACGCCGCCCCCCGACCGGACGTCGAGCCGCCGGACCTGCCGCCGCGCGTCGACGTGGCGATCGTCGGTTCCGGCATCACCGGGCTGTCGGCGGCGATGCACCTGGCGCGGGGCGGCCGGCGGGTGGCGGTGCTGGAGCGCGACCGGCTCGGCATCGGCGCCTCGTCGCGCAACGCCGGCTATGTCGGCCGGACCTTCAAGCACCCGTTCGGCAAGCTGCTGAAGAAGCGGGGCGCCGACTTCGCCGTCACCGTCTACCGCGACATGCAGGCGGCGTTCGACGCGGTGGTGGAGACGGTCGGCACCGAGCAGATCGAGTGCCACTTCCGCATCTGCGGCCGCTTCATCATGGCGACCTCGCCCGGCCAGTACGAGCGCATCGCCGAGGAACTCGAGCTGCGCAGAAAGCATCTCGGCGAGGCCTACGAGATGGTGCCGCGCGGGCGCCAGCATCAGGAGGTCGGCTCGGACGCCTACCACGGCGGCGCGATCGTGCCCGATCTCGGCTGCATCCATCCCGGCCTCTACCAACTCGGCCTGCTGGACCGCGCGCGCAACGCGGGCGCCGAGATGCATCCGCGCACCGAAGTCCAGGCGGTCGCGCGCAACGGCGCCGGCTTCATCGTCACCACGAACCGCGGCACGCTCGCGGCGCGCGAGGTGTTCGTCGCGACCAACGGCTACACCGGCCCGGCGACGCCCTGGCTGCAGCGCCGGGTGGTGCCGTTCGACGCGTTCATGGTCGCCACGGAAGCGCTGCCGGAGGCGGTGATCGACCGGGTGCTGCCGAGCGGACGCACCTATATCGACGACAACCACAACGTCGACTTCATGCGGCGCTCGCCGGACGGCAACCGCATCCTGTTCGGCGGCCGCACCGGCTGCGGGCAGACCGATCCGCTGGTCATGGCCGGCGTGCTGCAGCCGCGGCTCGATCGCCTGCTGCCCGACCTCGCCGGGGTGGCGCTCAGCCGCGCCTGGACCGGCCGGTGCGCCGGCACCTTCGACCTCTGGCCGCATCTCGGCACGCACGAGGGCGTCACTTATGCGATGGGCTACTGCTTCGCCGGCGTGCCGATGGGCACCTATCTCGGCATGAAGGCGGCGCGCCGCATCCTGGGCGTGGGCGACGCGCGCACGGTGTTCGCCGACCGGCCGTTCCCGACCGTGCCGTTCTACGCCGGCAATCCCTGGTTCGTGCCCTGGGTCATGCGCGCCTGGGACTGGCAGGACGCGCGGGCGGCGTAGCAGGAAACGACCCGCCTCAGTCGGCGAACACCTGCACGCGCAGCGGGCGGCCGGCGAACGGGCTCCACGCACAGCACGTGCATATCGGCGGGCATCGCCGCCCTGCGGCGATTGTCGCGTCGCGCCGGCTGATCTACTCTGCGTGCACCGTCGATCGGGGGGATCACGCCCATGCCGACCTACGACCTCGCCCGATTCCGGACCCGCGAGTTCAGGACCAGCAGGGCGCACGCGCCGCCGGGCGGGCTCGGCTGCTTCGAGGCCCACTATGTGCCCGTCACCGGCGAGATGAGGGTGACCGTGCGGGTCTGCCCACGCTTCGTCAGCCCGATGGGCGAGGACGTTCCGCTCGCCGTACAGCAGAATTTCATGGGCATCTTCCAACGGAAGGTGCCGGAATACTGGAACGACCGCTTCCGCCTTACGCTCACCAAGACGGGTTTTTCGGGAATCACCGTCAAGCCGGTGTTCGAGGTCGTGCAGTCCGCGCTCGCCGACGCGCACTACGACCTGAAGATCGTCAACAACCGCACCGGCAACATCTGCGTGCGCACCGGCGAGGACCCGGCGCTCGCGGTGCTGAAGGGCGCGAAATGGGACCCCTATCGCGGCAAGCTGTCCGCCCAGTTCAACCTTAACGCGATCGACGCGCTGGAGCTGACGCGCGCCAACGACATTTGCACCGCCCTCGAGAAGCCGGTCACCATCGCCGTCGGAACCACGCCAGGGCAGGGCGGCCTCTCGGTGACGGCGATGGAGCGGCTGCGCACGCATGCGCGCGACGTCGCCTACGTCTTCGAATCGAGCGGGCAGAAGCCGAAGATCGCGATCCGCGGGCCGGGTCCGGGCGGGACCGATCCGGCAAAAACGGTCGGCGGCATCCTCGAGCATTTCGGGCTGAAGGCGAAGTACAGCTACGAGAAGAACGGCGCGGCGGGAACCGTCACGATCACGCTCGACCGTGCGCAGCTTCTCAAGGTCAAGCTCATGGCCAACGCGGCGATCCACAACTTCCCGCAATTCGCCCAGTACGCTGTCGCGCATGAATACGGCCACATGCTCGGCCTGCCCGACGAATACATGTGCTGCGGCGCCGCCACGGTCGGCATCCTGGCACAGCGCGGCATGGCCTCGGACACCGACACGGAGCGCGACGCCATCAAAGGCAACACCACCACGCAGGCGCAGGATTTCTCCGGCACCATCGCCGACCAGCAACGGGACTACGCCGCCCTGTGCGGGGAGTTCGGCATCGTCCCGCCGCAGTTCGGCCGCGCCAATCCGAGCATGATGTCGGTCGGCCACCAGATCATGGCATGCCACGGCGTCACGGTGGCGCATGCGATCTGGCGCATGACTCGGAATTACTGCGAGAAGAAGGACTGGCGGATCGACGTGGTCCACTGAGACGTGGTCCACTGAGGAAACGTGATCCGCTGAGAGACGGCCTTGCGCCCGGCGGATCAGACCCGCTGGTGGCGCGCCCGTGCGGCCCGCTCGATCGCCGCGACGACCAGCGGGTCGAGCTCCAGTTCGCCGCCCACGAACTCCAGCATGCGCACGGCCGACTGGCGGGTGAAGCGGTCGGCGGCGGCAACCTCGCAGGCCAGCGCGTAGGCGGTCTCGCGCAGCCGCGGCTCGAGCGCGTCGCGGATCAGCCGGCCGGCGTGCGACAGGCCCTCTTCCTCCTGCAGCAGGCTCACCGCCGTGCTGGTGGCGACGTCCAGGTGCTCGGAGGAGAAGTTGTGGAACACCGGCATGGTCTGCACCAGGCCGGACATGACGCCGATCTCGCGATCGGTGATGCCGCCGTCCGACGCGGCGACCAGCACCATCGTGCAGACCAGGGCTTCCTGCGCGTTCAGGCCGGTGCGCGCGAGCATCGATCCCCCTCCGTTTCGCGCGGACCCTGCGTTAACCCTCCGGCGAGATCAAGCATCTCCCGCGTCACGGCTCCGGGAGGAGGAAGGCGCCGGTCTCCCGCACCGCCTCGGCCAAGCCGACCCGCCGCGCCGCCACCCCAGTCGGAAAGGCCGAGAGCAGGCGGCTCGGCGTGCGCCGGTCGAGCAGCACGAACACGCCGCGGTCGCTCGCGCGGCGGATCAGCCGGCCGAACGCCTGGCGCAGGCGCAACCGGGCAACCCGGTCGTCGAACCCGGTGGGGTCATCGCCCGCGGCGTGCAGGCGTCGCTCCCGGTGCAGGATATCCGGCCGAGGCCAGGGCACCCGCTCGAACACCACCAGGCGCAGCGCCCGGCCGGGCACGTCCACGCCGTCGCGCATGGCGTCGGTGCCGAGCAGGCAGCTCTCCTCCTCCGTGCGGAAAACGTCGACCAGGGTGGCGTTGTCCATCGCGTCGACGTGCTGGGCGAGCAGCGGGATGCCGGCCGCCTCGAGTTCCGGGGCGATGCGCGCGTGCACCGCCTGCAGCCGGCGGATGGCGGTGAACAGGCCCAGTCCGCCGCCCCCGGCGGCCAGGAACAGCGCGCGATAGGCGGCTGCCAGCGCGGCGATGTCGCCGCCGACGTCGGTGACGACGTAGGCGCGGGTCTGCGCGGCGTAGTCAAACGGGCTGGCGACCGCGGCGCGCAGTGCCGGCGACGGAAGGTGCGGCGCGCCGACTCGCGCCTCGGCCGCCGCCCAGGCCGTCTCGGGGTCGCCGGCGCCGGCGTCGCGCAGCGTGGCGGAGGTGATCAGCAGGCCCTGCGCCGAGGCGGCGAGCGTCGCGGCGAACGGCACGGTCGGGTCGAGCCAATGGCGGCGCAGCCCGGCGTCGCGGTCGCCGACCTCCCGGCGGTCGAGATAGACCAGCAGCACGTGCTCCGGCCGGGCATCGGGGAGCGGCGGATCGGCGAGGCTCGCCAGCATCGCCCGCCAGGCGGCGAGCCGGGCCAGCGCCCGCCGGCCTAGCGAGCGGACCGCCGCCTCGATGCGGTTGCGGGCGTAGCTGTCGAGGTCCTCCGCCGAGTCCTCCAGGCGGGCGGCGAGGCGGGCGGAGAAGCTGTGCAGCGGCTCCTCGATGCGCGCGAGCGCCCGGTCCAGCCGTTCGGCGGCCGCGTCCAGCCCGGGCGTGAGCGGAAACAGGTCGGCTTCCAGGGCGCCGCGCAGCTCCGGTTCCTTGCCCGGCCGACGCGCCAGGACCTGCTGGCGGATCAGCCGGAGGAACGCCTCCGTCGGGTTCTGCCGCCCGGGTTCCAGGCCGCCGAGTTCCGGCTCGCTCTCGGCGAGCCGCGCCGACCAGCCGGGGGCGGGCAAGGCGCGCACCGCGAGCAGCGCGGCTTCCAGCGGCGCCTCCAGCTCCGGGCGCCCGACGATCAGGTCTTCCAACCGGTGGCGCAGGCCGCGGGCGCGGGTGCGCCGGCCCTCCGCGCCGAGCAGCCAGCGGCGGAGCTCGGCGGTCTCGAAGCCCGACAGCTCGGCGGCGAAAGCGGCGTCGGCGGCGTCGAAGACGTGGTGGCCCTCGTCGAACACGTAGCGGGTGGGCACGACGCCGTCGTCAAGACCGCCCCAGGCTGCCTGGGCCATCACCAGGGCGTGGTTGGCGACCACGAGGTCGGCGGTACGGGCGCGGCGGATCGTGTGCTCGACATAGCAGCGCCGCCAATGCGGGCAGGCAGCGTGGATGCACTCGCCGCGCCGGTCGGCGAGCCCCGTCGTCGCGGCCGGGCCGAACAGTTCCACGAGCCAGCCCGGGAAGTCGCCGCCCTGGATGTCGCCCTCGGCGGTGGCCTGCGCCCAGCGCGCCAGCAGACCAAGCGGGATCACCGCTCCCGGCGGCGCGACGCCGCCCTCCGCCGCGAGCACCGCCTCCTCGTAGTTGAGCAGGCAGAGGTAGTTCTCGCGCCCCTTGCGCACGACGGCGCGGCGCCTTCGCTCCAGCGGGTCGGGGAACAGCCGTGCCAGCTCGGCGTCGATCTGGCGCTGCAGGTGGCGCGTGAACGTGCTGATCCAGACCGCGCCGTGGTTGCGCTCGGCCCACAGGCTGGCCGGCGCGATGTAGCCAAATGTCTTGCCGGTTCCGGTGCCGGCTTCCGCCAGCACCAGACGCGGGTCGCCGCGGCGCTCGCGCGGCGCGAATGCGGCGGACGCCGCGGCGGCGTAGTCGGCCTGGCCGGGCCGCTGCTCGGCCTCCGGGCCGACGATCGCGGCGAGCCGCGCGCGCGCCTCGGCGGGGGCCACCGGATGCGCCGACGGGGGCGGCGGCGCGGCGGTTTCCTCCCAGGCCGGCAGGCGCTTCCAGATGCGCAGCACGTCCGGATGCGGCACCGCGTCCGGGTCGCCGAGGGCGGCGAGCACGCAGCGCGCCCAGCCCCAGCCGGCGCGATCGAGCCGCGCGGCCAGCGCCGCGGCGTCGCGGTTCAGCGCGGTGCGGCACCCTGCCGCCAGCCGCCAGAGCAGGGCGGCGGCGATGTCCGGCAGCGCCGCGGCCGCCGCCTCCAGCCCGGGTCCCGGCGGCTCCATGTCGAGCGCCAGCGCGAGCCCGCGCGGCGTCGGCGAGGCGGTGCGCGCCGGCAGCACGAAGGCGAAGAGTTCGAGCAGATCGTAGGCCGGCATCGCGCGCAGCCCGAGCCGGTGCCACGTGGCGGGCGCGTGCACCAGCAGCGGCGGGTTGGCGCGCAGCAGCCCGGCCGCCTCGTCCGCCGCGACGAGCCGCACCTCGCCGTCCAGCGTCACGATCGCGGCGCGGCCGTGCCCCGCCGCGACCGCCGGCGCATCCGGCAGGGCCATGCGCCGGCGCGGCGTTAAGGCGACGGACATGGACGCACTATAAGGTGGGCCGCCGATTGACCAAGGCAGACCCCGTTCCTAGCCTGCCCGGCATGACGGACACATTCCGTAACAAATTTCCGGCCGGCAAGCTCCCGGGTGGCCTGCCAAAGGCCTGGCCGTTCGAGGAAGCGGCCAAACTCGCCGACCGCCTGGCGGCGTCCGGCAAGACGGAGGCGCTGTTGGAGACCGGCTACGGCGCCTCGGGCCTGCCGCATATCGGCACCTTCGGCGAGGTCGCCCGAACCTCCTGGGTGCGCCGCGCCTTTGCCGAGCTGACCGGCCTCCCCTCCCGCCTGCTGGCGTTCAGCGACGACATGGACGGGCTGCGCAAGGTGCCGGAGAACGTGCCGAACCGGGAGATGCTGGAAAAGCATCTGGGCAAGCCGCTGACCCGCATCCCCGACCCATTCGGCACGCACGAGAGTTTCGGCGCGCACAACAACGCCCGGCTGCGGGCGTTCCTGGACGCGTTCGGCTTCGAGTACGAGTTCGCCTCGTCCAGCGCGTATTATGCGTCGGGCCGTTTCGATGCGGCGCTGCTGCGCGTGCTGGAAGAGCACGACGCGATCGTCGCGGTGATCCTGCCGACCTTGGGGCCGGAGCGACGCGCCACCTACTCGCCCATCCTGCCGATCCACCCGCGCACCGGCCAGGTGATGCAGGCAAAGATCGAGGCGATCGACGCGGCGGCCGGCACGGTCGCCTGGCGCGACCCGGCGGACGGCGCGCGGTACGAGACCCCGGTGACGCGCGGCGGCTGCAAGCTGCAATGGAAGGCCGACTGGGCGATGCGCTGGCACGCGCTCGGCGTCGACTACGAGATGAGCGGCAAGGACCTGACGGACAGCGTGCGCCTGTCCGGGCGCATCTGCCGCATCCTCGGCAGCGCGCCGCCGGCGGGCTTCATCTACGAGCTGTTCCTCGATCAGCACGGCCAGAAGATCAGCAAGTCGCGCGGCAACGGCCTCTCCGTGGAGGAGTGGCTGCGCTACGCGCCGCAGGAAGGGCTGGCGCAGTTCATGTACAACGCGCCGCAGCGGGCGAAGCGGCTGCATTTCGACGTGATCCCGCGCGCGGTCGACGAGTACCTCGCCAATGCCGCGCGCGAGCGGGGCGAGAGCGAGGTCGCGCGCTACACGAACCCGGCGTGGCACATCGACGCCGGCCGGCCGCCGGAGGCGGAGACGCCGCTTTCCTATGCCATGCTGCTCAATCTGGCGAGCGTGGTGAATGCCGAAACCCCCGACATTCTCTGGGGCTTCATCCGCCGCTACCGGCCGGACGCCAGCCCGGAGAGCATGCCGTTCCTGGCGCGCCTGGTCGATCATGCGATCGCCTACTACCAGGACTTCGTCCGGCCGGAAAAACGCTTTCGGGTGCCCGGCGGGACCGAACGCGCGGCGCTCGAGGACCTCGCGCGCACCTTGCACGGCTTGCCGGAGGGCAGCAGCGCCGAGGCGATCCAGACCGTGCTCTACGATGTCGGCAAGCGCCACGCGCTGCCCGACCTGCGCGCCTGGTTCGGCTGCCTCTATCAGGTGCTGCTGGGCCAGCCGGAGGGGCCGCGCTTCGGCAATTTCGTCGCCATCTACGGCGTGGCCGAGACGATCGCGCTGATCCGCGCGTCGCTCGCCCGGGTCGCCGAGCCGGCCTGAGCGCGCCAACCGCCCGGTCATGCAGCTCCCTGCCCTCCCCGCCCGCCTGAGCCGGGGGCTGCACCACCTGCCGGCGGTGCTCGGGGTCGTGCTGCTGGTCGGCGCCATCTACGTCGTGCAGCGCGAATACCGCGGCCTAAAGATCGAGGACATCGCCGCCGCGCTGGACGCCATCCCGGCGCGCGCGCTGGCGTTCTCCTTCGGCTTCACCGTCCTCTCCTACGGTGTGCTGACACTCTACGACCGGCTGGGCACGATCTATGCCGGCCACGCGGTGTCGTATCGGCGGGTCGCCTTCGCCTCGTTCTGCGCTTACGCGCTGTCGCACAATCTCGGCTTCGCGGCGGTCTCCGGCGCGGCGGTGCGCTTTCGTCTCTACGCGCACTGGGGGCTGACACCCTGGCAGATCGGCAAGGTGGTGGCGTTCTGCAGCCTGACCTTCACGCTCGGCGGCATGGTGCTGGGCGGCGCCATCCTGTTCCTCGAGCCCACCTCCGTGCCGTTCTTCGGCACGCACCTGCCGAAGGCGGCGCTGTACGCCGCGGGGGCGCTGCTGTGGGGGCTGGTCGCCGCCTATGTGACCCTCGCCAAGGTCATCCGGCGCGTCTCGCTGTTCGGCCACGAGCTGGAGCTGCCGCGCACCCGCATGGCGGTGCTGCAGGTGGTGCTGGCGACCGGCGACGTCGCGGTCACCGCGACGATTTTTCACGCGCTGCTGCCGCACGCGCCCGGCCTGACATTCCTGCGCTTCCTGGCCGTCTACGTCACCTCGTACACCGCCGGCCTGGCCGCCAACCTGCCGGGCGGCATCGGCGTGTTCGACACGGCGATGCTGCTCGGCCTCTCGCCCTATCTGGACGCGCCGCTGATCGTCGGCGCGGTGGTGGTGTATCGCCTGTATTATTATGTGATTCCGTTGTTCCTGGCGGGCACGCTGTTCGCCGCCAACGAGATCCTGCTGCGCGGGCGATCGATGCTGCAGCGCCAGCCCGGGCGCGCGGGGCTGCGGGTGGCCACCCCGCCGGCGGCACGGTGGAGCGAGCCGGACTTCGCTGTCGCCGCGGCGACCGGGGTGGTCGCGCTGTGCGGCTTCATGCTGCTCTCGCTCGGCGTGCTGGCGCCGCCGCCCGATCTCTCCTGGATCGA
>Ga0213875_10001912_pt1 | contig 12893 bp, 10 predicted proteins | sample BarmaccomBMRX_R8_FD_160105 | JGI IMG/M metagenome (GOLD analysis project Ga0213875, IMG submission 160105) | Root-associated microbial communities from Barbacenia macrantha in rupestrian grasslands, the National Park of Serra do Cipo, Brazil - RX_R8 | ecosystem: Host-associated > Plants > Roots... | reverse complement strand
ACTTCGCCCGGCGCTGAGGCTCGGTCCGCACCTCGCGATCGGGCCGACGCCGTGGTAAGCCGGTGCCGCGCGCGCCCCGGCCGGAGATGCCAGCATGATGTCTGCCGAGCTCTATCTGGCCTTCGTTCTGGCGAGCAGCGTGCTCATGCTGATCCCCGGGCCGAACGTCGCCGTCATCGTCGCCAACAGCGTGGCGTACGGCACGCGCTACGGCCTGCTCACCGTCGCCGGCACCAGCTCCGCTATGCTGCCGCAGCTGTGCCTGACGGCGCTCGGCATGACCGCGGTGCTCGGCGGGCTGGCGCAATGGTTCGGCTGGGTGCGCTGGGTCGGGGCCGCGTATCTGATCGTGCTCGGCGTACGGCAGTGGCGGCAGCGCCCGGTCGATCTGACGCTGGTCCGCGCCCAGCCGCGCTCGGTGCGGGCGATCTACTGGCGGGGGTTCCTGGTTTCGTTGAGCAATCCGAAGACGCTGCTGTTCTACAGCGCCTTTTTTCCGCAATTTTTGGACGCGAGGGCGGGCCTGCTGCCGCAAATGGCGCTGCTCGCCGCCACGTTCCTGGCCGTCGCCCTGATCTGGGACAGCGCCTGGGCGTTGCTGGCGGGTCGGGCGCGCGCCCTGCTGGCGGCGCACGGGCGGCTGCGCAACCGGCTGACCGGCGGCATCCTGATCGGCGCCGGCGCCGGCCTGGCGGCGGTGCGGCACGGCGGCTGACCGTTCCACCCGCCGAAGCGGGCAGGATGCGACGGCGCTCCCACTCGCCCGGCGGAAGTCACAGGAACGAGACGGGATCGACGTCGACGTCCACCCGCACGCCGCGCGGCACCGCCACCGCATCGAGCCAGCGTCGCAGCAGCGGCTGCACGGCGATGTCGCGGCGGGTCTTCAGCAGCAGCCGCCGGCGGTGCCGGCCGCGCAGAATGGCAAGCGGCGCCGGCGCCGGGCCCAGCACCGTGACGCCCTCGGCGGACGGCGCGGCGCGACCGAGGTCATGGGCGGCGCGGTCGGCGTCCTCGGCGTGGTCGGCACTGACGATCAGCGCGGCGAGCCGGCCGAACGGCGGCCAGTGGCCGGGCCGGCGCATCTCTGCCTCCTCCGCCATGAAGGTGTCGAGACTGCCGCTCACCAGGGCGCGCATCACCGGGTGCTCGGGGGAAAACGTCTGCAGCAGCACGCGCCCCGGCGCCTCGGCCCGCCCGGCCCGCCCGGCGACCTGGTGCAGCAGCTGCACGGTCCGCTCGGCCGCGCGCAGATCGCCGCCCGCCAGGCCGAGATCGGCGTCGACCACGCCGACCAGCGTCAGATGCGGAAAGTGCCAGCCCTTGGCGACGATCTGCGTGCCGATGATCAGATCGACCTCGCGCGCCTCGATCGCGTGCGCCGCCTGCGCCGCGGCCTGCGGCCCCGGCACGGTGTCGCTCGCCATGACCAGGCGGCGCGCCGCGGGAAAGCGCTCGGCCGCCTCTTCGGTGATGCGCTCCACGCCCGGGCCGACCGGCGTCAGGCTATGCTCGGCGCCGCAGGCCGGGCAGGTCGGCGGGATCGGCTCGACATGGCCGCAATGGTGGCAGGCGAGCTGGCGGCGGGCGCGGTGCTCGACCAGCCAGGCCGTGCAGTTCGGACACTGCATGCGGTGGCCGCAGGCGCGGCACAGCGTCAGCGGCGCGTAGCCGCGGCGATTGAGGAACAGCATCGCCTGCTCACCGCGGGCGAACGTGTCTTCGAGCGCCGCGAGCAGCGGCGGCGCCAGGAATTTCCCCCGCTCCGGCGGGTGCTCGCGCAGGTCGATAGCGGCGATCTCCGGCAGGCGGGCGCCGCCGTGCCGGTGCGGCAGAGTCAGGCGGCGGTAGCGTCCGGCCTCGACGTTGGCGACCGTCTCCAGGCTCGGGGTTGCCGAGACCAGCACCGCCGGCGCCTCGCACAGCCGGGCCCGAACCACCGCCATGTCGCGGGCGTGATAGACGACGCCGTCCTCCTGCTTGAAGGCGGTCTCGTGCTCCTCGTCGACGACGATCAGGCCGGGATCGGGGAATGGCAGGAACAGCGCCGAGCGCGCGCCGACCACCACGGGCGCCTGCCCGGCCGCCACAGCGCGCCAGGTAAGCCGGCGCGTGCGCGAGGTCAGGTCGGAGTGCCAGACCGCCGGGGCGACCGCGAAGCGGCGCTCGAACCGCTCGAGCCACTGCGAGGAGAGCGCGATCTCCGGCAGCAGCACCAGCGCCTGCCGGCCCTGGCGCAGGCACTCGGCCACGGCCTCCAGATAGACCTCGGTCTTGCCCGAGCCGGTCACCCCGTCCAGCACGGTGACCGAGAAGCCGCGCGCCGCCACCGCCTCCCGCAGTGCGGCGGACGCGTTGCGCTGCTCGGCGGAGAGCGCCGGGCCCGGCTGGTCGGGGTCGGGTGCCGCGAAGCCGGGCAGCGGCAGGGCAGCCGGTGCCAGCAGGCCGGCATCGGCCATGCCGCGGATGACGCCGGCGCCGACACCGGCCGCGCGGGCGAGCGCTGCGGTGCTGCGTGGCTCAGCCTCGCCGAGGGCGGCAAGCACACGCCGGCGCGCTTCGGTCAGGCGGGTCTCCAGCATGGTCTCGGCCCGCCGCCAGCCGGTCGGTGGCGCGTCCGGCCGCAGCGCGTTGATGCGCAGCGCCATCGCCATCACCTCGCCTGGCGGCGCCAGCGTGTAGGCGGCGACCCAGTCGATGAAGCGCCGCATCGCCGGCTGCATCGGCGGGGTCTCCAGCACCGCCGCAACCGGCTTGAGCTTGCGCTCCGGCACCGGGTCGCCGGCCGGCGCGTCCCACACGACGCCGACCTCCTCGCGCCGGTTCAGCGGCACCAGCACGAGGTCGCCGGGACGCGGATCGAGGCCCGCCGGCACCCGGTAGTCGAACGGGCCGGCGAAGGGATAGGGCAGCAGCACCGGGATCCGCCCAGGGACATGCCCCGACACGCCCCCCGGGACGCGCCGGCCGCGCTTCCGGTCGGCTGGCCTCATCCTGTATCGTCCGTCCAACCGATCCGGGACCCGCGCATGCCGCCTACCGATACCGCCCCGCCGCAGCAGATCAAGGCGCCGGCCGTTCCGGCCCGCGCCTGATGGAGCCGGCGGAGGTCACCGCCTTCCTGCGCGCGAACCCGTCCTGGCTCGCCGACAACCCCGATCTCTACCGGATGCTGGCCCCGCCGATCCGGCTGCACGGTGATCGGCTCGCCGATCACATGGCGGCGATGCTGCGTGCCGAGCGCGCGGCCGCCGCCCAGGTGGTCTCGGCCGGCCGCGCCGCCGCGGGGCTCGCCGCGCGGGTGCAGGAGGCGGTGCTCGCGCTGATGCGCGCCGACGACCCCGAGGAGTGCGTCGCCGCCGAATTCGCCGGCCTGCTGGCGGTGGACGCCGCGTCGTTGTGCCTCGAGCGACACCGCCGAGGCGCCCGCCTGCTGCCGCGCGGGCTCGTCGGCTGCCTGCTCGGCGGCCGGGACGTGGTGTTCCGCGAAACGCCGGATGACGCGCCGCTGCTGCACGCCGAGGCGGCGATGCTGGCGCGCCACGACGCGCTCGTGCGGGTGCCGCTGGCCGGCGAGCCGGCGCTGCTGGCGCTGGTCGCGCGCGACCGGCGGGTGCTGGAGCCCGGGCAGGGCACCGCGGCCCTCGCCTTCCTCGGCCGCGCCGTCGCTGCCGCGCTGGAGCGTGATCGCCCGAACCGGACTCGGCCGAGGGCGTGAATCGCGCGGCAAAACAGGGCGCGGTGAACCCCGCCGCTGCCGAGTTCCTGGACTGGATGGCGCGGGAGCGTCGGGCGGCGCCGCTGACCGTCGCCGCCTATGGCCGCGACCTCGCGGGATTTTTCGCGTTCCTCACCGGCCATTTCGGCCGCGAGCCGGCGTGCCAGGACCTCGCCGGGCTGCGGGCGGCGGATTTCCGCGCCTGGCTGGCGGCGGAAGCCACGGCAGGCGCGGGCAATGCGACGCGCAGCCGCCACGTCTCGACGCTGCGCAGCTTCTTCCGCTTCCTCGCCCGCCGGCACGGCATCGCCAACCCGCAGCTCGCCCTGCTGAGCGCGCCGCGCGCCCGCAAGCCGCTGCCGCGCGCGCTCAGCACCGAGCAGGCCCGTGCGGTCGCCGAGCGGATCGGCGACACGGCAGCGCCGGCGATGCAGGCGCGCGACGTCGCGCTGTTCACGCTGCTGTACGGCTGCGGCCTGCGCATCGGGGAGGCGCTCGCGCTCGACATCGCCGACCTGCCGGGCGCCGCGCCGACCTTGCGCGTCACCGGCAAGGGATCGAAGCAGCGCATCGTGCCGCTGCTGCCCGCGGTCCGCGCGGCGCTGGCCGACTGGCTTGGTCACCACCCGCGCCCCGCGCCGGATGCGCCGCTGTTCCTGGGCGCCCGCGGCGGGCGGCTCGACCCGGCGGTCGCCCAGCGCGTCCTGCGCGGCTTCCGCCGCCACCACGGCCTGCCCGAGCACGCGACGCCGCATGCGCTGCGCCACTCCTTCGCCACCCACCTGCTGGCCGGCGGCGCCGACCTGCGCTCGATTCAGGAATTGTTGGGCCACGCCAGCCTGTCGACGACGCAGCGCTACACCTCGGTGGACGCGGAGCGGCTGCTGGACGTCTGGCGGCGCGCGCATCCGCGTCCTTGAACCAAGGCGCGCCGATGAATCCCGCGCTGCGTGACGCCGCCAAGGAATACCTGGTCCGCTACGGCGGCGACGCCTTCCCCAACCTGTTCGTCGCCGCCAAGGGAACCGTGGTGCGCGACGACACCGGGCGCGAGATCCTCGATTTCACGTCCGGGCAAATGTGCGCGACGATCGGGCACAACCATCCGGCGATCGTCGCCGCCGTCCACGCCGCCGGCACGAAAGCGTTCCACCTGTTCAGCGGCATGATCCCGCAGGTCGTGGCCGCGCTGGGGCAAACTCTGGCCCAGGACTGGATGCCGCGCGGCCTGTCGAAATCGCTGTTCGTCAACACCGGCGCGGAGAGCAACGAGGCGGCGCTGCGCATGGCAAAGCTGCACACCGGCGGATACGAGGTCCTGGCGGTCGGCGGCTCCTGGCACGGCGTGACCGGCGGGACCAGCGCCGTCTCCTTCGCCAGCGACCGCCGGGGCTACGGCGTACCCCTGCCGGGGGTGTTCGTGATGCCGGAGCCGAACGCCTACCGACCGTATATCGATGCCGGATCGGAGGAGGCGTCCGCGCTCGCCTGCCTCGAACTCGGGCTAAAAATGTTCGACATGCAGTCCTCCGGCCGGCCGGCCGCGATCATCATCGAGCCAGTCATCAGCGCCGGCGGCGTGCTGGTGCCGCCAAAAGCCTACATGCAGGCGCTGCGCCGAGCGGCGGACGAGCGCGGCATGCTGCTGATCTTCGACGAGGCGCAGACCGCGTTCGGCCGCATCGGGCACAAGACCGGCGCGGCGTTCTTCGGCGTGACGCCGGACATCATGAGCGTGTCGAAGACCCTCGGCGGCGGCTTGCCGCTGGCCGGGACGGTCACCACCCCGGCGATCGAGGACAGCGTGCACCGGAAAGGGTTCAATTTCTACACGAGCCACGTCTCCGATCCCTTGCCCGCCGAGGTCGGGCTGGCGGTGCTGCGGGTGATCGCGGAGGAGAAATTGATCGAACGGGCGCGGACCGTCGGCGCCTATCTGCGCGGGCGCCTGCAGGAATTGCAGCAGCGCTACGAGGCAATCGGCGACGTGCGCGGCGAGGGGCTGCTGCTGGGTGTCGAGCTGGTGCGGGACCGAAAGTCGCGCCAGCCGAACCACGAGCTCGGCGGGCGGACGACGAAGAAATGCTTTGCGCTGGGCTTGAGCATGAATATCCGCCGGCGCCCGGAGCGGGGCTCGGTGTGGCGGATCGCCCCGCCGCTGACCGTGTCGACCGACGAGATCGATCGCGCCGTCGCCATCCTGGACCGGGCGCTGCGCGAGAGCCTCGACGAGATGGCGGCCTGAACACTTCGTCCAGGTAAGGCCAGGGGGCTTTGCCCCCTGGACCCCCACCAAAGGCAGAGCCTTTGGAAACCTTCACTCAGTCACCCTGCAGCTGGGAGCGGAGCGTGACGCGGCTGGGGACCAGGAGGCTGACCAGCAGGATCACCACCGCGAGGGCGGCGGCCAGCGCGAAGACCTGGTGCAGCGCTTGCGGCAGCGCGCCCGGCATCCCGGCGTTCAGCACGCCGCCGAAGGCCGCCGCACCCAACGCCTGACCGACCAGCCGGCAAAAATAGAACAGCGAGGTCGCCCGGCCGCGGTCCTGCCACGCAACGCTCGACTGGATGCACACCGCGAAGGTGATGCTCAGCATCCCAAGCCCCGCCCCGACGATCGCGGCGGCGGCCAGGATCCAGCCCGGCGGCTGCAGCGGGGTCAGGCCCAGCGGGCCGGCGCTGCCCGCCAGCACCGCAAGCCCTCCGACCAGCGCGGTCGCGCGATAGGAGACGCGCGCCAGCAGCCGTCCGACGACCATGCTCGCAATCGTCCAGCTCACCGACATCGTGCCGAGCGTCAGTCCCGCATCGAGCGGGCTGCGACCCTGCACACCCTGGATGTACAGCGGCAGGAAGCCGGTCAGCCCGATCAGGAAGGCGCCGCACAGCAGGCCCGAGACATTGCCGATCAGGATGATCGGCTGACGCCAGAGGTGCAGCGGCAAGGTCGGCTCCGCCGCCGCCCGCTCGTGGCGCACCAGCACGACGCCGAGCCCGACGCCGACGCCGAGCAGCGCCAGCGAGAGCAGCGGCGGCAAGCTCTGGTGCTGCACCAGCGCCGTCATCACCGCGCCGGCCGCCAGCATCAGCAGCGCCGAGCCCGCGAGGTCGAGCGGATGGCGCACCGTCTCCCGCTGCTCGCGCAGGAAGTGGCCGACCAGCGCGATCGTCGTCAGGCCGATCGGCAGGTTGATCCAGAACACCAGCGGCCAGCTCGCGTGGCTGACGCAGAACGCGCCGATGATCGGCCCGAGGATCGCCGAGATGCCCCAGATGGCGCTGATCTGGCCGAGCGCCTTCGGCCGTTCCGCAGGCGCCGCGGTGTCGCTGATGATGGTGGTGGCGATCGGCGCCAGTCCGCCGCTGCCGAAGCCCTGCACGGCGCGGAACAGGATCAGCGAGGGCATGCTCCAGGCCAGCCCGCACAGCAGCGAGCCGAGCAGGAACAGCGCCGTGCTGCCGATATAGACGCGCTTGCGGCCGTAGAGGTCGGCGAGTCTTCCGTACACCGGCGTGGTCACGGCCTGGGTCAGCAGGTAGACGCCGAACGCCCAGCTGAACAGCTCGAACCCGCCCAGCTGGTCGACGATGGTCGGCATCGCCGTGCTGATGACGGTCGACTCCATCGCCGCCATGAAGGTGGAGATCAGCATCGTGCCGACCAGCAGCCGCCGCCGCGCATTGCCCTGCATGCCTGCCGCTGATCGCTACGTGAGCAGGATGCGGCGAAAAGGCAACCGCGCCGGGGCCTGGCCCCCCAGACGCTCATCCCGAAAATGAAGGATTGCAAAGGCTCTGCCTTTGCCGGGGTCCAGGGGCAGAGCCCCTGGCCTTCGCTCGGGACGCAACGCCGTCGTCAGGATCGCGGCTCGATCCGCCCGGATGCGCCGGGCGGATCGAGATAGAGCGGGCTGATCAGGTAGCGCCGCAGCCAGAAGCGCGCGAGCACGCCGATCGTCGCGGCGATCGGCACCGCCAGCAGCACACCGAGAAAGCCGAACGCCGCACCTCCGGCGAACAGCGCGAAGATCACCCACACGGCGTGCAGCTCCACGCGGTCGCCGAGGAAGCGCGGATAGATCACGTAGCCCTCGAACAGGTTGCCGAGCACGAACACCGCACCGACCTCCAGCACGCCCTCCCAGGACGGGAACTGCGCCATCGCCAGCGCGAGCGAGGTGACCGCGCCGGTGATCGTGCCAACATACGGAATGAACGACAGCAGCCCGGCCGTCAGGCCGACGATCAGGCCGAGATCGAGCCCCACCAGCGACAGGCCGACCGCGTAGAACAGCGCCAGCGCGACACAGCACAGCGCCTGGCCGCGCACCCAGGCGGAGAGGATGCGGTCCACCTCGCGCGCCTGCGCGCGCAGCACGCCGGCGTAGCGGCGCGGCAGCCAGCTGTCGATCCGCGCCACCATGCGCGGCCAGTCGCGCAGCAGGTAGAAGGCGACCACCGGCGTCACCACGGCCAGCGTCAGCACGTTGAACAACGCAAAACCGCCGCCGACGATCCGGCTCAGCGCGGACACGACGAAGCCCAGCATCGCTCCCGCTTGGCTGCCGACGAGGTCGCGCAGATGCTCGTCCACGAACTCCGGCCCGAGCCGCTCCTGCAGATGCGCCATCACCTCGTTGGCCCATTGCCGGAGCATGTTCGCATAGGCCGGGATGCGCGCGAGCAGGATGCCGAACTGGGCGAGGATCAGCGGATACAGCAGCAGCGCGAACAGCAGCACCGCGGCGATCAGGCTGACGATCAGCAGCAGCGAGGCCGCTCCGCGCGGCACGCCGGCGCGCGCCAAGCGCGTCGCAGGCGGGTCCAGGAAGTAGGCGATCCCCGAGGCGGCGACGAAGGGCAGCAGGATCGAGGCGAACAGCTCGAGCCCGAGCCACCCCACCACCGCCAGCCCGACGAGCAGGGCGATGCGCTGGGCCCGCGTGGCGTGCGGCGCCGGGTCCGGCCGCGCCTCCGGCGGCGGCGGCGGGCGGGCGGAGCCGGCGAAGGTTCCACCGGCGGAGCCGGTGGAATGGCCGGCGGAGGGGAGGGAGGCGGTCTCCTCCTCGATCATGCGCACGCCTATCCCCGCCGGGCGGCGTGCACGACGTAGGCGGCGCCCGAGGCGAGCGTGCTGGCCGCAACCAGCCAGGTCAGCGCGCCGAGCAGGCTCGGCGCCAGCCAGTGCGGCGGCAGCGCATATTCAGCCGGGCAGAAGCCGGCGACCAGCAGCGCCGTCGCCACCAGCATGATCTGCAGGGCGGTGTTCAGCTTCGAGACATAGAGCGGGCGGATCGCCACCGGCTGGCCGAGCACGGCGAGGACGAGCACGCCGCCGACGATCACCACGTCGCGGAACACCACCAGGATCGCCAGCCAGTCCGCCAGCACGTGCACGGTCGCGAGTGTCACGTACATGCTGACCAGCAGCGCCTTGTCGGCCATCGGGTCGAGCACCGCGCCGACCGCGCTGGAATGGCCGCGCCGCGCCAGCCAGCCGTCGACCGCATCGGACGCGCCAGCCGCCACGAACAGCCAGAAAGCGATCGCCAGGTCGTGGCGCAGCACCAGCCATACCGCCACCGGCACGACGCAGAGCCGGGCGAGGGTGATGGCGTTCGGCAGCGTGAGCAGGCCGGCATCCGCCGGCCGCGCCGGCGCGCCCTCGGTGAGGTGCGTGCCGTCAGGCATCCGCCGCGACCGGCGTTGCGCCGGTCGCCCCGCTATGGTTGTGTCGCCGGCGGGTTGACCGCCTTGCCGCCCGCCCCTCGCTGGGCATCACTCCAAACTCCCGCCGCGGCCAAGGCCTTACCGTATCGGGGGCCGTCATGACCAGCCTGACCTACCGGGATGCAGGCGTGGACATCGCCGCCGGCGAGGCGCTGGTCGAGGCGATCGCGCCGCTCGCGCGCGCCACCGCGCGGCCGGGCGTGATGGGCCGGCTCGGCGGCTTCGGCGCATTGTTCGACCTACGTGCCGCCGGCTACGCCGACCCCGTGCTGGTCGCCACCACCGACGGCGTCGGTACCAAGCTGCGCGTCGCTGTCGAGACCGGGCTGCACGCGGGGGTCGGCACCGATCTCGTGGCGATGTGCGTCAACGACCTCGTCGTGCAGGGCGCCGAGCCGCTGTTCTTCCTTGACTACTACGCGAGCGGCCGGTTGTCGGTCGCGGCGGCGCGGCAGGTAATCGCCGGCATCGCCGACGCGTGTCGCGAGTCCGGCTGCGCGCTGGTCGGCGGCGAGACCGCGGAGATGCCGGGCATGTACGCGCCTGACGAGTACGACTTGGCGGGCTTCGCCGTGGGTGCGGCCGAGCGCGGCCGGCTGTTGCCGCAGGGTGTGGCGGCCGGCGACGCGGTGCTCGGGCTGGCGAGCGTCGGTGTGCACTCCAACGGCTTCTCGCTGGTGCGGCGGATCGTCGGCGATGCCGGTCTGGCCTGGGACGCGCCGGCCCCGTTCGCGGCCGCCGCCAGTCTGGCGCAGGCGCTGATGGCGCCGACGCGGCTCTATGTACGCCCGGTGCTGGCGCTGCACCGCGCCGGCCTGCTGCGCGCCGCCGCGCACATCACCGGCGGCGGCCTGCCCGGCAACCTGCCGCGCGTCCTGCCGGCCGGCACGCGGGCGATGCTGCGCGCCGACTGGCCGATCCCGCCGGTCTTCGCCTGGCTGGCCCGCCGCGGCCGCGTGCCGGCGGCCGAGATGCTGCGGGTGTTCAACTGCGGCATTGGCATGGCACTGGTGGTCAGCGACCTCGCGCGCGCGACCGCGCTGCTGGCCGAGCATGGCGAGACGGCGCTGCCGATCGGCCGGATCGAGCAGGCCGACGGCCCGCCGGAGGTATGCCTCGACGTGCCGGAGGGATGGCCAGAGGGATGGCCGGCGTGACGCGCCGCTACTCCAGCCGCAGCGCCGGCGGGATCGTCAGGCCGAGCCGCAGCGGCACGTCCCAGGTCTCGCGCACCTGGCGAACCGGGCGGAAGCCGGCGCGCAGATAGGTGGGCATCGCGCGCGGATGGTCGGCCGTGCAGGTGTTCACCGTCATGCCGCGCGCGCCGTTCTGCCAGACCACGTCGATGGCATGGCGCAGGAACGGATAGCCAAGTCCCTGCCCGACCCGCGGCGGCATCAGGCCGAAATAGCTGAGATTGACGTCCGGCCAGTAGCGCGCATCCAGCTCATAGAACCCGGCCGGCTCGCCGCCCGAATAGAGCACGGTGATCGACACCCCCGGGGTGCGCAGCAGCGCCGCCAACTCCTCGTCCGGCGTCGCGCGGCGCAGCCACCAGACGTGCGGCGCGCCGACGGTGTCGTAGAGGTAGCGGTAGAAGGCGACCGAGGGTGCCGCCAGCCGCACCGCCTGCGTGCCGGCCGGCAGCGGCGGCGAGCCCGGCTCGGGCGGGCGGTCCATGCGCAGGAACGTCACGGTCACCCCGACGCGGACCACCGGCTCCATCGGGCGCGCCCCCGCGCCGCTCAGTCGTCGAGGAAGCTCCGCAGCTTGCGGCTGCGGCTGGGGTGCTTGAGCTTGCGCAGCGCCTTCGCCTCGATCTGGCGGATACGCTCGCGCGTCACGTTGAACTGCTGGCCGACTTCTTCCAGCGTGTGATCGGTGTTCATGCCGATGCCGAAGCGCATGCGCAGCACCCGCTCCTCGCGCGGCGTCAGCGAGGACAGCACCCGCGTGGTCGCCTCGCGCAGATTGGCCTGGATCGCCGCGTCGAGCGGGATGACCGCCGCCTTGTCCTCGATGAAGTCGCCGAGATGGCTGTCCTCCTCGTCGCCGATCGGCGTCTCCAGGCTGATCGGCTCCTTGGCGATCTTCAGCACTTTCCGGACTTTTTCGAGCGGCATCCCAAGCTTTTCGGCGAGCTCTTCGGGGGCCGGCTCGCGGCCGATCTCGTGCAGCATCTGCCGGCTGGTGCGCACCAGCTTGTTGATCGTCTCGATCATGTGCACGGGAATGCGGATGGTGCGCGCCTGATCGGCGATGCTGCGGGTGATCGCCTGGCGAATCCACCAGGTCGCGTAGGTGCTGAACTTGTAGCCGCGGCGGTACTCGAACTTGTCCACCGCCTTCATCAACCCGATGTTGCCCTCCTGGATCAGGTCCAGGAACTGCAGCCCGCGGTTGGTGTATTTCTTGGCGATCGAGATCACCAGCCGCAGGTTCGCCTCGATCATCTCCTTCTTGGCGCGCGCGGAGTCCCGCTCGCCGCGGCTGACCGTCGCATAGACGCGGCGGAACTCGCCGATCGGCAGGCCGGCGTCGTTGGCGACCGTGCCGATCTGCGCACGCACCGGCGGAATGGTCTCGCCGTGCCGGGTGATCAGCGCCTTCCAGCCCTTGCCGGGCAGCTTGCCGACGCGCTCCAGCCAGTTCGGGTCGAGCTCGTGGCCGCGATAGGTCTGCAGGAAATCGTCGCGGCTGATCTTCGAGGACTCCGCAAGCCGCAGCAGCTGGCCCTCCAGGCCGGTGAGCCGCTGGTTGAGCTGCTTGAGCTGGGTCACCAGCTCCTCGATACGGTTGTTGTGCAGCCGCACCTGGTGAACCTTGCCGACCAGCTCCTCGCGCTGCTTCTCGTAGGTCTTCTCCGAGCGCGCGGTGATCTCCTCGCCCGAGGTGATGGTCTCGAGCCGGCGCGCCTGCACCTTGTGCAGCTTCTTGTAGAGCGCCTCGATCTCCTCGAAGGTCGCCAGCACCTCCGGCTTGAGCTTTTCCTCGAGTGCCGAGAGCGACAGGCCGGCGCCCTCGCCCTCCTCGATCTCCTCGCCATCCTCGGCCGGCTCGAAGGCCACCTCGGCGGGGGATGCGGCGCTGCCGTTCGGTGCGACGCTGCCGTTCGGCGCGGCGCTGCCGTTCGGTGCGGCGCTGCCGTTCGGCGCGGCACTGCCGCTCGGCGCAGCCCCGCCGTTCGGCGCGGCCCCGCCGTTCGGCGGCGCGGCCGGCGGCCCGCCCTGGGTCGCCTCCAGGTCCACGATGTCGCGCAGCAGCATGCGCCCGGCCTTCAGCGCGTCATGCCAGGCGATGATGGCGCGGAAGGTCAGCGGGCTCTCGCAGAGGCCGCCGATCATCATGTCGCGGCCGGCCTCGATGCGCTTGGCGATCGCGATCTCGCCCTCGCGCGACAGCAGCTCGACGCTGCCCATCTCGCGCAGGTACATGCGCACCGGGT
>Ga0213875_10001911_pt1 | contig 12893 bp, 14 predicted proteins | sample BarmaccomBMRX_R8_FD_160105 | JGI IMG/M metagenome (GOLD analysis project Ga0213875, IMG submission 160105) | Root-associated microbial communities from Barbacenia macrantha in rupestrian grasslands, the National Park of Serra do Cipo, Brazil - RX_R8 | ecosystem: Host-associated > Plants > Roots... | reverse complement strand
GGGCGGCCAGTCACCTGGACCTGATCGATGGTGACCAGGTGCCGCACTACGGTGCCGCCTGCGCGAGCGGGGCGGGGATCGTCCAGGGCCGTATCGCGGCGCTGGACGCCGAGATCGACCGCCTCAGCCGGCTCCGCCGCCAGCTGGCCGCCCAGATCGCCCCCGCCCCCGCCGCCGATCTGGCGTCCTGATCTGAACTCGGCTACAGGCCGGCGGCGAACCGGAGCACGATCAGCCCGATCGGGATACCGAGGATGCAGACCACCAGCACCCAGGCGGCCCGGTTGCCGAAGTTCAGCGTCCAGCCGATCCCGAACCGGGCGCCCACCATCAGCGCCGGGTCGCCCGAGTTGACGTAGATCAGGCCGCCCTTCCAGAACCGGTCGTCGTCCCGGTCGGCGCCGCCCCGGCGGCCGCCCGCCGTCACCCAGGTCCGCCCGGCCCGGAACCACACCACCAGGAAGAACGCCAGCCCGGCCGCGAACGGCAGCACCGGCAGCCAGATCGGCACACCGCCGGGGCCGAGCACCCGCCACTGCCGCAGGCCCGCCAGCAGCAGGCCGGCGTCGATGAGGGTCAGGAACACGTACGCGGCCCGGGTGATGGTGCCCAGCAGCGCCCGGTACCGCTGCAGCGAACGGGCCGGGTCGGCGGTGTCGAGTTCGGGGCGGGACCGGTAGACCGCCAGCAGCAGCCCGGTCCACAAGCCGGTCACCCACACCTGGGCGACGACCGCCCCGTAGCCGGCCAGCACGGCCCGGGCCGGTGGGTGCCCGGCCGTCGCCCGGACCACCACGGTCGCGACGATCACGGCCACCGCCGGGGCCAGCCACTCCAGCGGGAACCGGAGCGGGTCGGTGCGCCAGCTGGTGTCGGCCACCACCGTCTGCCGCTGGCCCGCGAACCACGCCTCGCTGGTCTTGACCGCCCGCAGCCGCCGCCGGGCCAGCTGGTAGCAGACCAGGTCGGCCACCAGCTCGCACCCGAGGAAGACCCGCGCCAGCCACCAGGACCCGTGACCCCAGGTGGCGAACGTGACGGCGGTGGCGATGACGGCGATGACCGCGGTCCGCCAGATGAAGGCCGACCGGGTCTGCTTCACCACCGGCGACCCCGTGTACTCGGGCGGCACCCGCACGCCGAACTGCACCGTGGGCCGGGTGATGGCCGGGCCGGCGGTCACCGCCGCCCCCAGCAGCGGCACGATCGCGTACCCGAACACCACGGCGGGCGTCATAAGAGGCCTCCCGCCGCGGTGTCCCCGGCTTCGGTCCCGAACTCGGCCACCGTCGCCTGGGCCTGCCGGATCACCGCGGCCGGGTCCAGACCCTGGGCGCTGGCCTCGGCCAGCAGCGTGTGCAGGCGGGCCGCCCAGTCCCGCTCCCAGGCCGGATCGGGCGGCCCGCTCGCGCCGTCGCGGGCCACGACCGCGCCCGACTTGCGGCCGATCCGCAGCAGGCCCTCCTGGCGGAGCAGGTCGTAGCCCTTGTTGACGGTGTGGAAGTTCACGCCCAGGTCGACCGCCAGCTGGCGGGTGGCGGGCAGCCCGGATCCGGCTGGCAGCTGGCCGGCCGCGATCGCCTCCACGATCCGGTCCCTGATCTGCTGGTAGATCGGCACCGGACCGTCCGGCTCGATGCTCAGCAGCATGCTGTTTCCGTCATGTTCCTTCCCGGCCTACGCCGGTGATCAGTCGTTCCCGGTCGAACAGTCTGCTGACCAGCAGGTAGGCGCCGCCGTCGATGACCAGCAGCCCGCCCGCGACCAGCGCGATGAACCCGAACGTCGGGTGGATCACATTGAACGACATCAGCCCGGCCAGCGCGAGCGGTGGCAGGCTGCTCACGATACTCAGCTGCTGGGCGGCCCGGATGTCACCGACCCGGGCCGACAGGGCCAGCCCGACCCAGATCGACCAGGCCGCCAGCAGCGGGATGAACACCGCCTCGGCCGGCACCTCCGGGGCGGCGAACACGGTGCTGGCCACCGCCGGGCTGGCGGCCAGCCGCACCACCCCCAGGAAAATCCCGAACACCACGTAAGCGACGCCGGCCGCGGGCAGGAAGATCGCCAGCGCCTTGCCGATCAGCAGCTCCTCCCGGCGGACCGGGGTGGTCAGCACCGGCTCCAGCGTGCCCTGCTCGCGTTCGCCGGCCACCGCGTAGGCGGCGGTCACCGACGGGATCACGACCGGGATCAGCAGCAGGTAGAGCAGGGAGATGCCGAGTTCCTTGGTCAGCGCCGGGCTGGTGGCCGACACCCGGCGGGCCAGGATCGTCACCGTCGGTACGGTGAGGAAGATCAGCGGGAAGATCCCCATGGTGGCCACGATGAACCGGCTGCGGCGGAAGTCGGCCAGTTCCTTGCGGACCACGGCCGCCGTCCGGGGCACGTCGAATCCCAGGCCCACGGCGGTCATGACCGGTCCTCCGGTGCCTGGCCCTCCGGCCCGGCGCCGACCAGCTCCAGGTAGACATCCCCGAGCGAGGCGCGCGGTTCCCCGGCCGACACCACGTCGGCGCCCGCGGTGACCAGGGCCCGGATCACGGCCGGGGCGTCCTGCACCGGGTCGGACACCGCCAGCTGGTACCCGGCCGGCCCGGCCCCGTCTCCAGTGGCGACGTCGGCCTGCCAGCTCTCGACGCCGGGCAGGCCGCCGAACACCTGGTCGGGCCGGTCCAGCGGCGCCGCCGTGGCGACCGCCAGCGTCCGCCGGAACAGCGTCCGGCGCAGCTCGTCGGGCCGCCCGATCGTCCGCAACCGGGTGCTCATGATCGCCACCCGGTCACACAACCGCTCCGCCTCGTCCAGCCGGTGGGTGGTCAGGAACACGGTGACGCCCCGCTCCCGCAGCGCCCCGATCAGGCCGAGCACCTCGTGGGCGGCCACCGGGTCCAGACCCGACGTCGGCTCGTCCAGGAACATCACCGCCGGGTCGTTGAGCAGGGTCCGGGCCAGCGCGACCCGCTGCCGCAGCCCCTTGGACAGCTGGCCACAGGGGGTGGTGGCCCGGTCGGCCAGCCGGACCGCCGCCAGCGCGGCCGTGATCCGGGCCGGGCGGTCCGGCAGCCCGTACAGCCGCGCGAAGTACTCCAGGTTCTCGGTCACGGTCAGCCGCCGGTACAGGCCGGGCGACTCCGGCAGCACCGCGACGCGCCGCCGGATCTCGGCCTCACGGCCGGGGGTCACCGGGATGCCGGCGACCATGGCCGCCCCCGAGGTGGCCGTGATCAGCGTGCTCAGCATCCGGACGGTGGTCGTCTTGCCCGCGCCGTTGGGCCCCAGGAAGCCGAACACCTCGCCCGGTCTCACCTGGAACGACACGTCGTCCACGGCCGTCCGGCCGGCGAACTTCTTGGTCAGGCGGCGAACGTCGACCGCCACGTCCCCGTCCTGGCCGACCGCGTCCCGCGGCTTGCTGCTGACCACCGTCATCGCGCTCTCCCTCCGTCATCCCCTGGTCCCGTCTCTCCCGGGCCACCGCATCCGGACCGGCCCCCGCGCGGGCCGGCCCTGCCCCTTCCATTATTATTCTACTAGTTATAGAACAGATGCAACCCATGCGGACGGCGCGCCCCGGTGGCGCGATCGGCTGGTCGGCCGTCCCGCTCAGAGGTGGAGGGACTAGGGTGCGCGGATGGCACACCTTGCACCGTCGCCCGACGCCGTCCGCCGGGCGTATGAGGAAGAGCTCACTCCCGGGCAGAAGTCCGCGCTGGTGAGCTGGCTGGCCTTCACCGGCACGTTCGCCGGGCTGCGGGTGATCACCTACAGCATCCGCGACGGGATCGGGCCGTTCCAGAACCTCAGCGTCGGCGGGGAGCACCTGCACCACTACATGTGGGGCATCGGCCTGCTGTCCGGCGTCGGCGCGGTCGCGGTCCGCGGCGACGAGGAGCACACCCGCCACCCGGCCGTGGCGGTCAGCTACGGCAGCGGCCTGGCGCTCATCGTCGATGAGTTCGCGCTGCTGCTCGACCTGCGCGACGTCTACTGGGCGCGCCAGGGCCGCATCTCGATCGACGTCGGGGTGGGCGCCATCGCCCTGGCCGGGTCCTACTTCGCGGCGCTGCCGATCTTCCGCCGGCTGCGCCGCGAGCGCCGGGCAGCCAAGGGCGTCGCCCAGAAGGCCACCTCCGGGCTGTCGTCGGTGGCCGACGACATCACCAAGGCGGTCGGCTGAGCTAGAAGCCGATCGCCGCACGCAGCAGCAGGACGATGCCGCGGCCCGGGTACGGCTCCCCGTTGAGGACCAGCATCCGGTTGATGGCGCTGTCGACCCCGTAGGCGGCCTGGCAGCGGACGTTTTCCAGCGGCAGGCAGTGCTCCTCGATCCGGCGCAGCGCGGTCTCCAGGTCGGGCACCACCTTCTGGGCCCCGGCGATCCAGATCCGCACGGCGGCGCCGCCCGCGAAGCTCGGCAGCTGGCTGCCGCTGCCCGAGGCGGCCACCAGCGAGCCGGTCTCGGTGACCGCGTTGACGCTCCCGACCACCACGTCGGGACTGGCCAGCAGCTGCCGGATCGCATCGGCTTCGGTCTCCCGGTTCATGGTGTTGAGCCGGGGCTTGACCGCCCGGTAGCGGCCGCTGGCGTTGATGTCGTCGTCGATGCCGGACTGCCCCAGGGTCTCGCTGGCCGAGGTGAACACGCTGGCGCCGGCCGGGATCAGCTCCGGCAGCCGGGCGCGGGCGGCGGCCGCATCGTCGAGAATCTCGACGGTGAAGCCGTGCGCGGTCAGCGCCGCCGCCGCCCGCGCCAGGCGGACGGCCGGTACCGGGCCGGCAAACGACGGGGCGGGGGTCGTGGTGTTCATGATGTCTCCCAGGGTCGATGGGCGGTCCCAGTTGCGGTCTCAGCCGTTCGACCACGCAGCCCACCGGAATGTCAGGCCTGACATTCCGGGGCGCCAGCTGGTCGAACCGGGTGAGGACGCAACCGGCCGAGCGAGGGAGGCACGATGACGGTGATGGGGGAGCGGCGGCAGTTGCTCAGCCTCGGCTACCGGCTGCTGGGCTCGCTGGCCGAGGCCGAGGACGCCGTCCAGGAGGCCTACGCCCGCTGGTACGCGCTGTCACCCGCCCAGCGGGACACGATCGAATCGCCGGGCGCCTGGCTGACCACGGTCACCAGCCGCATCTGCCTCACCCAGCTCGGCTCGGCCCGGGCCCGGCGCGAGGCCTACGTGGGGGAGTGGCTCCCCGAGCCGCTGCCCGGGAGCACCGCGGCGGTGTCCGGGCCGCCGGCCAGCGGGACGACCGACCCGGCCGACCGGGTCACCCTGGATGAGTCGGTCAGCATGGCGTTCCTGGTCGTGCTGGAGTCGCTGACCCCGGCCGAACGGGTCGCGTTCGTCCTTCACGACGTGTTCTGCTACCCGTTCGCCGAAGTGGCCGCCGTCGTCGGCCGGACCCCGGCCGCCTGCCGCCAGCTGGCCTCCTCGGCCCGCGGCCGCATCCGGGCGGCCCGGGCCCCGGTCACCCGGGCGACCGCGACCGGCCAGGCCGGCGTCATCCGCGCGTTCCGCAGCGCCTGGGAGGCCAAGGACATCGAGGCCCTGGTCGGCCTGCTCGACCCGGAAGCCGTCGCCACCGCCGACGGCGGCGGCCTGGCGGTCACGTTCACCGATCCGATCCACGGGGCCGGCCAGATCGCCCGCGCCTGGATCGAGATCGCCAACCGCCGCCCGGCCGGCCTGACGCTGACCGAACGCACCGTCAACGGGCAGCCCGGCCTGGTCGCCCAACAGGACGGCGTCACCGTGACCGTGTTCGCGTTCGACGTGGCCGGCGACCGGATCCGGCACATCTGGGTGGTGCGCAACCCGGAGAAGCTCCGCCCCTGGACGGCCGGCTGATCAGGGTCGCCGGGCTGGTCAGCCCGCTCCCAGCCGGGCTGCTCAGCCGCCCCTGGTCAGCCCGCTCTCAGCCGGCCCTGGTCAGCCGGCGCTCCGCTGGTCAGCCGGGCGCGCGGGCCGACGCCGCCTCGGCCTCGCGGACCAGCGCGGCCACCACCTCGGCGGCCGGCGGCAGGCCGCTGATCAGGTCCACCGCCTCCCCGGCCCACACCGGCTGCCGCCGCCAGTCACCCCGATCCACCCCGTCCCGGTAGGCCTGGCTGAGGGCCGCAACGTCCCCCGCGACGTCCGCGTCGGCCGCCAGCTCGGCCTCCCGCCCGCGCCACTGGTCGAGCAGCGGATGCCCCAGCGTCCGGGCTGTGTAGCGCAGCGGCCAGGTCGAGCCGCGGGCGATGTCGAGGATGTTGTTGCGCTCGGTGTCCTCGCCCCGCCCGGTCACGATGGCCTGCTTGGCCTCCGGGTCGGCCAGCGCTTCCTCGGTCGCCTGGAACCGGGTCCCGATGACCGCCCCGCTCGCTCCCAGCACCAGCGCGGCCGCCAGCCCGCGCCCGTCCGCGATCCCGCCCGCCGCCAGCACCGGCACCGGTGCCACCAGGTCGGCCACGGCCGGCACGAACGGCAGCGTCGACCGCCCCGCCCGCGCCCCGTGGCCGCCCGCCTCGGTGCCCTGGGCCACGATCACGTCGGCCCCCAGGTCGACCGCCTGACGGGCCTCGTCCATGGTGGTGACCTGCAGAATCAGCGTGGTCCCGGCCCGCCGGACCGGCTCGGTGAGCGCCGCCGTGGTCCCGAACGACAAGAACACCGCGGCCGGCCGGTACCCCAGCACCAGCTCCACCGTGGCCGGTTCCACCGCCCAGCTCAGCAGGCCAACCCCCCACGGTTCACCGGTGCGGCCGGTCAGGATCTCCATCTCCCGGTCCAGCCACTTCGGGTGCCCGGTCCCGCCGCCCAGCAGCCCCAGCCCGCCCGCGTTCGAAACCGCCGCCGCCAGCGCGCCCCCGGCCGACCCGCCCATCGGCGCCGACACCACCGGGTAGCGCACCCCCAGCCGCTCGGTGAACGCCGTCGTCCACACCACGATCACCTCTGCTCTGGGACTGCCTAAACCCCTGGCCGGCAACGCTGGCCCATGAGGAAATGCTCAGTCTGGTAACGGTTGGTGATTGCTGCGATCATTTTCTCACGTGGCTGAATTATCCGGATGCCACGCCCGCCCGGGGAGCTCGGCATGACCGATGCAGACCTGAACGAACTCTGCGAGGCGGTGGCGAATCCATCGTCATCGTCGATACCGCTGACGCCGTTTGTCGGTTCCGGCGTGTCCCTGGCGGCCACTGGTAACCGCTGCGCGGGCTGGGGAGGATTGCTCAGCGATGGAATCGACGTCTGTGAGCAGCTGATTTCGGATCTTCCGGCTGGGTGGGCGGAGCGAAAGAAAAATGAACTCGAAACTGCCGACGGTTTCCTTTACGTCTCTATTGCCGAGGACGTCGTTCCACGGCTGCGCAGCATCGGCAGCGGTGAAGAAGTCGGCAGATGGATAGGGCGCGCTATCGGAGGGCTACGTATCAAACCGGAACGCCGTGAGCTTCTGGAATCGGTACTCAGCCTGAGTGAATCCATCGTTACCACCAACTACGACGAGCTACTTGAAAAAGTAGCGCCAACCTGGCCGACGTGGACGTGGACCGATGATGATTTCGACAGTGCCATAACCGCAAGAAATGGTATTGTCCATCTGCATGGTGTCGTGGGGAAACCCAAATCGATCATCCTCAGTGGCTCAGATTACGAGCGTCTCCGTCTCCATAAGCTGGCGAACGATGTAACCAGATCAATCTTCCTGGGGAGAAGGTTCCTTTTCATCGGGTGCGGAGACGGCCTTGCGGACCCTAACATCGGCCCTCTGCTGACGTTTCTTAACAACATCAACGCCGAAAAGCCGGGCAGGAAGCATTATCTCCTAGTCTTGGGCAGAGAGCTGCGTCGATTCCGCAGGGACTGGAAATGGCCCCTAGTCGTCCCGATAGCTTATGGGAATGACTTCGATGACCTCGCGCCGTTCTTGCAGAAGCTTAAAAACGGTGAACGGATAAACGTCAGTCAGGACCCGCGGGTCTGGGAGCGGCAAGCCGCTGACGAGTCCATGAGCCTGCTGCGCACGCGGCGGACGGCCGAGCAGAAAATCCAGGAAGCGGCACAGGTGCTGGCCGACGTGACAACGGCGATGCGCGAGGTTGAGTTGCACAGCGACATCCCCGAGGTGCTGCGTACCTGGGAACCGGACGCGCAGGAGCCGGTCCACAAGCGTAAGGCGGCGTCGCTTATGGATGCTGCCGCGCATCTTGAATCTTGCGTAGAAGGGCTCGTGTCAGTCGTCGAAGGAGTGGAGCACGGGACCTGGCCTCTCGCTGCCCCGAAGTTCGCACCACTCGCCCCGTGGGTGGCGCCGGTCGTTGAGAAGGTTTCTGACCTGGACGACACCTGCCAGGATCTGCTCCGTAAGATCGACATAGTTCGGAGAATGGTGCAGCTGTACGCTGACCTGTATCCCGGTTACCGAGGTCCGTACAGAATCCTGACGCACACATGTACGACCATCGGACACGCGGCCGATATAACGTCATCGCTCAGGTCGGGACTGAGCCGTCTTCAGGAAGATCTGCCTCCCCCTGGTGGTAGGGCAACGCAGCAGCAAGGAGCACGTGAGCCGCCGCTACCATCCGTTGCCCGGGCGCAGGTGTCCAAGCCTGCCGAGACGCCTGCGTTTAACGCAGCTGACGATTATCCGCAGCCCAGATTCCGCGTCGTACCTGTGTTTGAAGCCATCGGCGCCGGTGATCCGGTGGAGGCGAATCAAAATCCAATCGACCATCTCGCGCTGGCCACTCAGCTTGTCGGAGAGGCGGCGTACCTGGTGCTGGTACGAGGAGAGTCGATGACAGGCGAAGACGGCATATTGGAAAACGACTACGTGATAGTCGATCCAGCAATTCAACACGTAGATGGTGACATGGTCGCCGCGTACATATACTCCGATGGTGGCGGCGTCGTAAAGCGCATACGACAGGTAGGAAGGTCAACCTGGCTCGAGTCGTCCAATCCGGACCACGAGCCGAGAGAATACGCGAGCGACGATGTGCATGTTCACGGTATAGTGACCGGGGTCGTGCGACCCCACGTCTCACGACCGCACCGTGGCCGGTAGCGTCAACGGCCCGCGAGCCATCGCTCGACGCTGCCCACGTAGGTCGGCAGCAGCTCCGCCTCGACCCGGTACCGCCGCAGCAGCCCCGCCGCCCCGGCGCGATCATGCCCCCGCAGCCGCAGCACCGCGTAACCGACCATGACCGACCGGTGCCGCCCGGCCGTGCAGTGGATCAGCACCCCGGCCTCCGGCTCGTCCTCCAGCGCCCGCTCGGCGAACCGGACCGCCGGCGCCCACAACGCCGGCCGCTGCCGCAGCCCGTGGTCCTGCATCGGCGCGTGCGCGACGTGATCGCGGCCGAAGGTAGCCCGCTCGGCCGCCAGGTCGCCGGACCACCACACGTCGAGCCGCGGCCGGCAGTTGACCACGTGGGTCACACCCTGTTCCGGCAGCCGCGCCACCGCCTCGCCCCGCGGCACCCCGCTGATCGCGATCCGCTCGTCCCCGATCCAGCTCAGCATGGCCGGAGGCCCGCCGTCGCGCTCGCCGTCGCCAGCATGGCCGGACGGCCGCCGGTCAGCATCGCCGTATCGAGTCCGGGCCCAGGTCGGCGACGGCCGGGTAGCCGTCGACCGCCATCAGCAGGTCGGCTTCGGCCAGGATCGTCCGCAGCACGTGCACGATGCCGTCGGTGCCGCCCAGCGCCGCCCCGTAGACGTAGGGGCGCCCGATGCCGACCGCGGTGGCGCCGAGCGCGAGCGCCTTGACCACGTCGGTGCCGGACCGGACGCCGGAGTCGAACAGCAGCGGCACGCCGGGGACCGCCGCCGCCACCTCGGCCAGGCAGTCGATCGCGGCCAGCCCGCCGTTGGCCTGGCGGCCGCCGTGGTTGGAGACGTAGATGCCGTCGACACCGGCGTCGGCCGCCCGGCGGGCGTCGTCGGGATGGCAGATGCCCTTGAGCACGATCGGCAGCGTGCTCAGCGAGCGCAGCCAGCCGAGGTCGTCCCAGGTCAGCGGCCGCCCGAACATCATCGCCCAGGTGAGGATGGCGGTGTTCGGGTCCTCTTCGGGCGGCTTCGCCAGCCGGCTGCGGAAGACCGGGTCGGAGAAGTAGTTGGCCAGGCAGCGGCCCCGCAGCTGCGGGAAGTTGGCGGTCGCCAGGTCCCGCGGCCGCCAGCCGGTGACCCAGGTGTCGAGGGTGACCACGATCGCGCCGTAGCCGGCCGCTTCCGCCCGGCCGACCAGGCTGGCGGCCACCTCCGGGTCGGTTGGGCAGTACAGCTGGAAGTACCCGGGGGTGTCACCGAACTGGGCGGCCACCTCTTCCAGCGGGTCCTGGCTCAGCGTCGAGGCCACCATCGGCACCCCGGTGGTGGCGGCCGCCCGGGCCGCCGCCAGGTCGCCGTGGCCGTCCTGGCCGCAGATCCCCAGCACCCCGATCGGCGACAGGAAGATCGGGGTCGGCCGCCTAGTCCCGAACAGCTCGACCGACAGGTCCCGCTCGGTGCTGGCCCGCAGCATCCGCGGCTGCAGCGCCCAGTGGTCGAACGCGGCCCGGTTGCCGCGCTGGGTGTGCTCGTCCCCGGCCCCGCCGGCCACGTAGGACCAGGTGCCCGGGGGCATCGCCAGCTCCGCCCGCCGCTCCAGCTCCGCGAACGACATCGGCAGCGTGGGCAGCACCCCGGACAGCCCGGCCAGGTAGATCTCGTTCTGCAGATCCCCGAAGTTCGCCATTCCGGCGATGCTAGTGGCTGGGCGCCCGGACCGGCAGTCCCGCCTCCCGGACCGGCAGTCCCGCCTCCCGGACCGGCAGTCCCGCCTGCCGCCACGCCTGGAACCCCCCGTCCACGTCGGTCGCCCGCGCGAAACCGAGCTGCTGCAAGGTGGCGGCGGCCAGGCTCGACTGGTACCCCTCGTCGCACAGCAGGATCACGTGGTCGGCCAGCCCCGGCGCCCGCGGATGACGATGCCCACTGGCCGGATCGAGCCGCCACTCCAGCACGTTCCGGGCGATGACCAGCGCCCCGTCGATCGTTCCGTCCCGCGCGATCTGCGAGTCCGACCGGATGTCGATCAGTGCCCCGCCGTCCCGCATGGCCGCCAGCGCCTCGTCCGGCTGCAGCCTGCACAGCTCTTTCCGCGCCGTCGCCAGCAGCTCGTCAATGGTCACCCGGGTCACGCCGGCCACCCTAGCGTGGTCACCGGCCCAGGTCTTTGGTGAGCCACACGATCAGGTCGTGTCCCATCGTGACCTGCTCACCCGCCCGCAGCGGAAACTGCCCCCGGCACGCCCCCCGCCCGTCCGGAACGTACCCCCGCTGGCCATACATCCGCTGCGCCGGCCCGTACTCGTCGAACAGCCCGACGGTGATCCCCAGCGTGCCGACCCCCCGCTCCCGGGCCAGCTGCTCGGCCGCGTCCATGAGCACGGTGGCGACGCCCCGGCGCCGGTAGGGCTCGGCCACCAGGATCTGGTGCAGCAGCGGGATGCCCCGCTCCCGGAACCCGGCGTAGGCCGACTCCCACACGATCGCCACGTACCCGGCGACCCCGGCGCCCACGCGGGCGATCAGGCTGGCACCCCCCGGCTCGACATGCTCAGCCAAGTAGGCCCGCGCCTCCGCTTCGCCGCCCTCGACCACCCACCCGGCCAGGAACCGGACGGCCGTCTCGGCGTTGCTCTCATCAACCGGCTCGACCGCAACTCCGGTAGGTGCCACGGCCCCACCCTGGCATCAGCCCAGCGCCGCCGCCAACGCAGTTTCCAGCTCCACGCTGTTCGCCTCGTCCGCCCCGGCCTCCCCATCCACCCCGGCCGGGTCCAGCAGCCGGTACTCACCGTTGTCCAGCGGCGGCCCCGGCGCGATCCGGGCGACTTCGCCGCAGCTCGGACAGGGGGCCGCGGCTCCCTCGAACGAAAACACGATCCCGCAGAAGCAGGCCACCTCAGCCATCGTCGGCACCTCCCCGTAGTGACTGGCGATCCCCTCACAGCCCTACGGAGCACGCGCCGCCCATCGAGATACAGCCGCATACCGCTTCAGCGCATACGCAGAAGTTTCAGCGCACAAGCAGAAGCGGAAGCCTCAGCGCCCGCGCCACCGCCTCAGCCCCTGCGCAGTACCTCGATGATCACCGAGTCGTCCTGCCGCCCCAGCCCCTCGTCGTGCCCGCGCTGGTACAGCTCCCGTGCCGCTGCCGCCAGCGGCACCGCCGCTCCGGCCGGCCCGGCCGCCCCGGTCACCAGGCCCATGTCTTTGACGAAGATGTCCAGCGCGCTGCGCACGTCGCCGAAGTCGCCGGCCACCATCCGCGCCCCGCGGTCGTCGAACATGAACGACGCGGCCGCCCCGTCCCGCAGCATGTTCCAGCACTCGCGGGCATCGAGCCCCAGCGACTCCGCGTAGTTGAGCGCCTCGGCCGCGGCCGCGATATGAACCCCGCACAAAAGCTGGTTGACCAGCTTCATCCGCTGCCCGTCGCCGGGGGCGGCCCCGACCACCGGCGCGCTCCGCGCCAGGTCTCCCAGCAACGGCTGCACCGCCGCCACCGCCGACGCCTCCCCGGACATCATGATCAGCAGGTCCCCCTGCCCGGCCCGGGTCACCCCGCCCGACACCGGCGCGTCCACCACCGGCACCCCGATCGCGCCCAGCCGCTCGGCCGCCGCCGTCACCGCTTCCGGCCCGACGGTCGCCATCACCACGACCACCTGCCCCGGCTGCAGCGCCCCGGCCAGCCCCGCCGACCCGGCCGAGCCCCCGCTCCCGAACAGCACCTCATCCAGCTGCCCCGGCGTCGCCACCATGACCACGACCGCATCCGCCCCCGCCGCCGCCTCGGCCGGCGAAGCCGCCTCGCTCGCCCCCGCCGGCACCCGGCCC
>Ga0213875_10001910_pt1 | contig 12893 bp, 12 predicted proteins | sample BarmaccomBMRX_R8_FD_160105 | JGI IMG/M metagenome (GOLD analysis project Ga0213875, IMG submission 160105) | Root-associated microbial communities from Barbacenia macrantha in rupestrian grasslands, the National Park of Serra do Cipo, Brazil - RX_R8 | ecosystem: Host-associated > Plants > Roots... | reverse complement strand
TATCGCGCGGTTTCCGACGCGAAGGTGCGGCTATCCTCAGCGCATCGCACGACATTCGGTCTCCGGCTGGGCAAACTCGACATCGAAACGGAGATTTCGCGCGCCGATTTCGAGCGCTGGATAGCCGACGATGTCGCCCGCATTGAGCAGACGGTCGATCGGCTGCTGCATGCGCATGGGGTTGCGGTCGAGGAGATCGACAGCGTATTCCTTACAGGGGGGAGCTCGCTTATTCCCGCGGTGCAGCATGTCTTCGTGTCACGATTTGGCGCAGATCGGCTAGCCGGCGGCGAAAACTTCCGATCGGTGGCCTTCGGGCTCGCGCTGATCGGCCTGGAGGACGCGCCAGCGCCATGGCTGGCGCCATCGCCTGTTTAGGCGCGAGCGCCGCCCCGCTGGCTGAGATAGCCATCCGGCGTTTGCGCCTTCGAACATCGGAAACTTCGGACTAAAATCGGAGCTCGCTCGAAAGAGGGCCGCGATGTCTGTTACTAAGCCGGAAACACCGCTCGATCTTTCGCTTTTCGACACTCTCGACGCGGCGCCGAGCGCGCCTTTGGCGGTCGCGCCCGTTAACGCAGCCGCGGTAATGGACCCGCGGCTGCAACCGGAAGCGCCGCCAGGACGGCTGGTCGAGGTGTCCAATCTGAGCCCGGAAGAACTCGCCGCCGCGCAACAGGAGGCCGGCAAGATCGATTTCCGCGCGACTGCAACCCTGCTTGCCCATGGCGACGGGGTGATGGCCAACATCGCTCAGGCGTCGCGGCAGCTGCTGACGGGCGTGCGGCTCGGCGAGGCCGGTGAGGTGGGGCGCATCGCGGCCGCCGTCATCGACGGCGTCAAGATCCTGCGGATCGAGGACCTGCAAGCCGAGGCCGCCGCCGGCCAGCCGGCGCGGCGCACCGGCATCATTGGGAAATTGCTGGGGGTTGCGGCCGACGCTCATACCGCCTTCAAGGGGTTTCAGGAAAATCGCAAAACCTTCCTCGACCTGATGGACGGCGAGCAGGCCAAGGCGCGCAAGACAAAGGCCGATCTTGCCGTGTCGATCGAGCTTCTTGATCAGCAGGCCGCCGCCATCCGCCAGAGCCTGCATGGTCTCAAGATCGAGATCGCGGCCGGTCAGGTCGCGCTCGATCGCGGCCAGGAGGAATTGGAAGCGCTGCGGCAGAACGCGGTGAAAACCGGCGATCCGGCCGATGCTGCCGATGTCATGGAGTTTCGCGGCGCGCTCGCCAATTTCCGCGGCAAGATCGCGGAGATGCGAGAAAACCTGATCGGTTCGGCGATGCTGATCCCGATCATCGGGCAGAACAAAAAGGCTGCGGAGACCCGGCTGATGCAGATTTCGAACGGCATGCTTGTGGTCATCCCGCGGCTGATGGCGGTGGCGTCGCAGGCCGTCGTGCAGGTCGAGATCCGGCATGCCGCCGAGGAATCGGAGAAGCTTGCCGAAGCGGCTCGAACGATCACCAAACTCGCCTCGAAGGGCGCGCACGACGCCGCGGTTTCGGCCGCACGCAGCCTCGGCGGCGACCAGCGCAATGTCGATGTGCTGGCGCAGGTCGCGGATGAGGCGATCAAGACCATGCACGAGGTCATCGATATCGAACGCGACGTCGCCGCGGGTGACCGCGAGCGCGACGCCAAGCTCGCCGCCATCCGCGACCGGCTGGTGATCGGCATGCAGGGCGTCAACCAGCATGCCATCGCCCCCTGAGCCGCCGATGAATCGCCGTCCAAGTGGCAGTTCATGAGTCAGGGCGACGATTTCGACATCCAGGCTGCCTGGCTGCGGCGGTTCACCTCGGATGCGGAAAGCAACCTGAATGCCCTGGCGCTCCGGCTGCATGAGGCCATGCCGGCGCTGGTGACGATTCACAGCAGTAAAGGCTTTTTTTCGCGCACCGCCAAAACCACCGGCGTCACCGTCGAACTCGGCGACAAGCGCTACAGGCTGGACATTGCTGGCGGCAAGCTGAACGCCAGCGTCGCGATGGTGGTCCGCGGCATTACGCTCAGCACCAAGCCGGTGAACCCCGCGGAATGGTTCGCCCGCCTCGCCGAAGACACCAAGGCAGCGACTGCCGATGCCAAGGCATTAAGCCAATCCCTCGCCGCCTTCATGGGTAGCTGACATGAGCCAATTCGATCCGTTCGGTACGGCTGGTGTTGATTCAGCCGCGCAGCAGGCGGCCAATGAGCGTCGCCAAGCCGATATCGTGGAATGTCTGCATAGCGGTGCCGTGCCCGCGGCGACACGGGCGCGGCTGGAGGGCGCGCGTCGTGGCACGCTGCCCTGGACGGCGACGCTGACGCCGGCGGAATTGCTGATCGTGCGATCGCACGGGCTGACACCGGTAGCCGCCGTCACCGCAACCTGCTGGCTGCATCACGGCTGGTCCTGGACGGAAGGCCATGCCCAAGGCTGGCATACAGCGCTCGACCGGCTCCGCGCCGAAGCCAAGGCAGCCGGCGCCAATGCCATCGTCGACGTGAAGATGCGCACAATTCCGCTCAATGTTGAAAACAGTACCGATTTTACGCTGGTCGGCACTGCCATCCGACTTGAGGGGTTGCCGGCAAACCCGCAGCCCGTCGTCGCCACCATCTCGGCACTCGAATTCGTCAAGTTGTTGGAGGCCGATGTCGTGCCGACCGGCCTCGCTGTCGGCGCGCAATACGACTGGCTTAACGATTGGCGCGGCCGCACCAACCAGACCTGGCTCGGCAACATCGAAAATACGGCCCTCGGCACCTTCTGGGAGCAGATTCGGCGGCGCGCCCATGTCGAGCTCAGGCGGAACGCGCAGAGTCAGGGGAATGGCGTCCTCGCCCACATCAATTTCAGCCAGCTTTTCGAGTTCGAGAGCGAGAACCAGCCGAAACGGTTTCTCGGTCGGCACATCGTCATCGCCACCACCGTCGATGCCAAGCCGGGTGTGCCGTTCAAGCACGACATCCAGATGATGGTCGACATGCATGCCGGCCCATCGCCGCTGATCGGCACGAAGCCTCACCATCAATCCTACGCGTCCAACGAAAAAGAGGGAGCGATCTGAGCCATGTCGGACAACATCCCGGCCCATGCCAAGGAGCGGCTCAAGGGCCTGCGCCATTCGACCAGCTCGGCGGGCGTTTTTACCTCCGATTTTTCGGTCAACGAATTCCTGCTGGTGCGCAAGGCCGGGTTCGAGCCGATCGGGCTTTGCGTCGGCACGTGCGTCTATCATGTCGGGATTCAGTACGGTAGCTGGGGCCGGAACCAGGAACTGGACGTGCTGTCCAAGGCCATGTACCACGCGCGCGAACTCGCAATGTCGCGGATGCGGGCCGAAGCGTCTGCCATGGGCGCGGATGGCATCGTCGGCGTGAAACTCACGATCAAGCGTCTGGAGTTTGACGAGCATCTGCTGGAATTCATGGCGATCGGCACGGGAGTCATTCATGGTGCGGGCCGCAAGGGCTTCCGCGCGCATGATGGCGGCCCCTTTACCTCCGACCTGACCGGCCAGGATTTCTGGTCGCTATTGCATGCCGGATATCGGCCGGTCGAGATGGTGATGGGCAGCTGCGTCTATCACGTGGCGCATCGCGGCATGCTCGCCGGGATTTCCACTGTCGGGCGCAATGTCGAGCTCGAAAACTATACCTCAGCGATGTACGAGGCGCGCGAGATCGCCATCGAACGCATGCAGGCCGAAGCATCGGCGGCCAAGGCCGAGGGCGTCGTGGGCGTCGATATCTATGAAGGCAGCCATGCCTGGAAATCGCATGTCATCGAGTTCTTCGCCATCGGTACGGCGGTACTGCCACTCGACCAGGAAATCGCTCCCGAGAAGATCGCCGACCCGATCATGGTGCTGTCGGTCAACGATTGAGGCCGTGCGCTCGATCCTATAACCGTGCGTCCTTAACGGATCCCTCCCTATCAGCGCGGGCCGGAGGCGCGGCCTAATTCGGCTCGGGCCTTTATGGTCGCGCAGGGCATGTTTCTTGCTGCGAGCCGCAAAGAAGATATTGGGCGCGGTTCGACTTACGGGATGCGGCGGTGCAGAGTTGGCGAGGGTGGCTTGTTGGGACGATCGTGTTATCGCTCGCGTCTCTGGTCGGGAGTGCGGGCCGGGCCGGTAACGATCCGCTGCCACTCGTCGTCTACGCCCAGCCCGGCACGAATGCCGACTCGCTGTGGATGGCTGAGGCCAAAGGTTTCCTCAAGGCCGAGGGGCTCGAGGTGCAGATCCGGCTGTTTCCGTCGGGGACGACCGCGATCCAGAGCTTCAAGGCAGGCGGCGGTGATATCATGTACACTGGCGATCTGCCGGCGCTGCAGTACTGGCAGAGCGGCGCTGCTTACCGGCTGATCGCGCCGAGCGAGCGCGATGCGAAGGGGTATCTCGTCGTCGCGACGAACGCGATCAAATCTCCGAAGGATTTGACAGGCAAGACGGTGGCGACGCGGGTCGGCTCAACCGGCTCATGGTTCATTTCCGAGTATCTGCGCAAGAACGGCATCGACGAAGCAGCGGTGACGGTTAAAAACCTGGACCCGCCGCTGATGCCGGCGGCGCTTTGCCGCGGCGACATCGATGCCTTTTTTATCTGGCAGCCGACCCCGGCCAAGGCGCTTCAGATATGCCCCGACAAAATCCACTACCTCAGCACCGCCGAGGGGTATGTCAAAGGCTATAGCGTCTTTGGTGCCCGCCCAGACTGGCTGGCGACGCCAGAAGGCGCCGACAAGGCCAAGCGCTTCCTGCGCGCCGTGCGCAAGGGTGCCGCTGCAGCCGCGGCCGATTTCCCGGCGACTGCCGCCTACCTGAACCAGAAATTCGGCTTGAGCGAAGCGGAGGTTAAGGAACAGCGCGACATCCTCGAACGCGTCTTGAAGTTCGATCAGGTCTTCTTCGACGATTTCTGCGCCGAAAATCAGTGGCAGGAGCGGACCGGGCAACAGAAAGCGCCGTCTGATCTCGGCAACTGGATCTGGCCGGATGGTCTGAAATCGATCGATCCCGCTGCTGTCACCGCGGCGCCGCCGCCATGTTGACGAGTGCGCAGGCTGCGCCTGACCGGACCGGTGCAGGGTCTATTGCGCCGGTGTCACCCGCGGCGGAAGTCTTTGCGATCCGCGACCTCACCAAGGTATTTGGTGACGAACAGCCCTATATCGCGCTCGATCGTGTCGATCTGACGGTTCCTTCCGGCGAGTTCCTGTGCCTGCTCGGCGCGTCCGGCTGCGGCAAAAGCACGTTGCTGAACCTGATGGCCGGGTTCGAGCAGCCTACCGCCGGCGAATTGCTGTATCGCGGGCAAAGGATCCGCGGCCCGGGCAAGGAACGCGTCGTCTTCTTTCAGGATGCCGGCGCCGCGCTCCTGCCGTGGCAGACGGTGCAGCAGAATGTCGAGTTCGGGCTGCGGTTGCAGGGTCAGTTCCATCGCGATCGGCAGCGCCGCGCCGAAGCATGCCTGTCGCTCGTCGGCCTTCTCGAACATCGCCACAAGGTGCCGAGCGAGATCTCCGGCGGGATGCGGCAGCGGCTGCAGATTGCCCGCGCACTTGCCGTCGAACCCGATGTCTTTCTGATGGACGAGCCGTTCGGGGCGCTCGATGCCATTACCCGGCGGCGCATGCACGGCGCGCTGCTGGAGGTGTGGCAGCGTACCCGCCGCACGATCGTATTTGTCACTCACGACATTCTGGAAGCGCTGATACTGGCGGACCGGGTGGCGGTGATGAGCACCGGCCCCGGCTCGCGGATCGCGCATCTGATGACGATCGACCTCGAACGGCCGCGCCATCCCGGCGACCCGCGCCTCGGCCGCTATTTCGAGCAGCTCGAAGACATATTGCACACCGCTGCCCCCAGCGCATAACGGTCCGATGGCCCTGATCTCCAGCGTGAGCGCGACCAGCACGACACCGCCGGCGGCCGTACCGCAGCGGCACCCGCGTATTGCCAGGCGGTGGCGGATACGGCTGCGGCGCGCCGGAACGATCACCGCGTCTTTTGCGCTTGGACTGGTGGTCTGGGAAGCGATGTCGCTGCTGCTGTTCGGACCATTCCTGATCCCGCCGCCGCAAGCCGTGTTGCGGGCCTTTGTACCGATGAGCGCTTCCGGTGAGCTATTGCACGACGTGACGATGAGCCTGTCGCGCGTATTTGTTGGTTACGTCACCGGTGGATTGTTCGCACTGGTAGTGGGTTTGCTGATGGGGCGCATCCGGTTACTGCACGATCTCGCCGATCCGGTGCTGCAGTTCCTGCGCTTTCTGTCACCGACCGCGATGATCCCGATCGTCGTGATCTGGTTTGGCATCGGTGAAGTGGCGAAATACTCGCTGGTATTCTGGGGTACGCTGTTCAGCGTATTGATCAGCACCATCGCCGGCGTGTTGCGCACCCCACACATCCGGCAGAACGCGGCACTGTGCCTTGGCGCGTCGGAAGCGCAGATCTTCCGCCTGATCGTATTGCCGTCGGCGGTTCCGTATATCGTCGTCGGGTTGCGGCTGGCACTCGCCTCGGCTTTCATCAGCATCATCCCGGCCGAGTTGCTCGCCGCGGATTCCGGGCTGGGCTATTTGCTACAGCAATCGTCGATGTTGCAGCAGACCGACCGCATCTTTGTGGCATTGGTGATGATCTGCACGATCGGCTTTGTGGCCGATCGGCTGTTTCAGCTCGCCACCGCGACCCTGCTGCGCCGCTACCTCGCCGTAACGTAACGCCGACGCGCATTTCAACCGGAGCCAGCCTGATGACCGATCTGGTGGTAAAATCAATCCCCAGCCTCGCCGGCAGCGGTATTCCCTTTGCTTATGCGGTGAAGGCCGGGCCATGGATTTTCCTGACCGGCCACGAGGCTTTCGATTTCGTCACTGGCAGCGACGAAGTGGTGGCGGGTCCACCAGGCTATCCGATGTTCGGATTGCCGCGCTTCCGCCGCGAGGGCGATTTCATTCTGCAACGCATGCGGAGTATCCTTCGGGAGCTCAGTTCCGATCTGCCGCACGGTGTGCGCCTCGATCAGTACTACCCGTCGGCGGCACCGGTCGATCCCTACCATCTCGCGCGCCGCGCCGCGTTTGGTGACTACATCCCGCCGAGCACCTCGGTGATCATGCAGCGCTGCTTCAACGCCGGCATGTCGATCTCCAGTTCATTGATGGCGGTGGTGCCGAGCCTGGACTACACGATCGAAAAGTTCTTTCCGAGCGATGTCACCTCGCCGGCCTCGTCGGGGTTTGTGCCGGCGATCCGCTGCAACGACTTCATCTTCGTCGCCGGACAGATGGCGACGCACGATCACGGTCTCGACCCCCGCGCCCATGTCGCCGATTACGCACGCTGGGGCGGCACCGAAATCCGCAAACAGACAGAATTCCTGATCGAGCACAAATTGAAGCCAGCGCTGAAGGCGGCCGGCTCCGCACTGGAACATTCAATCAAGGCGCAGGTCTATATTGAGAAGACCGAGGATTTTCCAGACTTTCTCGATGTCTGGCAGCGGCATTTCGTCGATATCCCCTGCGCTCTGACGGTGGTGCCGACCAGATCGTTCGGCTCGGTTGGCGGCATCATCGAGATCAACCTGCTGGCCTTAAGAAATGGCGCGACCCGCACCAAGCAGGTGGTCGAGGCGGATGTGCCGGCGATGGCGGCATTCGGTCCCTGCATCCGCGCTGGCGAGTTGCTGTTCCCTTCCGGCCTGATGGCGATCGGCCGCGACGGCTATGCCGCTGGTAGCAGCGTCTCGTCGGGTCTCGACGGACTGGCGCATGCCGGGTTTGCCCAGGCTGCGACGGTTCTCGACTATGCCGAGGCGATCTGTGCGGCCGCTGGCGCGTCGATGCGCAATATCGTGCGGGCCCAGTATTTCACCACCGCGGTGACACAGTTTCCCGGCATCGCTGGCGCCTGGGCTGCGCGTTATGGCGCCACCCCGCATCCCTTCTGGTGCATCGAAACGCCGTCACCGATGCCGGCGCCGGGCGCCGCGCTGATCGCCGATTTCTGGATCTACGCCCCTTAAGCAGCGGGGAGCCGCGCCCATGTCGCAATCAAGAACGATGCATCTCGCCGCCGACCTGTCGCACATCCATACCGATTATCTGTGGCGCGCCGCCGGCTCGTGGATCGGCTATCCGTATCTCGGGCCGGAACTGTACGAGGAATGCGCCCGCATCGCGGCGCGCGGCTGCATGGACCTGCTGTTCTTTGGCGATTCCGCCAATACTTCAGAAAACCACGGCGGCAATCACCACGCCGCGGTGCGTTATGGGATGCGCTGGCCAAAGCACGACCCGATGCCATTCATCCCGTTGATGGCACGCGCGGCCCAGGGTGTCGGGTTCGGCCTGACAATGTCGACGACATATCACCACCCGTTTCATGTCGCGCGCCTGTTCAACTCGCTTGATCATGTCACCGGTGGCCGCATCGCGTGGAATGCCGTCACCTCCGCATACAAGAACGAAGCCCAGAACTGGGGCTTCGACGAAATGATGGAGCATGACGAGCGCTATGTGCGGGCGACCGAGCATATGGGTGTCGCGTGCAAATTGTGGGACAGCGTCGAGAAGGACGCGATCGTCTTCGACAAGACCACCGGCGTCTTTGCCGACCCGACCAAGGTTCACCTGATCAATCATCGCGGCAAATATTTCAAGGTTCGCGGCCCGCTGCCGGTGATGCCGTCGCCGCAGGGCCGGCCGGTGCTGATACAGGCCGGGCAATCGCCGGCCGGTATCGACCTGGCGGCGACCTATGCCGAGATGCAGTTTGTCAGCCGCAACACGCTTGCCAGCATGAAGAAACACCGCGCCGAACTCGACGCACGGCTGGCGGCGCACGGCCGCAGCCCGCGGGATTGCGGTGTCTTATGGTCGTTGCGCATCCAGGTCGGCGAAAGCGACGAAGACGCTCGCGAAAAAGAGCGCCGCTACATTGCCTCGATCCCGGTCGAGGCCGGAATTATCGAGATGTCGCACATGTACGGGATCGATTTTTCGGCTCTCCCCGCCGACATGCCGGTCATCGAACTGGCCGAGACAATTCAGCGACAGAACGTGCACTGGGGCAACTTCAAGGAAGTTCTGGAAACCATCGATCCCGCGACGACGATTGCGCAACTCGGGCGGAAGAACGCGATCGGTAAGAACCACGCAATCCTCGGCACGCCTAAGCGCATCGCCGATCAGCTTGAGGAATTCCACTACGAGACGGGCGAGAACGGCGGCTTCATTCTCGCCAAGGGCTTTGAGATTCCAGGCTATCTGCGCGATTTCGTCGAGTACGTCGTGCCGGAGCTGCAGCGCCGCGGCCTGTCGAAGACGCGCTATAGCGGCCGCACGCTGCGCGAAAACCTCAACGGCTAAGCCCAGTGCGGTGAAATCAAGGGGTGGAGTGGATTCTGACCGAGCCTGTGAAGCCGGTCACACCGCGGACATTAAAGAGGGTGTTACAGACAGTGACCTTCAGGGAGAGCGGTCATGCAACACCAAAGAAAGTTGGTTAAGGCGGCGACCGGGCAGCCAATCACATCCACGAGCCGCTTCAACTTAGAGCCAACCCTCACCGAGCTGTTCGACGACCCGATCACCCGGGCCATCATGCGCGCCGATCGCGTCGATCATCGCGAGCTTGACGCCTTGCTTCAGCACGCGCGGCGTTCGGTCCCTTTCGTCAATTAAGCAGGTGCGTCAGCAAAAAACTGGGAGTCACCGCAACCAGTAAAGGAGCCGCGATATGAGCGCGTCGTTGCTGCTTTGTCTTGGTCTTCTTTCTGGTGGAGCCGCCGGAATTCTCGCTGGTTTGATCGGGATCGGCGGGGGAATCGTGATCGTCCCCGTTCTCTATTACGGGCTGCAATCGGCCGGTATATCGCCTGATCAAGCCGCTCATATCGCGGTCAGTACCTCCCTGGCGGCAATCCTCCCTGCCGCGGTCGTGTCGTCCATCGGCCACTGGCGGGCCGGTCACATGGATTTTGGATTTCTGCGCGAATGGGGGCCGGGGGTCGTCTGTGGCGTCATCATGGCGCAACTCGCCGCGCCGCACCTCAACGGCAAGCTCATGACGGGCGCGTTCGGTTTGTTCTGTTTGCTGGTAGCCGTGAGATTCGGGCTGCCGTCAAAGTTCCGCCCGTGGGCGGAGCAGCCCCCGGGTGGCGGCTTTTGCCACGTTGCCGGCCTGTCCATCGGGCTCGTGTCGGGGCTCGCCGGGGTCGGTGGCGGCATCATGACCAATATCGTCATGACCTTTTCCGGAATGCCGATGCATCGCAGCATCGGCCGTGCCGCGGCGATCGGTGTGGTGGTCAGCGCTCCCGCCGTGCTCGTTGCATTTTACGAAAGCAGCACACCACATGCTGGGCGGATCGGCGACGTGGATCTTTGCATCTGGGCCTGCATCGCGCCCATGCAGGCGATAGCCGCCTGGTTTGGTTCGCAATTGAGCAGCCGCATCAAAGCTGAGTCGCTGAGCCTTTTATTCGCCAGCGCCCTCGCCGTGACCGGCATGGTGATGCTGCAATCGACCATCCGGCACTGAGCGGATTGCGGCGCCGCTGCCATTGCGACATCGATATTTGGCTCGGTCTATATTCATGTGACGCATCGGCTGCCCTTGCCGAGCGCTCATAGCGTCATGCCGTTGACGGAGACACACGATGCAAACGCCAACCGGTTCGGCGATCGACTCATGGGAGAAGAGGTGGGGGACTGAACAGGGCCGCGCCGACTGGATCGATGCGCACCCGGCTGTTGTCGCGCTGATACCGGAACTGAAGGCGCGCGGCGTGCGGCGGGTGCTGGATCTTGGATGCGGTGTTGGCCGGCACGCGCTCCGCCTAGCATCGGAAGGGTTCGACGTGCACGCGTTCGATGGCAGCGAGACTGGCCTCGCGGTGCTGGGCGAGACGGCGCGGTGTCGCGACATGACACTCAGCGTTAAGCACGGCAACGCCGATGCGTTGCCGTATCCTGACGCCAGCTTTGAGTTCGTGCTGTCGTGGAACGTCATCTATCACGGGACGCTCGGCGATGCCGGCCGGCGTATCGCGGAAATCTGGCGCGTGCTCAAGCCGGGCGGCCTTTACCAGGGCACCATGCTACCGACGCGCAACAGCAACTATGGAAAGGGGCGGCGCGTGGCGCCCGATACTTTTGTTCTCGACGGCGTTGAGGAAAAAGGGCATCCGCATTTCTATTGCGGCGCCGCGACACTCATTGCCCTGTTTTCCGGTTTCGAGGTCCTCGACCTCTCGCAGAGCGAGCAGAAGAACCCCGGGTCGTGGCACTGGAATATCGTCGCCGAGCGTCTGCCGGGATGAGTTTCGAATGCCGGCGCCTCCTTCAACGATCTCGATGTGGCTTTGGCGATGCCGCGTTTGCCGTTGGGTCATCCGATCTCCCGCGCAAGGGTATTTCCTTGAGCAACCAGGTAAAGGCAAAACCCAGCGTGGCGATGCCCGCCGCCGCCACAAACACGGGTGTAAGAGCGGCGGTGAAGGCGTGTACGTAGAGGCTTTGAGCCGGTCCCGGCAACGCGCTGATCGCGGCCGGGCTGGCGCCATCCAGCAGAGCGGCGCCACTCGGCATGACGCCCGACAATCGCGCGGCCAGACGAGCCGTGAAGATCGAACCAAACAAAGCGACACCCACCGAGCCGCCGATTGAGCGGAACAACACGGCGCCAGCGGTGGCGATCCCCAGATCGCGGCGCTCGACGGCATTTTGCACCGCAAGAACCAGAACCTGCATGACCATGCCGAGACCAAGTCCCAGCACCAGCATGTAGATGGACGGCAACCATGTGGCGCTCTCGACGCCGAGGGTAGCCAATAGAGCCAGCCCGCCCGCCATGACCGCGGTTCCGGTGATCGGGAAGAACCGGTAGCGGCCGAAACGGCTGATCAGCCTGCCACTGGCGATGGATGTCACGAGCATCCCCGCCATCATCGGAGTGAGTTGCAGGCCCGCCACCGCGGGCGCCATTCCCTTAACGACCTGAAGATAGACCGGCATGTAGGTCATCGACCCGAAAAGCGCGAAGCCGACGATGAATCCAACCGTGGAGCAGACCACGAAGCTGCGATTTTGAAACAGGCGGGGCGGCAGAATGGGCTCCGGTGCGAAACGCTCGACAGCGGCAAACGCCACCACGGCCACCCCCGCCGCGAAAGCCAGGCCGAGGCTTTCGCGCGACGTCCAAGGCAGGGAGTGGCCGCCAAGGCTCAACAGCAAGGTCAACGCCGTCAGCGCGGTCGCGAGACAGATCGCACCCGCGAAATCTATCGATGGCCGTTGCCGGCCGCTTGGCCCCGTGAAGGCCCAGCCGATAACCATCAGCGCGACGGCGCCGAGCGGCAGATTAACGTAAAATATCCACCGCCAACTCGTATGTTCGACCAGATAACCGCCGATCAGTGGACCGATAACGGTCGCCACACCAAAGACCGCGCCGAAGATGCCCTGATAGCGGCCGCGCTCTCGCGGTGAGATGATGTCCCCCACCGCGGCCATGGCCGTGATGATCAATCCGCCCCCGCCCAGTCCCTGGATCGCGCGAAAGGCGATCAGCTGGCCCATGGACTGGCTGACCCCACAGAGACCCGAGCCGACGAGGAACAGCAGGATCGCGGCTTGCAGCACGATCTTCCGGCCAAATAAATCGCCAAGCTTGCCGTATATCGGTGTGACCACGGTGGTGGTCAGCAGATACGCCGTGACGATCCAGGAAAGATGCGCCAGCGCACCGAATTCTCCGACGATGGTTGGTAACGCGGTCGAGACAATCGTCTGATCAAGCGCGGCCAGAAACAGCACCAGCATCAAGGCACCGAAGATCACCCGGATCGTCTTTCGATCGGGGGTGACCATCCGGCTC
>Ga0213875_10001909_pt1 | contig 12894 bp, 10 predicted proteins | sample BarmaccomBMRX_R8_FD_160105 | JGI IMG/M metagenome (GOLD analysis project Ga0213875, IMG submission 160105) | Root-associated microbial communities from Barbacenia macrantha in rupestrian grasslands, the National Park of Serra do Cipo, Brazil - RX_R8 | ecosystem: Host-associated > Plants > Roots... | reverse complement strand
CGGAGCCTGAACCGCGACGGGGCGCTTCTGTCCGAAGACCCACGCACCTGCGACCAGGTCGCTGTCTGGTCCGCCGAGCACCCGCGGTTCGCCGGCGCCCAGATCAGTGCCCTGTACCGTCGCGGCGCCTGTAGGCATCCGTACTCCCGCTCGTCGCCCCGGAGCTCCGGCATGCCCTCTCTCCTCCCCGCCCCCGCCAGTTCGCTTCCCGGAGCCGCCGGATGACCACGAACGACGTGATCGACCGCATCATCAACATCGGACAGCACCTGCCGACGTACGGGCAGACCGCCTCCACGTGGCTGTCCGACAACGTGTGGTGGCTGGCCCCTGTCCCTCTCGCCCTCGTCGTGCTCGTCTCGGTGGCCCGCCGGCGCTTCGGCCGGCTGCTGCTCCAGGACCGCCAGGTCTTCGAGGTGCTGCCGACCAATGGCTTCGACCCGGTCCTTGAGGACGTCCTGCGCTTTGCCAAGCAGCTCGCCCAGGCGCAGCGCAGCGTCTCACGGTGGGCCTTCACCCCGGCGCGCGGCACTGCCGTTCGAGTTCGGCTCCTGTCGCTCGGCGGCACGTTGACCATGCGCGTCGAGGGGCACTCCCGGGCGGCGGCGGTCCTGCGTCACCAGGGCTACAGCCAGTGCGAGATTCGCGCGGTCGGAGCCGCAGTCTCCCAGGCCGAGTCTCCCGAGATCCGGCTCGGCGCCGACAGCAGTCCCGCTTCCCAGCCCGCCTTTACGGCGTGATCCCCCTCGAAATTAGGAGGTTGTAGTGAGCAAGAACTCTAAGTCCCCCCGGGGCCGCGGCCGGGGGCCACGTCGGCCCAAGCCCCGTAAGGACAGGGCCGCTCAGTACGTCGCCCGGGCAGAACTTGCCCTGGCGCTGCCCGATCACCTCTCCCTGCGGGAGGTGCCGCTCAAGCCCGACCCTCTGGAGGCGCTTGCGGCCGCTGTCGCTGATGTGCGCGAGGATCTCGACGAGCGGGCGGACATCATCTTGGACCTGGTCCCCGTCGCGCCCTCCAAGGTCGGCCGTCGGCGCAGCAGGCTCTTGGCGCAGGCGCGGCGCGACCCGAGCGGCATGCCGGTGGTACCTGGCCTTCCGCAGCAGAGCTCGGGCGGGTTCGGGCTTGACCGCCTGGCCGCGCTGGGCAGCCAGATCGCCTCGGAGGTGCGCGGCCCTCAGGGGCGCGGCGCCCGGCGGCCGGCGCAGGCGCAGCGCGCGCCGAGCATCTCGGACGTCAAGGCGGCCATGGGAAAGTTCGGGCCCGGCGCGGACCCGGTGTTCGAGCTGCAGCTGCTCATCCGGACCTGCTCCAACGACCCCGCGCGGCCGCGGGTGCTCCTGGAGCAGATACAGGCGACGCTCGAGGGCTGGGCGGGCGACAACCACCTGCGCCCGGTCGGCCTGAATCTCGGGGTAACGCGGTTGCGCTCGGACTCACGGCTCTACCGGCGCAGCTTTGACCGCCGGTTCGCCACGGGCGAGTTCGCGCCGCGGCGTCCCAGCTGGGTCACTGGTACAGAGATCGCCGGGCTGCTCAAGCCCGCCACAAAGCACAACATGGCCGTCAACGTGGCCCGCTCTGGCGGTGTGGTGCCCCCGCCGCCGCCGAGCCTGCCGAGCTGGACCGGGCAGCCGGACCTGCTGCCGCTTGGCTGGGTGGCCAAGCCCGGGGGCGGCGAGCGCCTGGCCGGACTGCCACTGGCGTACCTCTTGTTCGGCCTGTTCCTGGGAAAAGCGGGTTACGGAAAGACCGAGATGTCGCTGGTCCAGGCGATCGCACTCGCCCACAACGAGCACGGCCTTCTCTTCTTGGATCCGCACGGAGATGGCTGGCAGCGAGCGCGTCCGTACCTCGCGCATCCACAGCTCGCCCCGCGGCTGTGGGAGATCGACCTCACCTCGCCCGATCTCGACGCGATGGTCGGATCATGGAATCCGCTGTCCATGGAGAACCGCAGCGAGTCGGAGATCCCCGGCATCGTCAACGCGGTCGTCACTGGCTTCGCGAGCGCGCTGAACTGGAGCGACAGCGCCGGCCGTGCCAAGACGATCCTCACCAGGTCGGTCGAGACTCTCGCCCGCTTGTCGTGGATCCTCTCGCAGGCCGGCAAGCCTGAGCTAGCGCCGACGATCTTCCAGATCCGCAGCCTCCTCAATGACGAGGTGTGGCGCGACGCGATCGTCCCGTATCTGCCCAAGACTCTGCGGGACTTCTGGGTGCATACCTACCCGAAATACTCAAATGAGGCCACCCCGGTCGTCACCAACATCATCGAGCGACTCGACTCCTCGAACAGCCTCAAGGGGTTCCTCGGCTCCTCACTGAGCACGTACGACATCCGGCACGCCATGGATTCCGGGAAGGTCGTTTTCGTATGCCCGTCCGGCACCGGAGACACCGACCGCATCGTCTCGTGCCTGCTGATCTACGACCTGTTCCGGGCCGGTCTGTCGCGGCGGACGCTGCCGGTCGCCGACCGCAAGGACTTCTACGTCTTCATCGACGAGCTCACCGCAGTGGACGGTGCGTCGAAGGGCACGCTGGCCGCGATCGCCGAGCAGCTGCGCAAGTACAAGGTGAAGCTGCTGGCGATGACCCAGATGTCGCAGCGGCTGTCGGCCACCACAAGGCAGGGCCTGCTGCAGAACCTGTCGATCCTGTCGACCACGGCCAGTGACATCGATGAGGCGCAGCTCGTCACCCGTCGGTGGGGCAAGAAAGTGGCGCCCGACACGGTCAGCCAGCTGCAGCGCTACCACTACGTCATGTCGGTCACCCTCGATGGCAGGCAGAGCGACCCGTTCCGGGTGCGCGGCGCGAGCGTCGAGGAGCTGTACGGCGACTACTGCCGCTCGGAGGAGGTCCTGGACGCGGCGGTCGATCAGAATCTGCGCCGGCGCCGGGTCCGCGACATTCTCGACGACCTCGGCAAGCTCGACACCCAGATCCGGCTGTTCATGGCGACCCTGCCGCCCCCGCCGCCGGACGACGATCCGCCGCCTGCGGTGGAGCAGGAACCGGCACCTGCGGTGGAGCAGGAATCGGCGCCCGACAACGTCACCTTCCTCATCAAGCACAAGGGATCACGGGTGGGATGAACACGTTGAGCGAATACAAACCGCTGCCGCAGCCGCAGCGGATCCACAGTTTCCAGGTGATCGCCAAGTCGGCCCTCGAGCTCCTCTACCAGCACCGCATCATGACCACCGACCAGATGCATCGGCTGCTGACTCCGGCCGCGCGTGGCTCGTCCTACCTGCGTCGGCAGCTCGCCGCACTCCAGGAGGCGGGATTGGTTCAACGTCTGCGCGCCCAGGGCGAAACCAGCGGCGGCAACCGGCTCAACAGGCCCTACGTGTGGTTCTTGACCGATGCCGGCGCCAACGCCGTCGAAGAGGCCACGGAGGTGTTCTCCCGCCGCTACCGGGTGACACCCGAATCGGCGGCCAGCACCCGCCAGGCCCACACCCTGGCCGTGAACGAGACGGGGATCGCGTTCGTGACGCATGCACGCCGACTCGGTCACGACTGCACCCCGCTGTCGTGGACGCCGGAGGTCGCCCACCGTATCCGCGACGGCCAGCGAGCCCGATTCGAGGACGACCACGTCATCGCAGACGCCGTCCTGCACTACGTCCATATCCACCGCGGGCAGCGCACGCTCCTCAATGTGTTCATCGAGCTCGACCGGGCAACCATGACCGCGGCTGAGCTCGCCAAGAAAGTCTCCGCGTACGGCAGGTTGTACGAGTTCGTGCCCCAGCACCCCGACCGTGCGCGGCGTTCCGCGGCGTCGACCCGGCCGGCGTGGCAGCACACCTACCCGGCGTTCCCCCGGCTGCTGGTCATTCTCGACGGCTCGCCCAGCCCCCACCTGGCCAAGCGACTCGCCGACCGCACCGAGGACCTGTACACGCTCACGCGTGCCGATCCGCGCCTGGCCCGGCTCGCCCGACACCTCTCTGTCGGAGTGACCACACTCAAACATTTGCGCGATCAAGGGCCGTTCGGTCGGATCTTCACTCCACTACTCCGCGGATCACCCGGGGACCGGCACCACCCGACCGACATGTTCCTGCGGCACCCCGGCACCGCGCCCGCACCTGGCTGACCAGCGACAGCCCTTGGACCGAGCCACTCCCCACCTGAGGACTACCCGTTAAAAGGAGGCTTCGCTGATGAGCACCGCCCTTGAGGAACCCCTGGGCGCGGCGCCCGCCATGATAGGGCTGGCCGAGGCGTTGGAGAGCTCGGAGCGGCTGCGCCAGCGCCGCTTGGAGATGCTGCCCATGCGTGGCTCGGTGTACACCGACGTGCAGGGACGCGGCCCCGGCCCGAGTACCAGCCCCGAGGGCCTCGCCGACCTCATCACCTCAATCTCGACCGTCGGCGTGCTGCATCCCGTCCTGGTGGAGGAACTGTCCGGCCCGGAGGACCGTGTCCAGCGGCGGCTGGTGATCGGCGAGCGCCGCTACCGGGCCTGCCGTTGGGGGGCCGTGAACCAGCCCTCCAACCCCCGCTTCGAGAAACTGCCCGCCCTCATCTGCCCGGGCCCGATCAGCGAGGAGGACCGCCGTACCTGGCAGCTGGTGGAGAACCTGGCCCGAGAGGACCTTCAGCCCGGTGAGCTCGCCAAGGCCCTGCTGCTCGAGCGAAGCGCCATCCTGCATACCCAACTCGACAATGCCGGGATCGAGGTGAGCGGGGAGATCCAGCGGCTGGAAGACCCCGTTGCCCGCTTCGAGGCCCTGGAGAAGCTGCGCGGCAGCCACGCGAACCTCGCCGCCCCGTGGAACCTGGTCCTGCGTCGGCTCGGTCTGCAGATCACCCCCCGGCGAGCCCGGGAGATCGTGGCGGCCTTCCGCTCCCTGCCGCGCGAGATGTCCGCGGACATGGACCAGCACCAGGTCGCACTCGCCGCCCGTACGAACCTTGCCCGCCTCAGCCGCGGCCGGCGGGAGGCTGCAGCCGAGCTGTGGCAGGCCGTCAAGCGGCTGGGCCGTACCGATCTGCTCTCCGCAGCCACCCAGGCACAGGCCACCAACCCGGCGCTGCCGGCCGAGGCCGCCGCCAGCGCCGCGGCCGCCGCACACGAACAGGCCAACGCCGAGCGGGCCGCCACCTTGTCCCGGACGGCTCCACCCGACGACGCAGCCACACCCGCGGCCACAGGCGAAGCCGTCCAGAACACGTCCGTGTCCGGGGGCACCGACGCCGCCGACCCGGGCGAACAGCCAGAGCAGCACAAGCAGCAGGCACCGCCCCCACAGCCGTTGGAAACCATCGCGGACGGCGACCAGCAACTGCCCGGCGATGAGCCGGAGGAAGCGCCCGACCCTGTCGACCCGCCCGTTCTGGCCGCCGCGCTCGAGGCACTGCGCGCCCTCAACTCGCAACTGGCCGAGGGCCGCACCCTGCACCGCTTCGACGCGGGCTCGCTCCGCATACTCCTGACCGACTTCCAGCGCCACACCAGCGCCGGCGCCGAAAGGACCGCCGCATGACCGTCCCCCTGCCCATGCCCGGAATCGGGCGGCCCGTTCCGGCGCCAGCCGCCGGGTGCGACTGCAACAACTGCCCCTTCTTCATCGACAACCCCCGAGCAGTCGAACCGGTCTGCTCGGGCTGCACCTCCAGCTGCGAGTACTGCGGCTGCGCCCGCGCCGAGGATCCGGTCCCCGGGAGCGAGCCGGGCCTGGCGTGCACCCGCTGCCCCATCCGCTGCGGCACCCGGCCCGACCGGGACGCCTGGATGAAAGACATCGGCGGCACCATGCGCTTCACAGGGCTCCGCGTGCCCGGCATCCTGCCCGACCTGCCGCTGTTCACCCCCCAGGTCGACGGGCACGACGTCCCCACGCTCGACGCCCAGCTCAAGTGGCCCGCCTACGCACTTGGCCTGCGCCGTGTCCTCAGCCCCAAGACCCACAAGATGTTCCCGCGCTGGGAGGGCAAGACCGCCCACCAGTTCCTGAACCTGCGCCCGGAGCAGAAGGCGGTCCTCAGCGGCTACGCGGAAGACCCCCTCGTGGAGGCCTACTGGACGCGGCGCAAGGCCGACGGGTTCGCCGAGATGCTCGCCACCCAGAAGTGGGACCTGGTGCTCACGCCCAACGCGTCGATGTACTTCAACCAGCCCCGCGCCGAGAACCTGATCAACATGCGCCGCAACCTGATGCTCGCCTCCGAGCTCGCGGCGGCCGGCGTCACCGCGGTCCCCAACATCTACTGGCTCCGCCTGGAAGACCTCGACCGCTACCTCGACTGGCTCGACGAATCACCTGCCCTCCCGCCCGCCCTCGCCATGAACCTGCAGACCTTCCGTACCCAGGTCGATTGGGACGAGATGGCGGTACCCGGCCTGACCTACCTCGCCGCCACCCTGCCGCCGGACCTGCCCATGGTCCTCACCGGAGCAAGCCGCGCCGACCGTATCGCGACCCTTCAGGCCCTCTTCCCCGGACGTCTCTACCTGATCAGCCAGAACCCTCTGCAGTACGCCCGCCACGGCGCGATCATGACCCCGCAGGGCCGAGTCGACACCCAGGCCCGCACCGAGGACCTGTTCACCGCCAACGTCCGCTTCTATGCCGGGCTCGCCGACCGCACCATCACCGTGCAGAACGGCGGCTGACCATGGGCTCCGGCAGCCGGATCGACCACCAGCACCACCTCGTCGCCACCAGCGCCGCAGGGATCACCATCGAGGCCCCCGCCGGCGGGGTCGACCTCATGCCCGCGGAACAAAGGCAGATCCTCGAGCGAGCTCTGCAGATCCAATCGGGCTGGCGGACCAACCCCCATCCGCCGCTCGAGGAGATCATGGAGTACTGGGGCCTGCGCGGCCAACTGCGCAACCAGTACGGCATGTGGAACGGACACGGGCTCATCCAGGACTCCGAACCCGGGGACGACTCCGCCGAAGACGACAGGACAGCCGCTGTCCTGCCCGACCAGAGGGCGCCGGACGTCACCGTGCAGCGCGCTGCCTCGCAGCAGGTCCTGGACGAGGTGTCGGCCGAGCACCGGGCGGCCACGGCTCTCCAGGAGCAGGTCCGTGAGCAGTGGCCGACCGACGAGGCCGTCAGCTACACCGATGACTTCGATGCCTTTCAGCGCGACTACGATGCCGCCCGCGAGCGCGCGGAGCGTGGCGAGCAGGTCATCCCGTACATGACGGAGAACGCGACCGGAGGGCTCGGCGCCCGTGACGGCGGGCGCGGCTTCGGTGTGGAGATCGAATTCGACATCGAGCCCGGGGTCGATCGGCAGCAGGCCATCCAAAACATTGCCCGGGAGCTGCGCGATGCGGGCTTGTCCCGTACGGCACGCCAGTACGACTACCACGCGCAGATGAGCGCGGGGTACACCGACGAGCCGAACGCGTGGCGTCTGGAGTCGGACTGCACCGTCGCCGGCGAACTGGTCTCGCCGATCCTGTACGACGAGCCGCAGACCTGGAACAACCTCGCGAGGGCCTGCGAGATCATCCAGCGCAACGGAGGGCGCGCCTCGTTCAGCACGGGCGGCCATGTGCACGTGGGCATGCACGACTTCGACCACGATGTCGCCAACCACACCCGGCTCATGCAGATGTACAAGGCCCACGAGGACGTCTTGTACCGGCTTGCACAAAACCCTGCTTCCGAGGGACGCCACCGTGGAACGAGCTGGTGCAGCCCCAACCCCGTTCCGTCACAGGGGTACACCGCGATCTCCCAGATCAACTCGTTCCACGGCCAGGCCCTCAACCTCAGCGGGGCCCGGCGTGGCGGCCAAAGCGCGCACGGGGAGTTCCGGCTGTGGGACGGCTCGCTCAACCCCCGCGTGATCCAGACGCAGGTCAAGCTCTCGCTGGGCATGGCCGCCGCGGCCGTACGGCAGGACACCACCACGCCCAGCGCGCGCATGGAGCTGGGAAGCCACCGCGAGCAGCGCCGCCAGGCCGGGCTCGGGCAGCGCCGACGGCTGTCCGGTGACGATTGGCGCACGAGCACCGCCAACTTCCGGCAGATGGTCGACTCGCTCTTCCAGCGCCCGGAGGATAAAGCACAGGCAACCGCCCTGTTCCACGAAACGCGCTGGCAGCGCCGCTAATTCATGGGAAATGTCATGACTTTCATCCGCACCCGCAACGCTTCGGCCGCCGCCGCGCCGCTGGCCCCCCCGACCAAGGACGACGGCAGCCACTACGTCTTCGAGATGATCTACGACGGCGGGAGCTGGCGCGGCTACGCCGACACCCCGACCGAGCTCATGGAGGGTCTGATCCCGGAGTACCCCGAGCTCCTCAGCCCGAAGGACAAGGCTGCCGCCCGGATTCGGCTCGCCCTGCGACTTCAGGTACAGCTGCAGGCCGCGCTCGCCGCGTCGGAGGAGTTCGCGCAGTGCACGCCCGAGCAGCAGCAGGTGATTCTCGCTCCTCGTGACACGCCCCCGGTGATCGCCCGTTGGGACGCCCCCGTCCCGCTGGCGCTGGTGACCACGTTCTACAAGCCCACCGGCCGCCTGCCGCGTCCCGAAGGCCCGGATGAGGCACTGATCTGGATCGAGCCGGACAGCGAGTGGAGTCTCCTTGTGTCCTTGCACCAGGCCGGCGTGATCCACGTGGGCGCGGAGCAGGGTGCACTGCCGCCGAACGCCCTGGAGAAGTGAGCATGGGGTCTGGAAGCCGCATAGATCACCAGCATCACAGCGTCGCGCCGACCCGTGGCACCGACGCCCTCGTCGCCGAGGCCGCGCCAGTCACCATCGAGGAGCGGCCGGAGCGCACCGCGGTGCGGATCTTCGACGACACACCCCCCGACATGCCGGTCCGCCAGAGCTACGTGGTCAGCAACGACGACCAGTTGATATTCCTGCCGCGCCACCCGGACATCATCCGAAACCAGGTGACCGACGACCAGGACGCCCTAGTCAGCCTCAGCGCCAGCATCACGGACGACGACGGACGCCACTTCATCGAGGGCGAGGTCCGGGTCACCCGTGGACCGGACGGTCAGCTCGATGCGAACCCGGAGAGCCTGCGGTGCACCGGAGGCGACCTGCACACCGGCGACGAGGACGGCACGTGCCCGCACCAAGCGGCGGTCGCCGACCTGGTGCAGGAACAGCTCAGCCCGAACGGACCGTCCGCGGTCGATCGCCTCGCGGCGCAGGAGGTCCTCAACGAGGTCGCGGCCGAGCACGCCGCCTCAATCGCCGCCCAGGACCAGGCCCGCGCCGAACGGGCCGCCCAGCCCGCCGTGCGTTCCTACGCGGACAGCATGGACGCCTTCCAGGAAGCGTACGACCAGGCCCTTGAGCGCCGGCGGTCGGGCGAGGCGCTGGTGCCGTACCTGACGGAGAACGCCACCGGCGGTCTCGGGGCGCGCGAGGGCGGCCGCGCCTTCGGTGTGGAGATCGAATTCGACTATCCGTCATCGATGACCTACTCCGAGCGACAGTCAGCCAGCCAGGCGATCGCGCGCGAACTGCACGAGGCGGGCATTGCGCCCGACCCGCACGTGCACGGATGGCACCAATCGGCGCGCGAGGGATACACCGACGCTCCGAACGCGTGGCGCCTGGAGCACGACAGCACTGTCGCGGGTGAGATCGTCTCACCGATCCTGTACGACGAACCGCAGACCTGGAACAACCTGGCGCAGGTGTGCGAGATCGTCCGCCGTAACGGCGGTATCGCCAGTGCCCGCACCGGCGGCCACGTCCATGTAGCCGTCCCCGACTACGACCACACCGTCGCCAACCACAACCAGCTGGTCAACACCGTGGCCGGGTACGAGGACGTCATCTACCGGATCGCCCAGAGCCCCGGACGCGACCGGCACCGCGGCCTGGAGTGGTGCACCCCCAACAGCCGGCCGTCGAGTCCCTACACCTCCGTCGCGGCTGTTCGGCGGTACAACAACAGCCACCATATCGGGCTGAACTTCCAGTCCGTCCACGGCCGGGACAGCGACCACGCCGAGTTCCGCATGTGGGACGGGTCCCTGGAGCCGGGAACCATCCAGGCGCAGGTCAACGTGTCACTCGGCCTGACGAACGCCGCGCTGCGGGAGGCCGGAACCACCCCCGCGCCGCCGGCGGAACGTGTCGGCCACCACCGCCGAGCCGCGGCCGCAGCTGGGCAGCGCGGACGGCTGAGCGGTGAGGCATGGGCCAACACCACGCGGTCGTTCCGCGGCCTGATGGACCGGATCTTCACCCGGGAGGAGAACCGGGCGCAGGTCACCGCCCTGTTCGCCGGCACCCGCTGGCACGACGGCCGGTACTGACCGCCGAGCCCCCTTCCCGTTGGTCAATTCACCGGCTGCTGGGCGAGAGCCAGAGCGTCGGCGGCACGGACCGGAAGCGCTGGGGCTCCCGAAGCGTCCGATGGTTGCACACCTCCTCGTCTGCCGCCTGGTCCTCCACGCTGAAGCCCCGGTAGGCGACGATGTGCGCAAGCCGGTCGTCCTTCGCACGGGCCGTCGCGGTGAACGTCCTGCTATCGACCGGTACCGGCCTGCCCGAGGAGAAGTCCACCATCATCAGCGTCCCCTCCGGCACCAACAAGATCTCCTTGATGGTGACGTCCGCCGCACCCGCCGCCGTCCGAAACCAGCCGGGGTTGGACGCCCAGTACAGGTTCCCGTCGATGTCGACCGCGACGCAGAGCGGGCTCACTGCCGTGCGCGCCAGCATGACCAGCTGCGGCCAGCGCCGGTCGGTCCAGACCAGCGCCGCCCGGCCCACGGTCGCCGTCAAGACGTCGAGGGTGGGCAGGATGACCCCGCCCGCCTGGTCCAACGCCTGGTACAGGACCTCGGTGTCGGTCTCCCCGGTCGGCTTCGGCAACTCGTGGTCCGCCCGGAAACGCCAGGCGTCCACGTCACCGTTGTGCGTACCGATGAGCTGTCCCACCTGCAGCGGACTGGAGTTGACCGCCACGGTCTTGCCCTGAGTTGCCCAGCGGGTGTGGCCGAGCGCGACCGGCGCCGCATCGAGCGCTTCGAGATAGTCAGACTTCCACACCCGGCTGAACCGACCGGGCCCCTTGACGATGCGCCAGCCACCCGCCATCACATCGCGACAGTTGGTAACCGGTCGCCCGGTCAGCTCCTGCGTTGCGGAAGTGGCGAACGCCAGACCAGCAGAGTCGATTCCGCGCTCCTCGGCCAGCGTCCCCAGCGTCACGCACATGTCAGTCGCCCTGGTGGGGTCACAGGTCTGATTACGGATAAATCCGAACAGACCGCACATATATGTTCCTTCTTTGCCTTGGCGCCCACGCGGGCGCCAAGGTGTACTGCTCAGACGTCAGGCCGCGCGGCGCGCGGCCTGACGGGTCGTTCATGGTGTTGCTGCGCCCCGATGCCGCACGGAGGGGCGTCCGCGCGGCCGGTGGCGGTTGCTACTGGTGATCTTCGTGTGATGTCGTGCCGCGGCCGACGATCGCCGCAGCTCACAGGGGGCGCCACCTGCGGCATCGCGTGGCAAGGTTCAAGAGCGGGAGCCCGCTTGGACGTAGTCGCCACCGGGGATCTCCGGGAGACCGGACAACCAGGCGTTCGGCTTCCCCGCGAGGTAGACGTACGCCTCGACGGTGCTTCCGTCGCAGAGGCGGACCGCGCAAACGGCGCGGTCGTACAGGTTGTCGTGGCCCTCGCCCCGGTAGCCTTCGAGCCGGTCGAGCCGACGGATCACCACGGGCCACAGGCCGCTGTCCACGTCCATGACCTCACCGACCACGATGCGGCCCTCCCGCTTGACGGCAAAGGGAACGCCGGAGTCCAGGAGGGTGTAGCCCTCCAAGGTCGCCAGGCGCTCCTGGAGTGTGGCCCCCGCGAGGATGCCCCAGTAGTTGCCCTGCCCGGCACGGAGGGTGCCGTAGACGAAAACCGGCTTCTGTTCAACAGCGGTGAACACGTCGTTCGCCACCTTTCTCGTACTGCTCGCCGGCCATCTTCCCCGGCGTCAATAACCTAACTATACAGCATAATTTCCAATTACGCAAACAACAGGCTCACGCCGCCCTCGACATCCCCTTCATCGACGGCGACCGGAGCCAGCGACACCGACAAGCACCCCGTATTGCTTAAAACGCCGTCGGCACACTCCGCCAATACGCCGCACGCCGCTCACGCAAAGGCGGCGTGCGCCACCGACCGCCGCCGCGGCAGATCAGGCCACGGGCGATCCGCGCCGTCGCCTCCTGGATTCCGCCGGCGTACACACCACCGATCGACACTGCCCTCGAACGCAGCGCCCGCCGCTGCCCAGCCGCGCGGCGAACGTGTGCCGCCGGCGTCCGGAGTCTCGCCTCGGGTTGGCGAGCGCCAGTGAACTCGTGCCACGGACGAGGTCACACGGGCAGTCCTCGCGGGCGGCTGCCGAAGCGGCTGCCCCGCATGCGCCGGGCACCCCATGACTGACTTCTTCCAGGGCGTGGTGACACGCTCAGCCAGCTGGCCCTCGGGCGCCGCGATCTCCACTGGCATCTCATCCCCGACGCCGAGACTGCCCGCACGCACCTCGCCGACCCGTACCGCAGCCTCACGCCCCACCCTGGACTGGGCCCGGTCGCCCCGAAGCGGTTCCACGTCACCGTCCTGCACTTCGGCCCGGCCGAAGCTTTCCTGCCCGGCGAGATCGAGGCCATCACCGAACGCGTGTGGCAAGCGTGCGCCACACTGCCTCCGCTCGGACTCCCCTTCGACCGGCCCACCGTGGGCAGCGTGGCCGTCGAATGCGCAGGCCGGCCTGGAGCCGGGGCGCGCCGGCTGGGGGAACTGACGGCCGCGGCGACCGCGGCGGTGGTCGGAGATCTCTCCCCGGCAACCCCGGCCCACGGTGACCGTCCGCAACCGGCGACCGCCGGACGCCGGCCCCTGCGCACCCCGCCGCAGAGG
>Ga0213875_10001908_pt1 | contig 12900 bp, 11 predicted proteins | sample BarmaccomBMRX_R8_FD_160105 | JGI IMG/M metagenome (GOLD analysis project Ga0213875, IMG submission 160105) | Root-associated microbial communities from Barbacenia macrantha in rupestrian grasslands, the National Park of Serra do Cipo, Brazil - RX_R8 | ecosystem: Host-associated > Plants > Roots... | reverse complement strand
GGGGCAGCCGAAGATCGCGCCGGCGCCGTATTCCATTAGCACGAAGTTGGCGATCCAGACCGGATAGCTCGCCCCGGGGATGAACGGGTGGCCGACGCGCACTCCGGTCGCAAAGCCGCGCTTTTCGGCGGACTCGATCGCGGCTTCGCTGGTGCCGAGCGCCCGGCATTCCGCAACGAAGGCGGCGGCCGCCGGGTCGGACTTGGCGACCGCGGCGGCGATCGGATGCTCGGGTGCCACGGCCAGGAACGACATGCCGAACAGCGTGTCCGGCCGGGTCGTGAACACCTCGACGCTCTCGATGCCGTCGAGCGGAGTCGTGAGCGGGAACCGGACCCGCGCGCCCTCGCTTCGGCCGATCCAGGCGGACTGCATCAGCCGCACCCGCTGCGGCCAGCGGTCCAGCTTCTCCAGCGCGTCCAGCAGCTCCTGGGCGTATTCGGTGATCCGGAAGAACCACTGCGCCAGCTTGCGCTTCTCGACCGGCGCGCCGGAGCGCCAGCCCCGGCCGTCCACCACCTGCTCGTTGGCCAGCACGGTGCCGTCCACCGGGTCCCAGTTGACCCAGCTCTCGCGCCGATCCACCAGCCCGGCGCGGAACATGTCGAGGAACAGCTTTTGCTGGTGGCCGTAATAGCTCGGGTCGCAGGTGGCGAGCTCGCGCGACCAGTCGAGCGATAGCCCGATCCGCTGCAGCTCCGCGCGCATGGCGGCGATGTTGGCGCGGGTCCAAGTGTCCGGATGGATGCCGCGGTCGCGGGCGGCGTTCTCGGCGGGCAGGCCGAACGCGTCCCAGCCCATCGGATGCATGACGTCGAAGCCGCGCGCCCGCTTGTAGCGCGCGACCACGTCGCCCAGGGCGTAGTTGCGTATATGCCCCACGTGGATCTGGCCGCTGGGATAGGGGAACATCTCCAGCACGTAGAATTTCGGCTTACTGCCGGCGGGGACATCCTCGGTGCGGAAGCAGCCCGCTTCGTCCCACGCCGCCTGCCACCGCGGCTCGGCCGTGCGGAAGTCGAACGCGACGGCGGTGTCGGCCGGCGGCGGGGCGTCCATCAGGTGCCGGCGGTTTGCGACCGCAGTTCGCGCGCCCGGGCCAGGACCTTGTTCTCGATCTCGCTGGTCGTCACCGGGCTCACCGGCGCATCAACCCACTGATTGCCGCGCAGCACCTGGCGGAAGATGGAGATCTTGATGGCGTCCGCGCGAAGCTGGCGGCCGAGAATGTAGGCGGTCATCTTGAACCGCTCGCCGTCCGAAGCCGGCGGCTGATACCAGTCGGTGATGATGACCCCGCCGAACGGGTCGGCCGAGGCCAGCGGCATGAAGCCGAGCGTATCCAGCGCGCCGCGCCAGAGATAGGCGTTGACGCCGAGCGCGCCGCCCTCTTCCGGGCCGCCCTTGCGCGTGCCGAAGGTGAACAGCGAGTCGTTCTGCGTCAGCCGTCCCCGCTCCGGGCCCATGGTCCGGTAGTCCTGGTATTCGTCCTCGCCGACCGGGCGGACCGACGATCCGCCGCAGGCGCTGAGCGCCATGCAGGCGAGCAGGACTCCGGAGAGAGCAAACGGACGCAAGACCATTTTACAGCAGAGCCTAATGAAGAGCGGTTCGGGCGCTCCGTTTAGCGTGACACCGCCGTGGTGCCAAGCGCGCAAACAGAAGGGGCGGTGGTCGCCCACCGCCCCTGCCGATCCAGTGACCTCCGGGTCAAGCCCGGGGTTACGGAAGGCTTACCAGCTAAAGGCGGTGCCGATCGCCACGATCGACCCCGACACCTTGTTGCTGTACGGGTTGCCGCCGGGCGTCGCCGCCGACACGGTCTGTCCGGTGACGAAGTTGTACCCGTTCTGCTTGCGCTCGTAATAGATACCCGAGAGCCAGAGCGACACGCCCGGTGCGATGTCGTAGGTGGCGCCGCTCGCAATGCCCTGCTCGCGGCGATCGCGGCCGAAGTAGGCGTTGCTCAGGTCGCCAGGGCTCTCGAACAGCAGCCCGTGCGCACCGACGATCAGCGGCATGCCAGGGAAGGTGTAGGAGAAGCCGACCAGGCTGGCGTGCGCGTCAGGCACGCCCGTGACGGTGGTCGCGCCCTGGCCGTTGTAGCGGCCGAAGTACTCCTTGCCGCCGAAGCTCAGGCCGCCGATGGTGACGGCCACGCCGAAGTCGCCGTTATCCCAGCCCTGATATTGGCGGCGGAGCGTGCCGACGAGGGGGTTGTTGTTGTAGGGGATGCCGGTCTGGTTATCCAGAACATGGCCGCCGCCCATGTAAGCGGCCGTCGCAGCAAGGCCGACTGGGCCGAAGCTGCCGCGATACCGGATCAGCGCGTCGAACGTGTTCTTGCGCCGGGCCGATTCAGCGTTGCTCGGGCTGGACGACAGACGGTCGCATCCCGGGGAGGTCGCCCCGCTGGAGTTCGCGCCGCTCGCCGCGGTGAAGGTGCCCGCAGGGTTGGTGAAGTTCGTGCCCGCGTAGTTGCCGGCGCCGCAGCCGGTCTGGGCGCTCAGGTTCGCGGTGCTCGGCTCATACGACACGCCGAAGTCGAACCCGGCGAACGACGGCGACAGGTAGACGACCTTGTTGGTCGTGTAGAAGTTGCCGACGTCCTGGAACGGCCAGATCGGCGCCACGGCCTGGTTCATGAACCCCGGAAGGTCGCCGTTGAGGCCACCGTCGTCGAAGTTTTCGAAGTTGCCCGTCATGTAGAGCGACGTGGGCTGGTCGGTCGATCCGACGCGGATCGTGCCGAACGAGTTGCTGCCCAAGTAACCCCAATCGCGCCGGAAGTAGAGCGTGCCGCGCTGCGAGCCTTCGGCCGAGATGCTGCTGAAAGCGCCGCCGCCGGCCGAGTGGTTCTGGTCCTGCCGGATTTCGAGGTTGGCGCCGTATTTCAGGCCGTTGGCGGCGACGCCGTCAAAGCCCGGATACAGACGGGCATATTCGGCGAAGCCATAGTTGTTCGTCTTGTTGCCGCCCGTCGCCGTGCCGAGGCCGGTCGTCGCGCTGACCGTGCCGGTCGACGTACCGGCGGCGTTGTTGTCGCCGTCGCGGTCGTCGGCCCAGAAGGCGTAGAAGCGCACACGGCCATTGAGGCGGACGACGATGGTGCCCGGGTTCGGCGACGCCGCCGCCGGCAGCGCCATGCCGCCCATGGTCGTGGTCGGATTGATGGGCTGCTGGTAGCCCGGCGTGACCGTCGTCGTGGTCGTCGTGGTCGTGGCTTGTGCGAACGCCGCATCCGACGCTCCCCACACGCCCAAGCCGGCCGCGCTGGCCAGCAGGAGTTTACGCATGAAAATCCTCCTCAAAACGCCGGTCCTCGGCGATGTGCAGGCCCCGCCCCATCCCCTGAACGACTGCGGATCGCAATGCGCTCCGTTACGGGTCGGGTCAGCCAGACCTGGAACGGAGTATTGCCGCCTCATTTCCGGCTCCGCAATCGCCGAGGACGCCTCGGCATGGCAATTGCGAAACACTGTGGCATCCGGGTTACAGGGAGTTAAGGGAGCAAAGCCCCGATCGCCCCGCAGCCAGCGGCGAACCGAGGCAAGCGGCGGGCATTCGTCCCCGATACGCCGCCGAGCGCGCAACAGGGGACCCGGGCGCGGCAGGCGAGGGCGGCGAAACGGATCGGGCCGAGGCTGCCGGCGCCCGGGTGGCTTACGGTCGGGAATACCGGCGACAGAAACACGAGCTTGGCCCCGGCGCGTCTGGCGCGGATCAATTCGGCGGCGTCATGCGCCGAAGCCGTCACGATCGCGTCCCGGACGCGCGGGCCGCGGCCCCGGCGGAGATGGGTGCGGCCGGCAACGACCAGGACGAGGCGGCGCTCGCGGCAGATGCGGGCCACCCGGCGCTGCAGCGCGGCGTCCTCATGCCGGAACACCACGCCGGAGAGCCCGCGCGGCAGGCCGGCGACCGCCCGTTCCACCTGTTCGGTGCGTTGCGGGTCGGTAAACAGCCACAGCGGCGGCAGCGAACCGCGCCGACGCGCCTTGACCTGTTGCCCCCAGGCGACAAGCCTCCGGTCCATGCACACCTCCCTGCCCAGCACGCTCGCCGAACGCCTGCGCCAGGTCCAGGCTCGGATCGAAGCCGCCGCGGCGCGCGCCGGGCGGGACCCGGCCGCAGTCAGCCTGGTCGCGGTCTCCAAGACGCACCCGGCCGAAGCCGTGGAGGCGGCGCTGGCATCGGGACAGAACCATTTCGGGGAGAACCGCATCCAGGAGGCGGCGGCCAAGTTCCCGCAGCTGGGCGACGCCCACCCGACGTTGCGCCTGCACGTGATCGGGGGCTTGCAGACCAACAAGGCGCGCGACGCGGTCCGTATCGCCGACGTCATCGAGACGCTGGACCGCGCCCGGTTGGCCGACGCGCTGGCGGCGGCGATCCAGCAGGAGGGGCGCACGCCGTCGCTGCTGGTGCAGGTCAATACGGGGGACGAGAAGCAGAAGGCGGGCATCGCCCGCCAAGAGGCCGACGGGTTCATCGAGGCCTGCTTGTCCCGCTTCGGGGCGGCGCTGACCGGGCTGATGTGCATCCCGCCGGCGCAGGACGATCCGGCGCCGCATTTCCGCTACCTGGCCGAGACCGCGGCCCGGCATGGGCTGCGCACCCTCTCGATGGGCATGTCCGCCGATTTCGAGACCGCAATCGCCGAGGGCGCCACCCACGTCCGCGTCGGGACCGCAATCTTCGGCGCCCGGGCGAGCTCCGGCTGATGCCGATCGCCGACCCGGTACGGGAGGCGCTGGTCATCCTCGGCGCGGCGGCGATCGTCATTCCGCTATTTCATCGGTACCGCGTCAGCCCCGTGGTGGGCTACCTCTTGGTGGGACTGCTGGCAGGCCCGAACGGGCTCGGCGCATTGGCCGAGCGGTTCCCCGTGCTGGGCTGGATCACCATCACCGACCGCGAGCGCCTCGCGCCGTTGGCCGAGCTGGGCGTCGTGCTGCTGCTGTTCATGATCGGGCTGGAGATGTCGTGGAGCCGGATCCGCGGGCTGCGGCGGCTGGTGCTGGGGCTCGGCGCGGCGCAGGTGGCGGCCTGCGCCGCCGTGCTTGGGCTCGCGTCTTGGGGGCTGACCGGCAGCTTGCCCGCGTCTTCCGTGGCCGGGCTGGCGCTGGCCATGTCCTCGACGGCGGTGGTGACCCAGGTGCTCTCCGAGTCCCGGCGCATGACCGGCCGGGTCGGGCGGGTCAGCTTCGCCGTGCTGCTGTTCCAGGATCTGGCCGTGCTGCCCGTGCTGTTCGCGCTCGGCGTGCTTGGACACGGCCAATCGGGCGGACTGCTCAAGCTGCTGTTCGCGGTCGCGCAGGCGCTCGCCGTGCTGGCGGCGCTGGTGGCCGGGGGGCGGCTGCTGCTGCGGCCGCTGTTCCGCGGCGTGGCCCGCACCGGCAGCCCGGAGCTGTTCATGGCCGCTTGCCTGCTGGTGGTGCTGGCGACGGCGGTGGCCGCGGGCGCGGCGGGGCTCTCCGCCTCGCTCGGGACGCTGGTGGCCGGGCTGTTGCTGGCGGAGACCGAGTATCGCCGGCAGATCGAGGTCACCGTCGAGCCGTTCAAGGGCTTGCTGCTCGGGGTATTCCTGATCTCGGTCGGGCTGAATCTGGACCTGGGGCGAATCGTCTCGAACCCCGCCGCGATCCTGGGCGGGGCGGTGGTCCTGGTCGCCGTCAAGGCGGCGCTCACCGCCGGGCTCGCCCATTTGTTCCGCGTCCGCTGGCCGGCCGCGATCCAGACCGGGCTGCTGCTCGGGCCCGGCGGCGAGTTTGGCTTCGTCATCCTCGGCCTTGGCGCCGCACTCGGCATCGTGCCGCCGGATTTCGCCGCCGCGGCGTTCCTGGTGGCCGCGCTGAGCATGGCGGCGATCCCGAGCCTCGCGGCGTTGGGGCGCCGGCTGGAGTCGCTGGAGCAGACCCCGCCGCCGGCCGACCTGCTGCCGCCGGCGGAGCCCGACGCGGTGCGGGTGGTGATCGCCGGCTTCGGCCGGGTCGGCCGCACGGTGGCCACCCTGCTCGAGGAGCATGGCATCGCCTACCTCGCGCTCGACAGCGATGTCGCGCGAGTGGCGCGCATGCGCCGGGCCGGGGCGCCGGTCTATTACGGCGACGTGACGCATCCGGAGCTGCTGCACCGGGCCGGCCTGGGATCCGCCCGCGCGCTCGTCGTCACCATCGACCACCGGGCCCGCGCCGACGCGGTCGTACAGGCTGCCCGGGCCGAGCGCGAGGACCTGCTGATCATCGTGCGCGCCCGGGACGCCGCGCATGCGGCGCATCTGTATCAGATCGGGGCGACGGACGCGGTGCCGGAGACGATCGAGGCGAGCCTGCAGCTCTCGGAAGCGGTGCTGGTCGATCTCGGCGTGCCGATGGGGCCGGTGCTGGTCTCCATCCATGAGCAGCGGGACCGTTTCCAGGCCGAGATCAAGGCCAGGGTTCCGCATGTGGAGGTGCGCGCCCGCGGACAGATCCGGCTCCGGCCGACGCCGATTGCGACCGGGGACGAGCCGCCCTAACCTCGCACCTCATGCAAGCCAAACCTTATGCCGGCGGCAAGATGCTGGCCGAGCTGCGCGACGGCGTCGGGCGGATCACCTTCAACCAGCCCGAGAAGCGCAACGCCATGTCCGTCGAGATGTGGGACGGACTGACCGCCATCCTGGACGAGTGGGAGGGCGACGCGGGCGTGCGCGTCGTGGTGCTGACCGGGGCGGGCGACAAGGCGTTCGTCTCCGGCGCCGATATCAGCCAGTTCGAGCAGAGCCGGGGCAATGCGGCCGCGCAGCTCGACTACGACAAGCAGACCAGTGCCGGGCGGGCAAAGCTTGCGAACTACCCGAAGCCGGTGATCGCCCGCATCCAGGGCTTTTGCCTCGGCGGCGGCCTCGGGATCGCGAGCATGGCGGACCTGCGGATCGCCGGCGAGAGCAGCTCGTTCGGCATTCCGGCCGCCAAGCTCGGCATCGCCTATGGGTTCGACATGGTGCGCCGGCTGGTTTCGCTGGTCGGCCAGGCGCATGCCCGCACGCTGCTGTTCACCGGCGAGCGCATCACTTCGGCCGAGGCGCAGCGGATCGGGCTGGTCAACCAGGTGGTGCCCGACGCGGAGCTGGACGCCACGGTGGAGCGGATCGCGGCCACGATTGCGTCCAACGCGCCGCTCTCGGTGCGCGGGATGAAGTTCATCCTGACGCAGGCGCTGCGCGACCCGGCGGAGCGCGACATGCAGGGCGTGCACGCGGCGGTCGCTGCCTGCTTCGATAGCGCCGACTACGCGGAGGGCCGCCGAGCCTTCATGGAGAAGCGCAAGCCCGCCTTCACCGGCCGCTAAACGACAACGGCCGGGCGTTTGGCCCGGCCGCCGTCCTCATAGGTTAAGTCCCGCTCAGTAGGCGCGCGGCACGACCACCGTGCTGCCAGGCGACGTTACCGTTGTCGACGGGGGCGGGGTCGGCGCCACGACCACCGGGCTGGGTGCGGCCGGCGGCGGGGCGGTGTTGACCGAGCACGCGCCAAGTGCCGCCAGGCACGCGGCCGCGGTCACGATCTTAGCGATTTGAGACATTTCCTGCTCCTCTCAAGCACGAACATCAGGCGTAAAGCCGGACCTGCTTACGTCCCGCTCGCCAGAAAGTTGCAGCGGATTGATCGCGGAAGGGTGAAACGCGGGGCGGTGTTGCCGAGTTATCGCCCGCACGGACCGGTTGGTGGTCCCACTCACCTGACACTTGCGAGTCCGTGTGTCAGGATCGGACCACGCGAATGCCCTTCCCCACCGTCCTGCCGCCGCTCGCCCACGCCCTTGCGGCGCGACAATACGATTCGCCGACCCCCGTGCAGAGCGCCGTCCTGGTCGCCGAGGCGGCCGGCCGCGACCTATTGGTCTCGGCGCAGACCGGCTCGGGCAAGACGGTCGCCTTCGGCCTGGCGCTGGCGCCGACGATGCTGGCCGAGGCGGAGCGGTTCGGTCCCGCCGGCGCGCCGCTCGCGCTGGTGATCGCGCCCACCCGCGAGCTGGCCCTGCAGGTGCGGGGCGAGCTGGCGTGGCTTTATGCCGAGACCGGGGCACGGATCGCGACCTGCGTCGGCGGCATGGACATCCGGGCCGAGGCCCGGGCGCTCGCCGCCGGCTGCCACATCGTGGTCGGCACGCCCGGCCGGCTACGCGACCACACCGAGCGCGGTCGGCTGGACCTGGCTTCGATCCGGGCAGCCGTGCTGGACGAGGCGGACGAGATGCTCGACCTCGGCTTTCGCGAGGACCTCGAATTCCTGCTGGACCATACGCCGGCGGAGCGGCGGACGCTGATGTTCTCGGCGACGATCCCGAAGGAGATCGCGGCCCTCGCCCGCCACTATCAACGAGACGGACTGCGGATCGAGGCCGGCAGCGTCCGCGAGCCGCACAAGGACATCGACTATCGCGCCGTGACCGTGGCGCCGCATGACGCCGAGCGCGCCGTGGTGAACGTGCTGCGCTATTTCGAGGTCTCGGCGGCGCTGGTGTTCTGCGCGACCCGCGAGGGCGTGCGGCGGCTGCACGGGGCGCTGCTGGAGCGCGGGTTTGCCGCGGTGGCGCTGTCGGGCGAGCTGAGCCAGCACGAGCGGACCGGCGCGCTGCAGTCGCTGCGGGACGGGCGGTCGCGGGTGTGCGTGGCGACCGACGTGGCGGCGCGCGGGCTCGACCTACCGGAGCTCGACCTGGTCATCCATGCCGATCTGCCGACCAACAAGGAGACCATGCTGCATCGCTCCGGCCGCACCGGCCGAGCCGGGCGCAAGGGCGTTTCGGTGCTGATCGTGCCGTTCCCCCGCCGCCGCCGCGCCGAGCAATTGCTGACCAGCGCCGGGGTGGACGCGGGCTGGAGCGACCCGCCTTCGGCCGAGCTGGTCCGCGACCGCGACCGCGAGCGTCTGCTGGCCGACCCGGCGCTCAGCGAAGACCCGGCGGACGAGGATCTCGAGCTTGGCCGCACACTGCTGGACGCCTCCACGCCCGAGCGGCTGGCCGCCGCCTTCGCCCGGCTCTGGCGCGCCAAGTATCCGGCCCCGGAGGACGGTTTTGCCGCGGCCCCCTCGCCGGCGCCGCGGCCGGTGCAGAACGAGGGCACGTGGTTCCGGCTCTCGCTGGGCCGGCGCAACAACGCCGATCCGAAATGGCTGGTGCCGCTATTGTGTCGGCTCGGTGGCGTAAGTAAGGCGGAAATCGGGGCGATTCGCATCTTCGAGCGCGAGTCGAGGTTCGAGATCGCGCGCGATGCAGCCCCGGAGTTCCTGCGAATTGCCAGGCAGGCCGGCCCGCACGAGCCTCGCATCGAGCCCGCGACGGCGCCGGGATTGCGGGGGCCCTCCCACCCGACCACGCGGCGCACTCGGAAAAGTTAATAAGTATTAAACTTACATCATATTGTTTTTTTACATGAGTGTGACTAACGTGTTGCGATTGGAATGAACGCAGACCGTCGCACGCGAGAGGTGGGGAAGTTGGCCGAATGCTATGCCGACCTGTCTGACTCGGCACGTCGTTTGGGGCGGCGCGCTGCCGCGGATCGGTACCTGTTGCTGGCATGGGCCGCGTTTGAGGAGGTGGAGGTGCGCCCCCTCGAGTTCGAGGCGGACAAGGACCGGCCCTCCGCGGACATCGTCCCCTTTCCCACGAGCCGCGAGTAGGCCTCTCGCGGGCGCGAAACGAGGCCGTTGACACGGCTCCCCGCGACCCCGAAGGGTGGGGCTTGTTACTGCATCGGAGCGCGCCATGAGTCGCACGACCCGCCGCCATTTGCTGACCGGCGCGCTGGCGTTCGGGCTGCCTTGGCGGGTGAGCGCGCAGGATCGCGGCGCCCTGGTCGAGGGCGCCCGCAAGGAGGGTCAGCTGGCGCTCGCCCACTCGGTCTCGGTCGCCAGCTTTCCGAAGTTCCTGCAGGCGTTCCAGGCCAAGTATCCGTTCATCGACGTGGACGCGGGCGCCTACTCCGCGCCGACCGGCCGGGTGCTCGCCCGGGTCGAGGGCGAGATCAAAGCGCGGGCGCTCAGCTTCGACGCGCTGCACGTGGCCTCGCTGGCGCCCTATTTGGGCCTGTCGCAGCGGGGCGCGCTGGCCGACTACATGTCGCCCGAGCTCGCCAACTACCCGGCCGAGGCGCACGACCGGGGCCAGTGGGCCACGGCGCGGATCGTCGGCGTGATCATGGCCTATAACCGCAACACCCTGCCTGCGAACCTGGTCCCCAGGGCCTGGGCCGACCTGCTGCGCCCCGAGTTCCGCGACCGCAAGCTGATCATCCAGGACGCCGCGGCCGGGACCTGCTTCAACCAGATGTACTTGCTCGGCCAGAACCTCGGGCAGGAATACCTCCGCCGCCTCGGCCAGCAGCGGCCCATGGTGGTCGCCACCGCGGCGCAGTTGATCGACCTGCTGGTGCGCGGCGAGGCGCTGGTCGGCGCGACCGTGGACCACTACCGCGCCTTCGAGCCGGACGCGGTGAAGGCCGGGATCATCGGCGTGTATCCGCTGGAGGGCATGCCGCTCGCCTATGCGCCGATCGCGATCTTTAGGGACGCGCCGCATCCGAACGCGGCCCGGCTGTTCGAGGATTTCGTGCTCTCCGAGCCCGGCCAGACCATGCTGAACACCGAGATCTTCCAGACCTACTCGATGCGGACCGGGGCGCCCACGCCGGAGGGGCAGAAGCCGCTCGCCTCCACCAAGCCGATGGTGCCACGCGACCTGGCCGACTATGAGCGCGCCGCCGACCACTTCCCGGAAACGTTCGACGACCTGTTCAAGACATGAGGCTGCGGGCGGAGTCGATCCTCGGCGCCGTCCTGCTCCTGTTGCTGCTTTGGCTGGTGCTGGCGCCCTCTGCGGCGGTGCTGGTGGTGGGCGCGAACGTGCCGGCGCTGGTCCGCATCTTCGCGGGAACCGAAGTGCTGGCCAATACGCTGCTGGTCGGCGCCGGGACGACGGCGGGGGCGCTGCTGATCGGCGCGGCGCTGGCGCTCATCCTGGTGCGGATCGACACGCCGGGGCGACGGCTGCTGGAGCCGCTGGTGCTGCTGCCGTTCTACATCACGCCGCTGCTGACGGCGATCGCCTGGTCCTGGCTCGGCTCGCCGCGCAGCGGGCTGCTGAACTTGGTGGTTCAGCGCCTGTTCGGGCACTCGCTGTTCAACACGGAGGGCCCGGGCGGGGTGATCTTCGTCGCGGCACTGGCTTATGCGCCGCTGCCGTTCCTGCTGATCGCCGGCGCGCTGCGCGGCATGGACCCGGCGCTCGAGGACAGCGCCCGCATCCATGGCGCCACGGTACGCCACGCCTTCGCGCGCGTGACGTTGCCGCTGGTGCTGCCGGCGGCCCTCGGCGCGGCCATCCTGGTGTTCGTGCAGGCTATGGGGCTGTTCAGCATCCCCGCCGTGCTCGGCATGCCGCAGGGCTTCACCGTGGCCGGGACGGAGATCTACCGGCTGCTGAACACCTACCCGCCCCGACTGGGCCAGGCGGCGGCGTGGGGGCTGGTGCTGCTGGCGGCGACGGCGGTGCTGGTCTGGCTGCAGTCGGCGTTCTTGGCGCGGCGATCCTACGTGACCGTGACCGGCAAGGCGTTCCGACCGCGCCTGGTCGCCGTGGGTCCCGTCCGGTTCGCGCTGGCCGGGTTCGCCTGGCTGTATATCGGGCTCGCGGTGGCGTTGCCGGTGCTGACGCTGCTCTGGGCGGCGCTGGTCAACTTCATCACCGCCGACGTGCGGCTGATGGCGTTCGACCTGCGGCACTTTCATTACATTCTGTTCACCTACCCGAAGACGGAGATCGCGGCGCGCAACTCGCTTTGGCTGGCAGTGGCGGCGGCGATTTGCGTGTCGCTGCTGGCGCTCGGGATCGGCTGGCTCTCGGTGCGCGGGCGGGGCCTAGGCGTGCGCGCGGTCGAGCAGTTGGCGATGGCGCCGCTGGCCATCCCCTCCATCGTGCTGGCGCTCGGCTTGCTGTGGACCTATGCGGGGCTGGACATCCTGCCGATCTACGGGACGGCAGCGATCCTGCTCGTCGCCTATGTGGCCCACTTCCTGCCGCTCGGCGTGCGGGCGATGGCGGCGGCGGTGCGGCAACTGCATCCGGAGCTGGAGGACGCGGCGCGGGTGTCGGGCGCCGGGCTGCTGCAGACGCTGGCGCGCGTGGTGGTGCCACTGACCCGGCCGAGCATCGCCGCGACCGCGACCCTCGTCTTCGTGCTCGCGCTGCAGGAGGTGAGCGCCTCCATCCTGTTGTACACAAGCCGCTCGACCGTGCTGGCGGTGGCGACGTTCGACCTGTGGGAGGCCGGCAACGCGAACGGGCTGGCGGCGCTCGGCGTGCTGCAGCTCGCCATCACCTTCGTCGCGCTCCTGGCGCTGGCCGGGTTCCGGCAACGCGAGGTGGCCGCGTGACGGCGGTGGCCGTCGAGGAGCTCCGGGTCGCTTATGGGCCCGTGCGCGCGGTGGACGGAGTGTCGTTCGCGGTGCAGCCGGGCGAGCACCTGACGCTGCTGGGCCCGTCCGGGTGCGGCAAGACCACGACCTTGCGAGCCGTCGCCGGGCTGGAGCGGCCGGATCAGGGGCGGATCGTGATTGCGGACCGGCCGGTGTTCGACGCGGACCGGCGGCTCGACCGGCCGCCCGAGGCTCGCGGGCTGTCGATGGTGTTCCAGTCCTATGCGATCTGGCCGCACATGACGGTGGCGGAGAACGTGGCGTTCCCGCTGCGCGCCCGCCGGGTCGGGCGGGCGCAGCGCGAGGCAGCGGTCGAGCGTGCGCTGGCCCTGGTCGATCTGGCGGGCTTTGCCGACCGGCCGGCGACGCGGCTCTCCGGCGGGCAGCAGCAGCGGGTCGCGCTGGCCCGCGCGGTCGCCGGCGGGACGGGGAC
>Ga0213875_10001907_pt1 | contig 12905 bp, 11 predicted proteins | sample BarmaccomBMRX_R8_FD_160105 | JGI IMG/M metagenome (GOLD analysis project Ga0213875, IMG submission 160105) | Root-associated microbial communities from Barbacenia macrantha in rupestrian grasslands, the National Park of Serra do Cipo, Brazil - RX_R8 | ecosystem: Host-associated > Plants > Roots... | reverse complement strand
ACACCGCTTCAGACGACTTCGGCGCGCCGGAAACCGCCTTCCTGGTGTGCAATTTCTGGTACATGGACGCGCTCGCGACGATTGGCCGTCGCGAGCAGGCGCGTGAGTTGTTTATCGATATCGTCAATCGACGCAACGCGTTTGGTTTGCTCTCCGAAGATATGCATCCCGTGACCGGCGAGCTCTGGGGCAATTTTCCGCAAACCTATTCGATGGCCGGCATCATCAACACCGCGATGCGGCTCTCGGCAAGTTGGGAGGGCGCATGGGCACGCGCCTCATCATAGTCTCGAACCGCGTGGCGGTTCCAGAGGCCGGCGGCAACGCGACTCCCGGAGGCTTGGCGGTCGCCGTGAAGGCAGCCTTGAAGAACCGCACGGGGCTCTGGTTCGGATGGAGCGGCAAGGCCCAGGATGAGACCGACAGCGAGCCGCGCATCATCGAGCGCAATAAGATCACCTATGTGGTGATCGACATCTCGACCCATGATTTCCAGGAATATTACAACGGCTTCGCCAATCGAGTGCTTTGGCCCATCTTGCACTACCGTGTCGACCTCGCCGAGTTCTCCCGAGCCGATCTATCCGGCTACATGCGCGTCAATCGGTTGTTTGCCGACAAGCTCGGCGAGCTCATCGAGGAAGACGACGTCATCTGGGTACATGATTACCATCTGATGCCGCTCGCAAAAGAATTGCGCAACAGAGGTCATGGGAATCCGATCGGCTTCTATCTGCACATACCCTGCGCGCCGCCGGATATCCTGGTAGCCCTGCCGCGTCATCAAGAGATCCTGGGCAGCTTGAGCTTCTACGATCTCGTCGGGTTTCAGACGGAGAACGATCGGGACAACTTCAACCATTATCTTGTGAGCCACGGGGCCCAGGCCGGGCGGGACGGCACCAGTTTCACCCTCGACGGAAGACAAGTCCGCACCGGCGCGTTTCCGGTCGGCATCGAGACGGCCGCTTATGCGCGGCTTGCCCGCAACGCGGCTCGTTCGGATTTCGTCCGCGAATTCGAGGAGAGCCTTGCGGGCCGCAAGCTCGTGCTGGGTGTCGACCGGCTCGACTATTCGAAGGGCATCTTGCATCGCATCAATGCCTTTGACCGTTTTCTCGAAATGAATCCGAATTGGCGCTCGCGCGTCACCTTCCTCCAGATCACGCCGCGCAGCCGCGCCGACATTCAGGAATATGCTGCAATCGAGGATGAGGTGACGACACTCGTCGGCAGAATCAACGGACGCTACGGCGAGGCCTCCTGGACACCGATACGCTACGTCAATCGCTCCTATTCGCGCACAGCGCTTGCCGGACTCTATCGCGCCGCCAATGTGGCCCTGGTCACGCCATTGCGCGACGGCATGAACCTCGTTGCAAAGGAATTTGTCGCGGCCCAGGATGCGCAGGATCCCGGCGTGCTCATCCTCTCGCAATTTGCAGGCGCTGCCGCGGAGCTCGATCGCGCGCTGATCGTCAACCCCCACGAGTCCGAAGGCGTTGCCGCCGCGCTCAAACGAGCGCTCGACATGCCCATCGACGAACGTCGCCAGCGCTACAAGAAGATGTTCGATCATCTGGCGCACAACGACATCGAACGCTGGGCCAAAAATTATCTCGGGACTCTTGCCGATACGCGACAGCGACCCGGCTTGCTTGACGGTCTGCGAACGCTTTTTGGCAGCCTCGCCTGAGAGGAAGAATCGAATAATTCTTCGAGGCGCGGTGTTTTTGCGCAATCGACAGCACGGAGAAACCGGAATGCTCAAGAAAGCCGAAATGACTGCAATGGCTCTCGGGCTCGCCATTGGCGTTGCCGCGACAGTGCCGGCCTTTGCGGCCGGCGGTGGGGGCGATCCTCCCCCGCCCCCGACCTGTGCCAAGGGTCAAGTCTACAGCACCAAGAAGAACGCTTGCGTCAAAGCCGAGCGCGGCGCCCTTCCCGATGAGGAGATGACCCAATACGCCTATGCTCTCGCGAAGCAGGATCGTTTCCAGGAAGCACTCAACGTTCTCGACCTGCTCGAGAACTCGAACACCCCGAAAGCTCTCAACTATCGCGGTTTTGCGACGCGCAAGCTCGGCCGAACCGAAGAGGGCATTTCCTACTACCTGAAATCGGTGGCTCTCGACCCGAGCTACGCCCAGGTTCGCGAATATCTCGGCGAAGCCTATGTCATCCAGGGCAAGGTCGATCTGGCGAAAGGGCAGCTCGCGACCATCAAGACCATCTGCGGTACGGGGTGCGAGGAGTATGAGGACCTCGCACAGGCAATCGAGGATTCGAAGCTCTAACATCGGATAGCAAACGGCGCGGCGGGCATCTCCGCCGCGCCGAGCCGGCCGAATTGGAATTTCGACTCTCGAGCGCGGACGACAGAGAGCAGGTGTGATTATCATCCTCGAACCGGATGACGGCCCGCGCAGGCCAAACAGTTCAGCTTAGTACCATTGTTGAAGATTACGCTGCATCGCAAACAGTATTAATGGGTTGCTCATCTCTTTCCCGCTCGTGACGCTCTGAGCTAGAGTTTCATCTGAGGCGAACGGGTCAGGTCAAATTTCTGATCGTAGTCTTATTGCAAAAATAGCTTTCATTTTTTGAGAGCATGTTCTAGGCACCGCCACATGCGCGCCCTTCCGGTTCATTTGTTGCTTGAAGCATGATCGAAACTGGGCAGCTCGAGGTGCGGGCCGGCCTGGTTGATCATTTGGCGCGCCTTTGGCGCTATGGGCTCGTTCTCTCGGGGCGGCGCGACATTGCCGAGGATCTCGTCCAGGCAACTTGTGTTCGGGCCCTCGAGCGGGCGCCCCAATTTGAGGTCGGCTCGCGCCTCGATCGCTGGCTGTTCTCGATTCTCCGTTCGATTTGGCTCAACGAGCTTCGATCCCGTCGCATCCGCCAGGGTGAGGGGGTGGTCGAGGCCGAGGCCGCGCTGATCTTCGAAGGGGCCAAGGAAATCGAAACGAATATATTGGCTCGTCAAGTGTTAAGGCACGTGCAAATGCTTCCGCAGGCGCAACGGGAGACGCTTTTCTTGACCTATGTTGAAGGGCTGACCTATCGGGACACAGCCGTGATGCTCGGCGTGCCGATCGGAACGGTGATGAGTCGATTGGCGGCGGCGCGTGAGACTTTGAGCAAGCTCAATTCAGCGCCCGAAAACGCCACGGCGGCACAGAGCGAGGGCTGATGACGACGTCATCAGCCGGCCGGCCGACCGACGCCGATCTCGTCGCTTTTCTCGATCGAGAATTGTCGCCCGTGCAAGTGCAATGGGTCGAGAGCTGGCTCGCGCGCGATGCCGCTTTGCGGCGGCGGCTCGATCTCCTCGGCCGGGTCGGCGGTGGCCAGGTCAAGGAAGCGTTTGCGGTCCTACTTGCCGCTGCGCCCGAAGCGGGACTCAAGGCCAAGCTTCTCGCTTTGCCTGGTTATGGCCACGAGAGGCTGGCCACGCCCAGGCGCACGCCGTGGCTTTGGGCTCGAATCCGTCCCCGCCTCGCGCTGCTCGCCGCCGGCATCGCCGTTTTCATGGCGGGGATGTTGGTCGATCGCCTGCTGCCGGAATGGCGCGAGGTCGTCGGCATAGAAGTCGCGAGCGACAACGAGGACGAATGGCGGCAGGCGGTGGCCGAATACATGTCCCTTTACACTCCAGAGACGTTGTCGGGCATTGCCGACGAAGTCCCTCCCAAGGATCGCGAGCTTGCCGCCGTCGGCGCGAAGCTCGGAATCCATCTGCTGCCTTCCAGCGTTTCATTGCCTGGTGTCGCGCTGAAGCGGGCGCAAATCCTCGAATACGATGGGAAGTCCCTCGGTCAGATCGCTTATCTCGATCCGCGCGATGGGGTCATGGCTCTTTGCATATATGCTGACAGCCATCAGGAGATCGCGCCAAGCACCGAGCAGCGGGCGGGCCTCAACATCGTGCATTGGGCCTCGCATGGCCGCGCCTTCATGCTGGTCGGGCGAAAGACAATGCCAGCATTGCGCGAGCTCGCGAGCCTCCTCTCGCAGCGGCTGACACTCTGAACTGATTTCGTCTCTGATGCGATCCCGCCGATCGGAACTTGGAGGCCTACGCCATAATGACAAATTCGCACAGACTAACTCACATGCGCCAAAGACCCCGCCTTTGCACGACAAGGGCAGGTTGAGCTAAATTCGAAACCCGTTGCCGATTCGAGTTCCGACATGTCCAATCGCACGCGAATTCTTGTCGTAGATGATGATGCTGACATCGTCGACACGCTGACTGATCAATTGAGCGTGAACGGTGAATTCTCGGTGAGCCCCGCGGCTACGGCGGCAGCCGCGTTGGCCCTCGTCAGATCCGAACCATTCGATCTTGTGATCATGGACGTGGGCCTGCCCGACATGGATGGGCGCGAGGCCGTAAGGGTTATGCGCGCGAGTGGCGCACGCATGCCGATCATTATGCTTACCGGACATGCCAGCGACGCGGATACGGTCGCCGGCCTCGGCTCAGGCGCCAACGACTATGTGGCCAAGCCGTTCCGCTTCGCTGTGCTTCTGGCGCGCATCCGTGTGCAGCTTCGGCAGCATGAGGCCAGCGATGATGCTGTGCTGAGAATTGGGCCATTGCAGTTCAAGCCGGCGTCGAAGCTCATCGTCACCGAAAAAGGCTCCAAGCTGAAGCTCACCGAAAAGGAGGCTGCGATCTTGCGCTTCCTGTATCGGTCCAATGGACATTCCGTGGCGCGCAAGGTTCTCCTTCAAGAGGTCTGGGGGTACAATGCGTCGGTCTCCACTCACACGCTCGAGACGCACATTTATCGCTTGCGCCAGAAAATCGAGATGGGCGCCGAGTCCACGAAGATGATTGTCACCGATCAAGGCGGTTACAAGCTGATCGTTTGAATTTCGTGCGCCGCGCCCGAAGTTCTCCCAGTTCGAGCGACGGTCTTTGCGCATTTCGCGTGCTTTGCGTCGCACGCCATTCGGCGCTTTTGTCGGTTTGGCGAATGGAGTGGAGGCGCATTTGAGCTTCGTGCTATGCTCGCCCGCATGGCGATCCTTCCCTGAAACCAAATGCAACTCAACGCCAAGACCCAGCACCTTACGCGCATCGCTCCTCTGTCGGTGATCGAGAGCGACGCGCTTCGCCTTTTGGCTTTTGACGGGGTGGAAATGGCTCTGGAGCCGCAATCCGTGCTCTTTCGCCAGGGCGATGCCGCCGATGGCGGCTACGTCGTCATTTCGGGTTCGGTGGCTCTCGAACGCGAAGGCGAGATTGCCCCGCCCGCTCGGCTTATGAAAAGCGGCGCGCTCATCGGCCTCAGCGCGCTGGTCGTCAAGCTCGAACGACCCGTCACCGCTACGGCTCGCGAGAAATCTCTCCTTCTCAAGCTTCCGCGACGTCTCGTGCTGCGGGTGCTCGAGGCCTTCCCCGACTCGGCATTGGCGTTCAAACGATATGTCGAGGACTGCCTTGCCGCGCAGGCGCACGCACTCGGGCGCATCGCAAGCTCGATCGATGCCGTCGCCGCCAACTACAAATTGAGAGAGAGCAGAACCGGCACGTGATCGGATGGACGTTCGAGGCCTCGCGCCGCCGTCTCGATCATGACCTCGCCGATCGCTCCCGCAAGCGGCGCGGAAACCCAAATGTGGTCCAGGCGCCGGCCCCGGTTCGAGGCCATCCAATCAAGGGCACGGTAACTCCACCACGTGTAGACGCGTTCAGGTTCGGGGATGCGGTGACGAACCGCATCTGTCCACTCACCGCAACGACGAATATCCTCGAGCGTCTCGGTCTCGACAGGCGTATGGCTCACCACGTCCAGAAGTTGCTTATGACTCCAGACATCGCTCTCATAGGGGGCGACATTGAGATCGCCCGTGACCACCGCCGCGCAACTTCTCCCTGCCTGTTCGATGCTCCATTCGCGCATGTCTTTCAAAAAGCCGAGTTTATGGGCAAATTTGACGTTGAGCTCTGGATTGGCAATATCCCCGCCCGCCGGAACATAGAAGTTGTGGACCGTTACGCGGGCGCCGGATTCCAGTGTTGCCTCTGCCGCAATATGGCGGGCATCGCCTTTGCGCCCGAAAGGCAAGCAGGAGGGCTCGCCGAGCGGCAGACGGGACAAGATCGCGACCCCGTTATACCCCTTGTCGCCCCTGATCGCCTGATGCGCGTATCCGATGTCTCGGAACGCCGAGCGCGGAAACAGATCGTCGAGGCATTTCGTCTCCTGCAGGCAAAGCACATGCGGGCGCGCGCGCTCGAGATAGTCGAGCACGAGCTTCAGACGGAGCCGGACGGAGTTGATGTTCCAGGTGGCGACGGAAAGCGGCATGAGAGACGATCGAGCCTTGAGGAGCGCGGGCCTGAATAGCTCATCGCGATGTGACGCGGCTTCGAGAGGGCGTCAACGCAAGTCTCGCACGACTGTGATTTTCTCAACGGCTTTCGCTCGGCGAAGTCTCGGCACAAAGCCGTCGAGGTAAACGGCGTCAACCTCAGGGACGTAGCGTGGCGTCAACTCCGAGCAAAGGCGAATCCTGGCAAGCCGCCTCCGATTTCACCGTTTCGGACTAGGGTCGACAATCAGAAAGCTAGCCTCTTCGCCTGCTTGACGCCTGGGATCGTCAATACCTTGTCGAGCACCGGAGTAGGCACCTCGCCATCCACCTCAACGAGCGCGATCGCCGATCCACCCTGCTTGTCGCGACCGAGCGCAAAGGTCGCGATATTGATGCCGGCTTCACCGAGGAGACTGGCGAACCGGCCGATGAAGCCGGGCTTGTCCTCATTCGTCACATAAATCATCGAATGCGCGAACTCAGCGTCGACTTTTATGCCCTTGATCTCGAGAATGCGGGGCTTGCCATCCTGGAACACGGTGCCCGAGACGGCCCGTTCCTGGCGCTCCGTCGTGACGCTGACCGTGATCAACGACGCGTAATCGCCGGTCACCTCCCGCATCGTTTCCTCGACGACGATGCCGCGCTCCTTCGCGACGCTCGATGCAGAGACCACATTGATGTCGGCGAGCATCGGCCTCAAAAGTCCAGCCAGCGCGGCGCTCGTCAGCGCCTTCGTCTTCATGCCCGCGACTTCGCCCGAATAGGTGATGTGGACGGCCTTTAGGCCGCTCTCAGTGAGCTGACCCGCAAACGAACCGAGCTTCTCCGCGAGGGCCACATAGGGCCTGAGCTTGGGCGCTTCTTCCGCAGTGATCGAAGGAAAATTGATCGCGTTGGAGATGGCGCCCCGCAGCAGATAGTCCGACATCTGTTCGGCGATCTGCAAGGCCACATTTTCCTGGGCCTCGGTGGTCGCGGCACCGAGATGTGGCGTGCATACGACGTTGGCCTGCCCGAAAAGCAGATTCGATCTCGCCGGCTCCTCGACGAAGACATCGATCGCCGCACCGGCGACATGGCCTGAATCCAGCGCCGCCCGTAATGCCTTTTCGTCGATGAGTCCGCCACGTGCGCAGTTGACGATGCGCACGCCTTTGCGCGTTTTCGCGAGATTCTCCTGGGACAAGATATTCTTGGTTTGCGTCGTCAGCGGCGTGTGCAGACTGATGATGTCGGCGCGTCGAAGCAGATCGTCGAGCTCGACCTTCTCGACGCCGATCGCTCGCGCGCGCTCCGGCGAGAGAAAAGGATCAAAGGCGATCACGCGCATCTTGAGGCCGATGGCTCGCTCGGCCACGACCGAGCCGATATTGCCGCAGCCGATGATGCCGATGACCTTTCCCGAAAGCTCGACGCCCATGAAGCGGTTCTTTTCCCACTTTCCAGCCTGGGTCGAAGCATCGGCTTGAGGAATTTGGCGAGCCAATGCGAACATCAAGGCAATCGCATGCTCGGCGGTGGTGATGGAATTGCCGAAAGGCGTGTTCATGACGATCACGCCCTTGTTCGTCGCCGCGGGAACATCGACATTGTCGACACCGATGCCGGCGCGTCCGACCACCTTGAGCCTGCTTGCGGCATCGAGAAGCTTGGCGGTGACCTTGGTGGCCGAGCGAATGGCGAGGCCCTCGTAATGGGGTATGATCTTCACGAGGTCGTCTTTGCCTATTCCCGGCTCAAAATCCGCTTGCACGCCGCGCTCGGTGAAGATTTGCAAGGCGGCATCCGACAAAGCATCCGAAATAAGGACGCGCGGTTTGGTCATGGAATAAATCCTCTCGCATGAGGGGTGCGCGGACCATGGAGGACGGGTCTCATCGAGCCGCAGCCTCGCCTGCCCCGATCCGCAGGCATTCGCCGATCGGGAACGTAAAGGCGCACGAAGCGCAATTTCACGCCGCCTTCCGAAGCGCCGCTTTCTCGCGTTCGAATGCCCAATCGAGCCAAGGCGTCAGCGACCTGATGTCGGAGGTCTCGACGGTCGCGCCACACCAGATACGAAGGCCCGGCGGGGCATCTCGATGGGCGGCTATGTCGAAGGCAACATTCTCCTCCTCGAGAGTTGTTGCGATGCCCTTGGCGATGCGCGCCACCGCCTCGCTTCCGCGTGCCCGCACGTCGGGGTCAGCGATCACGAGGCACATGCTCGTGTTGGAACGCACCGGCGCCTCTCGGGCGAGATGCTCGATCCAGGCCGTTCGGGCGACCCAATCCGACAAAGCGGAGGCGTTGGCGTTCGCCCTCGCGAACAATGCGTCTAGCCCGCCGATCGTCTTCGCCCAGTTCAGCGTATCGAGGTAGTCCTCGACACAAAGCAACGAGGGCGTGTTGATCGTCTCGCCTTGAAAGATCGCCTCGTTGAGCTTGCCGGCTTTGGTGAGCTGGAAGATCTTGGGCAAAGGCCAGGGCGGCGAATAGCTCTCGAGCCTTTCAACGGCCCGCGGTGAGAGGACCATCATGCCGTGCGCGGCCTCGCCGCCCAGGGCTTTCTGCCAAGAGAAAGTGACGACGTCGAGCTTCGCGAAGTCGAGCGCCTGGGCAAAGGCCGCGGATGTCGCGTCGCAAATGGTGAGGCCTTCCCTGTCTGCCGCGATCCAATCGGCATTGGGGACACGCACTCCCGAGGTCGTGCCGTTCCAGGTAAAGACGACGTCGCGTGTTTTCGTATCCGCATCGGTCAAGCGTGCCAGCTCGCCATATTCGGCCCTGATGATCCGGCAATCCTTCAGCTTGAGCTGCTTTGCTGCGTCGCTCGCCCAGCTTTCTCCGAAGCTTTCCCAGACGAGCATGTCGACGCCGCGTGAACCCAGGAGAGACCAGAGTGCAAGCTCCACCGCTCCCGTATCCGAAGCTGGCACGAGGGCGATGCGATGGGATTCCGGCACACGCAAGACCTCACGCGTGAGGTCGATTGCCTGCTTCAGCTTCGATTTGCCGATCTTTGCACGATGCGAGCGTCCGAGCGCCGCATGGTTCAGGACTTCGAGTTTCCAACCGGGGCGCTTGGAGCAAGGGCCGGAGGAAAAATGTGGATTTTCCGGCCGCATGCCGGGTTTTTCATTGGCCATATCGATCCATCCTTCCAGATGGGCGCTCCCCGTTGGGGGGGAGTGTCCCAAAATCGTTTCTAGGGGCGACGCACTTCGAGGTCAAACGCGCGGAGGTGATCAGGATCGTGAGAACATCGTCAAAAGATTGGGATACTGTATTCGGCTCCTTCTCAGGAACGCCTTGTTTCGCCGTTCTTTCGTCGCTATCCGCCACGATGCTGATGTCGGAGAGGGGACAAGAGTGACCCAGCAGGACAAAAGCAAGCGCGAGGAACGCCTTGTTAAGGCGTTGCGCGACAATCTGAGGCGGCGAAAAGCGGCGCTCCGTCACCCCCAAAAGGTCAGGGGCGAGAACGAAGGCGCGGGGATGCCCGCGAGGCGCGGTTCCAGAACCGAGTCGAGCCGAACCTCGTGAGCAGCGAGCGCGGGGTCACCGAGGAGATTTCAGTGGATCGTATCAAGATCACCGGCGGCGCCCGGCTCAACGGCAAAATCCCCATTTCGGGGGCAAAGAATGCCGCCCTGCCGCTGATGATCGCTTCGTTGCTCACCCCCTACACTCTCGAGCTCGAAAATGTGCCGCGGCTTGCGGACGTGCAGACGCTGTTGCGCATACTCGCCAACCACGGAGTTGACTACGCCGTCAATGGAAAGCGCCCGGGCGAACGGGCCGAAACGGGCCAGACTCTTCGTCTCACCGCGGCTTCGATCGTGGACACCACGGCGCCCTACGAGCTCGTCTCGAAAATGCGGGCCGGCTTCTGGGTGCTCGCCCCACTTCTTGCCCGAATGGGTAGCGCGCGCGTATCGCTACCCGGAGGTTGCGCCATCGGCACGCGGCCGGTGGATCTTCTCATCATGGCGCTCGAGCGACTTGGCGCCGTAATCGAGATCGAGGCGGGTTACGTCGTCGCAAAGGCGCCGCGGGGCCTGAAAGGCGCGGAAATCGAATTTCCGAAAGTGACGGTCGGTGGAACCCATACGGCCCTGATGGGCGCTGTCATGGCGGATGGCACGAGCGTCATCCACAACGCGGCGCAGGAACCGGAGGTCGAAGATCTCGTTCGGTGCCTCATTGCGATGGGCGCACGCATCGAGGGCACGGGTTCACCGACGATCACCGTGCACGGTGTTGCCGCACTCTCCGGCGCGCGCCACGCCGTTCTCCCCGACCGCATCGAGACCGGCACCTACGCGATGGCGGTTGCCATGACAGGCGGGGACGTTCTCCTCGAAGATGCACGTCCCGATCTCCTGCAATCGGCACTGGACGCAATCATCGAGTCGGGCGCCGAGGTGTCGGTCACCAATGAGGGCGTGAGAGTGAGACGCAACGGGCGGTCGCTGATGCCTGTGAATGTGACAACGAAACCGTTTCCCGGCTTTCCTACCGATTTGCAGGCGCAATTCATGGCGTTGATGAGCCATGCCGACGGCACATCCGTCATTCGCGAGACGATCTTCGAGAATCGCTTCATGCATGTGCAGGAACTGGCACGTCTCGGCGCGCGCATCCGCCTCGACGGTGATGCGGCTTATGTCGAGGGCGTCGAGCGACTCAAAGGCGCGCCCGTGATGGCGACCGATCTGCGCGCCTCGGTTTCGCTCGTCATCGGGGGTCTCGCGGCCGAAGGGGAGACGCTGATCAATCGTGTCTATCATCTCGACCGCGGCTTTGAGGCGCTGGAATTGAAGCTCTCGCGTTGCGGCGCGCAGATCGAGCGCCTCTCCGCTTAGCTCAGAAGCAACTCCGAAAAATGAGCCGCTTTTCCGAACGGGGCGACTGTGTCGGTTCACCTCACTCCGTTAAGCTCATCATAAGGGCGTTATGCCGCGCCGACAGACGAAAGTGCGGCAAAGCCATCACAGGACGGTCTTGACCAGGATCAACGCCAAGGTGCCTACGAACATCCACGCCATCCCGCCCAGCAGGAAAGGGCGAAGGCCCTTCGCCATCAGCTTGCGGATGTCGGTCTCGAGTCCCATCGCGGCCGTCGCCATGGCCAGAAGAAAAGGGGTCGCCTGGATGAGCCCCGTTTTCAGCTCGGGCGGAATCGTCACCAAGCTGTTGACGAGGACCACCGTCAGAAAGCCGAAGACGAACCAAGGCGCTGGCGCCGAGGCGTGATTTTCCTTGCGATTTCGCGAACGAAGGAAGCCGAGACTCAACACCAAAGGCGCGAGAAGGGCGACGCGGGTGAGCTTGGCGATCAAGGCAAAATCACCGGAAACCTGTCCGTTCTGCAGTGATGCGGCGACGACCTGCGCAACCTCATGGATCGAGCTTCCCGACCATAAGCCATAGCCGCGCGCATCAAGGTGCAGAAGGTGCGGCAGCAGCGGGTAGAGGAACATGGCGATGGTGCCGAATGCCGTGACGCACGCAACGCCGTAGGCGACATCCTCTTCGGAACCCTCCGTCACGGTGTTGGTGGCAACGACTGCCGCCGCGCCGCACACGGCCGTTCCGGCCCCGAGAAGCTCCGCGAGCTTCGACTCGACGCCGATGAGCTTCCCCGCTTGGACCGTGAAGAGGAAGGTCGCCGCGAGCGTCGCGGAAACGGCGAGAAATCCGACGACGCCGACCGAAGCCACCTGCGTCAATGTGAGCTGCAAGCCGTAGAGAATGATCGCGAAGCGCAAAATACGACGCATCGAGAATTTGATACCTGCCTTGCAGATCGCCGGCGCCCCTACAAGATTGTGAAAGGCGATGCCGATCAGGATCGCCAGAATCAGCGCGCTGAAGGTCGCGACGCCCGGGATTATGCGCAGCACATAGGCAATGACCGCGATCGCAAAGGTGAGCGCGATACCCGGCAGCGTCGCCGCCCAATTTGGCAAGGCGAATTCTCGCGCCTTCGGCAAGGCGGCGTTCGGCTCGGGTTTCCTGGTCTCGACCGCGGGGGCGGCGTTCAACTCGTTCATCCGGCGTCCAGCGGTCGGGCGGAAAACCGCGTATTTCGTGGAGGGAGAGGTCTATTGGCCTAGAGCGCAACGCAAGTCCAGGGCCTGCGAGGGATTGGGCCTACGACCCGAAACACGCTGGCTCCATCATGGCTGAACGGCGAACCTCATAGCCACGGGCGCTCGATAGCCACCCTGGCCTCATAGCTTGCGACCTTGTCGCGCTTCTGCTCGGTGAGCCCGATATCGTCCAGCCCGTTCAACAGGCAGTGTTTGAGATGCGGATCAATATCGAAATGAATCGTTCCGCCATCTGGCCCATTGATTTCCTGTTTCTCGAGATCGATCGTGAGTGTCGCATTGGCGCCGCGCTCGGCATCATCGAAGAGCTTCTCGAGATCCTCCGGGCTCACCTTGATGAGCAACATCCCGTTCTTGAAGCTGTTATTATAAAAAATGTCGGCGAAGCTCGTGGAGATCACACAGCGGATGCCGAAATCTGCAAGTGCCCAGGGCGCATGCTCGCGCGAGGACCCGCAACCGAAATTGTCA
>Ga0213875_10001906_pt1 | contig 12906 bp, 9 predicted proteins | sample BarmaccomBMRX_R8_FD_160105 | JGI IMG/M metagenome (GOLD analysis project Ga0213875, IMG submission 160105) | Root-associated microbial communities from Barbacenia macrantha in rupestrian grasslands, the National Park of Serra do Cipo, Brazil - RX_R8 | ecosystem: Host-associated > Plants > Roots... | reverse complement strand
GAGGAGGGGCGGAGGAGGAGGAGGCAGAGGAGCCGTGGCGGCGGCGGAGGAGGAGCGGAGGCGGAGGAGGGGGTCAGCCGTAGTGGCGGAGGAGGGGCCATAGGCTGGGCCAGGGGTGGCGGGGGCCGGTGCACAGGTAGATGTGGCCGCCCCAGTGCTCGTTGTGGATGCCGTAGGGGTTGGAGATCGTGGCCGCTTCCCGCACGGTCGTGAAGAACTGGCGCAGGTAGGCGTCATAGCCGGTGCCGGCTACGGAACCGGGCGTGACGGCTATCACGGTGGTGGCGCGCGGGTTGCCCGGCCCCCACCACCAGTAGGTGTTGTGGCCGCTCACGGCCGCGGGCAGGCCGGTTCCACGGGCCAGCTCGCTGATCGCGCTTGCCTCGCCGTAGCTCGAGGTGAAGATCACCGTGCTGGCGCGCTGCGCGGGCGGGAGGGACGTCCATACCGTGCGGACGGTGCCGACGAGCTGTGGCCAGCCGACGGTCTGGGCCATCGCCTGGTTCACCTTCCAGGTCCAGCCGATGTTCGAGGGCGGCAGCACCGGCAGGACGAGCGGTATCGCCGCCGCGGTGGCCACGGCGATGGCCAGCAGCAGGTTGCGGAACCGGCCGGGCCGGGCCGACAGCCACCCGTCGATCGCCACGGCACCCGCGCCGAGCAGGTAGACATACGCTCCGGCCAGATAGTAGATCTTGGCGCCGGTGGTAAGCGCGAAGAACACGAACAGCAGCGCGTAGGCCCAGGCCAGCGCCCGCCACAGCGGCCGCGGCGAGCGCCACAGGAAGCGCAGCCCGGCGGCCCAGACCCACACCACGGCGAGCGTCGTCATGAGCAGCTGGCCGAAGACCCAGTTGCCGATGTTGCCCGCGCCGCCGTTTTCCTGGTTCAGCGCGCGGGTCATCGCGACGGTCGCCCACTGGTGCTGCGCCTGCCACCAGATGTCGGGAACGGCGAAGGCGGCCGCGATCGCGGCGCCGGCCGCGAACCAGCGGTTCAGCACCAGCCGGTGGCCGCCGGCCAGCAGAACACCGGCGACCAGCGCGACGGCGAACAGGCCCACGCTGTGCTTGTTCGCCACCCCCAGGCCGAGAACGAGGCCGCCGGCCAGCCACCACCGGCAGTCGCCGGTGCGCCCGATCCGGGCGGCGACGAGCGCGAGTCCCGCCCATGCCAGCACGTCGAAGGCCGTCGGCCCGGTCAGGTGGTCGATGGCCAGCAGGGCCGGGGTCGTGCCGGTCGCGATCGCGGCCAGCAGCTGGGCCCGGCGGCCGCCGCCGAACTCGCGGGCGGTAAGGCCGCCGGCCACCACCGTGGCCCACGCGGCGAGCGCGGGCCACACGTGCAGGCCGGCCAGTGAGAAACCGAACAGCTTCAGCGACACCCACGCCACCAGCGGCGTCAGGACCGGCTGGTCGACGTAGCTGGCCTGGAGGTGCTGGGCGCAGGCGAGAAAGTACAGCTCGTCGTTGTGAAAGCCATACCGGGTGGACATCGCCATCTCGGCGGCGAAGACGATGGCGCCGGCCACGATCACGCGCCGGTCGAAGGCGCCGGCGCCCGCGGCCTCCCCTTGCCCCGGTGAAGGGGAGGTACGCGTCGTTGTGCGCGGTGACAGTCGCCGGGGTGAACCTGCCGGAGTGCCCATGACCGTTATGGTCCGCCGCCGCGCGCCCGGTACACATCGGCCTCGCCGCCGGTTTCCGCGGCCATCCCCGGCGCGTGGTTCGCCGCCCTCCGGGCGGCGGAAATCCTCCGCGGGTAGCGGCCGGCGGATCGGCCGCGCGGGGGATGTCCCGCGCCCGCGCCCGGCCTTAGGATCGGCTGGTGAAGAGGCTTGCCGCCCGGGCCGCCGCGCTGCCGCCGCGCATGCAGGACCTCGCGCTCGCGCTGGCGCTGGCCGCCTACAACGCCGGCTCGCTGATCCCGGAGGCGCACCAGCTTCGGCTGCCCTACCTGGCGTTCGTGCTCGCCCTGCTGCAGGCGGTGCCGCTCGCCTGGCGGCGGCGGTGGCCGGTCGCCGTTCTCCTGGCCATCGGGATCCCCCGGTCGTTCTACGATCAGCTGAACCTCGGCTTCCAGCCGGTGCCGCTCGCCTCGGCGATCGCCTACTACACCGTGATGGACCGCAGCTCCACCAGGGTGCGTTTGGTGACCAGCGGCCTGCTGCTGGCCGGCATCATCAGGTCGCAGACGCTGCCCCACCACACCGAGCCCTATGACTTCTTCGTCGTGGCGCTGCAGTTCACCGTCGCCGGCATGGCCGGCGTGCTCAGCCGTACGCACCGCGCCTACGTCCGGGAGGCCGAGGCGCGGGCGGACCGCGCGGAGGCCGAGCGGGACCGGGAGGTCGCGCTGGCCGCCGCGCAGGAGCGGGCCAGCATCGCCAGGGAGCTGCACGACGTGGTGGCGCACCACGTCAGCCTGATGGCGGTGCAGTCGGAGGCCGCCGCCTCACTGCTGCCGGATCGCCCCGCCGAGGCGGGCAGGTCCGTGCAGATCATCGGCGACACCGCGCGTGAGACGCTGACCCAGCTTCGGCAGCTTCTCGGTGTGCTGCGCGGCCCGGCCGACCCGGCCACCCGGCCGAGCACGGCGCCGTCGCCGTCGATCGGCGAGATCGACGAGGTGCTCGTGCAGGTACGGCAGGCCGGCATCGCCGTGGACCTTCGGGTGGAGGGCAGGCCGGCCAAGCTGGCGCCGGGCGTGGAGCTGACCGCCTACCGGATCGTCCAGGAGGCGCTGACCAACACCGTCAGGCACTCCGGCGCGGGAGAGGCGGCGGTGACCGTCAGCTACGAGCCCGGGTACGTCACGGTTTCGGTGACCGACACCGGGTCCGTCGCGGCGGGCGCCGGCCGCGAGGAGAAGAAGCCAGCTCACGTGCGGGCCGGGGCGAACGGCGGCCGTGGGCGCCCAGACGGGCCCGGAGAGTTCGGGCCGGCCGGAGGGTTCGGGCTGGCCGGCATCGCCGAGCGGGTCGCGTCCTGCGGCGGCAGCCTCACCGTCGGCCCCGGGCAGGGCGGCGGGTTCGCGGTCACCGCCAGGCTGCCCGCGCCATGACAGGCGCCGCCCCCATCCGGGTGCTCGTCGCCGACGACCAGGAGCTGGTCCGGACGGGGTTCTGCGTGATCCTCGAGGCGGCGGAGGGCATCACGGTGGTCGCCGAGGCGGCCGACGGGGCTCAGGCCGTCCGGGCCGCCGCCGGCCACCAGCCCGACGTGATCCTGATGGACGTGCGGATGCCCGAGATGGACGGCCTGGAGGCCACCAGGCGAATCACCGGCGGCGACCGGTCCACGGGGCCCAAGGTCGTCATGCTGACCACGTTCGACCTCGACGACTACGTGTACGAGGCGCTGCGCTCCGGGGCGAGCGGATTCCTGCTCAAGGACGCGCCACGGCACGACCTGATCGCGGCGGTCAGGACGGCCGCCGCGGGTAACGCGCTGCTCGCGCCCTCGGTCACCATGCGGCTCATCGACGCGTTCGCCCGCAGGCCGGCGCAGGCGCTGCCGCCGCCATCGCGGCTGGCGTCGCTGACCGTCAGGGAGCGCGACATCCTGCTGCGGCTCGCCCGCGGGATGACCAACGCGGAGATAGCCGGCGACCTGGTGATCAGCGACGCGACAGTGAAGACGCACGTCGGGAACCTGCTGGCCAAGCTCGGCCTGCGCGACCGCGTGCAGGCGGTGATCCTGGCCTACGAGACCGGCATCGTGCGGCCGGGAGAGCCTTAGCCGCCGGGCGAAGCCCCTTCCGTTCGGACAACTGATGGACGGCACCCGAGCCGGGCCCGCACTCGCCATCACGGCGTGCGGGGATGCGGCGCCGGCGCATTGACAGGATGGCTCTCGCGGTCTTAAATCACGATATAAATTAAGCCGTGTCGTAACGGCCCACGATCAACATCGTCCGTGACCCGCGCTGGGGACGGGCCTTCGAGACCATGGGCGAGGATCCGTACCTGGCCGGCCAGATGGGCGCCGCCGGCATCCAGGGCGTGCAGAGCCAGGGCGTCATGGCGATGGTCAAGCACTACGCGGTCTACAACCAGGAGACGAACCGCAACACGCCGGCCGACAACGCGATCGTGGACCCGCGCACCGAGCAGGAGATCCACCTGCCCGCGTTCAGCGCGGCCGTCCATCAGGGCGGGGCGGCGGCGGTCATGTGCGCCTACTCCACGATCAACGGGGCTCCGGCCTGCGACGACCCGTACCTGGTGAACACCGTCCTGAAGGGCCAGTTCGGCTTCGGCGGGTTCGTCGCCTCGGACTGGGGCGCCACCAAGGACGGGGTGCGGTCCGCCGCGGACGGACCGCCGGGGGCGGCAGCGCCGGCGTCTACCCGTCGGGGCTCTCCACCCCGCTGCAGGGCATCAGCGCCAGGCTCACCCCCGCCAGCCCGATGAAGGTCACCGCCTCGGCGTACACCGCGACCAACGGCACCGGCCTGGAACCGACCTCGGACACCGGCGGCGGCCAGGACGTCGGCTGGATCAACAACACGAGCTGGCTGGAGTACTCCGGGGTGAACTTCGGGGCCGGCGGCGGGGCCACCGAGGTACAGGTGCACTTCGCCTCCGCGCTGGCCGGCGAGAGCGGCAGCATCCAGTTCCGGCTGGACTCGCTGACCGCGGCGCCGTTCGCGGCCATTCAGGTCACGTCGACCGGCGGCTGGCAGAACTGGTCCACCAGCCTGCCGGAGACCGCGTCGCCGCAGCCCGCCGGCACGCACACGCTGTACGTCACGTTCAGCAGCCCGCAGAGCGGCAACTTCGTCAACGTCAACTGGTTCAGCTTCGGCCCCGGGCCCGGAATCAGCGCGCAGTACGCGGAGGGCGCGGACGCCACCGGCCAGCTCCCGGCGGTCAGCGCGAGCAGCCTCACCCCGTCGCAGGGCTCCGGCCAGGGCCTGTACGCCCAGTACTTCAACAACATGACGCTGTCCGGCACCCCGGTGCTCACCCGCACCGACCAGAACTACGAGACCAACTACAACGGCGGGCCGCCCGCGCCGGGGGTGAACGCGACCCAGTGGTCGGCGAAGTGGACGGGCACGTTCAGGCCGGCGGTGACCGGCACCTACTACTTCTCCACCACCGCCGACGACGGCAACCGGCTGTTCATCAACGGGCAGGAGGTGATCAACAGCTGGCGCGACGGCTACGCGGACACCAACGACGCGGCCGTGAACCTGACCGCGGGCCAGCCGGTGCCGGTCGAGCTCGACTATTACCAGAACGGCGGCGGCAGCGAGCTCTTCTTCGGCGCGCAGGCGCCTGACTCCTCCTCCCCCATCGTCCAGGCAGCTCAGCTCGCCGCGAAGTCCAGCGTGGCGATCGTGTTCGCCAGCCTGCTCGAGGGCGAGGCGACGGACCTGACCGGCATCGACCTGCCAGGGCTGCAGAACCCGCTGATCCAGGCGGTCGCCGCGGCCAACCCGAACACGATCGTGGTGCTGAACACCGGGTCCGCGGTCACCATGCCGTGGCTGAACCGGGTCGCCGGGGTGCTCGAGGCGTGGTACCCGGGCCAGCAGGACGGCGCGTCCATCGCGTCGCTGCTGTTCGGCGACGCCGACCCGTCCGGCAAGCTGCCGGTCACCTTCCCCAGGAGCCTGGCCGACGTCCCGGCCAGCACCCCCGCCCAGTGGCCGGGCACCGGCAACCAGGTGCAGTACTCCGAGGGCCTCGACGTCGGCTACCGCTGGTACGACAGCAAGAACATCGCACCGCTCTTCCCGTTCGGCTACGGCTTGTCCTACACCAGCTTCAGCCTCTCCAGCCTGCGGCTGAGTTCCTCCTCCGGCACGCCGTCGGGCACGCTCACCGCCACCGCGACCGTCACCAACACCGGCTCGCGCAGCGGCGCCGACGTCGCCCAGCTTTACCTCACCGACCCGGCCGGCGCCGGGGAGCCGCCCATCCAGCTGAAGGGCTTCCAGCGGGTCAGCCTCGCGCCCGGCCGGAGCCAGCAGGTGACGTTCACGGTGCCCGCGAGCGCGTTCGCCGTCTGGAACGACTCGTCCTCGGCGTGGACGACGGTCGGCGGGACGTACACGGTCCGGGTGGGCGACTCGTCCGCCAGCCTGCCGCTGTCGGCGTCCTACACGATCAGCGGGGGCGGGGGGCGGGGGCGGCCCTGCTGTGCGCCGTCGGCGGATCCGCCGCAAGCGTACTGGGGCTGCCAGCGGTATGGACAGCACCTCAGCCGGTGTAGGACACGTCCTCCCACAAGATGGTCGGGGTCACCACGACCGACGGCAGCGGCTCGGTTATGCCGGGTCCTGTCACGCCCTTGACCGCGATGTTGGCCGGCGCGAACGCGAAGTAGAAGGGCCCGTAGTACTTCTGCGCGATGTACTGCGCGGCCTGGCCGTAAAGCGAGCAGCGCTGGCTCAGGTCGATCGTCGCCGTGGCCTGGTAAAGCAGGTTGTCCAGGTGCGGGTCGTGCACCCCGCTGAACAGCGACAGCGAGGAGAACCGGAAGCCGACGCCGACGCCCGCCGCCGGGTCGTAGGAGCCGGCCGTCTGCACCATCGCCTGCCACCTCCTCGACGTGTACTGGGCGATCAGCGACGCCAGCGGGTAGCTGCTGATGGTGGTCTTGATGCCCGCCGCGGCCCACTCCGTCTGCAGCGCCTCGGTGGTCTCCTGCGCCACCAGGCTCTGGATCGTGCCCAGGTTCACCGTCAGGCCGCCGAGCTGCCTGACCAGCGACTTCGCCAGCGCCAGGTTGTAGGGCGGGTAACCGGGAACCGTCGGCTGGTAGCAGATCCCGCCGGGGCCGGTGAACCCCTCCGTTACCGGGTACAGGTCGCCGAACACGTGCTGCAGGATCGGCTCGAAGTTGGTCGCGGCGTAGATCGCCTCCCGCGCCTTGATGTTGCTGAACGGCGGCGCCAGCGTGTTGAGCTGCAGGTCGTACGGCGACGTGCCGAGCTGGTTCTCCACGTTGAAATGCTGCGCCGCCTGGGTGAGCAGGGACGGCGTGGACATGTCCTCGTAAAGCTGGCCGTTCCCGGCGAGCATCGCCTCGTAGGCCGCCTCGTCGCTGCCGACGGCCTTGAAGGTGAGCGAGTCGAGGTAGGGGCGCCCCTTCTGCCAGTAGTTCGGGTTCTTCTTCAGCACGAGCACCGAGCTGGGCGTGTCGCTGACCACGACGAACGGGCCCGCGCCGACCGGCTTGAGCGCGAACGCCTTCTCCCCCATCTTCTGCACCGCGGCCGGCGAGGCGATCCAGTCCGCGGTGGAGTCGAAGATCTGGTTGATGAACGCGCCGTCCGGCACCGGGAGCCTGACCTGGACCGTGTACGGACCGGTCGCGGTGACGGACCTGAGCGGCCAGCCTAGTTTGCAGCATGACGAGGCGAGGTCGCGCTCGATGTTCCAGACCACCGCCGCGGCGTTGAACGGCGTGCCGTCGGCGAACTTCACGCCCCGGCGAAGCGTGATCGTGAAGGTCTTGGCGTCCTTCGAGAAGGAATACCCGGTGGCCAGGTCGGAGATGATGGCGCCCTTGGGCCCGAGCTCGAACAGCTCGCCGTAGATGGCGTCCATCTGGCTCTGGTCGGCGGCGCCGTCGATGTTGGTCGCCGGGTCGAGCCCGGCCGGCCAGTCGCCGGCGAACCCGGATCCCTCCAGCACCGTCAGCGAACCGGACTGCGGCGCGCCGGCCGTTCCGGAGGTGGACGTGCCGGTCCCGCAGGCGGCCACCGCGACGGCGAAGACCGCGGCCGCCGCCGCGATGAGGTATCCGCGCGCTGGCCTTCGCCCCGTTGAGCCGACCATCATGGCCTCCCCCCACGTGATGTCCGGGCCTGCCCGTCAGCGGACGCCCGTGGAACCGGCGCCGTCGCTGGCAGGCATGAGATATGGGACAAGGCTAGAGTCGGGCCTCTTTTGATATGTCTTGAATGGCGAAATTTCCGCCGCATCCGCTCAGCGCCGGCGAAAACGGCGTTTCCCTCCGTTTCGCGACGAACTCGTGCGCGGGCGCGCCGGCTCCCGGGCGCCGCCGGGTGCGGATCTCATGCGCCGGTGGCCCACTCGGTGCTTAATTCGCAGTATGTCGGGATATTGCCCTTGTGTCGCTTGCGGTTGGGTTAGTGTGTGGCCACTGGGCCGACTTCTGATCAGAGCGACATAGGTCTGCTGATCAGGTATTACAGCGAGGGCACGAGCGATGGGTCACCATGCACCTGACGTCGGTCTACCGGGCTCGTCCCTGGCGCTGCGCAACTGGCGCGTGACGTGGCGGCTTATCGCCCTCATCACGATACCGACCCTGATAGGCCTGACCTTCGGCGCCCTGCGAGTGGCCGCCGCGAACGGCAGTGCCGACCAGTTCAGCCAGGTCACGCAGCTTGCGCTGCTCGGTCAGCAGGTCACCGGGCTGGCCCAGGCCCTGGAAGACGAGCGCGATCTCACGGCCGGCTACATCGCCGCGGGGCGCCCGTCGCCGGGCCTGGCGGGCCTGCGGAAGCAGTACGCGGTCACCGACGCGTGGGGCGCCCGGGTGCGGAGCCTGTCGGCCGGCATCGGCAGCAGCTACCCGGTCGCGGCCCAGGACAAGGTGAACGTCGTCCTGGCAAGGCTCAGCGACCTGCCCGGGTTGCGCCTCACCGCGCAGGGCAGCGGTTCCGCCTCGCCGCTGATCATCGAGTATTCGGCGGCCGTCGGCGACCTGCTCTCGTTCAACGATGAGATCGCGGAAGGCAGCGCCAACTCCGCGCTGGCGGACACCGTCCGGACGCTCAGCTCGCTGTCCCGGATGAAGAACGACGTCTCGCAGCAGCGCGCGATCCTGTACGCCGCGCTCATCGAGGGGCAGTTCGAACTCGGTGCGCCCGACCAGCTCACGGCCGCCCAGGCTCAGCAGGCCGCCGACCTGTCGCAGTTCCAGACCTCGGCCACGCTGGCTCAGCAGCAGCTTTTCAGCAACGCGCTGCCCGGCCAGGCCACCGACCAGGACCAGGTGCTGGAACAGCTCGCGATCGACGCCGGCAACCCTCAGCAGGTGGACGTCTCACCCGGCCAGTGGTACACGTCGATGTCCAGCACGGTCAACCGCCTGCGCACGGTCGAGGAACAGCTGGCCTCCTCCGTCGTATCGCAGAGCCAGGCCCTGCAGCGGGGCGCCGGGGGAGCGGCCGTGCTCACCGGGCTCCTTTCGCTGGCCCTGCTGCTCATCGCGGCCATCGGCACGTTCATCGTCGCCCGGTCCATGGTCCGGCCGCTGCGGGTGCTGCGCTCTGACGCGCTGGAGATCGCGGGCATGCGGCTGCCGGAGAAGGTGCATGAGCTCGCCGACGCCGAGGATCCGCCGGCCAGCGTCGACGTGGTGCCGGTCAGTGTGCACTCGGTCGACGAGATAGGACAGGTGGCACGCGCGTTCGACCAGGTGCACAGGGAAGCGGTGCGGCTGGCGGGCAACGAGGCCATGCTGCGCAACAACATGAACGCGATGTTCGTCAGCCTGTCCAGGCGGAACCAGTCACTGCTCGAACGGCTGGTGCGGCTGATCGACTCACAGGAACAGGGCGAGGACGACCCCGACCGGCTGTCGAACCTGTTCACCATGGATCACCTTGTCACCCGCATGCGCCGGCATTCGGAGAACCTGCTGGTGCTGGCCGGCCACGAGCCGGCGCGCAAGTGGGCGGAGCCGGTCGCCCTGGCCGATCTGGTGCGCGCCGCCGTCTCCGAGATCCTGGAGTACAACCGCGTCGTGGCGAACGTCCAGCCGGGTGTCGCGGTACTGGGCCAGGCGGTCAACGACATCGTTCACCTGCTCGCCGAGATCATCGAGAACGCCACCTTGTTCTCGTCCAGGGACAGCCAGGTTGAGGTCTCCGGCCGCCTGCTGAACAGCGGCGGGGTACTGATCGAGGTCACCGACACCGGCGTCGGCATCCCCGCCGAGCGGCTGGCGCAGCTCAACTGGCGGCTGGACAACCCGCCCGTGGCGGACGTCTCGGTGTCCCGGCACATGGGTTTGTTCGCGGTGTCGCACCTGGCGGCGCGGCACGGCGTCCGGGTGCGGCTGCAGCAGGCATCCCCGCGGGGGATGACGGCACTGGTGTGGATACCGCAGATACTGGTCACCAAGGAAGGCGGCAACGCCGGATGGGCGGGGGCACAGGCCGCGAGCGCCCCCAGGACCGACGCCGCCGCGGGCGGCTGGTCGGCGTTCGGCCGCAACCGGTCCATCCGCAGGGCGATCCTCTCCGGAACCGGCGGGAAGGACGAGCAGAACGGACGAGACGGGCCGAACGGAAGGGACGCGGCCGAGCCGGACAGTGACTCTCTCGTCACGGCCCCAGCCGCCGCACACACCGCGCCCGCCGCTCCCGCCGCGCTTCCGGAGCGATCCGGTGCGGGCCGCCACGAGGAGCCGGAGGCCGAGCCGATCTATGAGCTGATGGCGTCGGAGTGGTTCCGTGGTCCGGTGCCGGCACAGGGGACCGGAACCCCGGAGCAGCCCGGCGTGGCGGCGCAGGCCGCCTGGGAGTCGCCGGCCGACGCCGGCTGGCGCGCCGCGGAATCGGCGGCCACGCCGGTCCGCGGGCAGCTCACCGCCGCCGGGCTGCCGCAGCGCATCCCGCGCGCGAACATCGTCCCGGGATCGGCGCCTGGGATCCGCCGCGCGCCGGCCGCCGCCACCGCCACCGCCTCCACCGGGGCCTCCACCGGGGCCACCGCCGGGGCCACCGCCAGGGCCCGGCCTGCGAGGTTCGCGGCGGCGGAGGCCGCCCCAGCGGTATCAGCGCCGGCGGAGCCTGGGACCTGGGGCTCCGCCGGATACGGGGGGGTCGCCGGAGAGGGCGAAGCCGCCGGGGGTACGGTGCCACGGGTGCCACCGGCTCATCTGCTGCCACCGGGATCACTGGGATCACCGGGGCCATCGGGGCCGGCGCCGGCCGTCCCGCGGCGGTCGCCGGACAAGATCCGCGCGCGGCTGGCGGGGCTGCAGCGGGGTACCCGCCGGGCGGAGAGCGTGGCCGGTACCCGGGCCGGCAGGCCGGCGGACGATGATGCGTGACTAGCGGTCACGGCAGCAGGAAGGGGCGGGGCGTTGCCTAACGCGGACGAGGTGAAACCCAGGCTGGACTGGCTGGTCACCGACTTCACCCAGCGGATCGAGGACGTCGCGCACGCGATAGTCGTGTCGGCCGACGGGGTACCGCTGGCGGTCTCCGACGCCATCCCGCCCGATCGCGCCGGGCAGTTGTGTGCCATCACCTCCGGTCTGGCCAGCCTCGCCGAGGGGGCGGCGCGGATGTTCGAGGGCGGGACGGTGATCCAGGCGCTGGTGGAGATGGAGCGCGGGGTGATGGTGGTGAAGGCCATCAGCGACGGCTCCAGCCTGGCGGTGCTCGCCGCGCCGGAATGTGAGATGGAACTCGTCGCCTACGAGATGACGCTGCTGGTCGAGGCCGTCGGCGACATCCTGACGCCCGCCACGCGCACCCAGGCGGACGGCGCCCGGCCGTGACGCCGCGCTCGCGGTTACATCCTCGGCCTCAATGACGCGAGTCTCGATGACGCGAGTCTCGATGACGCGAGTTGAGTCATGGTCACCCGCCCGTTCTCGGCACAGTCCGTAACCCAGAATCAGGCGGCTGGCGGCCAGCCGGGGTCCGCTGGATGGATGCCGGTGTTCGGATGGTTCCGGTCTCATAAACCCATGGTTACGGAACGAGACGTGGCTGTCCGCCAGCCAGTGCCAGATACGAGTCGGGGGGAATCACCGTTCACGGCCGTCGCGTAGCTGCCGCCCTCGAGATGAATCGAGCCGCGAGGTGTCGGGCCGCCGGCCTTGGGTAGCGCCAATGTCCGGGCGCAGAGCGCCGGCGGGGCGGGACGTTCCGAGACGTGTTACGGACGGAGATCATGATGAGCGAGTTCGACAAGTTCAAGAACGACGCGGAGCAGTACGCACAAGACCACCCCCAGCAGGTCCAGGACGCCGAGCACGCTGCGGAGCAGAAGTTCGGTGCAGGCGATCAGCAGCAGCACAGCCAGGGACAACAGCAGAACCAGGGGCAGCAGAGCCAGCAGAACCAGTACGGGAACCAGAACCAGTACGGGAACCAGCAAGACCAGCAGAACCAGTACGGGAACCAGCAAGACCAGCAGAACCAGTACGGGAACCAGCAAGACCAGTACGGGCAGCAGCAAGACCAGTACGGGAACCAGAACCAGTACGGGCAGCAGCAAGAGCAGCAAGATCAGTACGGGAACCAGCAAGACCAGCCAAGCCAGTACGGGCAGCAGAACCGGTCCAGCGCGGACGACCAGCAGTCTCCCTACTAAGCCAGGCGCGACGGGTGCCTGCAGCCGTCAGCGTCTGACGCTACGGTCAGCGGGCGCCCCACCCTGGCGCGAAGGGCCTGCCGGTTTCCCGGTACCGGACGCGGCTCCACATCGGCAACGCGAGCCACCGCAGGCGGCCATGTCCCCACCTCCAGCGTCGTCCCCCACCTCCAGCGCCAGCCGTCAAACTCGCGCGTCAACTGGGCGCGGGATGGCCCGCCGACGGGTTTGGGTGCGATCCGTGCTGCTATCACAACGCAAATTGCACCCAAATCCGGCGCGGAGCCCGCTCATACGGCGCGGAGCCCGCTCATACGGCGCGGAGCCCGCTCATACGGCGCGGAGCCCGCTCATACGGCGCGGAGCCCGCTCATACGGCGCAGGGGTAGAACGCGGAGACTGTCGTCTTCCGCCCCAACAGCACCACACTCCGTGATCGCGGAAACGTGGGTGTCGTATGGGCGCGTCTGTTTTTAACTTGGCGGTTGTTTCGAGTGTTGGGCTGTACGTGTCGGTGCATGGCTTACCGGCGGGTATGCCGGTGAGGGTGATGTGGTGGGCGGTTGCGTGCGCGCGCAGCTGAT